>Ga0265292_1000531_pt1 | contig 51640 bp, 39 predicted proteins | sample Munlanlewell296A_FD_189080 | JGI IMG/M metagenome (GOLD analysis project Ga0265292, IMG submission 189080) | Leachate microbial communities from a municipal landfill in Southern Ontario, Canada - Leachate well 296A | ecosystem: Engineered > Solid waste > Landfill > Unclassified | place: Canada... | reverse complement strand
CAGTCATCCCGACCGCAATGCCCAATTTGAACACATCAATGAGGCCGTCAAGGCTCAGTGGAAGGCTCATCAGCCGGCGATTTCGGTGGATACCAAGAAAAAGGAACTGGTGGGACGTTTCCAGAATGATAACGTGTTTGAGGATTTCCCGGTCCGATTCGTTCATCCGGTAGTGGTAGATCGCCAGTAAAAACGCGTCGATGAAAACTGACGGAACTGGACGACCGGTATCAAATCAAGTTGAAACTGGCCCCGGTGATTGTTATCCGTCTGGACCTGCCGGTACTGGCTGTCCCATGTGAAGTCTTCCGCAAACAGGCGAAAAACATCCATACGGTCTTTTGGAATCCCCTGACGAAAAATCTCGAACCGATATGCTGCTCAGGCTGCGGAAAAAGTTCTTTTTCCATATTTTTTACCGGCAACGAGGTCAAACCCGTCTGCTCCGCCTGTTGGGAATAATTTTAGTTGCCCAAGACTTCTTGAAAACGATTATATCCGCGAAATTAATTTGATGATTTCCTCAGTCAATAAAACCGTAACCAAAGATTGTTCCTTGAGTCGCTTATCATTTGACCATAATGGGAGTTTCATTTTCCAAGCCAGAGCGATAAAATCAACATCATCCGGGTCTGGAGTTTCGGAAGCCTCGCGAATGGCATCCGCATAGTCTTCTAATGGAATAAACGTTATGCGACGTGCCATTTCGCTTCTCGCCTTGTTAAAAGCAGCAAGGGCGATTTTAGCCTTCCTCAAGATCACAGGGGTATGTTCTTGTATTTCTTCCAAAGCGTATTCAGGAGAATAGAGAAGCAAAGACGAATCTTCGATCAACCGTCGAGCCGTTGATCGAGGAAAAAAATAGCTGATCAGTATGTTGGTATCAGCGACCAGCGACAGCATATCAGAGTAAGCCCCTCTTTTTCAGTTTGGCAATCCGGTTAGTACGGGATTTACGCCCAAGGCCGACAGACCATTCAATTTGTTCCTGTTCTCGCCGCAGTTGCCGGAGCATATCCTCCTGCCAGGAAAGCTCCTTGGCCTTTTGCTCAATTACCTTTCGTATAAAACCCGACCAGTTGATTTCAGGAAACTTCTCCATGAGTTTCTTGATCTCGTCAGGAACAGATAAGGTTATGCTAGGCATCATTCACCTCTTTTATAATTTCACATTATACTGTGAATATACGTGAATATGTTTATTTAATTTTATCATCTGTCTCCTAAAAATCCAAACTATTTCCATCATTAGGGCAAAATGGCGCTCTAAAATAAGTTCCATCTCAAACAAAATCAAAACGCCAGTATGTTTCGAGGAGGTTTTTCCGATAGTTTGCAGCAGGGCCAAGGCAGCATAGAATATCATAGTAGAAGCAATTGATAATACTTATGGCCGTCCAGTTGCCTTCGATTAAAATATTTGCATCGGTTATCATTGGGTTGAATGTGTATATAAAAAAATAGGGATCTCCTTCCAAAAGTTGGTAAAAAAATAGATTCTGGGGTTCCTGTTATCAGCGGGCGGTTAGCGGAAAGGAATTCTGTTTATCGGGAAAGTGAGATTGTCGTGCCCTTTTGCATAAGGTGCAGTTGGCACGGTCATTCATGACAGCCCAAGGCTTATCTTCGGGTTTTGAATATTGGATCGCCCAAGCCAAGCAGTGTGTAACAAAATGCGTAACAGGACTGTACCTTTGGGCTTACGTTCGGCTTCGTTTGGCCTTCGGTTACGCTTCTAACCCTCATTTCTTCGACATAACCGCTTATGCCGTTTGGGCTTAGAAGCAGAATCCGGAATTCATAAACCCAAGGTCGTCAGTTCGATTCTGACCGCGGCCATTAACTTAACTCTTGAATTTGGTAGGGCTTATAGAATACGGGCTTTTGCGGATTTTCGCATTTTTTGTTCATTTTTCAAAATGGGTACCACTTGTGCAATTACGCTGTCTTTGTTCTATGAGAAATGGACCTGGGTAAACCAGCCTCATACTTTTGGCTCACCTCTCTGGCCACAGAGATCTGGTCTCGCCGTACTTTGGAATAATATCGGATGGTCGTCTCAAGGGAAGAATGCCCCATGATCTTCTGAACCGCATGGGGAGCCACTCCTCCTTCCAGCAGGTTGGTACAGCAAGCTTTTCGCAGAGAGTGAAAAGCATCTTTGGGAACGTCTGCCTTATCGCACAACGAACGGAAATTTCGGCGGAGATTGTTGACGAGAGCCTTGTCATCCCGCCATTGGTCCTTGTGTATCATCAGATGTTTGTACCGTTTAGCGGAAATAAAAACATACGGGTTCTCTGGATCGGACACTTGCCGTATTTCCTCAAAGATTAGGCGGGTTTGCTGCGTAAGAGGGGCTAATCGTCTCTCATGATCTTTTGATTCCCACGGCAGTGTTTTTTCGGTAGATCGCTTGGGGGCGACTTCAATTTCACCCGTCTCGAAATTGATATAGTGGTAACGTAGGATAGTTGTTATTTTTTTGACAGGGAATATTGCCTAGGTATCCTTGTCCATTACGAAAAAAGATGGACGATCCTTATCGCATGACGTGTTGGAAACCTTTCGCTTGGCGGCGGGAGGTTCCATCGCGCCCGGTGGTCCTGATCGTGGACGGAGCCCCGACTCATAAGGTGAAAATCGTGGAGGCACTCCAAAAGGAAAACCGATCCTGGCTGCGGTTGGAAATTCTTCCGGCCTACAGCCCAGAATTGAACGCGACCGAAAAGGTTATGAAAGATATAAAGAAAGATTCTGAACGAGTGGCCTCTTTTTTTTGGCCTGAATAACTAACTATACCATGTTACTTACTATATATTGGAATCGAGAGCATAGACGTTATTTTGCCGTTTGATGCCGAAGTCATCATCTGCGTAAAGGTCTTGTACTGGGGGAATTACACCATCACTACAAACGAATGGCGGAGTGAAAAGATGTGCCGGAAACGTCGCTTTTCTATGTTCTTTACAGGATTGAATTCGGGAAGACCGTTCCACCACTGCGTCTTCCGGCTTTTTTCTTCATCTGGGAACTAGGGTTTCAATCCGTTACCATGATTATGAAAAACATCAAATATTTCTGCGGTATCGACTTCTCGCAAATCACAGTTACATTTCAAAGATACCCTCGTGGCCCGGCCAGCGGCCTGCCCGGTAATAAAGCATCCAGGCATAACACGCATAGAACCCTGGATATACCGATCCGACCCGATACATCGTCCAGCGACCAATGCGTTGTCCAGGTCTTTCGGGATCAAGCTGCGGTACGGTATCCCATAGCTTTCGCCCCGCTCATAACGATAAGTTGTAAAGAAATCTTTCATAGATTCTTCATATTTGTTCTGATCCGGGCTGGAACTGTGGATATCGACAGGGTAGCAGTATCGTCCGATTTCGTCATTAAAGTTTACCCGCGATTTGAAATCGTCCAGCGTCATCATATAGTCGCATACGATCCTTCGCGTCTCACGTACCCCCATAAGAGCGCCAGTATTGACCAGCCACATTTTCTCATACCCCTTGAGATACTCCTTATAAAACCGCTCGTACTCCATCAACCGTTTTCGCGAGTCGATCAAATGATGCGTCAATGAAACTTCATCCGTCGCATCCAGACCAAACGCATGGGAAATGTTTCCACCGCCCACACCCGGCCCTAATTGCCACATCCCCGGTAGATGCCTGTCGGGAAGAGTGAAAACACCCCCCGCTTCAATCGCTTCAACTATTTTTTCTCGCGGGTTCAACCCCAAAGCATGGATGGTTTTAAAATCAATATCCGCCCACAGGCTGCAAAGAGTTCCCGGCATTAAATTGCCCTGATCGTCGCCTTTCTCAAATGCCGCCCCTGCCCATGCGCACAAGTCGCCATCTCCACTGCAATCAATAAATCTTTTGGCTCGGATACCAAATAGGCCGCTCTTGGCGGCACAAATCACATGTTCGATCTTCCTGCCGTTGCAGATCACGTCGATCATCTGCGTGCAGAGCGAAATCTTCACTCCGGCCTCAAGAAGCATCTGGTCATAGACGCGTTTAAGCACCTCCGCACGAATGGCAATACTGCCCCCCGTATCCATAGGAATTTTTTCAGGATAAATCCCTTTCGCCGCTTCGAGGTTTCGCAGAAGCTTGCCGGCAAACTCCCCGGCAAGAAAATTCACCCCGTCTCCAAACTGCATAAAGGCAGGAACACCGCCAAGTGTTCCCATCCCGCCTAACGCACCGGTCCCTTCAATAAGTAAAACACTTTTACCAGTGCCCGTCCCGGCAACTTGCCCCGCCGCCCAAGCCGCGGCACATCCCGCCGGCCCTCCGCCAACAACCAGAACATCAACATCATATTTAACGGGAACTTCTCGCGAATACCTCAATTTTTCAGCCATGACGCATTCCTTATCCAAAAACAACAAAACCGTTTCCGCAGGATATCTTATTTATCCTGAAAAACCGCATCGAACTGGCCGCGGGAAGGCGCAAAATTGTTTTTCTTGACAAAGGCGCAGGCTTCTTTGACGCCGAATTCACGCTCCATACCGCAATCTTCCCATTCGACTGAAAGCGGGCCGGGGTAGCCGGCGTGATTGAGCGCGCGGATGATTTCCTCAAAGTTGACACCGCCATGTCCGAGGCTGCGGAAATCCCAGCCGCGTTGCGGACAGCCGAAGGTCAGATGCGATGCCAGAATTCCGCTTGTTCCGTCAAGCTGCAAAGCCGCGTCCTTCATGTGCACATGATATATGCGTTCCGGAAATTCCTGAATGAATTTAGCGGGATCGACCATCTGCCAGTAGAGGTGGCTGGGGTCGAAGTTGAAACCGAATTCCGGACGGTTGTTGATTGCTTTCAATGCTTTTTTCGCGGTATATATGTCGAACGCGATTTCCGTCGGGTGGACTTCCAGGGCAAACCTGACGCCGCATTCCGCGAAAACGTCCAGGATCGGGTTGAACCTGTCGGCAAAGAACTTGAAACCATCTTCAATCATCTGGTCACTGACCGGCGGGAAACTGTAAAGCATGTGCCAGATCGGGGACCCGGTAAAACCATTAACCACTTTCACGCCGAGGTTCTTCGCCGCCTGCGCGGAATATTTCATCTGCTGTACTGCCCAGGCGCGCTTGGCTTGGGCATTTCCCGCCGCCGACTTAGGCGCGAATATATCGGAACGGCAGTCGAAGTTTGGGTCGCAGACAAGTTGGCCTGCCAGATGGTTGCTGATGGACCATACCTTCAATCCGTGTTTCGTCAGGATCGCCTTCTGCTTTTCGCAGTAAGCCGGCTCCTTAGCGCCTTTTTCGACGTCGAAATGGTCACCCCAGCAGGCTAGTTCCAATCCATCATAGCCCCAGGACGCCGCTTTCTGCGCCAAAACTTCCAGCGGTAAATCAGCCCATTGCCCGGTAAACAGCGTAACAGGTCTGCTCATTTATTCTCTCCAATAAAGAGTTTTTCGAATTATACGTTTGGCAACTTCGTCCATACTGAACCGGCTTTGGCGCTGGCTACGACAGTTTCGATAAACGCCATGCCGCGAACACCGTCATGCACTTGTGGAAAATCACTGATAATCGGATCAACTTTCTTGCCTTCTTCTTTCAACAGAATGGTATCGGCAAAGTTGCTGTAGTGGTTGGCGAAAGCTTCCAAAAATGCTTCGGGATGGCCGGCGGGAATACGTGACCCGCGGGCGGCAGCCGGGCTTTTTTCGCCGATATAGCCATTGCCGCGAGATAATATTTGAACCGGGCCGTCAATGGGTTTAAACAGGAGCTGATTCGGATGCTCCTGATGCCATTCGATTCCGGCATCAGTGCCATAAACCCAGATAGACAGGCCGTTTTCTTCGCCTACGGAAATCTGGCTGGCGTAGATCACGCCTTTAACACCGTTCTCGAATCTTACCAGACAGTTGCAGTCATCGTCGAGCGACCGTCCCTCGATAAACGAGGTCAGATCGGCACACACTTCAGTGATCTTCAATCCGGTGATATATTCGGCAAGATTTTCAGCATGGGAGCCGATATCGCCGACGCATCCTCCGGCGCCGCTCTGCTTCGGATCGGTACGCCATGCCGCCTGCTGTTGTCCGCTTTTTTCAATCGGTCTGGCCAGCCAGCCTTGCGGATAAACAGAAACAACCTTTCTGATCGTGCCCAGTTCGCCGCGTTTGACCAGGTCTTTCGCCAGTTTGACCATCGGATAGCCGACATAATTGTGCATCAGTCCAAACACTTTACCGGACTTTTCAACGATTTTCTGCAAATCCAGGGCTTCACGCAAAGTCATGGTCATCGGCTTTTCACACATTATGTTGAATCCGGCTTCGAGGAAATCTTTGGCTATTGGGAAATGCCAGTTATTAGGAGTGGTGATTGCGACAAAATCAATGCGCTTATCCGGACTGAGCGATAATTCCTTCGCTATCATTTCCTTGTAAGTGCTGTAAACTCTAAACGTATCCAGACAGAGTTCTTTGCCGGTTTGCTTGCTTTTAACTGGATCAATGTCAAACGCCCCCGCCACGAGTTCGATTTTGCCGTCCAGACGCGATGCTATCCGGTGCACATTACCGATAAACGCTCCAGGCCCACCGCCGACCATCCCCATCCTGACCTTGCGTAACATAGTTGATTCCCTTTCTATTTTAGTGTTTTTTTGATGTTGCCAGTCAACCGATAAGGCTTTCCATAATATACAGGTCGAGTTCTTCATAGTCACGGGCCGCACGCAACTTGGCGATCTTTTTCTGATCGAGGCCGCGACTGATTTCCAGCAGCTTCAGGAAAATCTTGCGGCTGTTGGTAAGATGCTTGCAGGCGACATCGGCTTTCTGGCTACGCATCGCCTTGACATCCAGCCCGATCAATTCGCCGCCGTTGCCGAACCCGTGTTCGTCGAGAACCCGAACCTGATTCAATGCGCGGCGGAGATCAACGCTTCCGAAAGATTTGTCCTGGTCAAATTTCAAGCCGTTTTGATCGTTCAAATGGACGCTCCACAATTTCTTGTGCGCCATGGCGTAACCCATCTCGTCGGAGGGATCAAGCCCGGCCAGCAGTGCGTGAGCGCTTTCGATCAGGCAGCCCACGCGAGCAGGAGCGGTAGTCAGCATCCCCAACGCTATTGCATGGCCGATCGTCGGGATATAGGTATGATCCATCGGCTCGTTCGGCTTGGACTCGATCATGATCCGGATTTTCGGATCGTAGTCGAGCATCGCCTGGAGGGCCGCCGCAATCCGTTCAGTCGCCAGGACGGAATCTTTGGCCTCACGGATGTAAGTGCCTTCGCGGGCCAGCCACAACACGATGTTTTTTGTATCCAGTGCCTTGGCGATGTCAATGGCGCGAAGACTACGATCCATCGCGTATTTGCGGCAGGCGGGGTCATTGCTGGTGTAACCGCCGTCAATGGTGCGTGGGTCTTCCCACAGCCGGGGAGCAACGAATTCCGCGGTCAAACCATGTTCGTCCAATTTAGTTTTAACTTTCCTGGCTTCAGCAATGATTTGCTTCGGAGTCAGATCGTTCATATTGGGAACGGCATCGTCGTCGTGAAACTGTACTCCGTCGAACCCCATCTTTTTGTACAGGCCAAGTTTCTTATTGAACGGGATGCTCTCACGCACTTGCGGTCCGAATGGATCAGCCCCTTCATGAATGTTCCACGGCCCGAATGAAAATCTGAATGTTCCTGCCATAATATGCCTCCTGATTTGGTGTCGGGATTATCAATCCCCAAAAAAAGAATGACAATAAAAAAGCGATCCCGATGTTCAGCATCCGGAAAGCTTGTCCAATAATTTCAAATTTTGCTCAACCAATGAATCGTCAATGTTGTCCGCCAGAAGATAAGCGCCGGCGGCTTTTCCCACCCAACACTCATAGCCACCGCGATGCCGGGCTTCTCTGGTCGGCAGATAGCTCACCGAGCCGTTCGACACACTACAGCAAAGCGTATATTGGAACGGACTGTGTTGTCTGATCCTAAGAGAGATACCGGAGAACATCTCACCCGGCATCGGCACGATCGCCAGCGGTCCAATACAGGTAATAGTTTGGGTAAAATTTCTGCCATTAAGCAATGGTTTCTTATGGGCTGCAATAACCGCCCGGTTGTGCATGTATTCACACATCGGAGTTCCCCACTCCTCTTTGCTGGGTTCCCATTTGGCGAGTTCCCGTTCGGCGTCCGCCAGCGGCGTCAGCGGGGCATACGGGAGAAAAATATCTTCAGTCAAGGCCTCAAGTTTAAGTTCGCCCCGCCATTCCCTGATAGACAGCAGTGCCCGGATCGCGTCGGTGGCGGCGCGGTAGCCGACCTCACGAACGGAATGGATTCCGTCGCCGCCTCCCGCTGAAAGTCCGTCGTCGCGACGAAAGTTAGTGCGAGGCCCGACATCGCCGATGGCCCCGTTTAAAAACAGTACCGGAGCGGTAAACTGTGACTCGATGCGGTCTTTCATCACACCGCACCAATCGCGCGATACCAGGCGATTGTTACCCATCGCTGTGCCGTGCGCACCGTAATGGATCAGAATGCCGACATCACCGGATTCGGACCTGAAATGAACTACTGTCATTGTCGGATCAAAAGAGCCGTTAGAGTCGGCGAGGAAATTGAACGAACCGTTTTCCGTGAGGCCCCGCCGATTGACTCCGGCCAAACTTTGGGTGACGGCGAACCCTGCTTTAACTTCACACAGGTTTGCCTTTGCTAGTTCGACCGAACGGATCACTTCCGGCAGGACTGAGTCGATATAAGCGTTTTCCCGGTCACCCCATCCCCAGAAGTTAAGCGTGTTCGGCACGGAATGGCTATGTGTCGTGCATACGGAAACATTCTTTTCCGGGATTCCGGTGCGCTGACTGACGCCGCGACGGATGCGTTCAACGATGTCTTCCTCGATACATATCCAGTCGAGATTGATCACTGCGACCGTTAACCTGTCCTGTTCCAGCACCATCGCGGTCGAATGCAGACGGTCGAGAATTTCTTCCGCCGGACGCTCTTTTGTGCCATATCCACCCAGTCGTACTCCTAATTGCGGAGTTACATCGGTACGCCCGAAACCGGCCTTTAACCCCTTATCCATTGACGACATAATTTAATCCTCAATTTGCTTTAACATATTTTTTAAAACTTCAAACACGCCTTCCGCAAGGATCATGTTGCCTTTTTGAGTCAGATGAACTCCATCATTCATCGTATAAGTATTCCTACCGTTTAATTTTCCAAGCATCATCAGTCTTCTATAAAAATCATAAATCGGGAAACCATTTTCATTGGCAAATGTTCTGGTCATTTCCCGGTAAGGATCTACCGATTTATCAATTCCGCCTGCTTTCTGATAGTGCTCTTTGAATGCAGGATTTTTTCCATAGGCATGCAAATCATCAAGGACTGGAGGAAATGTCACAATTATTGTTTTAGTTTTTGTCGGCAAGCCCTGCTTGTACTTGTCTAAAAGAGTTTTGAATTCTTCTAGGCCTACTATACGATCAGGCTTGGCGATATCTTCATTGTTGCCGCCAAATTCTAATATTACAAAATCAGGTTTTGCGGTAACCACGTCTTTTTCAAAGCGCGCCATTGCTTCTCTGGCAGAATTGCCTCCGATGCCGGAATTAATAACCGTAAACTCATACTTTTTGAAGTCCGCTGAAAGTTTTTCTTTCAGAATATTGAGCCATCTTTTATTTTCATCCGGCATATCGATGACCGCCTCTGTAATGGAGTCGCCGAAACCAATAATTGTAACATTCTTCTGCTTCAACATACTTATGCGATCAGTTTTTTTGCAAGAGCTTTAACTTCCTTCGTGCTCCATTCATAAGGAATACCGATATTCAACGAACGGGAAAGGATGTCCAGCGTTTTGTTACACATATCCTTTTTGTAAATAATCTTCCGTCGCGCCCATTTGAATGGGTTCATTCTAGGATGGAATGACCGCTGTTTCAATAACGGTTCCCAATTGGTGTAAACGTGTCTGCCCGACTCAATCAATAAACCGGCTTTTTGTTTTTCCTTAAAGGCCAGCGCCTCTTTGCGACTGGCGAAGATTAGTGCCAGCCCGACGGCATTGGCTTCATCATTATGCTCTACCACTTTGAATTTATCCGTTCCGGCAAAAATATCAACCATGATTTTCCGCCCTTCCTGCAGCTTCCCGATAAAGCCGTCCAACCGCTTTAACTGCTCGCCCATGATCGCGCCCTGAATTTCAGATACGCGGAAATTGACACCGGGAAAAAATGGTTCTTTTACAGACGAGGCGTAATTCCGAGTGAACGCTCCAGCATCGTGATACATCAACGACCGCTCGTAAGTACGATCATTATTGGTAACAACCGCGCCGCCTTCGCCGCAGGTGATATTTTTATACTGGTTGAAGCTATAGGCCCCGGTATGACCGATCGTCCCCAGTCGTTTACCATGATAAGACACTCCGACCGCCTGGCAGGCATCTTCGCATACCAGCAGTTTATGTTTCCTGGCGATTTTCATGATAGCATTCATGTCGCAGGCCAGATTAATCATGTGCACCGGAATAATGGCTTTAGTGTATTTCGTTATTTTTCGTTCGATATCCGCCGGATCAATGGTCAGGGTTTCGTTGATATCAGCCATAATCGGGACTGCGCCGACCGCCAGCGGAGCCAACGCGCTGGCAACCCAGGTATACGCCGGAACGATGACTTCATCGCCTGGACCGACACCCATTGCAGCCAGTGCACAGATCAAAGCACTGGTACCGCTATTGACCATCAGCGCATGGGAAATGTTGAATTTTGCGCACAATTCTCGTTCAAACGTCTCCGTATAACCACCTTCGCCGCCGCGATAACGCATAAACTGTTTGCTTCTTAATACCTTAATGACCGCATCGATTTCCGCTTTGCCCATTTCGTGCATGATTTGACTCCAATAATAATTTTCTATACAACTCCTTTATACATTTGACTATTGCTGTCGGTCAATTATTATTTGATGCTAAAGCTTAACACTTCTTGCGATGATTAAGGAGCTATTATGAACAATGCATTTTTCAATGAAGATGACATGTCCCTGCTTTTGGCATGCCCCAAATGGCGTCTAATCTCTTCCGTAAATTCAGATATTCCGCCGGTAAAGCCTGATAATAAATACCTGGAATGGATTACCCGAAATAGCGACATTCACCAGCATCGAGAAGTAATGCTGGTATTATCCGGCTCCAGCTATTTTACGCTTGACGGCGTTACCTATCAAAGCAGGCCGGGAACCATAGTCCTGATTGATGCAAATGAAAAGCATGATTTGTATTATCCGCCTTTTTGCGGCAACATAAAACATCTGTGGTTCAAAATTGTCAATAAGACCATTCTTACCGGTACGCCTTATTGCAAAACAAACATCAAAAGCCATGACCTCAATGATTTCAAGTATACTTTCGATGGATACAACTATACCGGATTGTCATTTATCAACGCCTGGGGTGAACTTTCAGCTAACGAACAACTTGATAAAAAGTTCATGCGCACATTAGTCAAACATGCCTTTGCCGGACTTGTGCTGGAATTATGTAAAGCTGGTTATTATAAGTCACTTGGAATGGATGCCAGGCAAACTGAACTGCATCATCGGACGGTAATCAATGTGATTGTCGAGCATATCCGGGAAACCGACGGCAGGAATCTGAATCTTGCCAGGTTGGCATACATCGCCGGCTATAGTAAATTTCATTTCGCTAAAATATTTAAAACCGTTACCGGCAGTTCCGTCCTGGGATTTATCAATTCATGCAGATACGAGAAATATCATGAACTTTCGGCAAAAGGCAAGAATAAGAAACAGATATCCGGAGAACTTGGTTTTTCCAGCCCGGCGGCATTTTCAAGATGGCTCAAAAACGCAAGATGAGGCACCATTATCAATTGCTTCATACTTCTCATCAACCGTAACGGAAAATCCGCGTTCAATTCTGCACATCAGATACAACGTACCGATCAGCAGGAAATTTGTAAGCCCATTGGCGATACCGAATACAATCGCACCTTTTTCCATATTCAGGGTGACCGTTACCAGCACCTGGCATACCCAGACCCCGACCGCAAGCAGAAATTTACTGCTGAGGATAATCAGCATACCATGATGAGGGATGCCGTTGCGGAGCGGCGAACCTGCTTTCGCCGCCGTGATATCGCGGCGGATATTTTGCTTCAACACACTCCAGCACAGCAATCCCAATACGCAAAGCGGCAATACCGCCAGGCCATACCATTTGAATGCGAAAAATTGCTGTTTCAAGTACATCCACCACATCAGGAAAGGAATACTCAGGACGGACACCCACATTATCCCGTCAAAAAGCAGGAATGAGATATTCAGCCATTTGGTCTGCGGTCCGACAATCGGAACCAGCGGTAATTCCTCAAAGCCTTTCGGGTTCCATGGGACTGGAGGATGGAAATGCTTGTCGCCTCCCAGTCGGTACCATTCGATGTATGCCATCACCAGTAATGTTGCACTGACGCCGGAAGCAACGGTTAGCCATAAATAAATGAACCGGTAAGCAAAATCTGAGCCATGGCAGAGGTTTCTGACCAGATCAATAAAAAGTCCGGCCAGTATTCCGGCAACCACAGTAAATGCTGAACGAAGCATAGAGTGCGCCGAACAGAACTGACCAAATCTTGATTTTGGGAGAGTCCGCATTTCGGTTGGCAAGCTGGCAACGGTGACTAATGCGCCCAGGAACGTGCTAATCAGGACATTGCCGAGGTTCAGCCAGAAAAAATAATTGGCGGGAATGGTTACGAAAACCCACACCAGCAACATAAAGTTACCGAGTACCCCGAATACCGCTCCGTAAACGCTGATGCGCAGCGGATGCCATCGGTCAACGAATATGGCCATTAAATACATTGCCGCCATCATTGCCACTGAACTGATTGCGCTGATTTTGCCAATCTGATCCAGTGATAGTCCCATTTCACGGTTGAAGAAAATAGTGAACGGCAGGATTGCCCAGCCAACGGCGGCGAATGATGTCGAAAGAAATCTAAGCCAGTAAAATCTATGTGAAAAGGATTCCACAAAAAAAGTCTTAATACCCTTCAGTCCCCTGACGGAATCGTCACTTTCTCCCTCTAGAGGCGGGTACTCGCCTTCCTTGATCATTAGGCAGACCATTCCGAATCCGACGAAATACAACACGGCGACGCCGATAAATATTTCCCGCATGTAAGATTCTGCATATTTAAAAATGAAAAAGTTGTATATCGCTCCGGCCCCCGTACCGACAATCCTGAACAACCCCATAAAGCGAGCCAGAAACTGGGCAGGAACCACATCGTTAAACAGATACCAGAACACTGATCCGACAAACATATTAAAAAATTGAAACATTATTAGGAATATTGCGATCAGACCAATGGTAATAGTGGCTGGAGCAAATTGTCGCAAAAACTCTGAATTCCTTTGCAACAGCCCGCTAAGATCATCGCTCAGACCCATTAATACCAGACTGGAGCAAAGAAACGGCATGGTCCAGAGGATGAAAGGGATGCGGCGCCCCCATTTACTGCGGTAGCGGTCGCTTTTAAAACTGACATACGGGCAGACAGTCATATTCAGAATGCCGGGAGCGGTGGTCAGAATCAACCCCATCAGCCAGTTGGAACACCCCAGCGATTTCAATTTCAGCGGCAATATGCTTGGAACCACCGTCTCCATCATTGTAAAGCAGAAGTCTCCCCACAACAGCCAGGCAAAGAGAGCGAACAGCCCGACTTTGGTATAGGTCAATGTTCCACAATGGTAAGTTTTAGGCTTCTGTCCCAAAACGGTGTTCTGATTTTCGGGTAGTTCCGGAAGGTGCTTCTCCGGTAATTCGGCAGACGTTGTTTCCGATTTCATTTATATCACGTTACCTTTGAAAATCCTCAAGATCGAAACTTTGCCCATCATGACACCCGTATTTGGAAAGAACGTTTGACCTTGTGAAACCAGCATCTATGAGTGCTTTGTGTTTATCAATGGCAAATGACGGTATTTGAGCATGAATGAAATCAAAAGAGTCTTTTGATGCCATCGCTGTTTCCCTAATCAATGTTGGGGCGAAAGCGGCGTAGTTGGGATGTATTTCGTAATCAATAAGCCCGGTTCGTCGCTCAAAGTGGGAAGCCGGATTAAGGCAGAATGCCCATCCCACGACACGATCGTCATCGGTCACGGCCGCAAAAAGCTTGCCACATCCATCCTGCACCAAGTGCAATGCGTATTGATAATTCCAGACAATGGAAGCAAGGGCGATACGCGGCACAATGTGTCCCGTCGGAAGCCGTCCATAAAAATTGAGCAGGGTATCGACTGAATGCCGTTGTCGTATATCGGCTGGAACGACGGAGAGCTTCGCTTGCGATATTATTTTATAATAGTTATCAGCAAACCGCGTGAAATCCGCCGTAATCCCTTCATTGGCCAACATGAGCGGCCCTCCACCGGTTCCTGGGAGGGCGGGACGGAAACCGTATTTTGTGTAGATTGAAACAATCCAGGGATTTCCGCAGGTACAAAACGCCGCCCTGGCTCCGCTACCTCTAAAACTTCTGGAGAAATACTCCATTAAAATTCCTGTGATACCCTTCTTCCGATGCATAGGCGCAGTGTAGACATTGCCGAAATTGGCGATACCGTCGGAATCTTTGGCATATCCGTACCACACCTGCCCTGCGACTTGTCCGTCGATGATACCCATGAAATAAAAATCCTCGCAGGCATAGGCGTAATCACCACGCAACCGTTGGGTAATGTCACGTCTGGGCTGATCATTGTAATGTTCAGTAAAAGAGGTCATCCGCTCCATCCACTCGTCTGCGGGAGGTTGGAGTAGGCACACGCGCATTGTCTCGCCGGTTTGTAATATGACCGAATCGATCTCGTTTAACATAATTCCATCCTCATAAATTTATGTGGTCCTATTTCACCTGAGAGAGAACGTCCCTTGTCATACCATTTAAAACTTACAGGCAATGAACTGTAGTTTGCGAGTATGATCGCTTCCCGTCCATCTCGTGTCCGCCATACGGAATGCAGGACAGATGGCATGACTCTCTTACTTGTCGATTCTTTCCCTTCGGCGGTGAAAATCATCCTGACCAGGAAATTCACCTCCACTTGCTTCACTTCCAACTCGCCGGGATCAAGCAACGTCCCATACAGCAGACAATCCCGGTTCTCATGATAAAATCGGGCGGTTAGGCATAGAAAATCTATCTCGCTTTTGAATCGCGGGTTGTTAAAGTGCTCCTTTCGCAGGTTCGCCACGGTGGGTTGAAGCCCCCAAACGACATTCCGTGACATTTCGACGAAGAACTGATCGGGGTATAACCTTTGCCAATCTTTCTCCGACGTCCACTTGCCATCCACTGGCCATAGCTCGTCGTAAGGTGGAATACCGTCAACAAGGGCGTAATTCCCAAAAAGTCTTACCGTGTCCGGGTAGACGGCCTTAAAAAGGGGAATGATCTCGAAATCATCGACGGGAGGAAGGAGGGAATCCAATCGCTCTCTGCTGGGATCGAGCAAAATGCCGCTATCCAGGAGATCGAGGTATGCTTCCCCGCAACTCTCCGACGAGAGCGACAACTTGGGATAACGTGATTTCATCTCCGACAACAGCCGGCGGAATCCTTCCACCTGATAACAACCTCCACCGAGAGCATGTCCATGCGCCGGATTGTGGCAGGGTTCGTTTGAATGGGTAGCGATGACATCAAGGTACAAACCGTTCAAACCCAATTTCTCCACATTGGACGCAATTTCAAGAAGCTTCTCACGGAATATTTCGGCGGTTCCACACATATAGGCCAAGCGATGCTGAAGGTATTTATTAAAAACAAAATAGAGCACGTTGCCGTCGGCGGTGATGATGGATGAACTCTCGCCACCCTCTTTCCATGACTCGTCGTCCATATCCCATAAAACACCATTGACGTAGACTTGCGTGAATACACCTTTTGTCCTCAATCCGGCGACCGCCTCCTTGAACTTGTCTCCTTCCCTTGGTGGAAAATAATTTGGGTAGCCACAATCGTAAGGCTTGGCATGCCACCAATACCAATCGAGTCCTACCGGCACACCCGACCTCTCGGCCAACTGTTCGACAGGCGGTACCACCGTCTCGCACCGGCCCCTGTTCCAGCACCAGATTCCGATATCGTCGAGATCCTTCGAATGGCTTACCGCGTCTCTCGCCACATACCATTTCTGCCGGGTAGCCCATTCCTTATAGATGGAGGCCGCCCGATGCCATCCGCCGTGGAATTGACGGACTCCCGATTCGTAAGGCATTTCATACTCGAATGGGCACCGGCGGTCCAGGGGCACCGGATGGGTCGGTACGTAGGTCAGGGTCTGCCCGCCACCGTAGGCCACCTCGGCGCTCTTAATAAAGGAATTGGCATCGCGGCAGTCGAAATATAGGCCGGCCCCGTCTTGAAGGTAAGCACAAAACTGCATGGTCCCGCCGTTCAGGTAGCTCCAGGCGTGTTTACGTTTAGCTTCGGGGCGTTCCGAAATATTCCGCCGAGCGTTTTTCAAAAGCAGCCCCAACCCATGCGGGATTACCAGAGATCCGCTTTCATCACACTCGAACTCGACCACAGGAAAATGAATCTTTTCCACTTTGCACCGCTCATGGAATTTCGTGTAAGCGATCATTCCCAGCAATAAACCATCGCCGATCCGCCATCTCACGGAAACGGAGGCCTCCGAGTCCACTCCGGCAATTCCCGTCCACACGAGGGCAAGCTTATTTCCGGTCTGTTGGACCGACAACCGTTCCATGTCATCGGCCGAGATCATCCTTGACTCGCCTGAAAGATTAATGGAAAGACGCCAATTGGAGAGCGGTTTGATTTTGAAGAAGGCATTCCCGTCCGTCCCCAGGCTTTTCAGGTGTCCAATGGCGTCAAACACACCACCGTTTCCGTCCTCGCCAAACAATACATATGTTTTCTGAAGTCTTTGAATGGTGATCGCTACCGGCGATGGAAGCTGCTCACCCGGCTTTCGGTAGGCGTCCATGTTCTCCAGAGTTTCAAATAACTGATGACAAGCATCCTCGTATGACAGACCAACGACTTGGGCAACTAACCTTGTCCCGCGATCGATCAGTTTCTTATTCGTCGTTTCCACGCACACCATCAGATTACCAATCAACTTTTCCATTCTGGCCATAGTCACGGTTGAAACCGTATTTAAGACCAGCTTGACTGCTAGACGGCTCCAGAGGCCGAAGGGCGAATCCGCCACGCGACACGGCACTCTGAAGAGAATATCCAGCCCATCTGATCTCGTCCGTTCGGAACCGATGTATAATGCGGCTTTCCGATGAAATTTTGTCGCAAGCGTCATGAACCCCTTATTGAACGGGTCGTCCGGCTGGAGATGACGAATTTCCGAGCCGACAAGCACCATCACCGCCGCGGAGTCGGGAGCATCATATCGCGAGGAATCATCCTCATTACCGATTTGAAATTTCAAAATCTCGGTATTGTCCAATCGGGGATGATTGCGCTGAATTTCCACCGAAGCATTGAGACGCCGATAGGTCTCTTCGCCCCAATCAATCCCGCGTAAATGTCTTCGCATCATACGGAGCCAGGCCTGAGCCGTTGGAAGTGTAGGATTTTTGATAAAGGCCCATGACCGGGGTGAAGTCGTATCATCGCACTTCCTGAATGGCGGAAGACGAAACGTCGGAGCCCGTTCAGTCGTATCGGTCAGGATATCCAGCAGGTACTCGTCGGCCATATAAGTAACCAAACCGCCTTTTTGATAGAGGCCTTCCTCAAACTCAACCATTTGCGCAATGGCATTAGTCGCATCATTCTTGCTCAAATCGTCAAGAAGTTCACGGAACTGTTTTGTATAAATCCGCGTATCGGCGGGCGGGAACCCAAGTTCATCAAGCTGTTTTTCGTTAAGAAACTTTGCCAGAACATTTCTCAGCCCCATTTCCAGGGCTGTCCCCACCACAAGCAATTCACAAGTCGTCGCCTGCATACGGGTCGATCCCGCCACCGCCATGGGTCCGGTCGACAAATCCAATTTGCCGATCCGAGGCTCTTCGATCAACTCACGGGAACGTTTGACATGTTTTGCCAAAACATCCGACGGGTTGTTATAAACAAAAAATACCTTTGCTCCCGCTTCTAATCCTTTCCATGCGGCTCCTATCACGAAAGAGGTCTCGCCTCCTTCGGTAATCGCCACCACGGTATCGCCCTCTTGAACCCCTGCCTGTTCCAGTTGGCAGGTTCCGAACGACGTGTAATCCTCATATCCCTCAACCGACCGAATCAGCGCATGATCGCCGGCGGTCATAACACTGATCACCCGGTCTTCCAGATTTGGAAGTTTTGCCGCCAGCAAAGGCTGATCTATTCTGATCTGTTGCCAGAAACGCCGCCAAATCGCTTCAAGCAAAATACTGAGACGTCCCGTCGCTCCGCAGCCGGCAAAAAATATCTTTCCCCCTCTCTGAACCGTACTTGTGACGGCTTCAACAAGTCGAGTAAATACTTCTTGAGAGAAAACCCGTTCCAAACTCGGCAAAATATCCTGATCAACCGACTGGACCATTCGAACACCAGCCTCGGTATCCTTTTGCGTCACCTGCGACAAATGCTTTGTTTTCGGATGTGATTGCTCCGTCGGTAATGCGCCGAGATGAAATTCTGTTTCCTCGTTAAGAAAGTGGTCCGCTTTTTTCTGAGCTATTAATGACATAGAAAACTCCAATTCCATCGGCTTACCTTTTCTTTCCCTTCATCTCGAACGGCGTGCCTTTTTTCACCATGCTCACAACGTGCATAGTTTGTACCGCATCTTCCAGGGTAATGGGAAATTTCTTTCCGTTACGGATACTCTCATAGAGAGAATCCCATATATTCTCCATCATCACCTTCGGCTTGGGCGAGACGGGTATTTCTTTTTCTATCCACTTGATGGTTTCCGGCGTTCCGGAAAATCCGGACTTCGGCGTACCCGGATTAGCCTTCTTTATCGTCAGCTTTTGCCGGGGGTCGATATAACGCATCCTGAGGGTGGACTCATTTTCGCTGATCAGGCTTCCTTTTGTCCCGTAGACGGTGTAAACCGGGCCGTTGATCGCCACCCCACCGCTGATTTCGATATCCACAATCCTGCCGCTGTGGCCCTTGAGGATGATTTTCAAATGGTCTTCAGCATCTCCGACAGCGGCAATGAGTTTCAGATCGCTCCAGAGGTCTGCCAGCTTGCCATCAATAAACCGCAGGCCATGGTCGATGATATGCGGTCCCCAGTTCAGAAGCTGTCCGCCGCCGCAATCCATCAGCGTTTGCCAGTCATCACGCCGTTGGTAATTGTGCCGGCAGAGTTTGATTTCATAAACATTGCCGAGTATCCCCGAAGCGATAATCTGTCTGATGTGGTGGAACGCGGGCTCAAAACGACGGTTATGCCTGATGTACAGCTTTCCCTTCGCCTTTTTCGACAAGTCCAGGAGCTTTTTGGCCTCGGTGAAATTCACACAAATCGGTTTTTCAAGGAACACATCCTTGCCGGCTTTGAGAGCCTTTGCGGTAAACTCAAAATGCTGCGTCGATCGGTTCGCAATATCCACCAATTCCACTTGGGGATCCGCCAGCAGCTCCTCGAAATTGGTATAAACCTTTGCGTCCGGACATTTTTCAATCAGCGTGTTGCGAAAATCCTCTTCCGGGTCGCATGCCGCTACCAGTTTGAACCGGCTCTTGCGTTTCTCTATTTCCGGAAAATGCATCCCCATGCCCGCCCGGCCAAGCCCGACGATACCGATCGTAATCGGCCCTTTGCCAATTTTTTTCTTCATTGCTGTTTTATTCCTTTCATCGATATGGTTATTTGTATCCAAGTTTTGACAGATACCTGTAGGTTTTTTCCGCTAGTTCGAATGGGTTATCGTTGTAGCAATCGTCCTGTTCATACATTGCGTATTCAACACCGCCTTCGGTCGCGGCCTGGAGGATTTCCGGCCAGTCGAGGTTGCCGTTGCCGATCCAGTCAAAACCCAGATTTCGCTGGAGATCGATGCGCATCTCCTTGAGATGCAGAATCGGCATACGTCCCGCCATCATCTTTACCCATTTTAAAGGCGACGCGCCACCGGCCTGAACCCAATATGTATCGATTTCCGCCTTCAGATCGTTCGGCGAAGCCATCTGGTACAAATGCTCAAGCCAGGGTTTTCCTTCATGCCTGATGAATTCATGATTATGGTTGTGATAGGAAAAATCCATTCCTTCTTTACGCAGGCGTTCGGCGACGGGAGCAAGCTCTTCGAGAAAAATTCTGATGCCTTCCAGACCGCGATGGCTTTCATCAAAGAGTCCGCCAATGGCGGGATGGCTGCATTTGTAGAGCTTGTGCTCTTCGATCACCGCGTCAAGATCATCCATAAAACGATTCCAGCCGATATGCGTACTGGCGATTTTCATGCCGTTGTTTTCCGCTGCTTTCGCAATCTCTTTTGGCGAGATCGCCGGAGGTAAGCCGGACACCTGAACCGCGGTGTAACCGATTTTTCTAAGCCGCGCGAGCGTCCTGTCAAGGTTCGCCGCACTCGCACAAACGTTACGCATGGTGTAAAGTTGCATTCCAATAACTGGTTTTTTCATATCATACCTTTCTTAATAAATTTTTAAGCAATTACGCGAAGATTATATTTCTTGCTGTTTGACTCATGCTAGTCAGGGTTTCTTGTATATTGTTTTCCTTTTTGGAGATATAAGGTGGAGCCATCAACTTTAACGGTGTCCCGTAGAACTCGTCCTGAATTTTTTTCTGTTCGATATCAAAGTACTCTGGTCTTTTCCACTCGCTCCTGTCGCCGGAGGCCATCTTTTCGGACAACCATTGCAGATAGACTTTGGCCTCCTTGATGTACAGACCCTGGAATAACTCGTATATGAAGGTGCGGCAGTATAAGTTTTCCGCGTTGCCCTTCAATGCCTGCTCGAAGGCCGGATTTACCGACGTTTTTCCAACTAGCCTTTTAAGCGATACATTAAGAGAGTAGTCCGGATGAGTTCCGAGGAGATCGCCAAGCTTCTCGATCATCTCAAGACAATCCCGTCCTAAGGCCATGACCTCTTTTTCTATGGCCTTCGACTTGCGCCAGTCCTCCATCTTCAAATTCAGTTTAGTGAAGCCGTAGAACAGCGTCCTTGCGGCCGTCGTCTTCGCGATGTCGAGGATGTCACGGCAGATGAATTTGTCCTCTTTTGAGAATTTGATTTCAGAAAGTTTTGCGAGCAAGGCCGGGGCATTTCTGACAACCGGAGAGAAAAGCTTGTCGAAATGTTTCAGCGTGCGAACGGCCGCTTTGTCCAGCGTACATAAATAGCTCGTGCTGATGAGGCGAAAAAATGGCTCCGAAAACAACCCGAGCCAGGGTTTCCGGCGGCTCCACAGAAAAGCCGAAAGTTGGACGATGGGCATGAACCCCCTCCATACAACAAGCATTTTTTTATTGGAGACACCGTAGCGGTCGAGGCAGAACTTTACAATCTGTTCGTCAAGAGAAAATTTCAGGGGAATCCATGCGTTCAAGGTGAAATATTCCAGCATGAATGTGTCGCTATGGGAGGTTTCCGGCCAGAAGACCATGCCCTTGCAAAATTGGTCGTGGGCGGCGATCTTTAATCTTCTTTCGATGCAACGGTAGTCTCCGCGAATATCGGTGTTTGGCTCGAAGGCATGGAAAAGTCCGAATATCCAGGGGAATTTACCCACCAAACCCCACCGGGTAAAGTTGTTCTCCTTGTCGCCATTATCGGAAGTGTAGTCGAAGAATAACGTATTGCCCGGGTCGAGTTCAGCCACAAATTTTTGAACTTCCTCTTTTTCCCAATACATGAGCATATCCCAACCGGCAATGAGGACTGGAGCGTTAGGATAGCGTTCCCGGAGTTTTCTTATCAGGGTTCTGTAGGTGAAGAGTTTCAACTCCAGGTTTTCCCTGCGCGTCTCAAAGCATTTTCTTTCGGCAAGACCTATCGTGTGGAATATCTCGGGGCGGCCATATTCTTTTATGTGGGTTTCAGTCAGTTTGAAATAGTTATCGAGGTTTCTCTCCTTCCTGATATCCCAGACCAGGCCGGTCTTCTGGCTGTAGGTGGATGTTGTCTGAGGCATGAAGTCGGGTTTCTCTTTCTCGAGAAAGTCATTGGGGGTTCTGCTGTACCAATGGGTCATGGTCCCGAAATCCTCCGGGTGAAGCAGGTCACGATCGAACGCGTAGCGGAGAATTTTTTTCCGCAGTTCCCCCCGATACTCCAGGCTCCAGAACAAGGTGCGATCATCATACGATCGCGGTGTGGCTTCCGGCAGGATACCGGTGGCGGGCGGATACTGGACGATTTCCGGGAATGCCTTTTGGAAAAGGTCATCCTGGCCTATCCGGAGCATAAAGAGGTTCAGCCGCTTTTTCATTATCCAGTCGATCTCTTTTTTCCAGTCTTCAAAATCCCAATGCTCCGCTTGAAAGCGATGTAAGCTTCGGTGTGCGAAATACCGTATTCCGCGATATTGGAAGCGGGGGCTTTGGGCGATATCCAGTTTTTCGATGGAAATATTTTTCTTTTTTGGAACGATATCCCCATCCCAGAAATAACGGCATCCCGCCTGACGTTCGAAGAAATCATAAACCGCGTAAATCGTCGCTCGTCCTCTCCCACCGGCAAGGAAGAGGAGTTTTCTCTTTCCGTCTTTTGCGGAAAGGATATGGTAGTCATCCGTAGCGTACTTTATTTTAAAACCACCGATTACGTTTTTGAAAATCATTTCATGACAGAAAGGATTGACGGCATCTGATCCGATCACGATGAGGTCAGAGTTTTCGTCGGGGGTATTGATTATTTCCAGTTTCTTCCCGGTAACTTTTTTATAAAAATCCTGAAATTCCACCGCGGCGGAATCATAAGCTTTTTCCTGGTTTGAAGGCTTCAATATTTTCAGCAAGGTCAATTCCTTTTTCATTCATATTCTCAAACAAGGATTTTCTCAGGCATTCCCGCGGCGATACTGCAGTAACAGGCATTCATCGCTTCAATGGTCTGGCGGTGCCATCGCAGGTTGATCTGCGGCTGCTTATGATTGCGAACACAATCGACGAATTCGTCGATCAGCCCCACCCATTCATCGAAGTAGGTGTACTGTACAGTATAGCGGTCATTCGGAGCACCATTATGATACACATTCGGACCAAAACAATCACAAAAAAGCGTCCCTTTTTCGCCAGTGATGGTCAGATTTACTTCCATGCGTTTCGGGAATACTTCCCACCCCGGAGCGGGAACCTTGAGCCGTTCTTCCATCCGTGACCAGGACGGATCGAGCAAAAATATCGTACCGTCTTTCATCTTGCCGTTGACCAGCAGCATATCCTCCACTTCGAGTTCAGGACGAATGTTGGGGGCCACCTGCGAATAAACAAAATCGAAATCGGAGCCGGTAAGCCAGCGGATCATATCGAATATATGCGGATGATCGCACAAAGCACCGCCACGGTATCGCGTGTCGCCGGGACGAAGGGGCAACCGACGGCCATAACTTTCTTCCGGCACTCCCTGCCAGGGGAACGCCCAGACCGGCGAGAGCGTAATATTCGTCGCCTGCACTGCCAAAATCTTGCCGATCTCACCGTCGGCGATCAGATTTTTCAAGCGATGCACGACCGGATTGTAATGTAGTTCCAGCTCGACCTGGCATACGACCCCGGCGTGATCGACAATCCGAATCATTTCATCATACTCATTCATATCAAACGTCGGAATTTTCATGGAAATGATATTCAGTCCCCGAGCGGCACACTCCCTCACCTGGCCCAGATGCCGACGATTGGCAGAGGCCAGCACCACCGCCTCCAGATCCGGATGTTTCTCAAACATCTCTTTTTCATTCATATAGCAGGGAACACCATGCCGCCCATCTTCAAATATTTTCCTGACTTCCTCATTTTCGGCATGGGCCGCCACCCATTCGAGTTTCGGATTATCCTTCAAGGTTTGATAATATTTGCGGGTATGTCCATGTGTCAGGGACATAATCGCAATCTTGATTGGTTTGATACTCATCTTACTTTTTCTCCTGAAATAATACCGGCTGACCGGTCTTGCCGGTCTGAGCAGTCGCTGCGATCTGTCGGGATAGTCGTTCATGTTGCCGCAACCAGAGGGTTCCGGTTTCCGGATCTTTCAAAACAGCCAGTGCTGAACGAACCAATCCCAGAGTTTCCGCGGAAAGGCCGAAAAGCTCGGCATCGGTATCCATAAAACGTTTTTCGACGCCGTTGGCAAAAAGATAAATCGAAGCCTGGGGCACCTGGGTATCCACCACCCGGTCGGAAGCGATTCCCCGCCGGGCTATAATCTCATGGCGATCTATCGGGCCGGTCCCAACCGGAAGCTTGTTACCACATTCAATACTGCAAATAATTTGATTGGCAAGCTCAACAATCAGATTCACCGATACCGAACCATTTTGTACAGCGAACAGGGATTTCACCGGAACGTCTCCCAGCCACTCGCACAGATCGAATTCCCGATACATCACCCACTCCAGTGGGGTTCCAGCGGTAAACACTGAAAATCGAAGCGTAGATACATCTTCCAGCGTTCGGCCCGCGATGATATTTTTCAATTCGCAAAATCGCCGTTCCACACGCCAGGGCAGCAGACGCCATTTCCGGCCATCGTCTGTTTTCAGCTTCACCGCAATTCCGGTATTCGCGACATCCTCCGCTATTTCCAGACATCCGTGGGCGACAAGCTCATGCTTCTCCGCCAGCATCATCAACGCCCGGTTCATTATCGCCAGATCGTTAGACTCCATGATATATTCCTTTTCTCCTACAGACTTTTAATTCTCGGTTTGTATTTAGCCAGCAGCGCCGCGTTCTTCTGATCGCCGCCTGGGGCATTAGCGCTATTCCATACCGGCGGCGTGATGCCCCGCTCGACACAGAGACGCACCGTCTCAATTTCCAGCAAATGGGCAATCGTAAAATCGACCACATTCGAAATCGGCGCGATCGGCACATCAAAGCCGGGAACCTTCACCACCGCGTCTCCGACGGGATTGTAATCGTCAATGCAAACATCCGCCAAATCGAAAAGATTCTTCTTCGACGGATGCCGTATGAAATGATCCCGCGGCATTTCATTCTGCCAGTGTGAGCTGGAAACCGCGATAATCTTTACACCGTGTTCCCTGGCTTCCATCGCCGCGTCAATCGTAGCGGCGTTGATACCGATATTATGAAAAATGATCAGCACATCGTCCTTCTGTAAATCATAGTATTTCATTATAGAACGGCCGAAGTTGACGCAACGTTCCAGCTCCAGATATTTCAATGCCTGGTTGAAAACGGAAAGGCCCGTCTCCATGATCGGGTTGATATTGCTAAAGCCGCCGGCACGGAAGAACATTTCCCCCATAACCAATGTGGTATGGCCGCCGCCACCGTAAACATTGATCAGCTTGTCCGCCGAAATGGCGTCTGCCATCAATACAGCCGCCTTCTTAATGTTTTCGCACTCTCGCTCCTGTACTTTCTTCAGGTTGGCGATCACTTTTTCGATGTATCCAAAATCGTTCAACATTGCATTACCTCCTATGATTGAAAATCCATTGATAAAGATCCGATTCTTTAAGAGCTTGCTTCCATGAGTCATGTTCGACTCCCGGATATTCTGTATATTTCACCTGTCCACCGGCGTTTCGAACCGCCTCGACCATCATCCGGGAATTCCACGGCAGTACCGTCCGGTCGTCGGAGCCGTGAAACGCCCATATCGGAGTTCTCGCAATAATGGCAGACCGGTCAATGCAGCCGCCCCCGCAAATCGGAAACGCCGACGCAAAAAATTCCGGCCGCCGCGCCAATAATTCCCACGTGGCGAATCCGCCCATCGACGCCCCGCCGACATAGATTTGTGCCGGATTGATCGGATACGATTTGACCACATGGTCCAGTATCGCTATGCCCGATTCCAACGCTGACGTCGGCTCTGGTTCGAAAATACGCGGGTCCTGGTTCCAGCCCGCGACTTTAACCCAACGGTCGTTTTCCGGACATTGCGGCGACAGCACGAAAGCCTGTTTCTGCCTTACCAGCGGATCGGCCGCCAACATGGAGGCAAGAAACAATTGTTTTTTGTTATCGTTACCGATGCTGCCCACACCGTGCATAACCAATATCAGCGGATAGCTTTTGGCGGTATCCCCTTTTTCCGGAATCAGCAACCGATAGGGCATGACTTGATCTCCTTGGCGGAAATCAAACCCAGCAAATCCATTACACAGGGAATACTTGCCGACGATACCATCTGGGGCACCACCTGGTTTTAGTTCTTGTTTTGTCATCGCTTTTTCAATACCCGCTTATAGTTCATGCCGATATGGTCCCAGAGCTTGAGAGCATCGGGCGCCGCTAGCACGGTGCCGTAACCCCCGCGATAGGTCCAGCAGGCAAGACGGTCAACGCCCAGGTTCTCGTACAGATCAACCACCCTGTCGATCTGCGTAAAATCCTTCGGCTGTTTATAGTACCCCATCAACCAGCGCTCCGACCGCTTACCGTACTTTTTAGCCATTTCTACCGTCCGCCGGGTAATGTGCTCAAAAAACGCATCAGGCAGTTCCCAGGCAATGATGGTGGTCGAAAACACGTCGAAATACGGACTGGCGGCCACTATATCCCAATTATCGTAACCTCGATATTCGGTAACATAATAACTATTGAGCGTGGCATGGACGCAGCAGGTGATTTCCAATTTTTGATTGATCGCTTTGATCTTCTTTGAAGTGTCTTCGAGAATAAACAGTGCCTCACGCCATCGGAACTGTTTGACATCATCGTTCATCACTTTCGGCATTTCATAGCCGTAATAGTCGTAAAACTTCTTCATGCAAACCGGACAGCGGCAGGTCCACTCATCGGAGACGCCTCCGGTGATCGACGCATACGCCTTGGGAAACGCATAGTGCGGTTCGTCCCAGAAAAAGCCGTCCGCCGAAGTCTCTCTGGCTAACTTAAGACATATTCGCTGAAAATAATCCCGAAAGGATTGCGTATTGAAACAGGCATAAGGAAGCTTTTCCCCCGTCAGCGCGGAGACTTGACGATTCTCCGTATTATTCTGCAAAAATAAACTGACTTGTTCGCCGCCGAAATACTTGCCGATACCCCAGGGGTCCAGGAGCACTTTCAACCCAAGTTCGTGTGCTTTGTCCACGATTTTGGGAATGCTCGGGAACCAGAAATCCATGTCGAATTCCGTAACCGCCAGAATTACCGCATTGCATCCATGCGCCAGCATTTCCCTGAAATCAGACTCAGCGTGTTCAACGTAATTCAATCCATAATAACTTGTCGCCGTCTGTTCGATGGGCATTTTCGATCGTCCTCTCTGTAAAACTAATTGATAGACACACCTATCCCTTTATCTGTAAACTCGCATCCAACTTCGCTCGCATCGCGGAAATGGAACAGTATGCAAAACGCGGATAAAACGGTAGGCGGCCGCTTTCCCGAAGCATGCGTCCATATTTATGGTTAAAAGTTCCCCGCGCAGTGATAAACTGTCCCCAAAAACCTAAATGCCATAGAACCGAAACGTCTTCCTCGGACATGCGATCCAGCCACTCCTTTGGAAAATACTCCAACCATCTCGGAAGGGAATTTAGCCAGGTTTTAGTGCGGATATTCGTCGCCCCGAAATCTTTTTCAGCAATATCCAGCAGTTGCATAAAACATTCTTTCACATAGTCCGGGTAATCCAGGAACGATTCGGGCGATTTGGAATTGGTGATATGAAATTCCATTGCGTTTATTTCGGGGTGGAGAATTTTCAGATCATGCCGGAAACATCCGCATTGATACACAACGGAAGAATCAAGATAATCACGTTTGCATCGGGCATCCAGGGACGGTTTGAAAACATCAAAGGCCGATTTCTCAAAAGCCGCTTCGTCGTCTTTCGTTTCCGAATAAATCCGGGCAGCCGCATTCTCCATTTCCAGCCACTGCGGAATGTCGAAACAGAGCGTTTCCGTAAGAGCCGATACCCTTAGACCGGGATAGACCTCGGTCTTGCGAAAGATATCGACCCGATTGCGTAAAACATTGGAAAAAGTTTCTTCCGGATGCTCTCCGAGCCAGCGATGCAGGAAAAACAGTTTAAGCTTTACGATATCGTAAAGATATATACGATGCTCTTCAACTGTTTTGGGTTCGGCCATTTCGGGTCAATATCCCTTCTCGTCCTTTTATCTTTCTTCTAAAGCCTTTAATCCTGCTTTGCCGCTAAGTCAAAAACTTCATCGTCGCTCAAAGCTTTACCCAAGATACAAAGTTCATCCATCAACCCGATGAAACGGTTACGTTCTGTTCCAAAATAATTACCGATCCCACAGCTTTCATAATTTACAGCGGGCTGTGAATTATCGCTCTTTTCGCTTTTATCTAAAGAACCATTTACATATATTTTTTTGGTTTTGCCGTCATTCGTTACCGCTAAATGGTACCATTTGTCGAGTAGAATGCTGGCATACGTTGAATTGATTTGGGTCCCATCGCCCCAGCGATAAAAAAACATACGCCAATTAACAAACAGACGATATCCGTCCTTGCCTGTACGGCTGGTATTAATAAATATGCTGTTATCCGCCTGGATCGCATTTTTTATTCTTACCCAGCATGCAATGGTAAATGGAGCCTTTATATTCAATTTTTTATTGGTTAGGCTAAAAACCGCTTTTTCTTTACCGGTAAGCTCCAAAGCCTGCCCAACTATTCCTTTAACTGTTTTTACCTTTTCGCCCGTATCGGCCGGAACTAAGGGTACGTCAAGTTTATTTGCGCCGCTGTCAAGCAAAGTGGTTGTGCCCTGATCTTTATCAAATGACCAGTGAGCGATAATTGGCAATTTCGCCGCGCTTACACTGCTCGCCCAAACAGCCAGGATGCAGATGGTTACCGGTTGCCTCATTTCTTAATCTCCTTGATTTCTTGTTCAATTTTCGTAACGGACAATTTATTTGCGATTTCCTTATTCGTGGTATAAATATGCGCGCCATAAATTCCAAATTTATCCTGCAAATATTTGCCATTACTTTGAACTTCGCGGTTTTCACTCATCACGTGCCATTTTTTATTCACCGGCAAATCAATTTTCACATCCAGCGTCGCGACTTTCGTATTCACCGCGATAATATAGTCATGACCTTTGATATTTTTATACCAGGCTGCCGTCACTAATTTGTCGGAAGTGTTCAGCATTTCCCGGTAGGGATTCTCTTCAACAACATCTTTCAGCAACCGTGCTTCCTTTGCCAGATAGCGCACTCCATAGAAGCAGTCCGTATACTTTTTACTGCCATCGTATACCCACCAAAGTATACCAGTCGCACCGCCGGTAATCACCTTGTATTGCTGACAACGCAGTTCCGTGAAATTCGGCGCTCGATGATCTTTGCCGGCACCATAGTCTTCATAATTAAAGGCTTGAGGGACCATCCAATGCCCCTTGCCTTTCTGAGCAGACACGGCCGCGGAGAACTTGCTTATATACTCCATGTTCCTCATAGCATAGCCGCCCTTGGCAAACAGCGGATAAGGATCGCCCATCATGATATCGCAACTATCCGCATACTTGTATATACCTTCCACGGTGTCTTCGCCAATGAGGGTAAGGTGATAAGGATCGGCGTTTGACACCGTTTGATAGATAGCTTCCAATCTTGCCGGCAAGGTGGGTTTAATGAATGGTTCATCGGCCAGATACCACCCTCCTAATGCCGGATGGTTTTTCCATTTATTTACGAATTCGCGAATTGCAAACGCGTCTTTGTCAGACAATGGCTTCCTCCACTCTTCGCTATTCACCATAGAACGTTTGGGATAAGCGTAAATGATTACTTTCACCCCCATTTTATTCGCTGTATCAAACCCATCTTTAATCTTTGCATCATCGTAATAATACGTGACATAACTTAAAGTAATATTCACGCTTGCTTTTTTTTCTTCTTCATACGCTGATGACGGCATAGAATACCAGCCGTAAGGCATAAAAAATTTGCCGTTGTACAGGGCATTACCGTTTTTATCGAGTCTATATTCGTCAGCAACCTTGGGTAGCTTTCTAATTACAGTTGAATTGGAATAAATAACTTGACCGTTCTTTAATAATCGTGCACCAAGAGCGTACTTCCCTGGCTTCAGTTTTGGTATTGGCAAAGAGAATTCATTGCTTTCCCCTATTTTGTCAATTTTCACGGAACTGACAACTTCATTGTTATCGCCGCTAAGTGATATTACCAGATTGGTATCAGCTAAAGCTGTCTTATCCAAGCGCACAATAATATTGCCTGCTATTTGGCTCAATTCCTGAGTTGCGTAAATGTTATTACGATAGGCTGGCTCGGTTACTTTGATCTCCAGGGCAATAACTTTCACCTTCACTTCGCGAGTGACCTGCCCCAATAATGCACCAGTTTGGTAATCGTAGACTTTGACGTATGCCTGCTGAGGACCTTCTTCGCCTATCGGAATCTCCATACATACTTCCTGACCATCGTCAGGGCTAATACCTTTTTTGCTTTCGGATTTTCCGCCTTTGCCCAATCCTGCCTTGAGTTTTACAAATAGTGGTTTGCCTGTATTATTCTGAATAAATGTTCTGGCGGTAAACAAAGCCTTGCTATCACGAAGAACCGTTTTGATATCATAGAATGGCTTTACGTTAATATTGTATTTACTGAAATCGGCGTCAACAAAATTCAAAGTAGCAAACGTGCCGGGCTGATCAAATACACCGCTGAAAGTATAAGTCTGTACACCTCTGAAAGCATCAGTCTGTAATGCGTTACTAATTGTACGATTCCTGCCAATATTAAAAAGCCATTTGTTAGAATTGCCGTTTAAGTCAACTACTGGTATTGTGGCCTCCAGAGTCCATTTATCTTTACCCATATGTGCCTTTGTCTTAATCTCCTCTGCATTCCATGGTGTATAGGTTAACGCTCCCCCTTGCGTATGTTTCGCGTCATAAATAGCACCTTGTGTATTGATTATGAATTGATAATAAGTCGTACGGTCGTCATTGGCACATAGGAATAGCTCTATACTGTCATCAGAATAGACCTGACTGTCGCGAGTTTTCGCGTCTGCCTTTATTTTATTGGTGAAGGGTTCATCGGCAACGACCAACACGTATAGATTATTGTTGTCGTGTAAAAGTTTAAATTTAGTTTCAACCGGGGCTTTAACATTTTCGTGACCGAAAAGATTAAACCCGCTATTCCACGGTACCGCATCCCAACACTTGTCTGTGGCTTCTCCATCAATAACTGGAGCTTGCGATGTTTTGGGTACATTTATTTCTTTCGCATTCAGTACGGTAGCGCTTAACAATACTGCGATAATTGAGAATACCGTTTTCAGACTAATCATAATTTTTTCCTTTTCACTCCAGCATCAGGCCGGCCAGGATGATCTCCTCATTTGCGGATATCCTTGAGTTGTTGCTCGATTTTCGCCACGGATAATTTATTTGCGATTTCCTTATTTGTGGTATAAATATGGACGCCATAAATACCAAATTTATCCTGCAAGTATTTGCCATTGCTTTGCACTTCGCGGTTTTCACTCATCACGTACCAATTTTTATTCACCGGCAAATCAATTTTCACATCCAGCGTTGCGACTTGTGTGTTCACCACAATAATATAGTCATGACCTTTGATATTTTTATACCAGGCAGCCGTGACTGACTTGTCGGAAGTGTTCAGTGTTTCCCGGCAAGAATTCTCCTCAACAACATCCTTCAGCAGCTTTGCTTCTTTTGCCAGGTAATGTACCCCGTAGAAGCAGTCTGTATACTTTTTACTGCCATCGTATTTCCACCAAATTATACCGGTCGCGCCACCTACAATTACCTTATATTGCTGACAACGCAGTTCAGTGAAATTCGGCGCTCGCTGATCCTTGCCGCCTCCATAATCAGCAGTATTATAGGCCTGAGGGACCATCCAATGTCCCTTGCCTTTATGAGCCTCAATTGCCGCGGAGAATTTGCTTATATGTTGTTCCATGCCACGTACCGAATAACCACCCTTAAGAAACTGCGGATACGGATCGGCCATCATGATATCGCAACTGTCCGCATACTTGTATACACCTTCCACCGTATCTTCCGTAATAAGGGTAGGATGATAAGGATCAGCAGTTGATACAATTTGATAAATGGCTTTTATTCTAGCCGGCAATGCGCGTTGAATAAATATTTCATCTCCTAAATACCACGCTGCTAACCCCGGTTGGTTTTTCCATTTATTTACGAATTCGCGAATTGCAATCGCGTCTTTGTCAGATAAAGGCTTCATCCATTCTTTGATTATAGAATTTGAGGGGTAAGCATAAATAATTGTTTTAATTCCTCCTTCGTTCGAAGCATCAAACTCGTCTTTATTTTTTTTATCACTACAAGAATTAAAGCAATAAGGTAAACCAATGTTCATGCCTTCTTGTCCATACTCTGCTAAATCTCTCCCCAAATAATACCAGCCGTAAGGCATAAAAAATTTGCCGTTATACAGAACATTACCATTTTTATCGAGCCTGTATTCCTCCGCAACCTTGGGTAGTTTGGTAATGGTAGTTGAATTTGAATAGAGTACTCGATCATTCTTTAATAATTTTGCATCAAGAATATACTTGCCTATTTTCAGTTCCGGTATGGGCAAAGCAAATTGATTGTTTTCGCTTATTTTTTCAATTTTCACAGAACCGATAAGTTTATTGTTTTCACCATTAAGAGATATTACTAAACTGGTATCCGTTAAGGCTTTTTTCTCTAACCGCACGGCCACATCGCCTTCTATTTCATTTATTTCCTGGGTTGCGTAAATATTATTACGATAAGCCGGCTCGGTTAATTTTATCTCCAGCGCAATGACTTTGACTTTAACTTCGCGCGCGACCTGTCCCAATAAGACGCCCTTTTGGTAATCATAAACTTTGATATACGCTTGCTGAGCACCTTCTTCGTTTATCGGAATATCTATATTTACTTCCTGGCCATCATCAGGGCTTATGCCTTTTTTGGGTTGCGATTTTCCGCCTTTACTCAAACCTGTATCAAGTTTCACAAACAACGGTTTGCCTGTATTATTTTGAATAAACGTTTTGGCCGTAAAATAAGCTTTATTATCCCGAAGAACAGTTTTTATATCGTAGAATGGCTTTATAGTAATATTGTATTTACTAAAATCGGCGCCAACAAAATTCAAAGTCGCAAAAGTGCTGGGCTGATCAAATAAGCCGCTGAAAGTATAATTTTTTGATTCAGAGCCGGAACCGGTTGTACGATTCCTGCCAATATTAAAAAGCCATTTGTTAGAATTACCATTTAAGGCAACTACAGGTATTGCGACTTCCAGCGTCCATTTGTCTTTACCAATATGCGCCTTTGTCTTAATTCCCTCCGCATTCCATTGTGTACTGGTTAACGCACCGCCCTGCGTATGTTCTGCGTCATAAATGGTCCCCAGGGTGTTAATTATAATTTGAAAATAAGTCGTACGATCTTCATTGGCATTTAAAAACAGCTCTATACTGTCCTCTGTATAGACCTGACTGTCGCGAGTTTTCGCGCCTGCTTTTATTTTATTGGTGAAGGGTTCATCGGCAACGACTAACACGTATAGATTATTGTTGTCGTGTAATAATTTAAATTTAGTTTCAACCGGGGCTTTAATGTCTTCATGACCATAAAGTTTAAACCCGCCATTCCACGGCACCGCGTCCCAGCACTTGTCTGAAGAGTTTCCATCAATAACCGGAGCCTGCGATGCTTTGGGCACATTTATCTCTTTGGCATTCAGTGCTACTGTGCTTAACAACATTACACAAATTGAGAACACATTTTTAAGACCAAGCATAATTTTTTCCTTTCGCGTTCATCCTAAACCAAGGTATTCAGAACCATATTTTAAAAACTGTTGTCCAAGTTCTTTAATTCACTTGCGGACATCCTTTCGTATTTTCTACTCATCTATTCTTCATGCGGTGGGCCGCTGGGAAGCATGTCAGCAAGGCTATGCTCAAGGGAACACACGGTATGCCACCGTAGCGGCATTGACTGAGGCTCCTCTTTCAAAAGTATTTTATTCCAGGTTCACCAGCACGATCGACAAGTCGGACGAGGTCACCTCGCCGTCCTTGTCCATGTCGGCATCGCCGTTCCAGTTGCCACTGCCGGGTTTGGAATCCATAGCAGTCAGCACCGCCGACAGGTCCACGCTATTGACCACCCCGTCGCCGTTTACGTCACCGTACAACCTCAGTGAGTAATCCACCACAATCCGAAAACCCCAGGCCGAATAATCGTTGTCATTGTAGTAGTGTCCAACACTACCGCTGATGGGTTGGGTGGCCCCATTCACCATCATCGACAAAAAGTGGTCGCCCATCGTTTCTTGCCCAACGCGTGCTGTAAGATTGTCGTCCGTAACCGACATGCCCCATCCCGCATTAGCTTGATAAGTCCAGGGAACTACAAGCTGTTCGTCCACCACCGTCGGCCGATTGTTCCAGGTGATCGTTGTCTCACTCCACGTGTCGTTGTCACAGAACCAGGCGGCGTCTTGATAAGCCGGAGCCAGATCCCCCGCACTGCCGCCATTACTCTGCAAGTAGGCGCTATTCACGTGAAGGCCGTATCCGGATGGCGGAACCAACGAAGACAGATCAAATTTCAACCAGACTTCAGCATAGCCAAAGTAGCGACTCGTGAATAAATTGGTGCTGGCCGCATAGTTATGATCCGGTTCGTTTGTACCCACAAATACGTCATCCCCCGCCGGAATTATGACAGGTATACTTTCTGTAATGTTGATGGTGACCGTGGCGATATTGGAGTTCACCCCGTTAACCGTACATCGGAAGGTGAAGCTATCGGTGCCGGTCGTACTGCCGGTATGGATATAGTCATAAGCGCCGGTTGAGGGATTGACGGACACGACGCCATCGCTGCCGTTGGTTACGATACTGTAGGTCAAACTGCTGTTGTCGTTGCCGAGGTACTTGCCGACCAGGGCACCGCTCGCCCAGCGGCCTTTTTCGACGTTCAGCGTGCCGTCGGAGGCCAGGGGAGTTCCGACCCACTGAATGATCTTCGCAGTGATATTGTCCCGGAACGCCTGAAATTGTTCCGGGGCGACTGTTCCCGCAACTTCCCAAAGGTTCTTGCCGGTAACAATATCTGGTATGGTGTTGAGCAGATTCTGACTGTCCTGCCGCAATTGCACGATGGACGGCACCGTCATCGTACTCGTTTGGTCCACACAATATTTCAGCGTGTTGAGATATCGAAGGTCATCGACCGCCGACCGCAACGCTTCCCATTCGATGGTATCGATGACCTTGCCATCCTGGGCCGGATAGGCGTAACCAGCGTACCGAAGTCCCCAGAAATCGGCAAAATCATCGTAGGCTTTGCTCCCACCAGTCCCCATGTAAATCCAGGGGGCAAACCCCGTCGATCCCGAATACCAGCAGAACAATCCGAAGGCGGCCCGGTTATAGACCGGGTTTTCAACCGGATGGGGATAATACAGGCCGTCACGGTGTTCCGGGGCGGCGCCCATCATCATACTCTCCATCATCGACTGCGTATAGTTGGGATAATCAAGGGGAAGATTCGGATTGAGGGTGACATTATCGAACGCAGCCACCGTAGGCCAATCTAGAACCGCCGTTGTCCCTTTGAGCCCCGCCGCATGCACCAACTCCAGCAGCTGGACACAGCGATAAAAGATTTTCGTTCCAGAGTCGCCCAACTGTACCACGGACGGTTCATCCACGAGATATATCCAGAACTCCGGGTAGTTGTTGGAATTCCAGAAGCTCTTCAATTGGGTCAGAAACCCGTTAAATATCTGCTTCTGGGTCTCGCTCAAACCGGCCATGACCTCGGCCAGGGTTGGAGTGGAGCCACCGACGCTATATATTCCGTATAGCGGTAGTATTGAACCGGAATCGGACTGGATCAACCCGGGCGCGAGAACGATTGGACCTTGGATGCCGTTTTGCACCATACTATCCATCATTGTTTTCAAATTGGTAAAGTTATACGTGTAGTTCGGACTGGTCCCGGTGACGTCCACGGTATATCTCTCAAGCGACAGAACGACGCCGCTGATGCCGTGTTCGGATAAATCACGATGCATATCCTCCGATGTAGCAAGGGTGTACATAGCCGTCGTCTTCCCGGGGCCTTGCAGGTCAAACGGCAGAATCGTAACGGTGATCGGCAGGCTGGTATAGCTCGACGTCCCGTTGGACGAAGTCACCGTGATGGTCCCCTGGTAGGACCCTGGTTGCATGTTGACCGGCGGTTTGATGGTCAGCCAAAATTCTTTTGTCGTATTGGCCTCGATATTCAGCGACTGGAGTGTCAAACTGTCCTGCGGAAGATCCGCGAAATTCAGAATATTGGTTTGATTGTCCCGATTTACCGTAATCAGCGCATCGTTATAAAGAAGCAGTTCAGGCTCCAGCACCTTTCCGCAATGAACCAGGGACAAACTGCCATCCTGGTACCAAACCTTGACGGCCCGAACATCGATCGACGAAGCAGGGATCGTAGCTCCACCGCTGGACAAATCACTGACCGAGACGTTCACGCCATTCAGGGCAATACGGGAGTAAACGCAAAACGACTCGGATTCGGTCTGATTCCGACTCATGGTTACCGCAACAGAGGCATTATCCACCTCACTCTGCGTCGGGATCGTCTGGTAATCGTTGATGCTAAAGACCGGCCGATGGAAAACCAGATAATCGTTATTGGTATAGAAATCCACCGTCGCGGGCTGAGGCCGGTTCGCCATCTTGATCCAGGAAAATTTCACCTGTTTCGACGTTCCCGCCACATAAATCTGCACGGGAACGGTCATGTTGTCGCGGATGCCGGAAAACTTTCGCAGGTCATAGGTGATAATCCCCGGCACATCCCGTGGTTCAATCCGACCAGAGCCGGTATCGTCGTCGTACGGCATCAGGTCCACCGGCTGTCCATCCACAACCACGGCAAACCCGCCGGTCTGGCTGTCCTGTTGAACCTGGAGCGTCAGAAAAGGCGAGGTGGTCTTGTTTATCGAAACATTATCCGTACTCAGGCGACCGTATGTCTTGCCGCCGGCGACCGTAGCGACGCATTTTCCGTCTTGGTAGCTGACGGTAATGTTATCGGCCAACCAGGTGGAAATATCGTTCGCGGTCCCGGACCATGTGACATTATCCGTGCCAAACGGCGCGACAGGCCCCGTGGGGGTTGAATCGGGCACATTGGGTTTACACGACATGTCGCTGAACCAAGCCGTTCCCGCGCCACGATTATAGATATAAATCGTGACATTATCGTCCTTTGTTGGCGTAAATTCCTGGCTCCAGGCGGTCCATTTATTGGAGTTCGAAATGAAAATATTAAGGTAGCTGAAAGATCCATCGCTGTATTGAATGCCGGCGGCCAAAGGTTGGTCAAAACCGGAGGATTCCCGATGTGTCATGGATAGAAGATAAGGAATTCCGCCGTAGACGGAAATATGCTGATAGAAACAATTCCAGTTCCACGGGGAATCGTTGAATCGAAGAACATTCCTCGGATTGAAAGGCAGGATCGCGTATGTTACATTGTCCACGGATGCGTTATCACCCGTTACATTAAACCAGAAACTCCAGGAAACAGGCAGGTTTGATGAATTCACTATGGCAAAACAGGGGTTAAGGAATAGATTGTCCGTATTCAAAGGGAAAAGATCATAATCCACCTTGAGCTGAAAACCGTAGGACGAATAATCATTGTCATTATAGGAGTGTCCGGGGGTACCGCTGGAGTGAGGTGCGGTCGAATTTGCCTTCATCGATAAGAAATGGTCGCCTATCGTTTCTTGCTGAACGCGTGCCGTAAGGTTGTCGCCCGTGCTCTCCATCCATGTATTGACTTGATACACCCACGGAGCAACAAGTTGTGCGCCTATCGTCGTTGGCCGATTGTTCCAGGTAATCGTTGTCTCGGTCCACGTGTCGTTGTCACAGAACCAAGCCGCGTCCTGATAAACGGGAATTAAACTCCCCTCACTGGTTCCATAGCTCCTCAACGTTGCGCTGTTCACATAAAGGGTGCGGCCGGTCGGTGGAATCAATGGCGAGAGATTAAATTTCAACCAGGTTTCAGCACCCAAAAAATAGCGATCCGTGTATAGAGTGTTACTGGACGATCGGTTACTGGTCGGCCATGCCGCACCCACATACACGTCATCCCCCGCCAGAATTGTAACTTCAGAGGCCCATGCGCTCAGCGGCAACAATGCCAATGCCAACGCCATACTCCATCGTTTCGACTTCGCCATGACCAACTCCTTTAACCAACCAACTCAAAAAATTTTATTGGGGATTGCCCAGGGGAGGCGTAGTGAAGCAAGCGGGAGGCGGGAGGCGAAGATCGGCCAACGTCAGAGACCCTGTGTGCCCATCCGCGAAACAAACATTCGTGCGTTGCGAATGACGTTGAAAGGATATATTTCCGGTGTAAGGCGGGGTGGAAAGCGTCGGATAAAATATCCAATAAGTCCCTCTTTGAAACTCATCCATGTTCGCTGCCGTATACCAACTGTCGGTAAATACCGCCTGCCGCGACGGTTCCAAAATCTGGCCTTGGCGTCTCAACCCTGGGGCGATGTAAGGCGATCCTCCTACTCCGTATCGGGACATCCCAAACGAGACAGAATAGGCGGATGTATAATTATTGTCATGGAGATTCAGCATCTGGGGACAATGGAATATTTCAATTTTTTTTGATTCGTAGTCTTCGACATACCACCAGTCAGTTTTCCACAATCTATATTTTGCGGAAACGTAGGGCCCCACCAGCACCGGCCAAGGTGTTTTTTTGCTATCACTAACCCCGAGCACTGTGGTATCAAACGGCGCCAAGGCATCGTTAAAATCGTTGGAATAACTCTGCCATCCCTGGCCCACTTGGCGAATTCGAGCCGCGCAAGTGATCAGTCGGGCCTGATTCCGTGCCTGACCGAGCGCGGGTAACAAAATTGACACCAATACCGCAATAATGGCCACCACAACCAGCAGTTCAATTAAAGTGAATGATTTTGGATTTTCGATTTTCGATTTTGGATTACAATTCACCATTTGTCACCTCGTTGGATGGACTCCGCCCATCCTCTTTCCTTTGTTACTATTTCTATCCTGTACCACATCGTCATTTTTCCGGATTGCGACGGCCCACGATGAGGCGGGCCGCCACGATTTTTCTCTTTTACTTTTCTACTCGACTACTCGACTACTTGTCTACTCCATTACGGCATATTGGCCAAAACGATCGACAAATCCGTCGAGGTGATCTCGTTATCACTGTCCAGATCGGCTCTGCCATCCCAGTTACCTGACGTCGGAACTGCGTCCATGGCTGCCAAAACGATCGACAAATCGGCGCTATCCACCACATTGTCTCCGTTGACGTCGCCCGGAATTTGCACTAACGTCAAAACAGCCGCATGGGCAAAACCCGTCCCTGCGAAATTGGGATTACCGAAATAGCTCAGGTCTGTCCCGTTGCCGCTATAAAACTCATTCTCCATGACGACATACACATATATAGTGTCGCCGGCGGAAAGGGTCTGCAATCCCGTTCCCGTCGCCCAGTCGCTCCAGAGGGGAATGGCGATCTCGTATGTATAATTATCCCCGGTATTAGAAAAGGCCGCATCCACACCGGTCGTAGTTCCCGAATAGCCATAGAGTGCGCACTCGTTACGAATCCAAACGTTTTTCGGCGGCATGCTCGCATCGTAATCGAAACAGAGCTGAGTGGAATCAACGCTGTTGATGGGAATCGAACTGATGTTATCCTTGCTCATGCCGATCACCAGGTGCCCGCCGGGCTGCGAACTGTTTTCGTCGGTCGTGACCGCCACATATAGCACGTCCTGGGCATTGTTCCAGGCAAACCTGGCCCTCGTTGTCGAAGTCAGTTGGACGCCATTCCAGTACGTAAACGGCGCCGACCACTCGCTGGCGGCAGGCCAATCGGAAAGATCGCCATTGATAGTCAGAGTGGCAGGAGGGGTCGACGGATTAACAGGAAAAGTAAACGTTGAGGCTTTGACGATACTGGGAGCATTTCCACTGGACCAGGCCTTGGCCTTCACAACCGTCGTGCGATCAATCGTGAATGGATCACTGTAGATATCATCGCTCTCGGTCGGATCGATGCCATTGGTGGTATAGTAGATTGTCGAATCCGGGGTGGAACAGGAAATCGAAACCTGTTGCGACACTGAACAAATCCCGCCATCAGGCGTGATGACCGGAGTCGCGGTGAGATAGGCAGGATCAAGAGTCATGCTGTAATTCACCACAATCTGAGGACCATAGGTCGAAGTAAAATCGCTGTCAGTGTAGTAGTGTCCATAATTGCCACTGATATAACCACCGACGGGGGTAATCCCATTCACCACCAGTGACAGGAAGTGATCGCCTATCGCTTCTTGCTGAACACGTGCTGTAAGATTGTCGCCCCAAACCGACATCTTCCACCCCATATTCGCGTAATAATCCCAGGGGCCTACAAGCTGTCCGCCCAGCTCCGTCTGTTCGGCCATTGGCTGATTGTTCCAGGTAATCGTTGTCTCTGTCCAGCTATCGTTGTCACAAAACCAAGCGGCGTCCTGATAAGTAGGGGTTAAAGTCCCCACACTACCGCCATTAGTTCGCAGGGTTACATTGTCCACCTGAAGGATGTATCCTGGTTGCGGAGCCACGGCTGTCAGATCGAATTTCAAATAGATTTGAGCATGGCCATACATGCGACTCGTGTACATATTGGCACCGCCCACGTAGTTGTGATCCGGCTCATTGGTACTTACAAACACGTCATCTCCCGCCAGAAGTGTTACACTGGATGTCCAGGGAACCATCGAAAACACATAAGTGGTTGATTTGACGTCGCTGGGAATATAGTCCGTCTTCCAAGCCCTGGCCTGCAGGGTCGAGATATCATCGATCATGATCGGATACTGGTAGAGAGTGCCTGCTGTCTGGGTAGGAACCGTTCCGTCGGTCGTGTAATAAATGGTCGCTCCATCTATGGAACTGATGGTCACCATTTGGGGAACCCCGACTTCGGGATAAGGATAAGTGTTGCCGTCCGGCGTGAAGGTAGGGGTCGGCACCTTATTCCGTACGATGGTGTAATTCACCACAATCTGAGGACCATAGGACGAATTCGTCTCGTTGTCAGTGTAGTAGTGTCCAATACTACCACCGGTATAACCACCGGAGGGGGTGATCCCATTCACCACCAGCGACAGGAAGTGGTCGCCCATCGCTTCTTGCCCAACGCGTGCCGCAAAATTGGCGCCCGTAGCCGACATGGTCCACCCTGAATTCGCGACATAAGTCCAGGGGTCTACAAGCTGTCCGCCCAGCGTCGTCTGTTCGGCCATTGGCTGATTGTTCCAGGTAATCGTTGTCTCTGTCCAAGAATCGTTGTCACAAAACCAGGCGGCGTCCTGATAAGTGGGAGTTAAACTCCCCTCACTTCCGCCATTAGTTTGCAGGCTCACATTGTCCACTTGAAGGCTGAATCCGGTTGGCGGAATCAATGGTGACAGATCAAATTTCAAATAGATTTGCGAATGGCCAAAATAGCGACTCGTGAACATATTGGTGCTGGCCTCCCAGTTTTTATTCGCATCATTGGCACCCACAAATACATCATCCCCCGCCTTGATCGTAACTTGAGCTGCCCATGCGCCCACCGAAAACACCCCCAACAATACCGCAATCATAACCCATTCTCGCTTTTTCATGTTCGCTCCTTTACGTAAATAAGATTTAAATCTCCGGCAAAACACATACCGTCCGACAGCGACGGTCCGCGATGAAGCGGACCGCCACAGATTAACTTGGCTTACTTCATGTCTTACTTTCGTTTGATCAAACCAAAGAGGCCGCCAAGAGCCAGGAACATTACCGTCACAGGTTCGGGAACTGGAACAAATTCATAATCCACCACGATCTGAGGACCATAGGTCGAATTATTCTCGTAGTCAGTATAGTAGTGTCCATAGCTACCAGCGGTAAAATAACCGCTGGCGGGGACGTACCCGTTGATCACCATTGACAGGAAGTGGTCGCCTATCGCTTCTGTCCCAACGCGTGTGATAAGATTGGCACCCGTAGCCGACATAGCCCACCCCATATTCGCTTGATAATCCCAGGGAGCTACAAGCTGTTCGCCCACCCCAATTGTCTGCTCAGGTAACGGCTGATTGCTCCAGGTAATCGTTGACTCTGTCCAGGAATCGTTGGCACAAAACCAGGCGGCATCCTGATAAGTGGGAACCATATTCCCTGCACTGCCGCCATTAGTCTGCAAGGCCACGCTGTTTACCTGAAGGGTGTAACCCTCCAGCGGAATCAATTCCGACAGATTAAATTTCAAATAGATTTGAGCATGGCCAAAATAGCGACTCGTGAACATATTGGCGTTAGCCTCCCAGTTCTTGTTCGCGTCATTGGTACCCACAAATACGTCATCCCCCGCCTTGATCGTAATTTGTGTTGCCCATGCGCCCGCCGAAAACACTCCCAACAATACCATACCAATAATCAACTGTCTTCTTTTCATGTTCTGACTCCTTTTCTTAACTAAAATTAAAAACGTCTGCAAAATGTGCAACACACGTCGCAATAACATCTTGCATCATTTACCACACACGTCCAAACCTGCAAAAACTGTCCTCATATCTTTTTTGTCGCTTCCGCCGTCGATTTTCGAACGATTAACTCAGGCATGATCCGAATAACCGTCTGGGGCACCTGATCGGGATCGGCAATCTTCTGAAACAGCAGCTCGGCCGCCACCCGGCCACATTCCTCACGCCGCGCATTCATCGTGGTTAAAGGCGGATCCACCATCCGAGCGGTAGAGGACTCGTCAATGGCGACCATACTCATATCTTCCGGAACTCGGATGCCCCGTTTGCGGCATTCCTTCAAAAATTCCACAATATAGACCAACTCGCTCACAATCGCAGTCGGCCGAGGCGTTAGTGCCAGGAAATAATCCATGGCGCGAACCATGGCCTCGGCGTGTTCATGACTTTCAAATCTGGATCGATGGACCAACGCGGGATCGTTGTCCAGTCCGAAATGGTTGATAGCGGATTTAAACCAAGTCTCTCGTTCATCGCCAAGAACAGATACCAAGTGACTGGAAGGCTTGATGGCAGAAAAAGAGCCGATGCGCCGATGCCCCAGGTTTCGGAGATGATCGATCCCCTGCAAATACATCACTCGCTCATCTGGAAGCACGGAAGTTATCGACGGCCAATACATAGCGTTATTGACCAGAACCAGAGGAACCAACTTATCCATCGCGATGATGGCCTTCGGATTATAGCTGGAAAACCAGATAACTCCATCCACACGCTCGTTCTGAACCACGGCAGGGATCGAATCGTCGTCATCCTCGCATGAGGACACGACCAGGTGAATTCCCAGGCTTTCGGCAAAGTGCTGGACGGAATTGATGACGCCGTAGTGAAATCCGCTCTGATCCTTAGAAGCCCACTGTAAAACCATTTTCGAGGCCAGGACAGCGATATTCCCTTTGAGTCTTTTTTTGACTTTGGCTTTGAACGCTTGAGCGGGAGTCAAATTCTGCCGGATTCGCTTGTATCCCATCTTGTCCACAAATTCCAGGACTTGTTTATGGATCGGAGAATTCTCATCTAACTTCCCCCCCAAAGCCCGGGATACCGTAGACACCGATACGCCCATCGATTTGGCGATATCTTGCATTCGTACAACTGGCGAGTCAGCAACAACAACCATTCAAAATCTCCAAGATACGATTTTGATCAACATTCCATTCAAACAATATACCATGACTAATCGCAAGTTGCAACTCTTTTTTTTTGCAAATTGCTATTTTTTTTAAGGAAATTTGCAGAAAAGGAATTTTTGACAATAATTCTCACAATGGAAATAAGTAATAAATTCCATCTAACTCGTTTTGAAATAAGTAGATATGTTATGATTAAGTAGGATGCTTTGATGAAGTCATTATCGGCGCCAATTAGTGATAGTTCTTGACATGGGCCAAAAGTATGATTCAATACTGATACGGTTTCAGATAAGGAAGATCGAAGTTGGTTGTTGACGGTCAAACATAAACAAGAACGAAAACAGAAAGGAAACTACACGAACATGAAAATCTATATTCTGGCTGATATGGAAGGAATCTCCGGTATACGAAAGATGGACCAGGTAATGTTGGACTCGAAAGAGTACCCGCATGGTTGTGAACTGATGATGCAGGATATCAACGTGGCGGTCCGGGCAGCCCTGGACGCCGGGGCGGACGAGGTGGTGGCCTGTGATACCCACGGCGGTGGCGGTCAGGTGCGATTGGACGTTATGGACGGCCGGGCCATCTATGAATTACCATGTTGTGACCGCATGATGCCATCTCTGGATGAAACTTTTTCCGGAGTGATCCTGTTGGGCCACCATGCGCGGGCAGGTACGCTCGACGGTTTTCTGGACCATACCATGAGCTCGACTTCCTGTTTCGAATTTCGCATCAATGATCAGGTGGTTGGCGAGGTGGGCATTGAGGCCGCCTACGCCGGACATTTCAATGTGCCCGTTATTGCCGTAACCGGCGACGAGGCGGTGGCAGAGGAGGCCCGGGCCTTGCTTGGTTCGGTAGAGTGTGCGGTGGTCAAATGGGGAATCGGAAGGAACCGGGCTCGGTGCCTTTCGATGTCGGAGTCGCATGGCCGTATCCAGCAGACAGTCGAAAAGGCCGTGCGCTCGGTCGGGCGGTTCGTGCCCTGGCGTCCCAAACTGCCGGCGACGCTTCAATTAACTTTCTACCGCTCGGACATGACCGAGATGCCCGCCATCCGGCCCGGTGTGGAGCGGGTGGACGCTCGAACGTTGAGAACGTCCGTGTCGGCATTAAAAAACGTTATGACCTGGTTGTCATAATATGTGAAGACTTCTTCGATTTCATTTCGCAGAAGTCTTATCAATAGCCGCGTGGAATGTTTTCTTTCTTCCTAAAATGGGCTTTTTAGACCGAAATGACCCGTTGTTATTCGATATGATAACCAGGGTGTACCCACCGAATGGCTCGATGATGTCAATCGGTTTAAGCGACCGGCATCAACAATTCATTCTGCTTTGTGTTTTTATCCTTGAAGGGGGCGTACCCGATTCGAAATTTAACGGCCTCACCCATCAATTCATTGATAAGCTGTTCTTTTATTTTCTCACGGGCTAAGCTCTCGTGCCGGACATCCAGGGCCGAGCCTCCTTCCTGATCAGTGATAAAGTTTAATAAAAAGGTATCATTTTCTTCGCTGGCGATGATTTTTTCTGAAACTTTGGCGGCCGCGAGGGCCACTAGGGAAACCTCAGGTTGAGAGGTCTCCCTGGCCAGTCGAGCGATTTGGGCAAACCATGATTGCAAATCGAATAATGTCTCCGGATCATACAATATAACAAAAGCCAATAACTCCGAGATACTCTCGATCTGATGGTCCATTCTGTTTTCTTCCATGACGGCATCCTTAATGTTTTTTGTTTAATAATTTCTTTTATTACTGATATAGGGAGGCTAATTCGGGTGTCTGGACGATCCAACCCGGACAACTTTTCTCGGTGCATTCAAACCAGGAAAAGGGTTCATCCATTCTGCGAGAATCGTTTACCATGCGCATTTGTTCTCCGCAAAGGGGACAGGAAGCTTTTGATATTTTTGGCCTCTGGACCGATCTGGCCGCTTCGCTTTGTGTTGCAATCATAGCTTTTTTCCTTTTTCCTCAAAACTCCGAATTTAATCATCTTTCACTCACTCGATTAAATACTTATTTCAGATATTTTTCAATTGGCGCAAATACTATATTTCCAATCAGGAAATACCCCATGCAAACTATAGGGGAATCCCTTATATCCAAATTTAAAAAAACTGGATGAAATATGGAGGAATGCCTTGTGGGTGACGGTCCATGATATTCAATCGAAGCCGGATTATAAATTTTGTCGCATTGAGGCCGAGGACAGGGTTTGTCGTAAAAGCGAAATTTTATAATTTAATATCTTCTACGAAGCATGATTAATTAATGCGCTCGGACGATATCTGCCGATAAATATCCATAGCGATTCATTTTAGGCATGGAGGTCGTTATGAACGTCGTATCCCATCATTCTTTGGCTCAATTGCAGAAACGATATCGGATGGAGAAGGATGCGCGATTGGCTCGCCGGATTCAAGGCATCTACCTGGCTCAGATGGGCCGAAGTTGCCCCCAGATCATGGCCATTACAGGGGCCGCCCGCCGCACCGTTCAGCAATGGGTGGCCAAATACAATCGGGGCAGTCTGAATGAGTTATTTGACAAACCCCGGCCGGGCCAGCCGACGAAGCTGCCTCGGGATCGCGAAGAACAATTTTGCCGACGTCTTGATCAGGGACCGGTGCCGGATGACGGCGTGAGCGTGCTGACCGGTCCGGTCATTCGGCGGATTCTGGAGCGGGAATTTGGGCAAACGTATTCGTTGCCGGGAGTTTGGGGCCTGTTACATCGTTTGGGTTATTCTCATTTGTGTCCCCGGCCTGGGCATGAATTGGCCGATCCGATCGCCCAGGAGGAATTTAAAAAAACTTCCCCGGCCTCATGGATCAGATTCAAAACGAACACCCCGGCTAGACCCTCGGAGTCTGGTTCCAGGATGAAGCCCGGTTTGGGCGGCAAGGAACATTAACGCGTTTGTGGTCCAGAAGGGGCAGCCGTCCCAGAGCCGTTCGACAAACCCGATATCACCAACGCTTTCTTTGAGCAGTTCGCCGCAGAGGTTGATCCGAGGGTGCATGTGGTCATGATTTGGGATCAGGCAGGCTTTCATACCGCGACGAAATTAAAGGTCCACGATAACATGACCTTGGTTTCGCTGCCGCCGTATCCACCGGAACTTAATCCGGTGGAAAATCTCTGGCATTATTTTCTAAGCCGCTATTGGTCCAACCGAACGTATGGCGATGACGACGATCTGCGTCATGCGGCCATTGATGCCTGGCAAAAAGGGACTCTTAATTCAGAAATTATCTGATCAGTATGCAGAACTCCTTACGCCGAGCGCATTAATTAATCATGTTCCGCATTCAAGGGTGTAGAGGTGTACGTTGGCCTCGGAGTGAAAACCCAGACGGGAATCGAAGACAACCACTTCGCGGGCTTCTGTGAGATACGGTGGCGATAAAAGTGGCTGACAATTCGGCTGAGACGGTCACCCGAGCGACGATTTCGGCCATGAAGAATCTGCCGCAGGAGAAAGTCAAGACGATGACGTTTGATAACGGCAAGGAGTTTGCGGGCTTTAAGGAATTGGAGCGTGGATTGGAGATTCGGAGCTATTACTCAGGTTTCATCTCCTCCTCCATTAAAAAGGGAATGGTAAAGAAGAAGGTTGAACCCTGGCCGGGCTGGGACTCGACCCACACCAGGCCCTTATGCCGTTCGAGGATCCGCTTGACGATGGAAAGCCCGATTCCGTTGCCTTCATAATGGCGGCGGGTGTGTAGGCGTTTAAATATCGTAAAAATCTGCTCGTAGTACTCCGGATTGATCCCGATGCCGTTGTCCCTGACGTAAAATCGCCAGTGCGTATCTTCCCGCTCGGTCCCGATGTGGATACAAGGCGGCTGGTCCGGATTCCGGAACTTCAGGGCGTTGCCGATCAGGTTCTGGAAAACCTGCATCATCTGTGTCTGGTCGGCCATAATCGTCGGCAATGGGTCGCAAGTGACCCGGGCTTGGGTTTCCTCGATCCGCAGCTTGAGATTGGCAAGGACCTGCTCCACTATCTTCCGGCAGTCCGTCGGGGCAAAGGATTTGTCCCGGTGGGTCACTCGGGAATATTCCAGGAGGTCCAGGATCAGTTGACGCATCCGCAGGGCCCCATCCACGGCAAAACCGAGAGACTCCCGGGCCTGGTCGTTCAACTTGTCTTTGCAGTTCTTCTCCACCAGTTGCAGGTGGCTGGCGATCATCCGCAGGGGTTCCTGGAGGTCGTGGGATGAGACGTAGGCAAACTGCTCCAGGTCCCGGTTGGATCGGGTCAATTCCTCGTTGGCTTCCCGAACCTGGGCCGTGCGCTCCCGAACACGGAGTTCCAGTTCATTCTTGGCCTTTCGCAGCTCCTCCTCAATCTGTTTACGCTCCGTGATTTCCGTGTGGAGTTGGGCGTTGGCCTCCTGCAATTCGCGGGTCCTCGCTCGGACGAGTTCCTCCAGGTGCTCACGATATATTTGCAGCTCCTCCTCCGCAGCCCGCAGTTGCCTTTCGTTGTCCAGTTCAAGGCAGATCCTTCCTATGATCCGGGGAAGTATCTCGATCATATTCGCACTCTTGGTGATGTAGTCCCTGGCCCCTCGTTTCATCATCTCCACGGCGATCTTCTCGTCCCCATGCCCGGTCATTACTACGAAGGAAAAACGACGGTTGGACGCGATCCATGCGTCAATCACCTGCGTGCCCGTCATGTCCGCAAGGAGGTAATCGAGCAAGACGATCAGCTCACGGGGGTCGCCGGCGTACCGGACGGCATCGGCTCCTGTGACCGCCGATTCAGTGAGGAAGCCCTCCTTTTCCAGGGTTTTTCGGATCAGGCGGTTCAGCCCCGCATCGTCTTCAACCACCAGGATCGTCCTGCGAGAAGCATCCTCTTCTTCATAAACCACAGTTATCCCTTTCGTTACTGTCACGAAATCTTCTTCCCGTTTGTGTCGGGGACTTCCACGACCATAAGAAACAACCCCAGATTTCGAATCGCCTCTACGAACTTCGCGGAATCCACCGGCTTGGTGATGTAACTGTTACATCCCAGTTCATGGCACTTCACGACTTCGCGTGGATCATCCGTGGTGGTGATCATAATCACGGGCATGTTGTGAAGTTTCGGATCCTGCTTCACCTGGCGCAACACCTCGACGCCGTCCACCTTGGGCATACGAATATCGAGAAGCAGCAGGTAGGGGCTTCCCACTTCCCGGTGCGGGCCGCTCCCTTTTCCAAGGAGGAAGTCCAGGGTCTCCTGTCCATCCTTAAAGTGCAGGATCGGGTTCGTGATCCCCGCCCGCATCAGATTTTTACGGATGAGGGCGGCATGGCCTTCATCGTCTTCAGCCATAATGATGGTCACTTCATTCTTCATCATATTTGTCCTCTTTCATAATAGTAGCCCTTGGGTAACGAAACATAAAATTTACTTCCTTTGTCCGGTTCCGACTCGATCCGGATAGTTCCATGATGCCGGTCAAGTATACGGCGTACAATGGTCAACCCAAGCCCTTCGCCTTTTCCCATCGTGGGATCCAACCGGTGGAATGTCTCAAAGACCTTCTCGTGATGTTCCGGGGCGATGCCGATTCCGTTATCATCGATGCAATACACGGGCCCGCCGTTTGCCATGTAGCCGGAAATGCGAATCCGGCCAGGTCGGCGGGGATCGAAATATTTCAAGGCATTATCCAACAGATTGGAAAAGACCTGGTTGATTTGCAGTTTGTCTCCCGTGCACGCCGGCAGGTCGGAAATCTCAACTGTTACGCCGCTTTTTTTGAATTGGAACTCAAACCCACGAACAACCTCGGCCAGAAGCTGATTCATGTCGATTTGCTCTTCTTTCAGCTCAATACGCCCCAGACGTGAAAGCTTCAACAGGCCTGCGAGCAGGGAATCCATTTTCAAAACGCTGCTGTTGATGAAATGAAGGGATTCCGGAATATCCTTCTCTAAAAGGAACGTGAGCTTGGTTCGCTGTTCGGCGGAAAAGTCATGGTCGTTTAGAAGGACGGATAATTCCTTGAGGGAACTCCCGAGTTCCTTGCCGAAGCCCTGCACGTTCACGAGGGGCGAACGCAAGTCGTGCGAGGTGACGTAGATGATTTGCTCCATTTCCTTGTTTTTCTGAAGCAGCTCCCCCTCCATCCGTTTTTGATTCGTGATGTCCCGGGCGGCCGCGAAAACTCCCTGTATCTCACCCGCCTCGTTGCAATAGACCGTGGCGTTGTAGAGCACGTCCGTTGTCCTTCCGGAGGGATGGCGGATGGTCAGGGGATAATCCCGGACCAGCCCCTCGGCGATCACTTTCTGGTATCCCTCGCGGGCCTTCTGGGGTTCGGTGAAGTAATCGGAGAAATCGCTGCCGACCAGGCGTCCCCGGGAAATTCCGGTCACCCGTTCCGTGGCCTCGTTGACATCGGTGATTTTTCCCTGCGGGCTGATGGTGACGAGGGGATCAAGGCTGGCCTCAATAAGTCCGCGGGTGTAGAGCGAAGTTTGACGCAGAGCCTTTGCGATCTTTTCGCGCTCCGTGATCTCGTTCTGGAGGAAGACGGTGGCAGCCTGCAGTTCCCCGGTCCGTTCCTCGACCCGTCGTTCCAGTTCGTCGTGGGCCTTACGCAGGGCCTCGGCCTGTCGGCGCTCGCGGATGAGCGTGGTTCGTTGGCTTTGGGCAATCAGGCTGACCCCGGTGCCGCCGATTATGAAGATCACCAATCTCCCCATGGCCACCAGATCCGTCACATCGATCCATCCCGGTGTGACATCGAACAGCATATCGACGCACAGGGCTGAGCCGACCGTCGCCAATAACCCCGGCCACAGGCCGCCGAAGGCCGCAGCCACAACGACCGCCGGGTAAAAGGCAAGATACGGTGTGCCGGCCAGCTCCACCGGCAGGGACCATCGCAACAACGCCGCCAGAGCCACTGCCACCGCAGCCAAACCATAACGCCACGCCGATGACCTGAGCCGGTATGGAGCGAACACTCGCTGTAACAAGTTCTCGCGAACGGAAATTCCCGAGTGCTGGTCGTTCACCGATTCCGTTTTGTCGTTTGTATATCTACCGTGTCTCATGCCGATAAAAGGCTCTTCTCACACACAGATAGAGCAAGAGAACTTTTCGTCCCGTGTGTACCCGTCATATTCCCAAACCAAGATTTCCCAGATAATCGTGCCAGGCTACGCTGCCAAGCATAGTTCCATTATTATAGGGTGTTCCCTTCATTGCGTCTACCAACATTTTCCCTTGGCCCAAAATCTGGATCGTCCGGTCAAGCCGGACGATGACCACAAATGATTTCATAACTTCTGACTAGCCCCCGATGGTAATCGGGGATTCTTTTCCTGATGGTATGAAACTACTTTGACGAACAAAGTGATTGCCAGAAAAATTAGCCAGACACTTGTCTCATTCATTGATCGTTCAACCGTCAGCAGAAGGAAGCCTGGATAGGCTGAACCAGTACTGTTCCATACAGGTAAACAACGGGTGTAGTTTTCATTTTACGTAGTCCTTATGCAGAATCTTTGAGGCAAAGGTAATGCGACCAAAAGTTTTCCCATCGACCGGATTTGACCGCCGTCCGCAAACGGAGGATGTGATTGCCACCCGC
>Ga0265292_1000530_pt1 | contig 51718 bp, 63 predicted proteins | sample Munlanlewell296A_FD_189080 | JGI IMG/M metagenome (GOLD analysis project Ga0265292, IMG submission 189080) | Leachate microbial communities from a municipal landfill in Southern Ontario, Canada - Leachate well 296A | ecosystem: Engineered > Solid waste > Landfill > Unclassified | place: Canada... | reverse complement strand
GCAAACGCTTAAATTTATTAACCAGTTTTTCTTCCTTTGCCATGGTGGGCTGTACTCCCACCCCCGCTCAGCCTTAGGGCTGACGGGTTAATATTTCTTTCGAAAAAAAAGATTTTGAAAGGAGCCCTTTTAAATGCATAACATTTAAATAATCGTATGACAAAGTCATATCTATTCAATAGATAGTCGGTGGAATGGTCGATGAAAGAGCGGGTAACATTAACAATTGATGGAGAACTACTGACGCGGGTTGATGAGTGTGTCGATGGTGTAAAAATAAAGAATCGCAGTCATGCCGTCGAATTATTTCTCATGAAAGCATTTTCTTCGAATAGGCCGCGTAAAGCAGTCATTCTTGCAGGAGGAGTGCGTGATGTGAAGTACCCTCCAAAGGGCCCCCAATCACTTCTCATTGTCAAGAAAAAATCCGTACTGCTCTGGAATATTGAACTTCTCAAAAATCATGGCGTCAAAGAAATCATGTTATGTATTACCGGCGAATCCTCAAAAATTCGCGAACATTGCGGCGATGGATCATCACTGGGTATAAAAATCTCTTATTCAATGCAAGAAGATGCACTTGGGACTGCAGGATCACTGAAAGCAGTGAGCGAATTTTTTACTGAAACAACAATCGTCTTGAATGCTGATGAACTTAAAAATATTGATCTTGATGATATGTACGAATTTCATAAAGATGGGAGTAAAGCGTGCACCATTGCACTGACGACTGTCGATGACCCAAGTTATTATGGGGTAGCGCTCATGAATGGGACAAAGATTATCACCTTCATTGAGAAGCCTGCAAAACTTGCTGCGCCGAGTAATTTGATTAATGCAGGGCTCTACATCGTCGAACCAGAAGTCCTAAACTATATTCCTGACGGATTTTCGACCATTGAGCAGGATGTATTTCCAAAACTCGCAGCGCAAGAAAAATTGTATGGATACATTTTTTCCGGACAATGGTTTCCGACAAAAAACCCATTACTCCTAGATCAGGCACGTCAAGAGTGGAATGGTCTGAATTGATGATATGATGTGCACAGCATTAGTGCGCTTTTATCGTATGTGTTTATAGTGTGCTTTTAGTATGGTCATAGTCTTATGAAATCAAAAAGAGGAGAACAGCATAGTTGTACTGTTGACTATTCGCGTGTTGGACGTGAGTTACAACGATTTATTACTGCGCAATATAAGAAGAAATTTCTTTCACCTGAATTATATCAAAAAGCAAAATTGCATGTTGCAAAAAATCTCATCTTGTGGTATACGGATCCTGTTATTGCAAAAATTTCTCCGCATACACAACCCGCGATACACCAAGCAATCAGTGAAAAACGTTGGGCTGACATCTGCGAATTGTATAGTGATGATATCGCGTTCGGGACTGCAGGAATCCGCGGACGATCAGTAGTGCGCGCGTTTGATGTCCCTGATCCTCAAGACGAACTTGTATGTTTTGCGCGCGATGGACTTGATGCAAAAATTCTCAAAGGTCCTAATACAATCAATGACATTGTTATCCTCCTTAAATCTGCAGGCATTGCACGGTATGCCAAGGACAAATCATTCTCACACATTGTTGTAGGCTATGATAGTCGTATCAATGGACGAGCATTTGCAGAACTTGTTACACAATTATTTATTGCATATGGTCTGACTGTGTATCTTTTTGATGAAGCAGTGCCTTATCCGGAACTTATGTTTGCCGTGTCTCAACTGCGCGCAGATTTAGGCATCTATATTTCTGCAAGTCATAATGATAAACGATATAATGGATATAAAGTTTGCCGGTTCGGAGCGCAACTTGATGCAATAGATCGTATAGAACTATATGAACACTATATTCGACCGGTTACAACAAAAGATATTATGCTTACATCACTTGCACAAGCAGCACCGGATAAATTGTTTTTTTTAGGTGGGCAGGCAAAGATTCCTGGTGCAGAGTACTATGATTCTTTTTATCCTCGAAAACATATTGATATGCATATACTCCATTTTACGCATTGTATGCAGTTTATATTGAACAGAACGCTTCTTCGTCGATGGTCAAAGAAACTTGCTATTGGATATGCGGCGTTTCATGGCGCAGGACGTAAACAAGTCCCAAATCTTCTTGTGCATGCAGGATGTACACAACTATTCCTTGTCGAGAAAATGCAAGATCTTAATGGATTATTTCCACTCTTTTCAATAATACAGCAACCTGATCCTGGAGATGAACAAACCATGCAGATTGCGATGGATGAATTTATTCGTGAACATGGCACTTCTGCTTTTGAAAAACTTGATTTATTTATCGGCACTGATCCTGATGCTGATCGTGCAGGATTCGTTGTTTCGGTACCGGAAAATCAACGCAAATTATATGGTGGAACACATGTATTATTATCTGCAGATGAAATCTGGACTGCACTGTTATGGTATCGTTTATATCATAGTCGCGGGTTTTTATCGACGATATTTAATAATCCTGGCCGACAATTTGTTGCATTTACGCATGTTACGACTGACGCGATCGGGTTACTTGCAAAACATTATGGTTTAGGATATGTTCGGACATGGGTAGGATTCTCGTTTCTTGCGAGCGCTATTCGTCATGTCTGGATGCATGAAGATCTGACACCTGAAAAAAATCCTTCGGTGATTTATGCGTGTCATGATATGAATTCTCGTCGGACTTGGAATGTATTCGCGTGCGAGCAGAGTAACGGATTTAGTATCTGCGGAGATATTCCGAAAAATATGCATACATTAGGGACTCATGGACATGTAAAGGATAAGGATGGAACACTTGCAGCGCTCCTCGTTTTTGAACTTACTACATATGCAAAATCTCATGGAACAACAATTATCGAATTACTCGATACGCAAGTTTATTGTAATCCTGCAATAGGATTGATTGTTACTGCATATGAGCCCTTGCCGAGATTTGGGCAATTCGAAGGTCTCGACGGAATGAGTCGAAAATTGTTTGCACTAAAAAAAACACAATCCTTAATACGTATGCATGAACGCGGAAAATCAGTATCAATTGCAGGATTGCCTGTAGTGCGTACTGCGATCTACCGCACAGGAAAATATGATACACTTCATAATTGGCCAGGATTTCCTGACGAAGGTATGCGTTTTTTCTTTGGCGAGTATTCGCATATCACATTACGTCCATCCGGAACATCACAATCACTCCGTATTCATGTGCAGATCCGTGACAATACCGTGACACGTGATTCTATTGTCGAGAAAAAAAGATTACTCCATAAACAGGCGAACGCAATCATCCAAGATTTTAAGAAAAAGATTGGAATCCGCAGTTAATTGATGTATGGTCTTATTATTCTCCCCAAATAAGTTCATCACCTTTGTAGTATATTTTTCCTAATTTCTGATGTACCATTAAATGATGATTCGGGCAGAGCACAACATACGTATGGAGATCTTTTTTGAGATATGCTTTGAGAATTTTTGTTTTTGACTCTTTTTTATTGTCGAGACAATGAATTTCAGTAATACTGTCGAAGTCGCAGACAAAACACTCATTATGGAGAATCTCTTTAATTTTTTTATCAATTGCCTTCGAATATGTTGAATATTTTTTTGACTGTTTTTTTTGCGCGCATGTATCTGAACAATATTTTTGCGTTTTTTTCATCTTCAGGAATTCTTTACCACAGTTTTTGCACTTCGATTTTGCAAGATCAAAATTTGCAAATTGCGCAACTGCATCATTCCAGGAACCAAAACGCTCGACGTAGACTGTGACTGACGGAAATCCTTTCGCTTTCTCCATATCTTCTTCACGGGGGATATGTTTTAATTTTCCCATCAGCTTTTTGAAATAGAATTCTAATTGTTCCTTAGTATACTTACGTTTATGCATAATCCTTTTTTACGGTCTTTTTGCTATATAAATGTATTGCTTGTACTGCGATTTGTGGTACTATCCCGAAAAACAAATATTTTTAAATACGTTCGTGTGAGTGCGTATATGATGAAAAAAGAGACCGAGAACCGGGGTGTCAATCTTACTGCAATGGAATATTTTTTGAGTGATGCATTCAATAATTATCTTATTACTAAAAATCATGTCGAAACAAAGATTAATTGGCTCCTCGGAATCTCCGGGATTATTATGAGCGTATCACTCCCGTGGATTATTCATCAGGATCCTGCAATAAACTATTTTGCATTGATGGTTATTTCTTTTAGTGCATTCATCTGTTTTCTTATCTGTCTTATCAGCCTTGAACTTCCGGATTGGGTACTGCGTAAACCTCATCGGGATGGGAGTATCATGTTTTATAACACGAAAAATGTGTTAACACCTGAAGATATCCATCAACAATTGCTCGCTATTAAGACGAAGGATGAATTGCTCAAGCAATATTCAATCAACATCTATAATGTTGTAGAACGTAATATCAAAGTGAAGAATAAACTTTTCAAAGGTGCATGTAATATCTTATTTGCAGGCTTAGTGATGGGTTTTGTAGTAATACTTGTTGCTATTTTTATATGATCTTGCTGAACAACCGCTGATTTCTATTTTTTGTATTTTACCGCCAGTTGACCACAATATCGTCGGTACGTTCGTACGGTCTAATATCTGAATCTTTGAGTGGAGTCTTATTCCCTGCATTGTGCATCTTTATTCCAAGTACGCCAATCATTGCAGCATTATCGATGAGATACTCATTTTCCGGAATAATGCATATTGCATTACGGTCTGCACACATCTGTCGTGCCATCTCTTTGAGCCGTGAATTGCAGGCAACTCCGCCGCCAAGGACAAGTTCTGTTTTTTCGCAATGTGCCATTGCACGTTCAGATACTTCAAGAAGCATCGCGAATACGGTTTCTTCTACACTCATACAGAGTTGTTCACGTTTTTCTTCAGTCGAATACTCTTTCGATTGAATTTTCTGTTTAAGTAATGTATAAAGCCCAGAAAATGAAACATCCATTCCCTTGACTTGATAGGGAAGTGCAATATAAGGATCTTTGCGTTTTTTTGCATTACTTGCCATTGTATCAATAACTGGTCCTGCAGGAAATCCGAGCCCTAATTCTCTGCCGAGTGAATCAAGGAAATTTCCGATACCGATATCAAGTGTTTCTCCAAAAACACGATATTTCCCTCCATCATATGCGATGATTTGCGTATTTGCGCCTGATGCATAGAGAAGTACCGGATCTGTCGCTCCATAAATATTTGCGATCTCAAGATGCGCAACACAATGATTCACGCCGATAAGTGGAATTTTATGTTGGATGCTGATTGATCTTGCAACACTTGCGCCAATCCGTAATGCATGGCCCATTCCTGGTCCTTGAGAGAATGCGATGAGTGTGATATTTTTTAATTTCGTATTCGCTTTTTCAAGTGCATCTTTAATGACGCTGTCAAAACATTCGACATGATGCTCTGCAAGTTGACTTGGAATGAGCCCGCCTTTTGTCGTCTTATACATATCACGGACATTGCTTTTGATTACAAATTTGTTATTATCGAATTCTACGATGCTTGCGCCGAATGTATGCGCAGTGGATTCGAGTGCAAGACAGATGATTTTTTGAGACATGGATTTCGTGAATTATTCCTCTTTTATAAATGTTAAGAGCGCTTAGAACGAAACCTTTAAAAAGAGAGATGTTTACTTTATAGTGGTAACTATGAGTAAGGAATTATCTGATATCGTGAAAAAAATGCATGCGGATAAAGATTTTGGTATTGGAGCGTATGCAGTCATGTGGTATAAAGGAGTATTCGGGATTACGATGAAGAAAGGATACATATATTATATTGATGATTCAACTATTGGTTTGACAAAAGGAAAACCTGAAGATTATACATTTACTCAAAAATATGTAGAATACAAAAAGTTAACTCATTATAATTTGCTTCTTTCGGCGCAGACCCTTTCTGCGGACAAAAATAAATATCATTTAGGAGATAAGGTTTCGTTAATGCCAGAAAACGCACCACTCTTTTCTATAAATATACCTGATGTTCAATTGCCCTATTTTCATTTTACTAAACAACCGTTCAAATTAGCTTCGAAACTACTTAATATTCCACTTTTTTTCATAAACGGTTTATCTGCAAGCACTGTATCTTTGCTCAGAAAATTTTTATCTTGTTATAACATTGGTGAAGAATTTATTACCTATCTTGATCCACATCGTATACGTATTTCTAAAACTTTTCCTAATCTTGCAAAACCAAAGCTATTCGCACTAGGAGAAAAAACATATTCTCGAGAAGAATTTAAACAAAAATATGAACATCATTAATGATTTGCCGATTTCTTAAAAAATTCTTATTTAGTCTTGTCAAATATTCTAGCGCTCTCGCCACTTCCGCCTTTTCTCATAAGAAATATTCTTTCATCAAGTAAGATATGAAAATTAAGAAATATAAATTATAAATGAAAAAACCGTGTATAGACTAAATCTGTATATATAGTTAAAGGTTTGGAGCTGTTGGGGATCGCGGGCTGAACATCTCGCGTGAGCTTGATGCGTACACCCCGATTCCATTAAACCTATCTTCTATAGGTGCTCCTTATGTCTCTTTTCAAGGAGGGTTTCTGGCTTAGATGCTTTCAGCCATTATCCCTGATCGCGTAGCTGCCCAGCATACCTTGTAAGATAACTGGTTGACCAGAGGCGACGGTACATCGTTCCTCTCGTACTAAATGCGCCTTCCTTTCAGACATTAGACACTTCCAGTAGTTATTAAACCAACTGCCTCACAGCGTTGTGAACCCAGCTAACATCCCTTTTAATGGGTGAACACCCCCACCCTTGGCCGCTTCTGCACGGCCAGGATAGGAAGAGCCGACAACGATGTAGCAAGCCGCGCCGTCGATTTGAACTCTCGGGCGCGACAACCCTGTTATCCCCGGAGTAACTTTTTGGTCATCACCAAACCCCATCAAGGAGTTATGGTGGTTCGCTAGGTCAAGATTTCTCTACTGAAATCTGTCTTATTAAGAGTCCAGTTAGGCTGGCTTTTGCCCTTGCACTCTACACCGGATTTCTGACCCGGTTGAGCCAACCTTTGAGCACTCATGATATCTTTTCATGAGTATGCCGCCCCAGCTAAACTGTCCACCTGCTACTGTTTCAATTAATTGATGAGCTACGTAAACCCTGAAGAGTGGTGTTTCATTTTTCGTCTAAACACGACCTAGCAGCCGTGCCTCAAACAACTTCCACTTACGCTACACATCAAGGCTCGCGCAGCAATAACAGGCTACAGTAAAGTTTCACGGGGTCTTCACGACCCACTGGAAGTCTTCGGCCTTCACACCGAAGAGAGTGTTCAGGAGGTTCTACCTAGGGACAGTGGACAGCTCGTTACGCCATTCATGCACGTCGTCAATCAAACGACAAGGTATTTCGCTCACATCTGTTGCTTCCCACACACTATTTTTTGTACGCGTATGGTACTGACCTTCAATTAATGAAGGCGAATGCGCATTTCTGTGCATTTCCATTATTCGCATAATGGGTCGGACTATATCTTATCCATTATTGGATTCCGGCGTATAGTCTCTGAGGATTCCAGATACCGTTGTACTTGTCGATTCATTCGAGAAGCAAGATTGGCAATCTTTACTAATCCTTCCCTACTTAGATGCTCATTCGTGTTCATGAGTTCAAGAATTTTAGAGAATAATTCAAAATTTTTTTGTTTTGAAGTTTTCAGAGGATGATTCTTGAAGAATCGGGATAATTTATTTAAATTATCTAATCCTCTTACTCTAAACTCTTTACGATCGCCATGATTTACTGTAACACTACCAAAACCAAAATATTCTTTCAATTTTAATAATATTAGTTCATCACGTTGATGTTGAACAACTCTGAACTCTGGAAGGACTTGCCAACCTAGAGACATTTTATGCATCCGATTAATAGATACATGAAAACATCCCTCTCCATCAACAAAACCAACAACCCAATTCGCATCTAGTCTTTCCTGCTGATTGTCCGCAACTGACACATTTTCACCCCAAACATTTAAACATACATATCTAAGACATACTTAAATACCTTACGCCTCAATGTCTAGTGGTAGTGCAGTATACTCGGAGTTTCCAGCATATAGCCAGATTTTGATAAGGCAATGAAATATTACCTTAAGAGAGTTATAGTTACCCCCGCTGTTTATCAGTCCTTAGCTCCCTTGAAAAGGAGTTTTAGATACTGACACTGAGCAGACGTCACCTGCTATACAAACCTTTACAGGCTAGCAGCAAGTTGTGTTTTTGTTAAACAGTCGGCCATCCTTGGTTTTTGTACCCTGAACTCGCATACATACATACACGAGACCAGGGACCCCTTATCCCGAAGTTACGGGGCTAATTTGCCGAGTTCCCTTAGTTAGATTATCCTCACACACCTTAGGCTTCTCACCTAGGGGCACCAGTGCTGGTTCTGGGTACGAGTTATCGAGATTTATTTGTATTCTGTTTTCATGGGCTCCAGGCATCAACCGAATACCACTTAAGTGATACTATTCCACGCCTTTATCAAGTTCTCATCATAATAATACTCCCTTGATATATACGTGTTAACAATTTAGCATTGTCGGCCTAGCCAAAAACGTTCAAAATACAACTTGCGTTACCGCACATACTCAATAAGTACAAGAATATTAACTTGTTTCCCTTTCCCGAACATACCCAATTTCTGGGCTCGGTTAGGATCGACTAACCCTTGGCTGATTTGCATTGCCAAGGAACCCTTGCCCTTACGGTGGCAGAGATTCTCACTCTGCTAAGATCCTACTACCGCCAGGATTTTTATTACAAGCAGGTCCACATTTCCTTGTGGAAATGCTTCTACCCTACCAGTACACCGACCTACCACAATTCTTTCGAATGTCCATGGTCTCGGTAGCTAATTTAGCCCCGTCCATTTTGGATGCCTACAATCTTGACGAGTAAGCTGTTACGCACTTTTTAAAGGGTTGCTGCTTCTGGGCAAACCTCCTCGCTGTCTCTGATTGTAGACGATCTTCGCCCTTTAACACTTAAATAGCATTTAGGGACCTTAACCATGGTCTGGGTTGTTTCCCTCGAGCAGTACGAGTTTACCCCGCACCGCCGTCTCCACAGATCGCAGATGTATTAGTATTCGGAGTTGGACAAGAAACCGAGCCTGTTAAGGCCCTAAATCTCTAATCCGTCGCTCTACCTCTAATACGATCTCCCTGCAGGCTTGACTACGGCCAATTTCGATCGGAACCAGCTATCACCGTGTTCGATAGGCTTATCACCACTAACCCAAAGTTAGAAAAACGCTTGCACACAGAACTTCTGCAGGCCTCCACCCCGTATTACGGGGGCTTCACCTTACCCTGGGTTAGATCACACGGTTTCGGGTCGTATTCATGTGACTACATGGCACTTTTACACCATTCGCCTCATTACTTGCGCGAAAATTGGTTTCCCTTCGCATGCTTCCTTAACAGAATTATGCTTGCCACACAAATATACTCCCTGGCACGTTATTCAAAACGCACGATGGGCCTCCGAAGAGGACCATCCCACTATAGTTATTAGGTTTCAAGGTCTTTTAACTCTCATTTTAAGAGTTCTTTTCAGCTTTCCCTCGCGGTACTTCTACGCTATCGGTCTCGAGTAGTATTTAGGGTTGGAGATTGATGACCCCCAATTTCATGCGCCATATCCAAGACGCACTATTCAGGATACACTCACATCTGTTCTTCTACTTTTACGGGACTATCACCCTTTGCCGTCCTCCTTTCCAGGAGAGTTCAAATCGAAGAATTTGGATTAAAAGAATGTCCTGCAACACCACATCTCTATTATCTTTCAATAACAGATTCAGTTTGCCCTGTGCTGGTTTCTCTCGCTGATACTAACAGCATCTCGTTTGATTTCTTTTCCTGCGGGTACTAAGATGTTTCCATTCCCCGCGTATGCTATCCGTTAGGATTTATTGTGAAGTCACATTCGGAAATCTCAGGTTCAAAGGTTACATGCACCTCGCCTGAGCTTACTGCAGCTTGTCACATCCTTCATCGCCACTCGAACCAAGCTATCCACCTAATAACATGGATCTTTAACTAAGACAGATTTTTGTCTATACACGGTTTCATCGAATATAATTTTTGTTGATAACAAGTCAGCATATCTTGCGATATAACCAACCGATTATATTCTACACCATCTGTACGAAACATGTTATGTAACGCACTTCATCTTTGTGAGCATGAGTTGTGATATTTGTTATGAATATTTTGAATAAATTCGAACAACTTAATGTTGCCTTTGAATATATATGGACTGGTCGGGATTTGAACCCGAAGCCTTCCCCGTGCAAGGGGGACGTTATACCAGATTTAACTACCAGCCCCCAAAGGAATGGCAAATGTCAATAATTCCTACCTATTATCGGTAGTAATTTATGAATATAAAAGGAGTGAAGATGCAAGAATGATCTCGATTGAAGTATTAATTATATATTGCTATATAACATATTTTTTTATTGATCCATGAATAAATTCATAAAAAAATAAAAAAAAGGAGGTGATCCCACCGCAGGTTCCCCTACGGTGACCTTGTGACGACTTAACCCACCTTACTGACCTTAGATTCACAATAATCAAGAAAATTACTGTTCATCTAAAGCCTGCTCGGTTGGCTTGACGGGCGGTGTGTGCAAGGAACAGGGACATATTCACCAGACGATGATGACGTCCGATTACTAGGAATTCCGTTGTCATGTGGGTGAGTTGCAACCCACAATCTAAACTACGATAAAGTTTCGAGGATTGGCTTCACCTTTCGGTGTTGCATCCCATTGTCTTTACCACTGTTGCGCGCGTGTAGCCTAGAAGATTCGGAGCATACAGACCTACCGTTGCCTGCACCTTCCTCCTCCTTACGAAGGCAGTCTCTATAGAGTGCTCAGTCAACCCGAAGGTTCTGTTAGCAACTATAGATACAGATCTTGCTCGTTGCCAGACTTAACTGGACATCTTACGACACGAGCTGACGACGGCCATGCACTACCTCTCGGCTCGTCAGATAAGCCCTTCAAGCTGATCTTCATCCTGCCGTCGCTTCTAGTAAGGTGTTCTGCGTTGAGTTAGATTAAACCGCACGCCGCACTCCTGGTGTATTCCCCCGCCAATTCCTTTAAGTTTCAGTCTTGCGACCGTACTTCCCAGGCGGCCAGCTTAGCACCTTCGTTTCGACACCGCACATTCACGTAGAATATGCGACACCTAGCTGGCAGTGTTTACGGCTAGGACTACTCGGGTATCTAATCCGGATCGCTCCCCTAGCTTTCATCCCTCACCGTCAGAACTGTTCTAGTTGGGCGCCTTCGCCACAGGTGGTCTTTCTGGGATTATCACATTTAACCGTTCCCCCAGAAATACCCCCAACTCCTCCCAGTCTCTAGTCTGAAAGTGTCCTCTGCACGCTGTCGTATTGAGTTCGACAATTTCACAAAAGATTTTTCAAACCGGCTACGAATGCTTTAGGCCAAATACAAGATTGCCACTTGTGGCGCCGGGGTTACCGCGGCTGCTGGCACCGGTCTTTCCCACCACTTATTCTCCAAGATGTTTGCTCTTGGCAAAAGCTTACACAAAAAGTGTAAGCACTCGGGATCCCCCCATCACGCTTTCGCGCATTGTGGAGGTTACGCGCCTGCTGCACTCCGTGGAGCTGGGACCAGTATTTCAGTGTCCCTCTCGGGGCTACCCCTTCCAGGGCCCCTACGGATCGTAGGTTTGGTGGTCCGTTACACCGCCAACTGCCTAATCCGCCGCCGACTCATCCTAAGACCTTACGTTTGCCGAACAGTTCGTTCCAGAATCCATTCAGTATCCAGTATTAGCCACAGTTTTCCGTGGGTGTCCTGAATCTTAGGGCAGATTATCGACGTGTTACTGAGCCTGTCGCCGGCCATTACTGACCTGACTTGCATGGCTTAATCGAATCCCGATAGCAGCAATCCCCCGCAGGATCAACGGGAATTAACAATATAATCGAATTGATTATAATCCTAAGATTTTATTATTTTTCAATAATATGTTGCCGCAATCTTTTATCTTTGTATTATTGGTCGCTTTTTTCGTAAAACTTAAAGAAAATTATTGGTTTACTAAAATTGAATAATAGCACACTACTTCACATTTCGTCTCATTCTTGCATCATACTTGACTATTACATCAAGCACTCATTCGTGTTATGTTTTCTTATATGTCACCAGCCTTTTACAGGCCATTTGGACAGTTCAGAATGGAGGCGATTTGATAAGAAGAAGGAATTCCATTTTATTTATAAAACTTTCGGTGAGAATCGTGCTTGATTGTGGGTGGAAAAAAATTTGATTTAAAGATGTAAGTAGAATATCTTTACTCATCTACTTTTTTTATAGAATCCTGAATAGAATTGGTGTTTGTCAAAATATGCGCATACATCGATGATATAATGTGCATTTCCTTCATTCGATAATTTGAATACTGCGCGTCGTTCACCAAATTTTACTTTTCGAAAATGTCCTTCACCAAATTCTTTACTATAGTGTTCATACATAATTGTTTTTACTCGACCGAGTTTATATTTTGTTATTGCTTCACCCATAAATGGGTTCTGTAATGCTTCATTGGTGAAACGTTCATGGTCTTTCTCGTTCGTAATCCGCTCCTGATGGACGAGTTTTGCTTGCGTGTTGGTTTGTCTTTTGGTAATAAATGCATTGAGTTCTTCTTGTGTGCTATAGAGCTTGATGTTGTTGCTGGGCAATATCCCCGATACTTTTTGAGGATTATAAATATCTAATATTACTCCGAGTGTCTCGACATATTCACTAAGATATTTTTTCGATTCTTTAAACAGATTGGGGAACGTCGTATATACTTTTTTTGATTCGACAGGAATGATCTTTTTAACTGCAAATATGGCATCAATATGTTCAATAAACTCTTTCATGATATCAAAATTATTTGATTCCAATAACTCTTTGATCTGTTTATTCGCGAATCCTTTTGATTGGAGATAATTAATCTCTTCTGGATTAAAATATGTAACTTTCCGCTCGGCGGGGAGTCTAGCAAATGTATTTTTTTCTTGGACATATTCTACGGTATTGATCTTTTCTTTTTCTATTATTTCAGTCAGTTTCTTTTGTGCACGTCTGCGATTAATTTTTCCTCCGATAAGATCGATAAATACTTCATCTGCTTCATCGACGGGGATGATGATCTTTTTTGAATCGCGCAGTTCAGTAAGTAATGCGAGATTTTTCTTTAGTTCTTGCGCTTCATTAAGGATACTCGCATAATTTTTTTTCGCTGTTGAGAATGTATTGTTGATATCGATAAGTATCTCTTTTTTATGTGCAATTTCTTCAAAGAGATATTTCACATTTGCATGCATCTTTATATCTTGTTGGAGATCATAATATGCCTCATTATTTTTATTTTTTTGTCTGAATGATTCATACGTGTCGTTCTCGTTAACACTAAATGCTCTTTTAAGCATTTTCAAATTTTTGTTCAAGTAAAATGTCGCTTCTTGAAGATCTTGTCGTATCTCTTTTTCGGCTTCTAGGGTTATTGTTCTTGTTTCTTGAGCAGTAAATTCAATTGTTTGTCCTGCATCAAGATAGGTTTCTAGTGATATTTTTGTGTAGTCTCTTTTTTCATTATCTCTTTTGATGATTGTTCGCGGGATAGTACCATTGAAGGGCATGTGTTCTTCGGTTTCTTGAAGTATCTCGTTGATATTATCAAAGACTCTTAAGATTGCATCATCAATTGTTCCTTCGAGTTGTGCATTGATTACACTATTCTTAAGAGATGCATCAATTAATTCTTTGATTAATCTTGTTATTCCAAACATATGTGAAAGAAAAAGACATCTATTTATAAATCTTGTTGTTATTATTCAGTGATTACGATTAACGTTTTTTCTTTTTTTGATTATTTTTTATTTGTTGGCACTTGGAGTGTATCGCCGGGTTCAGGGCAGTATGTGTCAAACATAAATGCAGTCCACGGTTTTCCTTTGAGTGCGGTTACTGCGTATCGCCCTGTAAAAAAATACGGTTCATTATATGTGATTGGATATTTGCTGCTGTCTATGATATAAAATTTATCAGCAGTTGTTTTCCATGTATCTTTTTGTTGTACAATATACATTGTTGTTTTTGCGGTATCGAGTTCTTGTTTTAATCGAACATATTCATCGACTTTTTTGAATCCACGTCTTACTTCTTGATACATTCCTATCCCTAACGGTGTTCCTAACACGGCAAGAGACCCGATGAATGCAGTTATTTTAAGTATACTCTTGATTTTATCTGATAAATTCTCTTTTGGCTGATTGTTCATGGTTCACCTCTTCTTATATTGCGCATTATATTTTTCGCGTAGTTTTTCCCAAAGTGTTTTGAACGTTATATCTTTATATTTTCCGTAATACTCCGCAAGTTCTTTTCCTTTTTTTGTTCCGTCTACTGAAAATCTTCCGTCAAAGATTTTCTTGTCTTTTGTATCATATCCTTTTGTATCATACCAATTGTGGTACATTTTTGCATTTCCTGTTGACGTTCGCGCTGTAATTATTGTTCCATATCGACTTTGTTCTGCGGTAAGTTTTGGCGCGTTGAGTAATATTTTTTCAAGATCTTCGAATGAAGTTTTTTGTGGTTTGATTATTTTTGATTTCATACCACTAATAAGTAACACTACTTATATAAATATTATCCCCCACTTAGTGGGGGGATTTAGAAACATTTATATAGCAGGATGTTGAAGAAACAGGCATGGATACCGCGCTACTCGAAAAACTCGGGCTTACTAGAAATGAAAGTATTACTTACCTTACTTTACTCAAGACCGGAACATCGACGAGCGGGATTATTCTCAAACAATCTCATCTCAATTCAGGTAAAATCTATGAGATCCTTGAGGGACTAAAGGAGAAAGGCCTGGTCAGCGAGACGATCGTTGATGGGGTTCGACGTTTTACCGCCGCACCACCAAAACAGTTGAAGTATTTTATGCAGCAAAAGAAAGAAAAGATTTTAGAGGAAGAAAAACTCGTTGATCAGCTATTGCCTTCCCTTAGTATACTACGTAGCGAACCCTTGGAACAAAAAAAGATTCTCGTCTATACAGGATTCAAAGGAATCGTGACTGCTGCAGAAGAAGCACTCGAAGATACTCCTGCTGGTGCAGAGATCATCTCTTTAGGAATCTCTGACATCAATGCAAAATATCAGCATTACTGGGTAAAGTGGGAGAAGATGCGTACGCAAAAAAAAATTACTGCACGATATCTACTTTCGCAGAAAGGGCGTATTTATCATGATCTAAAAGATGAAAAAAATATTCAACTCAAGATTCTACCACTGTATACGCCTGTCGGTGTTGATATTTACGGAAAAGATAAAGTGTTGATTCTTCACTATCAAGAACCTGTTTCTTGCACGTTAATTTATGATGAACATACTGCAACATCATTTCGCTCATTCTTTGAAGCAATGTGGGGACTGGGGAAAAAAGCGTAACAATAATATACCCTGACATTGTTTTATGATGATGAATGCTATTATTCAGCTCTACAAAGAGCTTCTTGCAAAACACGGTCCACAAGGATGGTGGCCGCTTTTAGAATTACATACTAAAAAAGGTAATGCAAGAGGTGTTAATCCGACGAAGACTGGTTCAATTCAAGGGTATCATCCGAATGATTATTCATATCCAAAAACCCGAAAGCAGCAATTTGAGATTTGTGTCGGAGCGATTCTGACCCAGAATACGAATTGGCCGAATGTGGAGAAGGCATTGATTAATCTGCAGAAAAAGAAACTGCTCAATGCAAAAAGAATTTTGAATGCCGACGAGAATTTATTGAAATTATGCATCCGTCCTGCAGGGTATTATAACCAGAAAGCAAAGAAATTAAAGATATTTTCGCAATTTTTTATCATGCAAAAAAATAAAATCCCGCCGAGAAATCAATTGCTCGCATTGTGGGGTGTTGGTCCCGAGACTGCAGACTCTATCCTATTATGTGTGTATAAGCAACCGGAATTTGTAGTCGATATGTATACGAAACGTATTCTTCTCAAACGAAAAATCATCGATGAAACTGCAACGTACGACGACATCAAGCAATTAATTGAAAAAAATCTTCCTAAAAAATTTGCATTATACCAAGAATTTCATGCATTGCTGGTTGAAGAAGGGAAACATTAAGGAGCATTGCTCTTCTGTTGGTGATATTCGTTGTATTGCGCAGTAATCGCATTCATAATAATATCAATATAATGATTCTTATTCTGCATTGTTTCTTTTTTTGCGTCACAATTAGGATCATAGATATCTATTTTTGCCGGAATATCTAGTTCTCGTGCTGTTGTGATTTTAATGGAGTTATCGAGTGCATTGATACGTTTCTGAAAATCTCCCTTGTTTGTAGTGTATTGATAAACATGATCGTCTAATTTTTCTGAAAATTCCGCGAGCGTTAACTCTTGAGAATTATTATTTTTTGTTCTTGCGGAAATACTGTACCCGACAGAAACAAGTTTGGAAAGCGTCGTCGGCAAATATCCGTCGATACATGTGTTATATGTTAAATCTTTTCTTCCGATTCCTGCAAATAATCCCAATACTTCTGTCGGATTCATGAATTCGTAGAGTGAAGGATAGTTAAAATTATGTACGCCGTAATGGATCTGTTGTACTGTTTTGTAAGAAAGTTTACGCAGCATGCGATCAGTGATTCCGAATTGTTCGTAAGTGTTTTTCTTTTCAAATACAGATAATTCTGTTGCTTCAATTGGCGTTGCTCTTGTATCTAGTGCTGTTACTTTATCTTCTAGGTTTCCTTCGTCGGATTCTGTTCCCATGTCCTTTTTAGAGATTCTACTATTTATAAACTTTTCTATCTGTAGCCACTATTTAGTGATTATTTTTTAGAATCGGGTTTATCGTCGACTGTAAATAATGTAGAATCATGGACATCAAATAATCCGCTGCGCGCACCAGCGTCGAGCCATCCATGTGCGTAGTTGAGTGCGGCAAATGCGAGGACATAATCGCCTTGTGATTCGAAATGTTTGGCATCGCTATAATAGCGTGAAGCCATGTCAAAAAAATCACGAGCATCCTTCAACCGTTTTTTGTCAAGCGCGTCTTTACACATCTCAAGTGCTTTTCCGGTGATAGAAAAATATTTTTTTAATTTCTCGTCCGTAATTTCTCGTTGCATTAAAATCCCTTCTTCAGATTTTGTTGGGTGACGAATTGTTCAAATGCAATCTCGTCAATCTTTTCCTTAATGAGCGCAAATTGTTCCTCTTTGAGACAATTACGTAATTCGCCCGTGAGTTTTACCATTACCAATGCATCTTGTTTTAACGCTGCTTTCATCGACGTCATCGTCTGATGTAATCGTACAAGTTCAGTTTTAATTTCTGCGGTTGTGGTGTCTTTCGCAGTATCAAATTTTTCAAGTTGCGATGCAATATACATACTATCTTTTTCCAGTGTATTAATACGTTTCTCAATTTTTTTTAATGCATCATTTGCTTCAGGATAATTCTGTTCGAGTGTTGGCATGCTTGTTTTAACGCGTTGGAGTTTATAATGTTTACGCCCGATTATTTTATAAATTCAATTTTTTTATGATGTGCCCTTTTTTCCTTTTGTGTATTCACTTGAGAAATACAGCAAAAGTTTTTAATATATGATGATGTTAAAGCGTATATATCTTTCGTAAAGGGGTGAATTGATGGGAAAATCTATAGTGATTGAACCGCCAGAGGTTCCGTTCGAGACAACTGCTTTTCAGGAGAGTAAAACTTTTCCTGCTTTAGACTTACCAGATTTTTCTTCACCTATGCCTTCGCTTCCTGAATCAATACTATCATCAAGTCCCACCCCTAATGATCAGCCTGAAGAAAAAAAAGGTTTTTTTAAAAAATTATTCTCGAAAAAAAATCCCGCAGAATCTCGCAGCCCATTTGCAGACCTTGAAAAATCTTCTGCATCAACAATGCCCACTTCTGATAATGCATTTCTCCCACCATTTGGTTTACCATTACCGGTGATGGAGACCGTACTTCCGGAATTCCCACCATTGACACTTCCCGATGCTCCTCTAGAAAAATCAGGAAAAAAGAAAAATGCAAAAGCAATCGGAAAATCTAAAGGGAAAGCAATGAAGGGAAACGCGCGAGTATTTAATGCGATAGATGAAAAATCGCAGTTTGATTGGTCAAGACCCATCACTGATCAGGATTTACTCATCCAGGATAATAGCCGGTATAATGAGGATATTGCTGCATTAATTGATAAAGCAAATACGCAATTTCTTGCACAAAAAGAACTTACAAAACCAGACAATCTGCAAACAGATCATACTGCGGTTACTGCGCAACTTCCTGAACTCCTTGCGCTTCCGCAAACATCTGATGAACTCACTACACTTTTTACTGCACCCGCAATAGCAGATGCTGCTCCAATCATGCCGCGATTGTCTCCTGAAGTCAGTCTCGCATTCAAGAAAATTAATGACAGTCACCAAAAGATTCGTGGAACATTGGAACGTACATTAAAAAAGAAGGCAACGACTGGAATGCATAAGACTGAAGTCATGCAATTGTTGAAACAGTATGATGAGAGTATCGAACAAAAAATCGAGCATAAAGAACTCGAATTATTTGAAAAGAGTAAGAAATTGAAGACGCAAGAAAAATTGCTCCACGCAAAAGAACTCCAATTAAAGCACGCACATCTCTACCTTAAAAAATTCGAGAAGGACGTTCATCAAAAAGAGGAATTGCTTAATAGTATTATCTCAAAAAATGTTGAGTTACAACTTGCAAAACGTTTAACGCAAGAAAAACTATTACTTAAAAAAGAGATCATCAAAACGCAATCAGTCAATAAAGAATTGCAAAAAAAACTTAATGTGCTCAGTAATGACCGTGCACGTATTGAACGTAAGGCTGCAAGTGCACGCACAGATTTTGAGCGCGAACGTACACAAGCGCTTGATACTCTTGAAAAGGATCGCGTAAGTCAAGAACGCAAGGCTGCAACGCTACGTGCAGACTTCGAACGTGAACGCACACAAGTCCTTAGTGGTCTTGAAAAGGATCGTACCCGTCAAGAGCAGGAATTTACACTGCATAAACAGAAACTTGAGCAAGAAACTAACACATTCCTTGAAAAAGAACGCACGAAATTGAATGAGATGCAGGGCATATATGAGAAAAAACTCGCCGAATTGACGACCGAGAGAATGCAATTCGCAAAAGAAAAAGCAGAGGCGCATGCAATGCTCGAACGTGCAGGAGAAATAGCGCAAGAATTACAGACAGTCAAGCGCATCCGTAATTTTATTGAGCATGACAAGAAAAAAGTTGATGCACGCATCATTCAAAATAAGGAATTGGAGAACGCTATTGCGCATTCCGAAGCACTCCTCAAAAAAGAGCGTGAAGATGTAGAAAAACTTGCATTCTCAAAATATATCTCCAGCAATCTGCAGACCGCAGGATCTCTTGACGGTCAGATGCAAGTAAGTTATAAACTGCTCCCCCTCTATGATCTTATGAAGAATGCACGATTGTTAATCGATTCGCGCGATATTGATAGTGCAAAACGCGAGTATAATAAGGTAAAGGGTATGTTTGAGCGGATGAATCTTGAACGCATTGAACGCGAAACAATCTATAGTGCGATTCGCGAACTCTACAACGATATCCAACTTGCATTACTCGACCAACAATTGCAGATGTAAACTTTTTTATAGAGGAATTTTTTTGAATCGAAAAATCAAAAGATTTAAAAACGAGTCCTATTTTCTTAATGTATAATTAAAGATATAGTTTAACGACTGTACGAATGTGATATGATGGATGAGTACCAAGAAAAACAAGGACTATGGACAAAATTTAAAGGATTTGTCCGTGAATGCGTCCGTGTACTAAAAGTCACCAAGAAACCGACCAAAGAAGAATTTTGGACCACGAGTAAAGTTGCGGGTCTTGGTATTTTGATTATTGGGCTCATTGGTTTTATCGTCCATCTTGTGCGCGTGCTTCTCTTTAGTTAGGTAATTATTATGGCTGAATCTGAATCAACGGTAAAAACTGCATCTGAATCAACTGCAAAAATTTATTGTTTACGAACAACTGCAAATAGGGAAGATCAAGTAATGGATTTTGTAGTCAGCAATACGCAACGTAAAGGTCTTAATGTATTTGCAGTCATCAAACCCCACGGTCTTCGCGGGTATATCTTTATTGAATCACCATCAAAAACTGATGCAGAACAAGCAGCATTCGGTATTCCCTATGCGCGTGGAATCTTAGGTCATGAGGTACAATATGCAGAAATTGAACACATGCTTGAACAAGTCAAAAAAGAAATGAATATTCAAAAAAATGATATCGCAGAAATTATTTCTGGAGCATTCAAACGTGAAAAATGTAAAATCGTACGTGTTGATAAAGTCAAGGAAGAAGCAGTTGTTGAACTCCTTGAAGCAGCAGTACCCATTCCCATCACATTAAAACTTGACGCACTCAAAGTCATTAGACGTGAAGGCGAAGAGAACATAGACGAATAGAGGTATGATTATGGCAAAGCAAATTGTTGAAGCATTAATCAATGGCGGACAGGCATCTGCAGCGCCACCACTTGGTCCTGCACTTGGTCCACTCGGTCTCAATATTGGACAAGTCATTCTTGAAATTAATAAGAAGACTGCATCATTCAAAGGCATGCAAGTTCCTATCAAGATCATTGCAGACACTACTGCAAAAACATTCGAGATAACAATCGGAACACCGCCCGCATCTTCACTCATCCTTAAAGAAGTAGGTGTCGAGAAGGGTTCAGGAAAACCGGACAAGGAAAAAGTTGCAGATATCATGATCGAACAAGTCATCAAGGTTGCCAAAATGAAAGAGGATAATTTACTCGGCAAAGATTTGAAGGCAAAAGTAAAAGAAATCATCGGTACCTGTAACAGTCTTGGAATTCTCGTCGAAGGATTACCGGCAAAGGATGTTATTGCACTCGTGAATCAGGGAAAATTTGATGCAGAAATTACTGCGGAAAAGACTGAACTCACTGCTGAAGAATTGAAACGCTTACAAGTAGAAAAGAAGAAACTTCAAGAAGATGTCGAACGAAGACATGCTGATGAATTGAAGCGTGCAACTGACATCGTCGAGTCATTGAAGGGTAAAGAGAAATCTGTGATCAAGGCGAAAATGCATGAAGCAGGAATCCCTGAAGACCTTATCAAGAAACTCTTACCAGCTGACGCAGGCGCTGCTGGCGAAGCAAAAGGTAAAGCAGGCGCTAAAGGCGGCAAGAAATAAATTCTTTTTTATTCTTTTTTCTTTGCATTTTTAATTTTGCTGAATGGTTTTTAAGCATTAGCGTCGTTCACATCCTACTGTTATATTGAAGGAAAAATTTACCATTTGCAATTCTGTAATTTTTTCTCGAGATTATTGTTGATGATGCTCACACATTGACGCTAATGCCGCAATTAACTGGTTAATTAAATTTATAGAAATATTTATAAATACTAACCTCTCAGAGAGACTATCTTTCAGATTAAGAGGTGTTATTATGAATAAGAAAGGTTCGATGGAACTGAGTGTAAATTCAATTGTTATTCTCGTTATTGCCGTAACCCTACTCGGCTTGATATTAGGGTTTATTACGACGAAACTTGGTCAGGTAAAAATTCCTGAAGTTGCTCCAGACGCGCCCGCTGCATCATCCGGAGATCCGGTAACTGTTTCGAGTAATCCATTCGCGGTTAATTCTGGAAAAAATATGCCGATTATGATTAATGTGTATAATCCACATACTCTGAACTTTACACGCGTAAGACCTCTTGTAACTTGCATTGTCAGTGGAGCTACTATTACACCAACTCTTGTTTTTAACGAAGAAGCAAGTATATCTGTCGCAGGATCAAAGAGTTTTATCGGTCTTATCAAAATGTCCGCTACTAAAGATTTATATTTATGTCAAATAATTATTAGTGGAAATGATACTTCTTCGGTGGAGATTAAAAATATTATTCCTCCTAAGGATTTTGCGATTAGAGTCGAATAAATAAAAGGTGATACTCATGAAAAGACATTTAACTCGTCAAGAAGAATTTGATATTTTAAAGATTGTGATTGATAAATTCTTACTCCTCGGAGTATTCCTCCTTGCACTCGGGATTTATAATATTATCAATTCAGCACAAAACTTTGTTTTGGGACTGTCGGTACTTATCGGCGGAGTGATACTCCTTGTTATTTTGAGTATTGTTCTTGTGCGAGAATACGAATTCATCAAATCATAAGATTTTTTCTTTTTTTCCTATTCTTTTTCCTATGAACAGAAAAGCAGCGATTGAACTCTCGGCAAACTTTATTATCATTATAATCATTTCTATTGTCATTTTAGGTGCAGGATTCGTACTCGTAAAAAAACTTATTGGCAGTGCAGCTGATCAGCTTCGTGACGTGGATAATCAGATGCAGGATCGCTTGCAGCTCATGATGACAAATAATAATGAGCGCATTGCAATCTATCCTACGTCATTCGAACTTGCACGCGGTAAATCACAATCTGTTGCAATCGGGATTATGAATGATTATAGTGAGGAGAAAACGTTTATCGTTAGTGTTGATTGTAGTTATTTTGAGTCGAAAGATGATACCACTCCTGATCCTGGTTGTAGTAGTAATTTGGCTAATGATAATAAACAGATTACTTATTCTTTTATAGATACTTCAGTTAAAATTCTTCCGAAAGAGAAAGTATTCAAAAATATGCTTTTTAAGGTTGCAAAGACTGCGCCGAATGGCGAATATGTGATAACTGTAAAAGTCACAGAGGACAATAAGCAATATGCTGTCTCTAAGATCTATGTTATTGTGAAATGATTCTTTGTGTTGTTACTGTCGCTCGTATTCTGATGTGTTTATTGAAGGAAAAATTTATCATTTGCAAGTCCCAGAGGGAAATTTGAACGTAGTGAAAATTCCTGTTATTTTTTCTCGAGTAATTATTCGAAGATGTTCACATATTGACTGTAATGTCTGTAATTATTACGCAAATTAGGACAAGAATTTCGAATATTTTGATACTGTATTATATCCCCTGTACTAAATCCATTAAGAATTTCTCAGGATCTTTGGAGAGGACAAAATGTGAGGCAAGTAAGACGCCTTTTGCGCCGTGTACTAATGCGACTTTGAGATCGTTTGCATCCTTGATTCCTGCACCGACAAGAACATTAACGCCGCCACATGCCTTGACTGCTTTAGGAATGATTTCAGGTTTTGCAGTGCTTACGGATTTTTCTCCACCAATAAGTTCTGGAGGTTCAATTGCAATAAAGTCTGGTTTTACCGGTTGCATCTTTGCAAATACCGCGGCTTCTTTGTAATCTTTCGCGCAGACCACACTTTTCATGTTTAATTCGCGAAGTTTGAGGACAATTGCTTTAATATCTTTTAATAGGATACGTTTTTCTGAATGATTGATGAGGGAACCATGAATATTACTTGTTGAGAGATGTTCAGGAATTATTCCTCCGGTAGTTTTTCCCGCAGTAAGTGGATCAACATGTTGGCTATAGACCGGGATTTTGACTGTTGACGCAATCTCTTTTAGATCAATTGCTTGAACACTAATAATGATATTGATCTTTGTTTTGTCCTGAACGCGTTCGCATATTTTTGCGAGCTTTACTGCATTTGCGCCAGTAGCGTCAATATATGTCTTAAAATTGATGATGACAAATGGTTTAGTGTAGTCAAGTTGTTTAACAACAAGTGTTGTTTTTTTAGTGAAAAGTCCCATAGATGTGATAACGTACGTTGCTGTTTTTAAATCTTTTTCACTCTTCAAGAATAATGCCACACACTTTGCCATCAGATTTTTAAATATCTCCTTATTTCATCCCTGATGGATGTTTCTCTTGAGAAAAGACCCGTAGTGCAGAATGCTCCACGTAAAGTATGGGAATGTATGGGTTGCGGCGAATGCTGTCATATTCGTGAACGTGACAAGATAAGTGCTGAGGATGAATTGAAATATAAAGAGTTCATGAAATCACAATTTGGTATTTTTTATCTTGCAACACTTTCTGATGTAACAATCAATATCTGGCCTCAGGAAGCAGAACTTTTACGGACAGAAGCAAAAAAACGTGGAATGAATATTTCTATTCGACCTAAACGCGCACTCGTGACACCTCAAGACGAACTTATTGTGATGGATTATTTTATCGACCATGATGTCTGCCCATTCTTTGATAAAGAGAAAAAGAATTGTACCGTCTATGACATCCGCCCGCTCATCTGCAGGGCATATCCATTAACGAGTCCGACAACCTATGGGAAATGCAAATATAAGACTTTGAATCTTCAAGAGTATGGGACAGAAATGGATTTTGCAAAAGAACTCGAATCACGTCTTGATAAGGAGAAAGCAATCATCACTGATCTCATGCTTAAAGGCATGATCATCCGAGAATTCGGCGAGAAAGAACTACTGAAAAAATTAGATACATTACAGTTTCGAGAATTACGATTGAAATAATTTTAGTAAAAATATGCGACGGCTAAAAGTGCCACAGTCGCTCACATTTTGATATTATTATTGTAGGAAAATTTTGTCACTTGCAATCCTGCAAAATTTTCTTGAATATGTTAACGAGAATGTTCGCCTTAAGACAGTGGCACTTTAATTAATTGAGTAAAAAATTTAAAGAAAGGAAAATTAAAAAAATTAAATCTCGAATATGCTCGGGTCGACCTTTTTCTTGTTGGGAAGTTCAATGCGTTGTTTTTCTGCAACCTTTGGATCAAGTGTAGTATCGACATTCCGGATAGGTGTTCTTGGCGCTGTTGTCTTTGGTGCTACAGGCGCCGCTGCAGTTGGTGACATCTGTTGTTTTTTCGTCCAGCATTTTTCGCAATATTTTTTTCCTCTTGCGTATGCAACGCATTCTTCACAGATAGGTTTTCCACACCATCCACAATTATATGTGCATTCAATCTGATGCTTTAAGCATCGTGGTCCACTACTTTGTTTTATTGGCATATTAATCACCTTTTTAGTATTATATATGTATTTTAGTGTTTTATTGTTGAAGTCATTTATTAATTTTGTGGATTTTACTATACTGGTATATTGAAATACATGTTTTAATGGGTGTTTTTTACTTTTTTATCCTTGAATACGAACCACAAGAATACTCCGCCGACAATAACCATCCCGAGTGAGAACCATTGGCCTGTAGATAGACCGTAGTATAATGGATCGTCACGCCAGAAATTTGTGATGAATCGCAGAGCGCCATACATGACAACAAATGTCCAGCTGAGAATGCCTTTTTTGAGATTCTTTTTTGTACGTAGGGTGAGTACTGTTGCAAAGATGACAAGATTTTTCGCGCTTTCATAGAGTTGAGATGGATGCCTGCAATACGAATCCAGTTTTTCAAAAACTACACACCAAGGAGTTGCTGTGGGATTTGTGATTTTACCGACAAGTTCTGAATTAATATAATTTGCGATGCGACCAAAGACGAGTGTGAGTGCTGCAGGGATGACAATAATATCTGAAATATCATAAAAATGGATTTTATGTTTTTTTGTAAACCAATAGGTGACGAGAATAACACCGACTAATCCTCCATGAAAACTGAGTCCTCCATGCCAGATCTTGAGGATTTCCAGTGGGTACAACAGATAATAACTTGGCTCAAAAAAAATGACTTCAAATAGTCTTGCACCGATGATAAGCGCGATAACTGAATAGAGAATATAAGTATCCACATCTTCGTATTTAATCTTTAATTTTCCTCGTGTAACTGCGCTTCTCAAAAAAAGATATGTAAGAATAAATCCGCATATATAGACGAGACCATAATACCTTACTTCAAATGGTCCGAGAGATAACAAGATAGGATTGATGTTGTTGATAAACATAAAGAGGAAGAAAGAAAAAGAGTATATAAATGTTTAGAAAAGAAAAAATAAATATTTAAGAAAAGAAAAAATTACTATTTAGATCAGATATTTTCTATCAAGTGCAGTGAAGTCATCAGTGACCTCTTTAAGTTTTGCACTGGTGGTTTTTTCGAATCCAATGGTCTCTACGCGACATCCAAGACCTTTCAGGTAGACGACAAGGTCTGCAAAATCTCCATCGCCAGAAACAAGTACGATCGTATCCACTTTTGGTGCCATACGAATGGTGTCCATGGCAATTCCAACATCCCAATCGCCCTTCTTATTGCCGTCGAAAAAGACCTGTAAATCTTTCGATTTGACTTCATAACCCATATTATGGAGTGCATCACGAAAATTCTGTTCTTCAGCAACATCTGCTTTGATTACATAGGTGATTGCACGTACTAATCGTCGTCCACTCACTGCAGTCTTGAGGACAAGATTAAAATTTACTTTACGCTTATAGAGATTCTTTGCAGAATAATACATGTTTTGTACGTCTACAAATACTGCTACGCGCTGTTCTTTATGTTTTGTCATAGATATTCACCTAACCAATTATTATTTAATACTTTGTATTATCCCACGCATTTACAGCATTTATACTTTGCTGCATCATCGAGCGAATTAAATCGTATCCTATTCTCCTTCTTAATATTCTTCCCATACGGGCAATTGGATGCATGAACAATATTCGAATGTTTGGATGCAAAATAATAAATCTTTTTTTCAAGTATCAGTTTCGGTTTTTTTGGCGTAATTGTTTTTTCTTCGTCAATAATAATAGGTTCTTTTTGCAGTTTTTCTGCAATCTTTTGTTTCATGATGGATTCGATATGTTCTCTACTTAAAATCAAGTCTTCTCTGCGATAGAGGATACTGCATTTTGGGCAGAAATAATGATATTCCTCATTACCCTTCACATCAGACCCACAAATCGGGCAAGCACTCTTTAGGGTTTCAAACCCCTGCTTCTCCTCGTCAGACATCTGGTTGCGAAAGATACTCATACATTGACCTGAGTCGTAGGGATTTATATGTGTTGCGGATTTTATGATGTTGTTAGCGTCGTTCGCATTTTGGTGTGTTTATGGATTGAAAAAGTTGCCACTTGCAATCCTGCAACTTTTTCTTTATGGGGTATTTAATAATATTCACCTATTGACGCTAACAACTGTTCTGGTTTAATAATAAACTATATAAACCTCCGTTTTATCCAAGTAGTATGAAAAATTATGTGTTTTCCGAGGCAGAATCAGCAGTACTTACATTCTGGGAGAAGAATGCTATTTATCCTAAACTTAAGAAACGTAATCATACAAAAACACCCTTCTACTTCCTGCAAGGTCCGCCGTATACGTCAGGAAGAATCCATCTGGGGACTGCATGGAATCATGCATTAAAAGACGAACTTTTACGCTATAAACGTATGCGCGGGTTTGATGTCTGGGATCGGAATGGATATGATATGCACGGACTTCCCACAGAGAATAAGGTACAGAAAAAATTTGATCTCCAGACAAAAAAAGATATTCTTGATTTTGGCGTAGAAAAATTTATTCATGAATGTATTAAATTCTCATTAGAAGGTGCTGCGTTCATGAGCGAAGATCTCTGGAAGATGGGCGTCTGGATGAATCACAAGGATGCTTATATGCCACTGCATAATTCATTTATTGAAGGAGAATGGTTCCTCATTAAAAAAGCGCACGAGAAAAATCGACTCTATGTCGGGAGTAAAGTCATGACTTGGTGTAAATCATGTGAAACTGCACTTTCAAAACACGAACTCGAATACAAGAATGTTTCTGATAATTCTATTTTTGTAAAATTTAATGTCACTGGAAAGGAAGATGAGTATCTTATCATCTGGACAACAACACCCTGGACTATTCCGTTCAATCTTGCAGTCATGGTGAATCCCGAATTATCATATGTTCACGCTAAAGTGTTAGTTGATAAAAAAACGCAAAAATACGAAACATGGATTGTTGCAACAGCCCTCAGTACTGCATTTATCAGCGGGGTTGCAGGAAAATCATTCGAAATCATTGAAGAATTTACTGGAGAGAAATTGAAAGGGATATCCTATACGCATCCATTTCATCCACTCTTGCCGCAATATGCTGCACTCAAAAAGCAGCATAAGAATGTGCATACCGTCATCTTAAGTACTGAATATGTTGATACGAGCGCAGGAACAGGTCTTGTCCATTGCGCTCCTGGCTGCGGTCCTGAAGATTTTGAAGTAGGTAAAGTATTTAATATCCCGCCATTCAATACGATTGACGAATTAGGAGTATTTCCCTTCGATACTGGACGATTTGCAGGAATGACTGCAAAAGATGATGATGGATTATTTATTGATATTCTCAGAGAACGTCATGCACTTATTGAAACAACATTTGTAGAACACGAATATGCCCATTGCAATCGATGTCATCAGCCGGTGATTTTTCGGTTGACTGAGCAATGGTTCTTTAAGACAGAGGATCTGAAAGAGCGGATGATCGGATTCAATAAAGATATCCATTGGGTTCCGGAGACTGCAAAAAATGCGTTTGACGCATGGCTCAGAAATCTTAAGGATAATTCAATTACAAAACAACGATTCTGGGGGACACCGGTTCCTATCTGGATCTGTGAAAAGGATTCCTGTAAAAAATATAAAGTTATCGGGTCTATTGCTGAATTAAAAGAACATGCAGTAACATCAGTCCCTGATAATGTGCATAAACCGTGGATTGACAGTGTAAAACTCTCCTGCGCGTGTGGACATACCATGCATCGCATCCCTGATGTTTTAGATGTGTGGATTGATGCAGGTACTGTTTCATGGAATTGTCTTGATTATCCGCATCAAACTGAATTATTCGAAAAATATTTTCCTGCAGACTTTATTGTTGAAGGTAAAGACCAAATCAGGGGATGGTTCAATCTCCTTATGGTTGCGTCAACCCTTGCATTTGATAAACCTGCATTCAAGAATGTTTCCATGCATGGATTCATCACTGATGTTGAAGGCGAAAAAATGTCCAAATCAATAGGAAACATTATTTCACCTTATGAAATCATTGATAAATATGGTGCAGACACCCTGCGCTATTATGCCATAGATATCACCATTGGCAACGATATGAGTTTTTCTTGGGATGAAGTTGCATTAAAACACAAAAATTTACTTATCTTATGGAACCTTCATCAATTCCTCATGGACTTTCATACAACCCACGGTATACGGTTAGTATCTCGACCTGTTCTTGGTGATGAAGAAAAGTATATGCTTTCAAGGTTACATTCAACAATCAAGGAAGTGACAGAAAAACTTGATGCATATCATCTTGATAGCCCACCTGCACTTCTTGAATCACTCTATATTGATCTTTCACGAGTCTATATCCAACTTATCCGCGATAAATCAGTCGTGGGTTCTGAAGAGGAGAAAGAAGCAATATTATACACCTTATATCATACGATGATTGAAACACTCAAAATGTTTAGTATTGTCTGTCCATTCATTACAGAAACAATGTATCAGAATCTTCGTGCTATTCCAGAATTTAATCTTACTGAAGAATCCATCCACTGGTATGCGTGGTCCGAACCAAACGAATCCTTAATTCAGAAAAATATTGAAAAAGATGTTGTCGTTATCCAAGGGGTCATGCAATCAATCCTTTCCTGCCGTGATAAGATTAAACTCGGCGTGCGATGGCCACTTGCAGAATGTATTGTCGATACAACCGATAGTGATGTTGCACAGGCAGTAGCTGATTTGACTTCGCTTATTTCACAGCAAGTGAATGTGAAGAAGATAACACTTCGAGCGATGGATGTTGAATTAAAAATCAAACCTAATTATAAGACACTCGGTAAAGACTTTGGTAATGAAACACACCGTATTATTGAAGGGATTAATGCGAATGCGAAGGAAATTATCGCGCGCGTAAAAGCAAATAAATCATTTATGTTCGAAAATTTCGAGATAACAACAAATCATATTGTTATCGAACAACTCTGCCCGCAAGGATATGAGATGGCTGAAATCAGAGGCGGCGCAGTATTCCTTGATAAATCAGTAACCAAAGAACTCGAACTCGAAGGATTTGCCCGTGAAATAACGCGGCGCGTCCAGCAATTACGTAAAGATAAAGAATTGCAGAAACGCGATGTCATTGAATTGGTTATTGTTGGTGATAAGGAATTACAAAAATTCGAATCATTGATTAAAGAGAAAGTTGGCGCAAAGTCTCTGCACTTCGAAAAGGAAGATGCATCATCATCCTACTTTGCATCCTCAGTCGAGAAAATCAAAGGAAAGGATTTCGAGATTCTGTTTAATAAGATATGATTCTATTTCTCCAAGAAATGTTTTATACCATATAGTGTTTCTCCTTTGTAGGGATTTAGTTTTGCGACAGCAGTAATAAGATCTACACAATCAGTATGTTGATAGATAAATTCTTCGTTAAATTTTTCTAAGTACTGATTTGGTTTTTGCAGTATATCAAACAATCGTATTCCTTCAATATGGTTATATTTCATCAAGTGCAACTCGCTATGATTGTTTTGTACGCGAATAAAAGAGTAATGATTTTCAATGGGGGTGTTGAGTGCGAAATTATTCATTACCTCATTTTCCTTTTCCCACATATACGGTTGTTGTGATAAAAATTTTTCAATAGGTTCTTTATCTATCTCAAATATATCTTGAGAATTTTCTTTAGACATAGTTCTGAGTAGCGGATAGTTTGCTTGCGCGATATATTGTATGATAAGTGATGTTGTCGGCCCCCAAGCCATTTCTCTTTTGCCATAGGCACTGTACTCTTTTTTCGTTTTAAGGTTGCGTTGTCGTATGATTAAATCACCATTTACTCCGGTTGTCCCCCAAAGATTTTCAAATATTTGGTTTCTCCAATAATATCCATATTTATCGTCTTTAAATTCTTTGTAATCTAATTTTTTTGGTTTCATTTTTTTAATATGAGAGAAAATACTATTTTAATTATAAATATTATCTTTGTTGAGTACTGACGACGTATTGGCAGAATCTTTTAATCAATCTTCACGTCTTGTTATCAAAACATTTATATAGTAGTTATTTCTATATATTTTTTATTCAATTGTGTTGGGGGATACAACTGATAAATTTTTTATGAGTAAAATTATAGCAATCGATACACCACTCGCAGAAATCACACTGCGTAAGTACGAGAAGCCAGAAAATCTCAAAGATAGAGATCTCGTCAGAAAACTTTGCCTGAGTGTCGGGCTTTTGCAACCCGGTGATTCACGCGACGTCATTGTCGATATTCTCCACGTCCTTTTGAAATCTAAACATCCATTAAGTTCTATTGATGTTGAACGCGAAGTCATTGAATTTCGCCGGGTCAATAAACTTGCATTGCAAGGAATTGCGTCGAGCAACATTCGTCGGCAACTCTTGCGGCTGCGCGACATTTTCATTATTGAGAAAGTGAAAAATTTTTATCGTGTCACCGAAAATTCGATGCTCATAGAAACATTTAATGAAAAGATAGAAAAATATTATTTGAGTTCTATTGTCGAACGCGTCAAAGAATATGTCCAGGAGATTGATACGCGATTCTTGAAGAAGTGAAATGATGGACAATACCACTTGTCTTATTGTCATGTATATGCAGCAAGGACTGATGCATGATATGCAATCTGATTATCTCAACAGAAAAATTCTAACACAGCAAGGCATTATTACCGATGCCCGCGCGCATGGGATGCCGGTGCTCTATACGACAACACGTTTTTTAGATAAATCACTTGATATTGTTAGTGCATTGCAGCCAAAATCAGTTGATGAAATTTTTGAGTCAGAAGGTGATGTCGCCATTTATGGTACTAGTCCTCGCAATGGAAAAAAACTAGAGCATCTTGTCGAATCATATTCTACGCTTATCTTGATTGGGCTTAATTATACTTTGAAAGGTGAGAAACGCTCAAGCATAGTCCGAAACGTACATGCATTATTTGATTATACGGATAAACATATCATCATCTGCAATCGTGCAATTCTTGATAAGAGTGGAATGATTAAGAGGCATAAGATGCAATTGGGTTTATTGTTTAATAATAGATTTTCTGTGGATGATTGTCTGGACATCACAACGCTCAATCATTAATATCGCAAATGAAATCAACAATCTACGAACCGCAAGAAGATTCTTATCTGCTTGCCGCGCAAGTCAAGAAATACGCGTGTTGTAGAGTTCTCGATATGGGTTGCGGGAACGGGATTCAAGGGATTACTGCACTTGCACAAAAGAAAGTTTCACAGGTAACATTTCTTGACACTAATTCCGCAGCAATTACCTCTGTGAAATCACATCTTAAAAACCCGTTGCATAAACCCGTATCTTATATTACGAGTGATTTATTCTCCACACTAGAAAAGGGCATGCAGTTTGACACGATCATCTTCAATCCACCCTATCTTCCGGATGATGAACTCGATGATGAAAAAGATATCACGACCGGTGGGAAAGAGGGGCATGAACTCATTGTGCGATTTCTTCATGACGCAAAATCATATCTTGCGCCGCAAGGAATCATCTTACTTGTCTTTAGTTCGCTTTCAAAAAAATCCGTCATCGATACAACACTGCGTAAACTCAATTATGAAAAATTACAGATTGCAAAAATACATGTATTTATGGAAGATTTATACGTATATCTTATCAAAGAAAAAGTCGATTCGACGTGTATCTTCCGCGGGCATCGCGGGATTGTAGAGAAAAAAATAATTATTCATCAAAACAAACGCATTGCTGTTGCAGTAAAAAAATCATTAACTACATATTATGATGGTGCTAAGGAGGCAACATTCCTAAAATTACTCAATGAACACCATATCGGCCCGGCATTCGTTGATTACGATAAAAAATTAAATACGTTAACCATGCACTTTATTGAGGGTGAACGGATACTTGATTATCTCAAAAAATCTTCGACGAAAAAAACAGAGATTCTGCGTATCATCAAAGAGATTCTTGAACAATTATCAACAATGGACATATTACACATCAATAAACTTGAATTAACAAATCCGTATAAACATATCATTATTGATGCAAACGCGCATCCGGTACTTATTGATTTTGAACGATGTCATAAGACCATACGGCCAAAAAATATTACGCAATTCATCCAATTTCTTACGTCGACAAAATTAAAATATCTTTTCAATGAGAAAAAAATAGTTGTTGATATTGCGGGGCTACGTACTATTGCAAAATCCCATAAACATACTCATGCTGCCGCGATTGTAGGTGATATTTGTTCTTGTCTCAAATAGGATGATTGAGATGCATACATTCTGGCTTCACGTCGGGAACGTACCGGTGTTGCATGTGTTTCTACAGGGGCGATTAATGCACGGGCATATTTACTAAATGTTGCTGTCGAAATATGCATGCCGTATGTGTTCTCGAATGATTTACCCAATTCATGAATACTTAACGATGAGTTGACATAATTTGTGGTAATATATTCCTGCATATCTCTTGAGAGCAATTCTTTGGTGAATCGAATAGGGGGAAGTGCATCTCGCATCCGGTGTTCAGATGGTATGGTGTTATAATGCTCTTTCTGCATCTTTGCTTCTTGCACGCGATACTGCATTGCTTTTATCAATGTTGATTCAAGACTTTCGTGAAGTTGCATCTTTGATTCGAGATAGGATTGAACTTTCTCTAGACTCTTGCCGCGATACTTTTGGACTGCGGTAATGATTTCTGAAGCATAGGCGGGCGAGAATTTATATGTCGGTGCTGTTATGTTATCAGATTTATTTTCTGTACGTGTAGTATATCCCTGTTTTTTCGTGCAAGGAATGTCGCGTTCATTTTCCGCAGGGACATTTACAAAATCAGCAGTATTCACATAATCATCGATTGTGGTGTGTTCAGTTTTTTTTATGTATTGTTCTTTTGTGTATTGCTTTTCGCTCGCATATCTATTCCCTAAGATATTTTTTAGTAATTCCCAATCTTCTTTTACACGTGTCCATTGATTGCGTATCTCTTGACGATCACAAATGATGTATGCGTATGCGCCCTCAAATACGGTTTTGATGGTGTGGTGCTTATAGACTTTTGTATAGAGGAATTCATCAATAGTTCTGAAGAATAGTTTTGTATCATTTGCGAGTACGTGAAAGGATTTATGGGCAAGATCATAATCGATTCCGCGCTTCATGCATATTTTTTGCATGAGTTTTTTGATAAGTCTCATTCATTCCTCCATATGTCTTTCTGAGTATTTTAGTAAGTTTCCTATTTTCGAAGATGATAAATGGTGTTCCTTGTGTAATGATGTTATCCTTAATAAATGATTGGACTTGTGTATTATCAAATCGAATACATCCGTGTGATCGTCCATAACCAAAATTGTATTTTCCTTTTGGTGTGCTGTCAGTATTTTCTTGGTGATGTACTCCTAATGGCTCGGGCGCTTGATATGTTCTGATATTGCCGATGGTTACAGACCCATTTCCATGACCCCAAATACGTTCAAGAAGTTGGAATGCATACGGTCCATAAGCGCGTTTACCCTCGTAAAGCATAGTGTCGCTTTTCCAAATATCTTTAATAAGGTATATGCCTTCAGGCGTTTTTCCATCGCCAGCATGTTGTTTTTTTCCATAGATTTTTGCAGTCGAACAATCAATCTCTTTAATCTGATAATAGGGCAGAAATGGTGTTGAAGGATTGTATTTGAATATGATTGCTTTCTGGAATGTCTTATTGATAACAAACACATAGGCTGTTGGCGGATCTTTTAATTGTTCTAATTGCATGAGTGCATCCTCGAATCGGAGTTGTCTAAAATACTCATTATCAACAAATGTGCCGCCCGTGAGTTGCGCGTATGCTGCAATCCTTTCCTCGAGACCTTCTCGGGCTTCATTCATCACTACTCCTCGTTCACTGCGTGTTTTTGTTTCTCGTGATGGCACTTTACGCATTGCTGAAGGTTCGAGAATTGATGGAAAGTTATATACCGCAGGAGGCGTATGTGTTTCAGGTATTTTTTGGATGAGCGGAGTTTGGCGAGTTGATGATGGCTGAGAAATTACTGTTGGCGTATAAGGAAATATCTTGAGAATAGTGGACGACGTATCACCTAATTCTTTTTTAATATGTTCGACTTCAAGTGCATACATCGAATGTGCAGGACTCGTAAATGGTGCATAGAGTGTATCGCTGTATGTTGCACTTCTCGCAGTAAACAACCCCTCTAGATTTTTCTTTGCATAGAGAATGGTCGAAATACTAATACCGACAGCAATCCCGATTAATCCTGTTGTTTTCAGAAAACTGTGATACCGCTCTTTTTGAGGTGGTATCTTCAGTCGTGATTCGAGCGCTCTCGTTATTTCAGTTCTGGTAAGATTATTCATTGGACATCACTTATTCTTGGACGCGAACAATTAATCTATTTGTACTTGCCTTTGCGTAAATAGTCTCAAATTCAGAGTTACGTACACGCCATCCATTCACATTCGCGATCAGCCGTTGCGTAATCTCGTCATTATGTATGCCATTTGGTCCAGCGCCACTAATCCCACAATTCGGATTATTCTCATTAAAGAAAATATATCCCGGTTGTCGATCATTTGATAATCGCATTATCTTATACGATTGATAGGTACCGTCCGGTGTTTTGTTTCGTGGTTGTGATGCTGCATATCGCCCGATAATCTGTGTACTATTATCTGATAATACTGCTGCAAGAATTGCTTCACCATCTGATTTGTCGAGTGTCACTTCGTAATATGATACGTTCGGAGTAACAGATGCTCCTAGTTTCATATCAATGCTGCTGTTTGCGGTTCCCTTTGCAATTGCTAAACGATACGCATTTGATTGTGTTGATTCTTGAGGTATATGTGGAGTAACTGGCGTTGGTACTGTTACATAAACAGTTTTTGGTGTCTTGACTTCTTGTTCGAGTCTGTTCAGTTTTGTAGCGACCTGCTCAAGACTTTGTTTGTTCTGTTTTTGTGCGCTATAGATTGATTCAACCTTCTGTTCGACTTCGCGTTGTGTCGAATAGAGAGGGTCAATCTTTTTTACGATATCTTGCTGCGATTTATAGAGTGGTTCAATCTTTTGGTCAATACTTGACTGGATGTCTTTTCGTACATCATTGGCACTTACTTCTCGTCTAATCTTCATCGTATCGCGTTGAAATTCGTGGTCGAGTTTCTTTTCTTCAATACGTTGATTTCCGTTTAAGTACTGGATTGTGGTTTCTTTACATCCTGGAACAATATTATTGAATGTCATATACGTTGCAAAGATGAGTGCGCTCCCCTTGAATATTCCCATACGTACACGTTTATATTCTTCCTTGTCGCGGTATGCGCGAAAAAAGTATCCGACTGTTGCACCGAGTGCTATTTTTCCGATGTCCCATAGTTTATGTTTTATTTCGGTCATGATATTCCTCCAGAAGAAGTTCTTGCGATGGTTTTGAAAATACTTCTCCTCCCTGTATTGCAAAATGTTTGCGATATGCAGTCTTGACGCGCTGATATGTTTCTTGCCCAAACCTTTTTGAGAGAGCGTTTTCCATATCAGGATCGTCAAGTGCGAAACGATCACCTTTCAATATTTTTTGCACGCTATTCGCGTAAGTGTGGCATTTTCCTGCAACATGAACAATGTCATTTACGATTTCCATGATATCGTCGAGTTTCATAAGTTTATGCAGTTGTCTTTTTTTCTGATTCTGCCTTTGCGTATGTTCCGACGCCATAAACGATTGCTCCTGCGCCGACAGTTTTTGCAACATATTCAGAAATCTTTTTACCATTCTTGCTCTTCTCTTGAAGATATCCGTCAATTTCTGGTCGTAATCCTTCATAGAGTGTTGCAACAAGCGGTATTGCGCCTCGCTTGAGTCTACCAAGTATACTGACTTTTTTTTCTAAGTTTTGTGTTTCCATCATTTCACCCTCACGTTGTTATATCTCTCGTGTCACTTATGGACACTTCTTTTACTAATCAAAACTTTTTTATTAAACTATCGACGAGAAAATCGCAAAGATTACGGTGAGAGTCGGAAGATTTTCGTAAAAAAATAAAGTTGTGCTTGTTCTGTTCAACAAATACTTATCTGCTTTTTGTATACGTCTCGATCTGTTTTTCAATTGGCATCGTGCGCGGGATTAAATAATTGATTGCGCCAAGAATTCCGTTCTTTTGATATGCTTCAACACCGCGATATGCCATGACGAAGAGTGATGCACTCTTTTTTCGATGCTGTTCGAGATTGATTAATGCTTCTCCAGTAATGAGTGTGATATTATTTTTTTCTGCAAATACTCGTGCAGGGTGTGTATAATTCTGATTCGTAATTATTTCTGCATGTTGCGGATTGATGTGGAATAACTCGAGTTTTCGTGCAAATTCCTCGGCTTCTGCGAGTGTTACATTAGATTTCGTGTGGTATTTACATTCAGTATATCTCTTCTCGAAGAAAGCGTAATAGACAATATCGAATTCTCTTGTAATTATTTTTTTTCCGATATGTTTCTTATAGAATACGTTAGTTTTTACATTCCAATAACCCATATCACGATAGATCTCTGCAACATTTTGTTCGAGTCCATGTCCCTTATGTTGTGGCTTCTTATCCATGTACTTTGAATGTCTGAACTTCTTAATAAGTCTATCCGAGAATAATCCGCAAGATTTCCATGCAATTCCGTAAATCTTTCGCTCGTCTGACCAAAACATTTAAATATTACTTAGTCTTATCATGTCTTATGGAGTCGATTACGATTAAAGTTGATGAAGGAATGGCAAAAGCTATAGATTTTGCAATGAAACCGCTCTACGCAACTAAGACTGAATTCATCAGAGAAGCAATTAGGGACAAGATTCGTGCCGAACGATTAAAAAAGTTAGAAGAGAATTTTGGCAAGGGTAAGGGTACGGCAAAGACGAACATGAGTGATGAAGAAGTCAGAGAAATAGTTGCACAGGAATATGCGAAAAAATTTAAATTATAATTCTTCGGGTAATCTACGCGAAATAAAATGTTTGTCACGCGTAACGATTATTGCATGTTCTCGCTCGGCAATGATTTGATGCATCGCATCACCTAATGGTATAGAGGGCGCGTTACGCATTAATTTTGCACGAGCATATTCTTCAGCACTGATTGAAACCCGAATGATCTGTGTAGTGATCGTAAGCATCTCTGCGATAGTTTTGGAATCATAATACTTCAATAATTCATCAACTACCACATCAGAAACAAGAATCACATCATCCCTATTGAGATTTTTTAAGAATTGGAATGCAAATTCTCCTAATGGGCGTAATCCGTCTGATCGATTCTCCCAGTAATCCCTCCAGATACACGTATCAACATAATACTTCATCATCGAAGAGAATCAGAACTTCTTCATAAACCTTGGGGTAGAAAAATCGAAAAATGTCCTTATATTATCGAAAGAATTCTGGTATATTTTCTTTAATTTTTTTATTCTATCTAAAAAATGGATTTAATAATTGATATAAAATTAATACTGCGCCAAAAAAAACAGAAACAATACCCCCGACCATAGTTATGCTGCCTAACCATATCAAACCTATACCTCCAATGATTATCATTATTCCTAAGAGAGAATAAAACACTTTTTCGTCTATGATTTTTATAATTGATTTAAAGGACATATAGTATTAATATCTATAGTATATATAAAACTATTTTTTTTTGTAAGAGCACTAACAAATAAATTTATTCCTTCCTCTTCTTCTTACTCTTCTTAATCTCTTTCTCTAATTCGAGTTCGTCGAGTAATTCTTTGTAGCGGTTTCGAATTGTTACTTCAGTCACTCCTGCAACATCAGCAACTTCGCGTTGCGTTCGCTTCTCGCCATTCATTAATGCCGCAACATAGAGTGCGGCTGCAGCGATTCCTGTCGGGCCGCGGCCGGATGTTAATTCGATGGCTTGGGCTTCTTCAATGATTTCTACTGCGCGTGATTGTGTTTCCGGGCCCAGTTTTAATGTGGACGCGAATCGTGCGATATAATCTGAAGGATTACTTGGTAAGATTGTTATTCCAAGTTCTCGCGTAATGAACCTATACGTCCTTCCAATCTCTTTCTTTTCAATATTTGATGCTTCAGACAATTCGTCGAGTGTACGCGGAACATCGTGTCTACGACAGGCCGCATATAATGCTCCTGCAACAACAGACTCCATTGATCGTCCACGAACAAGTCCTTTACGCACTGCTAAGGTATAGATTCGTGATCCTTCTTCCTCGACAGACTGGGGAAGTTTCAAATAGGATGAGACTCTTTTTAATTCTGCAAGTGCAAGTTTTAAATTACGTTCAATTGCAGTTGAGATCCTGTTCTGCCATTTTCTGAGTCTAAAGAATTTATTTTTTCCTGCTTCATCAAGTTGGTAGAGGTCTGCTTTACGACCGACATCTGTTCCAAGTCCTTGATCGAATTGCGTATAAGATATTGGCGCTCCTGTTCTTCGTTTACGTGCTGCGGCCTCGCTATCCACTTCTCGCCATTCCTGATCGAAATCGACCATTTTTTCTTCGACGACAAGTCCGCAGTCCCGACAAGAAATTTCTCCCTTATCTTTATTCCACGCTAAGTTTGTACCGCCACATTCCGGGCATTTTTTTACATACATGGACATGATGAGCACCCCCGCTCCTTGATTTCTTGAAATTATCGACAAGTAAAATATAATGTTTATAATGTTTAATCAATGATTAATGCCTTTCTGTTCCCCAACAAACGCGTTTTTTGATTAACTTTATAAAAAAATGCGTTAAACCTTTATAAAGTTTATCCTTTTTCGGGCATAGTTTTTTAAATTTTACGGTTTGAATTACTGCGTTAATTTTCCAAAACATTTTTATAGGAGTACATCACTAATCCTCCTATGTTTGAAAAAAGAGGGAAGGCGCAGTCCTGGTCTTTTGACCTCATACTCGCGTTTGTGGTTTTTATTCTTGTCGTTGGAATACTGTATGCACTTTTAAGCTCTAAAAAAACCGATAAAGTGAGTGAACTCGAACTCGGGGTGAGTACGCTTTCGAGCAATATTGATTCTGAAACTGCATTAAATACTGAGACGCCTATTATTACGAAGGGCGCAATTAACGCTGATGAATTAGAAAAATTGTATGAAAAAAATGATTCTGACTACGATGCGCTTAAAGAGCGATTAGGTCTTCGCGGCGATTTTTGCATTTATATCGTCGATCAAAATGGGTTCATCCTTCCAGTGAATAATAAGACGGGATTTGGTAAAGGCGATATCCAGATCAATGGCGTTGATTGCGGCGCAAGTATCTCATAAACATTTTTAAATTCACGCCTTTTCTGTCTCTTTATGATATCTTTTTTGCATTATGGTCTTGTCCTCTTAGTATTACTATTCACATTCATCTGTGGATTTATACTCGCCAGACTTACTCCTGAAGAACTGCCTTCACTCAAAATTTATCTTCGCATGCTTTCAAGTATCTTTTTTGCTGCAGGAATTTTCCTCACATTTAGATTATATTCGCTTATTTTTGCAAGCATCGTTGCAGTCATCCTCGGGATTCTTTTCTTTATCTTTTTTTTGCGACCACTTAATATATTGTTTTATGTCGCGGACGGGATACTACTTGCAGTTGCATCACGATTTGACGTCTTGCCCTATCCTGCAATCGCACTCTGTATTGCAATGACAGTGCATTCGACTGCAGTATATTCTTTTTCGAAGAAATTCTTTTGGAAGAAAACATTTATGAATGGAGCCTTGTTTGTATTCTTTGCGCTCCTTGCGTTTTATATTGGGGGTATAGTATAGTGGATAGTATACGAGCTTGCGGCAACGTAAATCTAAGATTTGACTAAGGTTTGCGGAGCAAACAGCTTGGGACCAGGGTTCGATTCCCTGTACCTCCGGTTATTTTTATTTTTCATAGTGTTCTTTTTATGTTTATCAACATATTTTTCTCGTCAGTATTTTTTCTGAATTTTTTATTTGCGTGTTATTTCTCGTCGAAATACAAAATCAGCAACTATTTAAAGGATAAAAGTACTGATAACTATTGGGGTATGTGATATGACTGTTTTTACAAATCCTGTTTTGATTGCAGTTATTTACAATCAAAAAATTTATAAATGACCTATCACTTTCAAAATATAGTTTTGATTGTATTTTTTTAAAAATACGTGTTTGAGAATATAGTATTGTCGTCGTAGGGGAATTAAATTGGCTAAAAACAAAAAAATATTTGATGTATTTCTTCGAGAAAAACCAGCCATGATGCTCGTCAATCTTTTGAATTCTAATAATGAAATGTATGCCTCGACACTTGCAAAAAATGTTGATTGCACATACAGTCATGTGGTGAAGATTCTTCAGGAGACTGAAGACGCGGGCCTTGTTACCTTCGAAAAGACTGGCCGGCTTAAAATTCTGAAATTAACGAAGAAAGGTGAAGAAGTCGCAAAACATATTGATGCAATAAATAATGCATTGTAATTACAATATATATTTCTGTAATTGTTGATGTCGATTCCACTTGTCAATATGATACTAAAAAATAGATACGCAAAATTTTTTAAACAATATTTAAAAACATAACCTATTTAAATGGTTCAAAGTTTCAATAAACTACGCGGGCTCGTAGTCTAGCGGTTATGACGTCTCCCTTACACGGAGAAGGTCGCCGGTTCAAATCCGGTCGGGCCCAGGCTGCGATCGTGGTTAAATGGTATAATTCGGCCTTGCCATATCCTCATTGTATTTGAAACTTTACGTGGGGACGCAAAGAGGCTGTGTCCCGGGTTCGATTCCCGGCGATCGCATTACGCGAGCCCGTAGCTTAGCCTGGTGGAGCGCTGGTCTTATATGACCACCATCCGCTTTCAGGGATGGTCGCTAAGCAAGCCAGTGGTCCCGAGTTCAAATCTCGGCGGGCTCATTATATTCGATAGAAAGACAGACGAGATTCAAAAATCGCAAGATTTTTCTTATCTCGGCGGATTCATTATATTTATTAGTGTGATATTCGGACAGATATGTGCTCTGGTGGTGTAGTCCGGCCAATCATCTCGGATTTTCGATCCGATGACCCGGGTTCAAATCCCGGCCAGAGCGTACGCAGTATGCTCGGACGGTTCCAAAAATCGCAAGATTTTTTTTACCGGCCAGAGCGTTTATTATTTGATATAATTTGGAGGAATCTTATGAAGCGAAGTTCACGTCGATGGAAAAAGAAAGGACAGATGCGCTGGAAATGGCAACGTAAACGCATCAAGAAAGAGAAGCGAAAGCGTAATGCACGTAAGTAAGAGTTTATTTTTTTATTGTATATAAAGTATAGAATACTTTTATACAACCCAAAAATTTGCTTTCTCGATTTTTATTTGCGATAGCAAATTTTTCTCGTAATCAGTTTTTTTTATTTATCTTGTTATGCTATGATTTCTTTATCTTGTAAAGCGTAATATTTATATATATTGTAACGGCGATGGTTTCTAATGGCAAGAAAGATATTATCTTCTGAGGAAAAAGAGAAACGTGAACGCAAAAAAGAGGCAGTCGCTCTTGCAAACGAAAAGATCTTTAATATCCTCTTTGTCGAGGATGAACTTTCCTGGAAGGATGTTATCTACTCACTTATCGACCAAGAGCAGATGGATCCGTGGGATATTGATCTGACGATCATCGCCCAGAAATTTCTTGAGATGCTCCGTAAACTGAAAGAATTAGATTTTCGTATCTCTGGTAAAATGGTCCTCGCTGCAGCAATCCTTCTCAAGATGAAATCTGATCGGCTCGTCGATCAAGACATCGCGCATTTTGATAGTATGATGACTGCTGCTGAAGAGAATCTTCCACTCGACGAATCAACAGGCTCCAATCGTATCCTTCTTGACGGAAGGCCTGAAATCTATCCGCGAACACCACAACCGCGTAAACGTAAAGTTTCCATCTTTGATTTAGTCAAGGCGCTTGAGAAAGCACTTGAAGTCGAATCGCGCAGAAAAAAATTGTATAAACCCAATGCAAAAAAAATTACACTCCACATCCCTGAAAAAAGGCGTGATTTAGGTAAATCCATGGACGAAATTTATGGACGTATCGAGAAACATTATAAGGATAAGAAGACGAAAGAGCATGCCTTGACCTTTGATCAATTAGTAACAAGTTATTCGAAACGTGATAAGGTATTGACATTCATTCCGCTTTTGCACCTCGATACATTTAGACGCGTGGATTTAGAACAGGAGAAACATTTTGAGAGTATTGCAATCAAACTTGCAAAACAATTGACGCGTGAAGATTATGAAGAATTGAAACGCCTCATGCAAGAAGAACAGCGCGCTGAAGATGCGAGGTTGCAGGCTCAACTTGCAGGAAAAACAGCGACCATTGTTGAAGCAACTCCATCTTCTCCAGTCACTTCTCAATCGACTTCTGATTCTGCTCCTTCTTTACCAGTATCTGAACCTGTGGCGCCTATTGCTTCTGTTGAGCCAATCCCTCTTGTTCCTGAAGTAACTCCTGAAGTGAAGAAACCTTCTCGTGTGTCAAAGAAAAAATAAACATTGTTTAAATTTCTTGGATTGTAAAAATCTTCGGCAGGACATTCATTAACCTAAATCGAATTCTTTTAGATATTTCTTATTATTTTAAAAGAAACAATTACTAATCGTAAACGTTATTATTTTTTTTAGTAACATAGAGCGGTTCGATTTCTTCACGTAACGCTTCTATATTCATTGGTGCGACATATTTTGAACCAATCGCTATAATCTGCTCAAGTGCTGGCGTATATATTTTTGGGCCTCTGGCAATAAAATTTTCATGAGGATTAAATGGATTAGCATGACCGCAGATTCCGTTTTTGCTATTAACAAAATTAGACGCGCGCCATAGCTTTAGAACAGGTTGTTCTATATCTTGTGCAGGTCTGCTTATGCCCATGACAAACTGCTGATATTCACCTTTACCCCACCATTTCTCTGCTTCTTTTAGTGTCGCCCTTGCATATTCTTCGAGGAGTTTATCATCTCTTGCAAGTGCGCGCCATATCGGATTGTTTAAAATTTCTGTCAAACTAAAGTGTTTTTCTCCGAGAGTGTCAGTATATTTAGCAACATCTGCCTTATTGAGTTCTTCACCAAGTAATTTCTCGAACGCATTTTTGTAAAGAATTTCGCTTTCTTCAAAGTGACGTTCAATAACTGGGACAGAAGGTTGTTCTAAAAATATTTCTGAATCTAGGCTAATTTTTAACCTGCCGTCAGGATGATATAATGCTGCATCTCGGGTGCAGAATGAATTTGACCACCAAGAATCTTTAACCTCCGGTGTTGATGTTAATACGTCCAGTTTTCGTTGCATAAGTTCTGCCATTGATAAGACTGTAAATCCGTTTCTATAAAGATGGGATCTAATTTTAAGCAATCCTGCATCAAATACACTATATTCATGATGTGGTTCATTAAGTTTTAACATTTGAATCTCCTTATACTATTTTTGATTAATAGGGGATGTATTTAATATTTATAAAGTTTATGTTCTTAATCACTTCATGGTGGTTACTCTTATTTTTTAAATTGAGTCATAGACTTGATTTGTTAGATCTGGTGAATGGCGGGAGCACTTTATTTTGCAGGTCAGATCGCTTGGCAGGAACTAACATCATGAATTTTTTTGTAATCTTTTTGCTTGAGTATTAGTTGTAAGATGCCCGCGAATACGTGTTAAGAACAATGTTTTGCTATCTCGCCTTGAAGGGATAGTCACATTTATAAATGAATTCTTGTTCTTTTCTTCCATGGTTGTGAAGAAAAAATATCGTGAACATATCCTTATTACGAATGTGAATAGTAATCCGAATATCGGGTTATACGGGTATGCAACTGATAAATACTGTTTACTCGGCAGGGAAGTTCCAGAAAAAGTAGCCAAACATATTGGAGAAATATTACAGGTCCCTATTATTCAATTAACCATTGGTGGAACATCGCTGCTTGGTATCTTCCTTTCCGGAAATAAGAATTGTGTATTAGTCCCCGGGGTTGCATTCCCGCAAGAACTCGAAATCTTGCACGCACACAAAATCAAGTATAAACTTATTGACACAAAATTTACCTGCCTCGGAAATAATATGATCTGTAATGATAAGGGCGCACTCATCAGCGAGGAATATGGCGAGCGTGAAGCAAAACTTATTAGTCTCGCGCTGAAAGTTCCAGTCGAACGCGCAAAGATTGCAGACCTTAGTACTGTCGGGAGCCTTGCAGTCCATACCAAAAAAGGGATGCTTGCACATCACGATATTTTAGAACATGAGGCAGAACTCATCAAGAAAGTTTTACACGTTGACGTGAGCACAGGAACTGTGAATATGGGTGTTCCATTCATTGGTTCAGGAATCATTTGTAATAAACATGGCTTTATCATCGGTGATAGTTCGGGCGGGCCAGAAATCATGAATGCTGATGAAGCACTAGGATTCATAAAAAAATAAGAGGGCACAATGCAACTAAAACTTATCAGTGGAACTGCAAATCTTCCGCTTGCCGAGGAGATTGCGATGCATTCTGGCATACCATTAACAAACCGGATCATTAAGCGATTTAAAGATGGTGAATGCTATATCCAGATCTCTGAAAATGTTCGTGGTGATGATGTGTTTCTCATCCAAAGCACTTGTACTCCGGTCAATGAGAGCCTTATGGAATTATTAATCCTTATCGATGCAGCAAAACGTGCATCTGCAGGGCGAATAACTGTTGTCATGCCCTATTTTGGTTATGCACGTCAGGACCGTAAAGCAGAAGCACGCGAACCAATCACTTCTAAACTTGTGGCAGATCTGCTCACTAAAGCAGGCGCAAACCGCATATTAGCAGTTGATCTTCATGTTGCGCAGATTCAAGGATTTTTTGATATCCCTGTTGATGAAGTATCAATCGTGCCCTTATTTTCAAAATATTTTGCAGAAAAAAATTTAAGCGACATTATTATTGTTGCTCCAGACGTTGGTGCGGTGAAGAAAGTACGCATCATGGCAAAACGATTAAACACACCAATCGCAATCATCGATAAACGTCGAACTGTCCATAATGATACAGAAATCATCAATATTGTCGGTGATATTGCAGGAAAAACAGTCATTTTACTTGATGATATTATCGACACTGGAAATACGATTGCAAAATCTGCTGACCTGCTTGCAAAAACAGCAAAAGAAGTATATATCTGTGCAACACATGCAGTGTTCAGCAATGGATGCGATCAGCGGCTCATTGATTGCGCAGCAAAAGAGATCATTGTTTCCAATACCATTCCTGTACATTGCACGCATCCAAAAATCAAGATGCTCAGTATCGGAACATTTTTATCTGATGTCATCCGTAATATTCATGAAAATAAATCCGTAAGTGCATTATTCATTAATTGAGGTAATCCTATGAATCAAGACAGAATCCAAGAATTGCAAATGCTTGACTATCAACTAAAGCAGCTTCAACAAGTCCTTGAAAGTCTGGATGGACAATTATTCCAATTAAACGAGATCCAAACAGGATTATTGGAGTTTGAAAAGATTACTGATGCAAAAGAAGCATTATTCCCACTCGCAAACGGGATTTATGCGAAAGGTGCACTCTCGACTGACAAGATGCTTATTGTCAATATCGGAAACAACATCACTGCGGAAAAGACAGTCACTGAAACACTCACAATGCTCGATGCACAAAAAAAGGAGTTAGAAGAGTATCGCGTACAATTGACAGCGCAAATGGATACGTTTATGCATCAACTGCAAGAATCGCAAGGTGAATAAATGTTTGGATTTCTCAAAGACAAACTGAAACAGGCTGTTGGAAAGTTTTCTAAAGATGTTGCGAAAGAGACGACTGTTGAAGAGAAGGAAGTAGTTGTAGAGAAACCTATTGTGAAAGAAGTAAAATCTAAGGTTGCAGAGAAAATAGTCGAAGTTGCTGAAGAAAAACCTGTCGAGAAGAAAGGATTCTTCGCTAAGATCTTTGGAAAAAAATCAGAACCTGAAGAAGAGATTGCAGAAAAAGAGGAATTGCTTGAAGGACTTGAAGGCGAGGAAGAGATTGTTGAAGAAGTAAAAAAGAAAGATGAGGGAGAGAGTAATCAACTATCAATACTAATAAACAAACCTATTCATGAAGTTTTTGCATTCACTACAAACCCGAAAAATACACCTTTATGGATTGATAGTATTGAGTACGAAGAAGCCAACGAGTATCCTATTAGAATAGGGACAGAATATATTAATGTAAATAAAAAAGGCGAAAAAAGCAGATATGAAGTTCTAAAATACGCTATAGACAAAGTTTTTCAACTATCGCAAAAAGATAGTCCGTACTATGTGAATTATAGATATGAAGCGTTGGGTTCCAACAAGACAAAATTAACGTATCATGAATGGGTTGATGAAGGAATATTAAAAGAACCGTTTAATATTTCTATACTAGAAAAGCTAAAGCTAATAATAGAACAAAATAAAACCAGCCTCACAATCAAAGAAAAATCCGTCGTTAAAGAAGTATCAAAACCGATAATTAAAGAGGAGAAAAGAGAAATAATCAAAGAAACTCCTAAACCAATAATTAGAGAAGAAGTAAAACCTGTCATTAAAGAAAAACTTAAACCAGTCATTGAAGAACCTGTCGAGAAAAAAGGTTTTTTTACTAAGATCACCGAGACATTCACTAAATTTAATCTTTCTGAAGAGAAATTCGAGGAATTATTTTGGGAACTCGAAGTTGTCATGCTCGAAAATAATGTTGCAGTAGAAGTCATTGATAAGATTAAACAAGATATGAAGAAGGAATTGCTTGCAGGAAAGATCTCACGTGCAGGTGTTGAGGAATTGATTCTTGCAACACTCAAAAAGTCTGTGACTGAATTATTCGATGTGAAGAATCGTGATTTACTCGCTGAAATCCAGCATAAGAAAAAAAAGGAAGGTAAACCCTATATTATTGCAGTCATTGGAGTCAATGGATCAGGAAAGACAACATCCATTGCTAAATTGACTCATCTCTTCCAAAAGAATGGATTGACTGTTGTTTTAGCTGCGTCAGATACATTCAGGGCTGCGGCAATTCAACAATTAGAAGAACATGCAAACAGGCTCAATACGAAATTGATTAAACACGATTATCATTCAGACCCTGCAGCAGTCGCATTCGATGCCATCAAGTATGCAGAAGCAAAACATGTTGATGTAGTCATTATCGATACTGCAGGAAGATTACATTCCAATACTAATTTGATGCGTGAGCTTGAGAAAGTGATTCGGATCTGTAAACCAGACATCAAAATATTTGTCGGTGAATCAATAACAGGTAATGATTGTATTGAACAAGCTAAAGAATTTGATAAAATTGCAGGAATCGACGCAATTATCCTTGCGAAGGCAGATATTGATGAAAAGGGCGGGACGGCAATCTCTGTATCGTATGTGACTGGTAAACCCATCATTTACTTAGGCACTGGTCAGACCTATGATGACTTGAAAGTATTTGATTCACAACTGATTATTGAGAGCTTAGAACTATGAGACAACGCGTACTCGTAAGCGGAGCACTTTTTAGTGAGGAAAAGATTCTCCTGCTTCAACGTCAGAATGACAAGAAGATGTTTCCAGGATTTTGGGAGATGCCTGGCGGTAAAGTTGATGAGGCAGAGGACCCAAATATTGCAGTTCTGCGCGAAGTCAAAGAAGAGACAGGACTTGATGTCGTGCTTGTACGACCATTTAATGTATGGTCCTGCGTTCTTGATGTGAAGGGAGAGACAGAACATTGTATTGAGATCGATTATTTCATTGATGCAAAAGACCATTCTACAATTACACTTTCACCCAAAGAACATGCTACCCATCAATGGTTTGGCGTGCATGAATTACCAACTGCCATGAGTCCTGAGATGCGTAAGGCGATTATGGTAGCATTTAATGAGCGATGATGAATACTATGGTCCTTAAAAATCCTTCTGAATACGAGAAAGGGAAAACCATTGTCTATTTTATTCGTCATGGCGACCGATTGGAAACTACTGATAATTCTCGGATTCCTGGTCCGGGGTTAAGTGCGAAAGGTCGATTACAGGCGAAAAAAATAGCTCAAGAATTTTTACCTTTACGAAAAGAGATTGATTATATCTATACGAGTTCAATGCTCCGGGCTCAAGAGACTGCAACAGAAATTGCCCGTTCGCTCAAGAAAAAAATAATTATTATTCCGGAATTTTCTGAATTGAATCGATTCGTGTGGAATAGACAATTATATCATCAGAAATTTTGGAAGCATTATTGGAATTATCTTACTGCAAAAAAAGATTCAATAAATTGTTACAGGAACATAAGGGAAAAGTTATTGTTATCGTTGCACATGGTAATGTTATGAAGGGAATTATTGGGAATAAACTGCGTGTTGGATTCAAGAATAGGGGGCTTATGCAGTTTGATACGTGTAGTGTTACGAAGATGCGTTTCAACGGAACGCGTTTTGATTATTTAGAATATTATAATAATAGGATTGTGCGCTAGTCTTCGTAAACTTTTCAGTCTACTCCGTAAACTTTACGGAAATTCTTGAGATAGGCTTATTAAGAAGTTATTCATTCTTAAAGTATCACAACCTTTATAAATAAGATAATCTTACCAGTAAGATAGTCTTATTATGGAGGTTTTGTGATGATGAGTATTGAAATGACCCGCATGAGTTCACGTGGACAAGTAGTCATCCCATTAAATCTTCGGGAGATGATGGGATTAAAGGATGGAGAAACCTTTGCGATTACCGGTAAAGATGATACAATCGTCTTGAAAAAGATCGTTCTGCCTTCCTTTGATGAATTGATGGGCAAGACGAAGAGTTTTGCACTAAAGAAGGGATTGACATCCAAAGACATTCATGCGGCCACTACACGGGCGCGGAAATGAATGTAGTATTGGATACAAACATCTTTATTTCAGGAATATTCTGGAAAGGAGACTCCTATAAGATACTCTGCTTGTGGGATGAAGGCAGGATACAACTCATCATTTCTCAAGAGATCATTTCCGAAATTTTTAGGGTGCTCTCAGACTTTAAGGTGCGATTATCTGAAGAATTACAGGATGCATGGATAACGCGCATCAGAGAATATGGGGTAGTTGTCGATCCAAAGGAGCGATTTCACATCGTAAGCGATCCTGCTGACGATAAATTTATTGATGTTGCAATAGCCGGGAACGCTTCTTATATCATTAGTAATGATAAACATTTACTTACGCTTAAACAGTTTAAGGGTGTGAGAATACTTACACCTAAAGAATTCTTAAAGATCCGGTCGTAAAATTAAGAATACTCAGTATATTTCTTATTTAAACCCTTAGATTTCTCTATTGGAAGACGGATCTCGTTCTTTTGTATTTTATTAGTTATCTCTTGACTTAGATTAAAGTTATACATTTGAGAAAATCTTAGAATGAAAAACATGATATCTGCGAGTTCTTCACCGATTTCTGCACGCTTCTTTTCATCCTTTAGAATTTCTTCCATCTCTTTATCTGATTTAAAACGGAAATGTTCTAATAATTCGGAAGATTCGGTGATAATACCAATCGCTAACTCTTTCGGACTATGAAACTGACTCCAATCCCTGTCTTCAGAGAATTTCTGGACTTTATCTTTCAATACTTCAAGATTAGTGTCATTGTCCATGCATTTCAAACACTGACAGGGTTTAAATATTTGACTAAAAAAAGCGTAAAATATCCGAAAATTCTGAGATAGGCTTATTAAGGAGTTTTGATTACTATTCTTATGGTTAGCGAAAACTATATAAATAAGCCCAACTTAGTCAAGCTTAGTATGGTACAGGCATTAGTTGTTTTGGATGAGAATACGAACAGGGTTTTAAACACTGTCAAGGCTACGTATGCGTTGAAGGATAAGGGCGAGGCTATTGCGTTTGTCGTTAACCATTATATTGAAGAGGTTAACGAGCCGAAATTACGACCAGAATATATCAAGAAGATCGAGAAGATTCGTAAAGAAGGGAAATTTACGCGTATTGATAATTTTGCAGAATATTTCGGTTTAGATAAGAAACGTGTACAAACTAGAAATAAGCGATAAACCTAAGAAGATCTTTTTCAAGCTGTTAAGAAGAAATCCTGCACAGTTAGAAATAATAGATAAGAAAATTCTAGAAATCCGCGAGAATCCCTTCCATTATAAACCCTTACGTGGCGATATGAAAGGATTGCGTCGAATACATATCGATAAGAGCTTTGTTCTGACCTATGAGATTGTTGACGATACAGTCAGGATAATAGATTATGATCATCATGATAAGGTGCATGAGACGTAAGATTTACGGCATGAGGCGAAAATGTTTCGAAAATTCTTAGGAAAGGGTTATTAAGAAGTTATTACTCTCTATTGCATGGATGGGCTCCTTTCAAAAAGTCCTTGAAAACAAAAAATTATGTTGTGGGCTATTGCCCTACAATATAATTCTGCGCGTTGCGCAGATATGTTTACGGAGCTAACGCTAGCTCCGAATTTTGTTTTTATTG
>Ga0265292_1000529_pt1 | contig 51819 bp, 49 predicted proteins | sample Munlanlewell296A_FD_189080 | JGI IMG/M metagenome (GOLD analysis project Ga0265292, IMG submission 189080) | Leachate microbial communities from a municipal landfill in Southern Ontario, Canada - Leachate well 296A | ecosystem: Engineered > Solid waste > Landfill > Unclassified | place: Canada... | reverse complement strand
CAGCGTTTAGTCCGCATTAGTCCGTATATACCGAACAGAGTGAGGTATGGGCGTTCGACTTGCATGCCTTAAACACGCCGCCAGCGTTCATCCTGAGCCAGGATCAAACTCTCAAAAAGTTTTTGACTAGGTTTACTTGCCTAGTAAGAGATGTGTGAAATTTCAGCACACCTCTTAAGATAGATATATTAGAAGAATAAATTCTTCAGAATAGATTTGGACGTTCCCTGTTAAATGCCGCTCTCGCGGCAATTTCGCCGAAGGCGAAATTATTTAACAGGGTGAATTGGTGCCTGTTAGCACCAAAATATTTACCCTGTTAAATAATTTAACCAAAGGTTAAATTACCGCAAAGCGGCATTTAACAGGGCGGGTCTGTTGTAATTTTAAGGTTTTTGTCGGGGCCGGTTGTCTAGGCCCCTAATTACAACAGTTAAATTGTTAAAGTTCATTTCTTCCGAGCAACGGGCTCGCCCGCCGATGAGGCGGGAAAGAAAAAACAGGGACATTATCTTGTGATAACATCACTGTTTCTTCTTTCATGTTTAAACAAGCAGGAAAGATTGTAACAGATTACGCGTTAATCAATAGAGTATCCTTAAGGACTTTTATTAAATCTCAAGCGTAAAGATATTTTATCTGAAAGCGGCCATGCTGTCAAGGGCTGGGTATTGGGTGATTTTATAGTAAAAATAGCCAAGTCCGTGTTATAATTTGAATACGTGCCCCGTGAGATTCAACGGCGACGGTAATTTTATATATAAAAAAGTAGAAAATGAAAAAATATGAACTTGAATATTGCTGATAAAAAATCTAGCGGGGTGGAAAAAAAAATCTTAAAATTTCCCGAAGGCTTTCTTTGGGGTAGTGGCACTTCTGCCCATCAAGTTGAAGGCGGTTGCTATAATGATTGGACGCAGTGGGAAAGGACTAGGGCGGAACAGCAAGCAGCACGTGGCGGATCAACATTTCATATGCCCATTGATCCGATATTGAGAAAGCAAGCGAGAAATCCGGAAAATTATAAATCCGGGAAAGCTTGCGATCAATACAATAGATATGAAGAGGATTTTGATATCGTCAAATCGCTCCATCAATCCGCCCATCGTTTTTCCCTGGAGTGGTCCAGGATTGAGCCTGAGGAAGGAAAATTTGACGAGAAAGAAATTGAACATTACCAAAAAGTAGTTCGGGCTTTGCGCGCGCGAGGCATAGAACCATTCATAACTCTGTGGCATTATACAACTCCGACTTGGTTCAGCCAGCAAGGCGGTTGGATAAATCCCAAAGCCAAACAACAATTTTTACGATACGTGGCGGTAATTACTGAGAGATTGAAAGATGACGTAAATTTTTGGATCACTGAAAACGAACCGGAAACTGTCGCAAGGGACAGCTATATGTTAGGCACCAGGCCGCCATTCAAAAAAAATATTTTTAAGGCCTTCAAGGCATTGAATACTTTGGTGGAAGCACACAACGATTCATACGACGTGATTCATCGTATCGATAGCAAGGCGAAGGTTGGTTGCTCGGAAGGCCTGGTTTTTTTTGAAAGCTATAATAACTGGCCGCATAATTTGCTGGTTAAAAAAATTCTGGAATATTGGCGCAACGGGAAATTCATTCCCAGAATCGCTGTTAAAAGTGATTTTATCGGTTTACAATATTATTTCCACTCAAGAATCAGGCTTCATCCGTTCAAATCTTGGAAAGGTTTTCAGTTTAATGATAACAAGAAGATGTCCGATATGGGTTGGGAAATATATCCCGAAGGCATCTGCCATATTTTAAAAAGTTTAAAAAAATATAATTTGCCGGTGTATATCACCGAAAACGGTTTAGCTGATTATAGGGATTTTTATCGGACTGATTTTATCCAAGATCATTTAAAGTGGATTCATCGGGCAATAAATGATGGCGTCGATGTCCGTGGTTATTTTTATTGGTCGTTAATTGATAACTTTGAGTGGGAGTCGGGTTTTTGGCCGCGCTTTGGCTTGGTGGAAGTTGATTATAAAACTATGGCACGAAAAATCAGACCAAGCGCACGAGTTTATGCAAATATTTGCAAAAGTAATCAATTAGAAATTAGTAATTAGAAATTAGTAATTTTAATTATGTGGTTATTCGTGGCTATCGGATCATATTTCATCAATGCCGGCGTTTATGTCGCCGACAAGTTTTTACTGTCCAAAAGAATTCACTCTTCCATTGTCTACGCTTTTTATGTCGGCATCTGGAGCATTTTTAATTTTGTAATTCTGATTTTTGATCCTTTCGTCCCGACATTAAAGTGGCTGGCGATTGATCTGTCGGCCGGCGCCTTGTTTTTGTTTACCATGGTTTTTTGGTACAAGGCGCTACACCAGTCCGAGGCGACGCGGGTGGTGCCTATTGTCGGCAGTCTGGTACCTATGTTCAGTTTGCTTTTTTCTACGATTTTTCTCGGCATCAGCCTGACTAAACAGGAGGCGGTCGCTTTTGCAATCTTGGCGCTTGGTGGCGCTTTAATTTCAGTCAGGCGGACAAAACTTTATCTGCCAAGCTGGGTATTTAGAAGAGTGCATGAAATTTTAGGCAGCATTCATGCCCGCTACCGGCCGACCCAGCGCTTAATTCAAAATTCAATCATTTCTTCCTTCTTTTTTGCGGCCTACTATATATTAATGAAGTATATTTATGTTCATCAGCCGTTTATCGGCAGTTTTGTCTGGTCGCGACTTGGCACCTTTCTGGCCGTACTTGCCATTCTTTTGGTGCCAAAATGGCGCCAGGCGATTATTGCTTACCGGCATGACTCTAGCCGGCAGACTAACATATTTTTTTTCTTGGCGGTGCGTATCGCCGCGGCGATAGCCTTCATCGGCCTTAACTGGGCGATCAGCCTGGGCGAGGTGGCGATGATCAACGTACTGCAGGGAACACAATATTTATTTTTGTTGATTATCGTCTTGATTCTTTCTGTCCGTTACCCGAAGATTTATAAAGAGGAGCTCGGCGGCGATGTTATGTTTCAAAAAATTGCCGGCGTAATTCTGGTCAGCCTCGGCCTGTATTTATTAGTATGATTATTTTAATTATTTTATTCAGCTTATTTTTTGCCGTTTTGGCAATCTATAACCTGCAGCTGGCAATCAGCCTGCTGATTGTTTTGTTGCCGGCTTATCTAATCCGCTTCCAGTTCGGTCCCTTGCCCTCCACCTTGCTTGAGGTGATGATTTGGCTGGTTTTTTTGGTTTGGTTCATCGCGAATTTTTCCGAATTGTCACCGCGAAGCGGGATCCCGTTTGCGGGAAAAACGAATGTACGTGAATCGTTTAAAAGATTAGCGAGAAAATCCACGGACGGTAGAATAAAAATTGATTATCCGTTCGGTCGGGAAATTATTTTGTTGTTGATCGTTTCCTTTATCGCCGCCGGCGTGGCAGGATTTACAAATTCGGCGCTGGGTATTTGGAAAGCTTATTTCTTTGAACCAATACTATTATATATAGTAGTGCTGAATGTTTTTAATCCCAATGTCATTCCTGCGAAAGCAGGAATCCAGAAAGATGTTTTGGATGAAGAACAAATTCTGGATCCCCGCCTGCGCGGGGATGACAAAAAAGAAAATGGTTTTATGCCGCCAAAGCTCCTCTGGCCGCTCTGTCTTTCGGCTTTGGCGGTTTCGCTCTTGGCAATCTATCAAAAAATCACCGGCAACTTGATTGATAATCCGTTTTGGGCCGCAGTCGGCACGCGGCGCGTAGTTTCCTTTTTCGGCTACCCCAATGCGGTCGGTTTGTATCTCGGACCGCTGGTCTTGCTGTTCATCGGTTGGCTTAGTTATGCCAAATTTGTCTGCCGGGCGCCGAAAAAACTTCAGTTGCTGATTGCTCTATCCATAACGCTTTCGCTGATAGCCATCATTTTTGCCAAGTCCGCCGGTGTAATCCTCGGGGTGGCGGCAGGTTTGGCAGTTTTTTGCCTACTCGCCAGCAGGCGAACGCGAATCGCGGCCATCGCGGTAATCGCACTTGCTGTGATTGGTTGCGCGACTGTCCCTTTGGCGCGCCATCAGGTATGGGATAAATTGACCTTGCGAGATTTTTCCGGCACCGTTCGGCGGATCGGCTGGAACGACAGCTGGAAAATGCTTTCCGACGGGCGGTTGATATTCGGGGCCGGTTTGGCCAACTTTCAACAAGCGGTCAAGCCATATCATCAGCCGGGCTTTTATGTAAGCGACGGTACCTCGGACTTTTGGGGGCGTCTAAAAACCGACGCCGCCCTACGCGCCCGTAGTTGGCAACCGCTGGAGATTTATCTTTATCCGCACAATATTTTCCTTAATTTTTGGAGCGAGCTGGGGCTCGCCGGCATGTTATTGTTTGTTTGGCTGATTGGAAAATATTTCTTTATTGGATTAAAATTAATTAATGTCATTCCTGCGAAAGCAGGAATCCAGAAAGACGCCCTGGACTCGGGGAAAATTCTGGATCCCCGCCTTCGCGGGGATGACAATAAAAAAGTGAGCGGGGATGACAATAAAAAATTTTTAGTTTTGGGTTTAATTTCCGCGATGGTTGTTATCGTTGTGCATGGTCTCGTTGATGTTCCTTATTTCAAAAATGATCTGGCGGTGCTGTTTTGGCTGATGGTGGCGATGATTGGTATTATCAATAATTATCAAACGAAAAATAATTTATGAAAATCGTAATCGGACATGACGCTTTTTATCCCAACGTGGATGGCGCTTCTTATTTTACCCAGCGATTGGCGCTGTATCTAAAAAAAGCAGGACACGATATTTTTGTCATCGCCAATTCTCAAACAACGTCAAGCCACAGCGATGTTTACCATGGCATACCGATGTTTCGGCTCGGCTCCTCGCCGATTTTTGTCAATGATTATAGGCTTTACATCCCGACTCTCTTTAAAACTGCAAAATTAAAAAAAGCAATTAAAGGGTTCGGGCCGAATATGGTGCATATCCAAGGAAATTTTCCGCTTGACCAGGCGATTTTTGAAGCGGCGAGAGACCTCGCTTTGCCGGTAGTCGCGACCAATCACTGTATGCCGCAAAATATGTCACATTATCTGCCGTTATCGAGCCGGGGAAAAAAATTAGCCGACAAGGTGTTTTATTATACAATGAAAAAATTTTATATGAAGTGCGATCGGCTGACGACGCCGACCGTAACCGCTCGCGACTATCTGTATAATACGGGAGTAACAAAAGAGGTCACACCGATATCTTGCGGCATTGATTTGGAAATTTTTAACGCTCGCGCCGAGCACGCCGACCTCAAAAAAAAGTATGTAATACCAGCGGGCAAAAATATCTTGTTTGTCGGCCGCCTGGACAAAGAGAAAAAAGTTGAGGTGTTGATTCGCGCCATGGAGCTGATTGTCAAGGCCGTGCCGGAAACGAATTTAATTTTGGTCGGCAAGGGAGAGGAGCGGGAGGATTGGGAAAAGCTTGCCGCGGAGCTTGGCTTGAGCGAGCGGATAATTTTTACCGGTTTTGTGCCCGATGAGGACTTGCCGGGAATCTATGCCTTGGCTGATTGTTTTGCCATCGCCTGTCCGCTAGAATTACAAAGCATTGTCACTATGCAGGCGTTGGCTATGGGCTTGCCGGTGGTAGCGGTGCGGGAGATGGCCCTGCCGGAACTGGTACGCCATGGCGAGAACGGTTATCTTTTTGCCAACGGCGATTATCGCGCAGCCGCGAAATTTTTGATTAAATTATTAAATGACGATAAGCAGAGATTAATAATGGGCGAAAAAAGTTTGAAGATAATCAAACCGCATGATATCAATAATACAATTAAGCAGTTTGAGAAAGTCTACGAAGAGGCGATTGAGATAAATAAAAAAAGGGCAACAGAAGGAATTACCTAAAGGTTGATTTATTGGACGCGCTCCGCACTATTGAAAATTTGGAAATAAAGAGATAAGTTGGATTAGCCCCTTTATATTAGCTAAAAGCAGACAATATTATTAAACTAATTAGTGCGGGGTAAACTAAGATAAAACAATCTAATTCATAATTTTTATCATATATGAACAATAAAAAATTAGCGATTTATGCTCTGATTAATTCGGTCGGCGTTTTTATTTATACCGCCGCGGTTGCTACGATAATGCTTAATGGGGAGAAGATTTTCGGCAAGATGCAGACCTTGACCGGTTCGATTGCTTTTTTGATGTTGTTTGTTTTGTCGGCGACGATTGTCGGCGCGCTGGTGCTTGGCCGCCCGATTCTTTTTTATTTGGATGGTTTGAAAAAGGAAGCGGTTAAATTGTTTATCTATACGGTGAGTTTTCTGCTGGCGCTTACAATAATTGTATTTGCTGCACGATTGGTAATATTATAATTAAGAATATCATTGGAGAGGTACCGAAGTGGTCATAACGGGGGCGACTCGAAATCGTCTTGCCGCGCAAGCGGCACCAGGGTTCGAATCCCTGCCTCTCCGCAAGCGCAATTTTTTATTTAATTTTAGCCAAGCAATAGATCATTGCTCTTCAAACCCGCTGTAATTTATTGGGAAAAAGATAATAATTCATAAAAAAATATGGAACATCTTAAGTATCCGGAACGCTATTGGCAGCATATGCTGGCCTTTCCGTTTATTATTTCCATGTTAGTGCCGCTGGCCTTGTTCGATTTTTGCGTGGAATTTTATCATCACATTTGTTTTCCGCTTTATGGCATACCGCTGGTGCCGCGGCAGGAGTATATAAAAATTGACCGGATTAAGTTATCCTATCTGACTTGGCTGCAAAAAATTTTCTGCGCTTACTGCGGTTATGCCAATGGTCTGATGCATTACGCTTTCACCATCGCCGGCGAGACGGAGAAATATTGGTGCGGCATCAAGCATCAGAAATCCGGCGGTTTTAAAGAGCCGCCGCACCATAAAGAATTTTTAGAGTACGGCGATGAGGTTGCTTTCCGCGAACGTTATGGCCGGCCGGCGGAAAACGAAGAGCGAGCGAAGGATCGGACCGCTTCATGAATGGGTCTGTCGCCGAATACCATTTTGGCTGCAATCCCCGAAATTCGGCCAAATTTTCCAAAAAATTTTTCAGCTTATATTGCATATAAACCTCAAAATTTGTTTAATAAATTTGTCTCGAATTTCGGCAATTTCGCTTCAAAGGCGCATTCGGTGACAGACCCTAAATAATTATGGCTCAACCTAAAATTGCTGATTTAACTTTGTTGCGGGCAGATTTAAAAAAGCGAGCCAGCGCCAAAAAGGCGAAAGTTTTGGCGCGTTTTTTTAAAACCGGATCCGGTGAGTATGGCGAGGGTGATATCTTTATTGGTGTGGTGGTACCGGATACGCGCCGGGTGGCGAAATCATTTGTCACTATAAATTTGCGGGAGGCAGAAGAATTATTGCATTCAAAAATACACGAAGAAAGGCTATGCGCTATTTTGATTTTACTTGAAAAGTTCAGGAAGGGAGATCAGAAAACACGGGAGCGAATTTATAAACTTTATTTGGAAAACACCAAGTATATCAATAACTGGGATTTGATTGATTTGTCGGCCCAATATATTGTCGGCGAATTTTTGATCGATAAACCTAAGGACATTTTGTATGAATTGGCGAAAGCAAAAAGTTTGTGGGAGCGGCGCATCGCCATGCTCGCTACTTTTAATTACATCTGCCGCGGGAAACACCAGGAGACATTGAAAATCGCGGAAATTTTATTGCAGGATGAACAGGATTTGATTCAGAAGGCGGTTGGTTGGATGTTGCGCGAAGTCGGCAAGAGGTGTTCGGAAAAAACACTGGAAGATTTTTTGCAAGAGCGTTATAAGCAAATGCCGCGCACGATGCTCCGCTATGCGATTGAAAGATTGCCGGAGAAAAAAAGGCAGTCTTATTTAAACGGTGCTATATAATTATTCAAGATTTTGATTTATGAACCAATACACCGATCAACCTCATGGTCTGGTTCCAGTTGCCGCGGCGATTATCGGCAAGGGCATAATTGTGACGGTTGAATTTGCCGGTTTTTTGTTTCCGGCTTAAGCGCGTTGTTTTCCGATAGTTTTTAGCTCGAAAAAAATAATTATTGAAAATAAATAAAAAAATAAACTTGATTAAGGGCCGCTATTCTTGTCTTGCCGATAAGTTTTAATAAAGCTACAATTAGAGTAATAACAGATATTTATGGAAAATAAGGAAGAGCGAATTGTGGCCGTGAGCGAAGGCAACGGCGATCAGGCGCTGGATTTGACTTTGAGGCCGAAAACTTTAGCGGAATATGTCGGCCAGGCAAAAATCAAAGAAAATTTGGCGATTTTTCTTGAGGCGGCCAGAAGGCGCAACGAGCCGGTTGAGCATGTCCTGTTATACGGGGCGCCGGGACTCGGTAAAACCACTTTGGCGCACGTCATTGCCAACGAACTTGGCGCCAACATTCGCGTTACCTCCGGACCGGCAATTGAGAAAACCGGTGATCTGGCAGCGATTCTCACCAACTTGCAGGAAGGCGATATTTTATTCATTGATGAAATTCATCGCCTGAACCGCGGGGTGGAGGAAATTTTATATCCGGCGATGGAAGATTACGCCTTGGATATTATCATCGGCAAAGGGCCTTCCGCGCGTACTTTGCGGATTGATCTGCCGCGCTTCACTATTATCGGCGCGACCACCAAAGCCAGTCTTCTTTCCGCGCCCTTGCGCGACCGTTTCGGCATGACCTATCACCTTAATTTTTATGAGCTGGACGATGTGGAAAAAATTATTGAACGAAGCGCCGGAATTTTGAAAGTTGAGCTGGCGCCGGAAACGGTTGGCGAAATCGCTAAGCGCTCGCGCCGCACGCCGCGCGTGGCCAATCGCTTGCTCAAACGAGTGCGCGATTATTGCGAGGTCAAAGGCGACGGCCGGGTGGACAAAAAATTGTGTAATAGCGCCTTTGAGATGCTGGAAGTGGATGAGTTCGGTCTGGACGCGGTGGATCGAAAAATTTTAGAATTAATTATTGATAAATACAGCGGCGGACCGGTCGGCTTGAACACCATTGCCGCCGCCACCGGCGAGGACATCGCAACGATTGAAGAAGTTTATGAGCCTTACCTGATCCAACTTGGCTTTCTTGACCGCAGTCCCCGAGGACGTGTCGTAACGGATGTTGCATATAAACACTTGGGTAAGAAAAGTACTAGAAAACAAGAGAAATTAGTTTAATTTTCAATAACCAATTTTCAATTTTCAATGAATTTTCAATGATCAATTAATAAATTTCATGAATGTTTATTGAAAATTGATTAATTGAATGAAAATTGTAAATTGATAATTGTAAATTGTTTTTATGTCTTTCCCCATCTCTATCTTTCTCTATCTCTATTACGCTTTTTTGTTTATTTGGGCGGTTTTCAGTTTGGCCGAGCTTTATCATATGCTTAAGTTCGGTTTTAAAACCGCCGCTACTTTTTTCGCTACCTTCGGTTATCTGGCGGTTGCGATCATCGTTTTAGCCGTTTCATTTAATTATATCAGCCAGGTGGATTGGCAGAGCGAGCTTTCTGTCTTTTCCGGAACATTCTCCGGATCAAGCGAGTTTATGCAACAATAATCGTATGCTTTCAATTTATAGATTGCCAAATCAATTGCCGGGCGAAGAGGTGGTAAAAATCATCCGCCGTGATTTTTTTATTTTGTTTAAGAAAATTGTTTTATTCCTGTTGCTGGTTTTTTTCTTCGGCGCTTTTAGTTTGATAATTTTAAGCACCTATCCGGTTGTTACCGAACAGATTTATTTTCCCGCGCTGGTACTGGCCGCCAGCGGCTACCTGTTATTTGTCTGGCTGTTTTTCTTTTTTTCTTTCATTGATTATTATCTGGATGTCTGGATTATCACCAACGAGCGGATTATCAATATTGAACAGCAAGGTTTGTTTTCCCGCATAATTTCCGAACAGCGTCTGTTTCGCATTCAGGATGTGACGAGCGAAGTCACCGGCGTGTTGCCGACTGTTTTCAAATATGGCAATGTATATGTGCAGACCGCGGCCGAGAAAGGGCGATTTTCTTTTGAGCAGATTTCTGATCCGAATGGCGTGCGCGATATCATTATCAAGCTGGCGGAAGTTGACCGCGAACGGATGGCCAAGGAAATGACTCCGGAGGAAAAAATACAGCAGTAAGTGAATTTTAAATATTATTGGTGAGCTGAATGCGGTTAAGTGAATTTTCATATAAATTACCCGGAGAGCTAATTGCTCAACAGCCAGTCAGTCCGCGAGATCATTCGCGGCTTTTGGTTTTAGATAGAGTCAGCGGCTGCCTGGAGCATAAGCATTTTTTTGATCTGCCTAAATTTTTGAAGCGGGGCGATGTTTTAGTGCTTAATGATTCAAAAGTTTTTCTGGCGCGTTTGATTGGAAAAAAGGCAAGAAGTGGTGGCAAACTGGAGATATTTTTGTTGCGGAAAACGGACCTCACCCCAGCCCCTGCCTCGCCGGCAGGCGGGCTCTCCTTGCTGGTGAGAGGGAGCAAGGGAGAGGTGTGGCAATGTTTGGTTGGAGGAAAACATTGCCAAGCGGCACAAAAAATAATTTTCAGCGAGAAGCTTCAGGGAACAATTATGGCGCGCCAGCAGGACGGAACTTGGTTAGTGCGTTTTAATCTGCGCGGTAGAAAATTTTTCCAAGAAATAGAAATGATTGGTTCGGTGCCACTGCCGCCATATATTAAGCGTGATAAACCGAGCAAGGCCGACATTGCGAGCTATCAGACGATTTACGCGAACGCGCGCCGAGCCGGTTCAGTGGCCGCGCCGACCGCCGGCCTGCATTTTACATCACAGCTTTTGAAAAAGCTCAAAGCCCAAGGCGTGGAGCTGGTCTATCTGACACTCCACGTCGGACTCGGAACTTTTTTACCGGTAAAGACTGAAAACATCAAAGAACATAAAATGCACGCCGAGTGGTATGAAATTGAGAAGAAATCGTTGGAACGGATCATAAAAGCAAAAAATGAAGCCAGAAGAATTGTCGCGGTTGGCACCACCTCCGCCCGCGTTCTGGAAACTCTTTTTGAAAGAATTGATATTGAAAATTGCTCGCCTCGCTTCGCGAGCGAAGCGGGTAAATTGCCACCGCCGTGGCGGGGTCCCGCCGTGGCGGGAAAAATTGAAAATTTTGTCGGTTTTACCGACAAATTTATCTATCCAGGTTATAAATTTAAAACGGTAGACGCGCTCGTGACTAATTTTCATTTACCGGAATCAACCTTATTAATGCTGGTTAGCGCTTTCGCCGGTCAAGCCATGAAGAAAAAATCTGTCGGTTTGGGAAAAATAAAAAAAGCCTATCGCGAGGCGATCAAAAAAAACTATCGTTTTTTTAGTTACGGCGACGCGCTGTTGATCAAATAATGGCCGGCGATTGACTGGTAAGGGCAAAAAATGTTACTCTACTGTTGTTTAGATTGAATACCTAAAAAAATCATATTGAACGTAAAATCAAAAAAATATCAGTAAATTTGCTGATATTTTTAGCTAATATAATAATCTTTCTTAAAAGGCTAATTGTCGCCTTTTTTGTTGGCTTCGTTTATCGGCCGGGGCGTTATATTTTGCGCTTGATTTTTCACCAAGTAATTGTTAAGTTTTATAGCGGTTATCTGTCATTGTTGAAAAAAATCGGTTGGTCCGGCTTTCGGGAAAATACGCTGACTTTTTTGTTTGACCAAAAATTGGTACACGTGATGGTCGTGGTTTTTTCCGCCCTGATGATTTTTTATAATTTAACCGCCAGTTCCAAGGCGCAGGCGATTGATACTACCGGTGGCAAAACGATTTTGGAAGGTTTGGTGCAAAGTGAATTTGGTACGCCGGAAGAAGAACAATTGATTGAGGAGTTTTTTGATCAAGAGGCGACGATTTCACCAACCCAGCAGAAATATTTGGATAATTTAGGCGCGGTGCGCGAACAGCCGATCGCGGAATTAAGCCCCGGCGAAGAGGATGAGTTTGCTGTCGGCCAAGAAACACCCGGAGCAGTGAAACAGGATTATGCCGGTGTTGGCCAGACACAAAGATTGCGTCGTGAGATTATCGCCTATGCCGTTATAGCCGGTGATACTGTTTCCACTATTGCCGAAAAATTCGGTATCTCCGTCAATACTATTTTGTGGGCCAACAATTTGAGCGCTTACAGCTTGATTCGGCCCGGAGACAACCTGACTATTTTGCCGACTTCAGGCGTGGCGCATCAGGTTACCAGCGGCCAAACCTTGCAGGCGATTGCCAGGAAGTACGGCATAGATGAAACCTTGATTACGGAATTTAATGAATTGAAGAGTGATCAGCTGGCGATCGGACAGAAGTTAATCATTCCCGGCGGCCGAAAAGATACTTATGCCGCGCCCAGTTCGGAATCGCGCTCCGGCTTGGCGCTCTTAAAAGATTTGCTCAAAGGCAAGCCTGACAAGCCAGATGATAGGAAAATTTTTTCCGGCAACAAGATGGCCTGGCCGACAATCGGCTATCGTATTACCCAGTATTTCACCTGGAGGCATTTCGGGGTTGATATCGCCAATAAACTTGGCACGCCGCTATATGCAGCTGATTCGGGAGTAGTGCAAACGGCGGGCTGGGGCCGGGGCTATGGCAATCAGGTAGTGATTAACCATGGCGGCGGCAAATTGACTCGCTACGCGCATCAATCAAAAGTTTTAGTTCGTGTCGGCGAGTCGGTTAAAAAAGGCGAGGTAATCGGCTTGATGGGCTCTACCGGCTGGTCCACCGGCTCGCATGTTCATTTTGAGATAATTATCAACGGCGCCAAAAAGAATCCGTTGAATTATATTCGTTAATAATTAAATATTATTATGTTTGGACGTATTTTATTGGGATTAGTCGGCATTGCCATCGGTACGCTAATGGTAATGAAAACCGAAAGCCTTGTCAGCTCTTTTGGTCCAATCTATTTTTTTGATAAGTATTTAGGCGCGGAAGGCGGTACCCGGCTTGGCTATAAATTGATTGGTTTGTTTGTTATTTTTATTTCGGTGCTGATTGCCACAAACATGATTGACGGTTTCCTGATGTGGATTCTCGGTCCGCTGATTAATCGTCAACAACCGGTTTAGAAAACAATTGACCGAAAAAACATTTGACAGTTGACGGTTGATTTTGAGGCTGAAATTATTTTTGTTATAAGTTAAAGGTCAAAGGTCAAATGTCAGGTGTTTTCTTATGGGGATGTAGCTCAGTTGGTAGAGCACCTCGTTTGTCCCGACGCACATTTTTAATTTATAATAAGGAAGTCGGGATCCCGGTAATCTTTGGTGGGCCCGTAGTTCAGTGGTTAGAATGCCTGCTTTGCAAGTAGGAGGTCAAGGGTTCGAATCCCTTCGGGTCCACTGGTCCACCAAAGCTCATCGGGACAACGAGGGGGTCGCAGGTTCGAATCCTGTCATCTCCACCCCGTTAGAGATTTTTTCTATTTTCGATGCCCACCTCGTGAAATAATTAGTTTCAAATTTTAATTCATACAACAAGCAGTTCCAATTATCTCTAACGGGGTCCACCCCGTAACTTTTTTCCGATTAGAAACAAAAAATCACCCAATAAAGGCGAAGCCGCTCCGCTTAGATTTAGGCGATATTAAAACAAGGCTTTACTAAAGTTATGGGGTCCACAGAATTAAAATATCCGTCTTCTGGGCGGATATTTTAATTATTGAAATTAGAAGATAAGTCGGGTATAGTATTATCGCGATGCTTGAGCAACAATTTCAATTTTCTCTTGTATTTTAATTTATTATTTATGATAAATATTAAAAGCCGATTTGGTTGGTACGCTGGGTGAGCAAAAAACATCAGCGCAGATCCAACAGATAGAGCAACAGAGCCAGGCCGCTAGCCAGAATCTACCGGCAGGCGGAGGAGAAGAAGAGGAAGAGGAAGATGATGATTAAAATTATATGATTAAACAAAAAAATATAAGTCCGGTGTTGATGTGGCTGATTATCGCTACGGGAGTGGCTTTGATATTTTTTATTTTGCCAAAAACGCCCTTGTTGGGAACGGAGCAATTTTTTTCTTGGCTGATTTTACCCGCGGCATTTTATTGGCTGTATTTTTTTAGCGGCGCCATCAAGGTGCACAAACAGGCAGCAAAAAGTGTGGCCGGAATTGATCAGATTATCAAAGAGGGCGTCTTCGCCAAGGTGCGCCATCCGATTTATTCCGCCGATATCGTTTTGGCCTGGGGAATATTTTTTTTCATGGGTGATCTGCGCTTCCTTTTGGGTGTGATTTGGTTGTCTCTAGCGATGTTTTATTGGATGAGACTGGAAGAAAAAGGGCTTACGGAAAAATTCGGCCAGGAGTATCTTGATTACAAAAAAGAGGCGCCGATGATCTGCCCCAAATTCAAATTTCGGAGTTAAGCTCCGGAAGAACATTGAGCTGGTTTTTTAATTGTCATCAATTCTGGTACTTTAGTTCAAAATCTAGACATAAACTGTTAGTGTCGGGCGACTATTGGGGCGGGATTTATTTTCCGCCCCTTTTATAATTAGAAAAAACTTCGAAAGGGAGGAGGTGCGTCAATTCTTAAACGATTAAGCTGAAGATCGCGCTGTCTTTTTTCAGGATTTCATAATCCAAATCGATTTTATCCATTCGCCGTAAAAGCGGTTTCAGGTCGGTTTTTTTCGCCAGTTCAATGCCGACCAGCGCCGGTCCGGTTTCGCGGTTATTTTTTTTGATGTACTCAAACAAAGTGATATCATCATGCGGGCCAAGCGCGTCGTTAATATACCGACGGAGCGCGCCCGGGCGCTGGGAAAAATTGATGATAAAATAATGTTTTAAGCCGCGGTAGACCAGACTGCGTTCAATAACTTCTTGATATCGGCTGATATCATTATTGCCGCCGCTGATGATACAGACGACCGTTTTGCCGCGAATTTCTTTTTTAACCTTTTCGAGCGCGGCAATTGACAGTGCGCCGGCCGGTTCGGCGATAATCCCCTCATTTTGATAAAGTGAAATCATTTCTTGGCAAACCAGTCCTTCCGGCACCAACACAATTCGGTTGACGGTTTTTTTGGCAAGAGCAAAGGAGGTCGCGCCGATTTTTTTTACTGCGGCGCCGTCAACAAATTTATCAACTGCCGGCAAGCAAACCGGATAACCGGCCTTTAAAGCGGCTTGCATTGAGGCCGCGCCGCTTGGTTCCGCGCCGATCAGCTTAAGGCGCGGAAATTTATCTTTGGCATAAAGCCCGATGCCGGCAATCAGGCCGCCGCCGCCCACCGGTGCCACCAGGTAATCAACCGGCGCCGGCAGTTGGTTGAATATCTCTTTGGCGACCGTGCCCTGGCCGGCAATAACCAATGGATCATCAAAAGGATGGATGAAGATTTTATTTTCTTTCTTGGCACATGCCAATGCCGCCGCGTTCGCCTCATCAAAGCTGTCGCCGACCAATAATAGCGTAACCTGTTTTCCGCCGACCATGCTGATCCGGTCGATTTTTTGTTTGGGTGTATTTTTTGGAAGATAAATGAAACCTTTTATTTTCAGGCGGATACAGCTAAAAGCCACACCTTGCGCATGGTTGCCGGCGCTGGCGCAAACTACGCCCCTTTTCCGTTCGCCTGGAGTCAGGACTGCCATCCGGTTGTAGGCGCCCCTGATCTTGTAGGATCGAACAGTCTGCAGATCCTCTCTTTTTAAATAAATACGCGCTTGGAATTTTCGCGACAGTCTTTCATTATATTGAAGCGGTGTTTCGCGCACGATAGTCTTTAGGCGTTCCGCCGCTTCTTCAACTAAGCGTGCGTTTATTTTTTGTCTCATAAGATTATTTGTTAGTTTTAGACTGTTGAATAATTAAAGAATTTCATCCAAATTAAAAATGTTATCTTATATTTAAAGGGTAAGAGATCCCTCGCTACGCTCGGGATGAGAGCGTTTCATAATTATTCAACGCTCTCAGTTTATTAAAGCAATACAGCTGATTTCAATTAAAGCGTTCTTCGGTAAGCCCGAAATCTTAACCGTGGCGCGGGCCGGTTTTTCGTTGCCGGGGAAAAAGCCGGCGTAAATTTCATTCATGTCTTTGAAATCAGATAAATTTTTCAGATAAATATCGGTTTTTACGACTCGGAGCATAGAGGAGCCAGCCGCTTCAAGGATTGCTCCTAAATTTTTTAATACGCGCTCGGTCTGTTTTTTGATTCCGCCAGCAAGCAGTTCGTTTGTTTGCGGGTCAATGGCGATTTGTCCTGAACAAAAAATCCATTCTCCGGCAATGATCGCCTGGGAATATGGACCGATTGCCCGAGGCGCTTGGCCTGTCTCCACTTTGTTGATTTGTGTCATATATTTATAATAAAAAAAATCAGCCCCGACGAAGGGCTGATTTGTATCTAAGTAATCTAGTTAGCTACAAATAAAACCTCCGCCGGCATGGCCGGATAATAATCATGCTGATAATGATTGTACGGAAGTTGTTAGTTTTCATAAAAATATCTTAGCACGGCGAAAATAATAATTCAAGATGGCACAAAATAACGGAGCTTAGCTTTGATAAAAACAGATTTTGTTTATTTAGCTTAGGTGTGATAAATTAATAAAGTAATTATGGTTTTAAAGGTTTTATAATGGAGCTTAGCTCCGTTATAATTTAAAAACATGGAAGAACCGAAAAATCAACTTATTCCTTATGAAGAAATAACTGCTGAAGCGAAGCGTCTCGGCAGTATTGAAGAATTATTAAACAGGGCAAAAGAAGCCTTAGGTAGAAGCCTCATGGATATAAATGAGCCGTTGAGCATTGTTGATGCCGATGTTTTTATTGAGGAGGCGCAGGAGCGGCTTAAACAATTGACCGATGAAACCGAACATCATAAATATGAAGAAATGATAAAAGAGGTTGAGATGATGTGGGATAAAAAACATGACGAGGCAATAGGCGGGAGTCAGCGATGAGGCGATGGAATAATTTTTACACTGTATTATGAAAATTTCTGAAGAATTTATAAAAAATATTATAAAGGAATATAAATATTGGACCGTGTTGGCTCATTCAAATCAGGGCTACTTAGGTAGATGCGTGGTTTGGTGCAAGCGGGAGGCGGCTGAAGAATTGACGGAGGCGACCGACAAGGAGCGGCAAGAATTGTTTCTGATTCTTGCCGAACTGAAAAAAGCGCTTGAACAGGCATTCAAGCCAGATGTGTTCAATTACGCCTTTTTAGGCAATAAGACTAAGCATCTGCATTGCCACGTCGTTCCGCGTTATAAAGAGCCTAGGGAATTCGCTGGTCAGAAATTTGAGGACAAAAAGTGGGGGCATAATTTTGAAACAGATTGGAGTATCAGCACCCCGCAAGATGTTGTGGATCAGGTTAAAGCAAAGATTTTGGAATTTTTAAAGAAGGATTAATTATATGAAAAAAATCGGTTGCAGCATTATTTTTTATAACGACGAGCGCAAGGTGTTATTGTTGTTGCGAAACGACATCCCAACGATTTCATATCCGAACACCTGGGACTTGCCGGGTGGCGGGGTGGATGATGGCGAAAAGCCGGAAGAGGCGGTGGCGCGGGAGATGAAGGAGGAACTGGATTTGGACATCGGCCTCCCGGAGTTTTTCCGTGTTACCGAATTTAATGACCGCACCGAAAACACTTTTATTCAGAAACTGAATACGCCCGAGACCGAGCTCAATCAGAAACTGGCCGAAGGCCAGTGCGTGAAATGGTTTTCGGAGGAGGAGATTAAGAAAATGAAGCTGGCGTTTGAATTCAATATCGTTGTTGAGGCATTTTTCGCGGCGGGTAAGATATAGTATTTTAATTAAAAAAAGTGGCAAATTAATTTTTTAATTCAAACTTATGGAAAATATACAAACCGTAGAAATTTTAATTGCCGTCATTGTTGCATATATTGCAATCCAAAATTATCGGCTATCCAAGAATCAGCTAAAGTTACAATTATTTGAAAAGAGATATACATTGTACGCTTCGTTAAAAAATTTATTTAAGCATATTAACATAGAAGCTGCAATTGATTCGGTAGCTTATAGAGTTTTTAAAATAGAGACCAATGAAGCACATTGGTTTTTTGATTCTGATGTTGTAGATTATTTAGAAGAGGCAGGAGACAAAGCGTGGAAATTATATAAATTGAGCCAAAAGCTTCATAACCATGAGCTATCAACGGGCGAAGAAAGAACAAAAGCTGCGTTTGAAGCCGAAGAAACATGTAAATGGTTTTATGATCAATACGAAAGTGCGGATAAGATATTTACACCATATTTCGAATTTACTGGCATGACGCTTGGTAAAATTAAAAAAAGGTTTCTAAGCTCATGGATTGATAAAAAATAGAATAGATTAAATTATTTTATAAAATTGGATTTTTGGTAATCCAATTTTTGTTTGCATTTTTTATGAAAAAAGAGTAGATTTGAGGTAAGATTAAATAATTGTCGCAGATTATTGTATAAAAAATATATGGTAAAAAAACAACACATTACATTCAGGGCTACAAAAATCGTATCGAAACCTGCAAAGGTAGAATTTTATACAAAAAGTGGACAGCTTGTAAATTTTAAGGCCAACAAAAATGTTCCAAAATCTGTAAAAGTTGATTTTTATGCAAAGAGAGGAAAAAAATAAATAGTATGAATAGAGTAGAATTTTCAAAAAAAGTTAGGCCGGAAATTATATATGTTCATGGTGATGCAGTTGTGCCCGCAAAAGATTTATCATATAAGAAAGATGATCAAACGGGGGAGGTTGTTGAAAAAGTACGTCCGAATACGCACAAGTTTGAAAATGATTTGAAGAAAGATTTAGAAAAAGAATTAATAGATATTAAAAAATTTCCTACCTCAAACGAAGTAATGGTTACTCTAAATTGTGGGTTTAACTCTAAATCAAAATATAATAATTGCGACTTGGACAATACTTCAAAAACCATTTTGGATGCTTTAAAGGGGCCAATTTATGCTGATGACTCACAGGTAAAAATATTACTAACCCATAAAGAATATTTTGAAAATGCGCAAGAAAGTTATTTTCGCTTTACCGTAAAAATCCTGAATAAAAGTTTGTCAAAATTAATATTTGAAGATCTGAACAAATATCAACGATACAATTAAGATTAATGAGAAATATATTTTTTATCTTATTAGTGATTCCGTTTCTAGCGGGTTGTTTTAATAACAAGTCTGAAGATTTAAGTATTTATTCCGATAATGGAAAAGAGTGCATTGAACCTCAAAATCCTTATGCCGAGGGAGGGCACTATGCAGGCTTTGAATGGGCGGAAGAAAAAGGACCAACAAATTGCGACGGAAATTCTGAGTCATTTATTGAAGGTTGTGAAGAATATTTTAGAGAACTGAATCTATACACTAATTGTATTGATAAAACTAACAAATAAATATGAAATTAAATAATTATTTACCAAGCAAGGACAATGTATATAATTTTATTTTTAGCTTTATACTTTTAAGTATAACTTTAGTATTGGGATATTTTTATCTACCTAAAAAACTACAGGAATATAATAACCAAAGATTTGAACAACAAAATTACATGGAAAAGAAAAATGAATTTATTCAGAAATTAACTATATTGGGTCAGACGCGCATTTACAACGCAGAAAGATTTTACAAAAACTCAAAAGAAAATATCGGTAAAAATGATTTAGAAAAATCATGGAATGATTATATGCAATCGGTTGTTAATTGGAACAAGGAAAATATTTCAAATTCAATATTTATAGGTTATTATTTTGATAATAGTTTTAAAGATAAATATAACAATGATTTGGTAGTTAGGCTTTCTAGATTACACGAGACATTAGTTGATTTGAAAAATAGTAAAGGAATAAAAGATATAGATAAATTACTTGAAAATGCAAAAAATGGCATGTATGTATTTAATGAGGAACTGCTAAATTATAAAAAATAGTAAGTCCACATAAGAATGTTTAAATAATAAAAAACACCTAAATTGGTTAAGTGTTTTTTATTTGCCTTTATAGGCTTAAACCCCCACACCAAAAAAGTTTGTTATTGTATAAAACCTTATAAATTTCTAAAGACTGCTTTACTATTTACTATTGCGCTTATATAATTGGTGTGGGGGTAAATTTAGCATAATTTCATCATGAGTAAGACTAAAAACCTGCCTCATCGGCAGACAGGAAAATTGATTATTATTGACGGGAACGCGCTGATACATCGCAGTTTTCACGCGTTGCCGCCGACGATGAAGACCAAAAAGGGTGAGCAGACGAATGCGGTGTATGGCTATACTTCAGTGTTGATTAAGGCTTTGCGCGAGTTCAGACCGAAATATATCGCGCTGACGCTGGACAAAAAGGGGCCGACCTTCCGGCATGAGGAGTATAAGGAATACAAGGCGACGCGGGTCAAAGCACCGCAGGAGCTTTATGATCAGTTTGACCGCGTGCGACAGGTGACCGAAGCGTTCGGCATTCCCATTTTTGAACTGGCCGGTTTTGAGGCAGACGACCTGATCGGCACCATCGCGCATTCGGTTGACGGACAAATAGAAAAAATAATCGTGACCGGCGACATGGATACGCTGCAACTCGTGAATGATCATACCAAAGTTTATACCATGAGCCATGGCCTCTCGGACAGCATGATTTACGACCGCGAGGCAATAAAAAAGCGTTTCGGCGGTCTTACACCCGAGCAGATGGTTGATTATAAAGCTCTGCGCGGCGACCCGTCGGACAACATTCCAGGCATCAAAGGCATTGGCGAAAAGACAGCGATAGAGCTTTTGACCGAATTTAAAACTTTAGAGGGGGTTTACAAACATCTGGGCTCGCCCAGAATAAAAGATCGTGTGCGCGAGCTTTTGAAAGAGCATAAAAAAGAGGGCGAATTATCCAAGCGGCTCGCAACCATCCGCACTGACGCGAAAATTAACTTTGATTTAACAGAGGCGCGCTTTGGCGATTTTAATCAGAAAAAATTGGTTGAGCTGTTCAGTGAATTGGAGTTTAAGTCGCTTCTGCCGAGGGTGTATGAGTTGACCAAGTCACATAACACGAAACACGTAACACATAACATAGGGACTGCCGAAGAAGAGAAGAGAGAACAAATTGATAAGTTTGAACGCAATAGAAAGAAGTTTAAATACATACTGGTTGATGATGAGAAAAAGTTTAAGAAATTTTTGGGCGAACTGAAAAAACAAAAAGCTTTTACGCTGGATACGGAAACGACAGGTTTTGATCCATTTTCAGACAGACTGCTCGGAATTAGTTTTAGCTGGAAGGCGAAAGAAGCATATTTTGTAAAAATCCAAAATCCAAAATCCAAAATCCAAAATGAAAAAACAAATTTATTCAACTATAATTACAAACCGGAAACGACCAAAGAGACCGATTGGCTGGAACAGTTAAAACCAATACTTGAAAATTCCAAAATAAAAAAATACGGGCATAACATCAAGTTTGATCTGGGATTTTTGAAAGCCAATGGCATTGAGACGGCCGGAGTGGGGTTTGATACCATGATTGCTTCTTACTTATTGAATCCCGGGTCGCGCGCGCACAGTCTGGACGCGGCGACCTTCAGCGAATTCGGTTTTGAAAAGATCAGTAAAGATGATTTACTCGGGCGCGGCCGCGATAAAATTACTTTCGCCGAGGTGCCGATTGAAAAACTGTCGCTATATTCCTGCGAGGACGCGGACTTCACCAATCGATTAGTCGCCAAACTTGCCAAGGAGTTAAAAAAAGAGAAAACCGAAAAATTATTTAAAGAAATTGAAATGCCCTTGGTGTCGGTATTAACTGAAATGGAAATGGAAGGCGTGAAGCTGGATGTGAAGTATTTAGCTGAACTCGCTGAAAGCACGCATAAAAAAATTAACAAGCTGGAAAAAAAGATTTATGAGCTGGCCGGGATGGAGTTCAATATAAACTCCACCCAGCAGCTGGCCGAGGTGCTGTTTGAAAAACTGGAACTATCCACCGCCGGCATCGGCAAAACCAAAACCGGCATTTCCACCGGCGCCGATGAATTGGAAAAGCTGAAAGATCATCACCCGATAATTAAATTGATCAAAGAATATCGCGAGTTCGCGAAATTAGCGAGCACCTATATCGATGCCTTGCCGAGATTGGTAAACAAAAAAACCGGCCGCCTGCACACCAGCTTTAATCAGACGATTGCCGCGACCGGCCGCCTATCATCTTCCGAACCGAATCTGCAGAACATCCCGATTCGCACCGAATTTGGTCGAGAGATCCGTTTAGCGTTTGTTGCCGAGCGCGGGTATCGGTTAGTCAGCCTGGATTATTCGCAAATTGAACTGCGCTTGGCCGCTCATTTTTCCGGCGACAAAAAGATGGTCGCGACTTTTAAAAAGGGCGAGGACATCCACCGCGCCACGGCGGCGGCGATTAATGAAGTCGCGTTGGACGAAGTTACTCCGCAAATGCGGCGCGAGGCCAAGGCGACTAACTTCGGCATCCTCTACGGCCAGGGACCCCACGGCCTGTCCGCGACCGCGGACATTCCATATATGCGCGCCAAAGAATTCATTGACCATTATTTTGAGGCGTATCAGGGCGTACATAAATATATAGAAGAAACAATCAAAGAAGCGCAAACTAAAGGCTATGCGGAAACGCTGTACGGACGACGGCGCTATCTGCCGGAAATCAACTCCGAAGTGATGCAGGTGCGCAAAGCCGCCGAGCGCATGGCGACGAACACCCCGCTCCAGGGCACGGCCGCTGACCTAATCAAGGTGGCGATGATTGAGATTGCCAAGGCGATTAAAGATAAGTACAATAAAGATGAGGTTAGGCTATTATTACAAGTTCATGACGAGCTCTTATTCGAAATTAAGGATGGTTTGGCGGAAAAGGCCGCCGGAGAGTTTAAACAAATTATGGAGCAAGGAATCAAGCTTAAAGTGCCGGTGGTGGTGGATATAAAAACAGGGAAAAATTGGGGGGAGATGGAATGAGTTTTTCACGAATATGGCTCGAATAAAGCGAATAAGTCCGAATCTAATTAGAGCGAATTCGATTTGAGATAATTAGATTTATTAGAGTTAATTAGTGAAATATAATGTCAGATGATATATTTTCTTATCTGAATAAAACCGTAAATGTGCGGGTGGACCGGCCGATGGGTAGCCGGCATCCGAAGTATGATTTTGTTTACCCGATAAATTACGGACACCTGCCCGGCACCAAGGCGCCGGACGGCAACGAACTGGATGTCTATGTGCTCGGCGTAGATCAGCCGATCCGGACGATTACCGGGCAGGTGGTCGCTGTAATCCATCGGACTGACGACAATGACGACAAGCTGGTGGTGGTGCCGGAGGACGCGCCTGAATTCACGGATGAACAGATTCGCGAATTGACTAATTTCCAGGAGCAGAATTATGAATCGGTGATTATGAGGGAGGCGCCGGAGGACTAGGAATCAGGTTTTAGGTTTTAGGTGTTAGGTTTCAGCAATCGAAAAAAAAGATCAGTGAACAGTAATCAGAAATCAATGGAGGCGAATCTATATATCAAACACGAATGCAATTAAAAGACTTAAATAATAAAAAAATAGCGATACTCGGATTGGGCGCGGAAAATTATGCCATGCTCAAGTTTTTGTTTGGCAAAGTTAAGGGTGCAGAAATTACCGTTTGCGACAAACGGAGCAAGGAAGTATTGGGCGATAAATATAAAGAGTTGGAAAAAAAAGCAACATGGATATTAGGAGCAGCGTTTAATAAAAAACTATATCGTTACGATATTTTATTTCGCTCACCCGGTTGGCCGACCGGGTGCCCCGGGATTAGAGAGGCTTTGAAAAAGAAAAAAACTATTCTGTATAGTCCCATCAGGTTATTTTTTGATTTGTGTCCGACAAAAAATATTATCGGGGTAACCGGCACTAAAGGCAAAGGAACAACCTCGTCGTTGATTTATGAGATTATCAAACTTGCGGGTAAAAGGGTTTGGCTGGGTGGCAACATCGGCATCGCCCCCTTTGAATTTATAAAAAAAATTAAAGAGAATGACTGGGTAGTATTGGAGTTATCCAGCTTTCAGTTGGAAGATCTGGAAACCAGCCCGCGCATTGCGGTGATTACTAATTTTTATCACGAGCATCTGGCGTCAGCCGATCCGAACAATCCTAATTTTCACTCAAGTTTGCTCAAATACCGGAACGCTAAATTAAATATTTTAAAATGGCAGAAAGCTGGCGATCTGGCGGTATTGAATCGTCGATTTGGCGGCAAGATCGGAAGACGCCGTAGCAAGAGCCAGCTTTTATATTTTACCAAATCAACTTTGTCGTCCCGCTTGCCGGGAGAGCATAACAGGGAAAATATCGCGGCCGCTGAAACCGTCGCCCGTTTAATGAACATCAAGCCGGCAGTTATTGCCAAAGCGGTGGCAAATTTTAAGGGCCTTGAACATCGGCTGGAAATGGTAAGAGAAATAAAGGGCGTTCACCCCCACACCAGAAGCGTGTATTCTAAAAATCAAGGCGGCATTTCTTCAAGGGCTTCAGGCCTCCCATCTCCGCGCTTGTCATCAAGGAATTCTGGTGTGGGGGTAAAGTATTACAATGATTCCTTTGCCACCACGCCGGAATCAACTATTATCGCCATCAAGTCATTTAAACCGCCGATCGTTCTTCTCGCCGGCGGAGCGGATAAGGGTGCTAATTTTAGAAGTATGGCGCAGGCGATCAAAACGCGGGTGAAATTCACCGTACTTTTTAAGGGCCTAGCCACGCCGAGAATTGAAAAGGAGTTGAAGCGAGCCGGTTATCCAAAATCACAAGTTAAAGTTGTTAATGATATAAAAAGTGCGGTCAAGCTGGCGCGCGAAAAAATCGGCAAGAGCGGAACCGTTCTGATGTCTCCCGCCTGCGCCAGTTTTGGAATGTTTAAGAATTATAAAGAGCGGGGCGCATTGTTTAAAGAGGCGATTAAAAAGATAAAATAAAAAGCAAAGCTAAACTAGCTTTGCTTGATAGATGGAAATATAAAAAATTATTTTAAGGTAATCGTGGCAGAAATAAATATTGAAAATTATTTTTCCTGATCGTCTGCGAGTTCCTCTTCATCTTCTGCGTCATCAATCAGGCCATCATCGCCGTAACTCATCTCTTTCAGTAGCATTGGATGAAGGGAGGCAATTTCCAGGTCGCTGCCGCAATTGTTGCAGGTGATCATATCACCGATAACTGCGTCGTCGGCGGTGAGCACATCGCTGTGGCAAACCGGACATTTGGTTTTTTCCATAAGTAAGTAAATGGAATAAATTAATTATCTAGTTTAATTTTAGCTGATATTTTGAGAATGTGCAATATATGATAATTTTTATCTACGGACCGGACACTTTCCGCAGCCGGCGCAAATTGAACGAGCTTAAAGCTAAATTCAGGCACGACGTTGATCCTGGCGGCACGAATATTGCGGTGGTTAACGGTGAAAAAGCGGATTTAGGCAAATTAAACGAGGCAATTGCTTCAGCTTCGCTGCTTGCCAAAAAGCGGCTGATTGTGATTGAGAATTTGTTTGCCACTAAACTGGACACCGTGCCAAGTCAATTTCTTGCTCAGCTGAAAAAACACCGGGAGGGCCCTGACAGCAATATTATTATAATTTGGAGCGAGGTTGGCGCCAACGAGGTTTTGAACAAAGCTAAAACCGAATTGTTTAAATTTTTAGCAAAACAAAAGTACGCGCAGGAATTTAAAATTTTGTCCAACACCGAGACCGCCGCTTGGATAAAAAAAGAAGTGGAAGCGCGCGGCGGTAAAATCGCTCAGGCGGCCGCGGCAGAGCTGGCGGCGCTGGTGGCTTGCGATCTGTGGCAGATTAATAACGAAATTGATAAATTAGTTAATTTAAAAGCCGGGCAAAAATTGCAGTTAGGCGATTCCGAGCGTGATTTTAAAATAGAGGTGGCAGACGTAGCTGACCTGGTGGCCGGCGTTTTTGATGAACGGATTTTCGCGCTGACCGATGCCCTGGCGAACAAACAAAAAGGCCAGGCTTCTAAGTTATTGGAAGAACAGGTAAATTCCGGTGCCGCCGCTGAGTATGTTTTGAGTATGATTATCCGGCAGTATCGGATTCTGTTGTCGGTGCGCCAGGCGGTTGAATCGGGCGAAGGTCCGCGTGCGGTTGCTTTGCATCTGAAACTACATCCGTTTGTAGCGCAAAAAAGTCTTGGCCAGGCGAGGAATTTTACCTTGGCCGGCCTGAAAAATTTACTTGACCGGTTGCTGGAAATTGATTATCTTAATAAAAGTGGACAGGCGAATGTTCTTACTTCATTAAATTTATTGATTGCTAGAATGTAAATAAAAAAAATTTCCCGCCCTGTAACTGGGCGGGAAATTTTTTTTATTTGAGAGATTTGTTGAATTTTTTAGTAAGGCGGGATTTTTTTCGGTTGCGGGTGTTAGGTTTAAGTATCCCTTTCTGCGCCGCCTTATCGATTGCCTTGAGTGCCGCGGCTAATAGTTCTTTGGCTTTTGCATCCTTGGCCTCGATTGCCTTGATGCTTTTTTTCAGCAGTTGTTTCAGATTATCCGAAATTTTTTTGTTAAACTCCTGCCGCTTGGCGCTTTTGCGCAAGTCTTTGATTGATGCTTTTCTGTTTGGCATGCATTAGTTAATTAGGGCTTATTGGTTAATTAGTTTCCGCCAAAGGCGGATCCGCCTCTGGCGGAAATTAGGGCTTAGGTGTGAGATTTATTTATATTAGCAGTATGTTTTTAATTTTTCAAGGGCTGGCGGTATGTTAGAAATAAAATAGTTCCGGAGGCGACAATCAAAACTAAACTGAAAATTTGAGGCCAGCGCAAGCCGAAGAGCTCCGGGGTGCGGTCTATTTTTATGAACTCAAGGCTAAAACGGAGGATGGAATACAGAATCGCATAACTCATAACGCATAACGTATAATGCTTGGAGCGCAATGATTCATCGGATATTTTAAGGCTTTTGAGATATAGTAAAAGCAAAAAAAAGAAAATAAATAAATTTCCCAGTGATTCGTACAAAAAGGTGGGGTGGAAGTATTGGAAGTTCAGGTATTCAAGCGGGCGGTTGGCAAAGTTGATTGGGATGCCCCAGGGCAGATTGGTCGGGCGGCCGATGAGCTCTTGGTTGAAATAGTTGCCCCAGCGGCCGATGGCTTGCGCGAGCGGAGCGGCAGTGGCGACCAGGGCGGCAAGGAGCCAGAGATCCAGTTGGCGTTTTTTGGTAAAGATAAAAAGGGTTAGAGCGGAGCCGATGATTGCGCCGTGAACGGCCAGACCACCCTGCCAAACTTTTAAAATGGCGAGCGGTTGTTTCAGGTAGTACGGTAGTTCTAAAAGCACGTCGTAAAGGCGTGCGCCGACCAGACCGCCTAAAACCAACCAGAATAATAAATCAAAAATTGTTTCTTCGCTGATATTCTGTTTTTTGCCCAAACGCAAGACGACCAAACCGCCGGCGACGATTGCGAGAACTATGAATAGCCCGTACCAGTAGATTTTGACCGGTCCGAGCGAGAATAGAATCGATTGCGGTTCAAAGGTATGAAGCAAGTTGAACATATTATCATTTTGCAGTTATTTTTATTTTACGTCAATTTAAGAAAAAAAACGACCCCCGCAAGAAGGTCCGAAATTTCAGATTTGGACAATCTCGCGGGGGGCTGCCCGGGGAGGGCGGTTGCTGGAGGGAGGAGGAGGTTGTCACCCCCTGGGAGGGCTATTTTCGATATTTGATCCCGAATTCTCCGGGGGCAGGTAGCTCCTGGATGAAAATCTCAAAGGAGACTTCACTGCCCAGGGTTTTTTCGTAGACGGCGCTGGTGTTGTCAGGATATCTGGCCTTGAATTTCTTAAGCCTGAAACCCGAAGGCCTTTCTCCCGCAATCCTGCATCTGTATTTCGTGTACATTTGCTCGGCAGTAAACACCGAGCCGTAGAGCTTTGCATCCGGCAAATCAGCCGGTCGCGCATTGATTTCCTCTACCCGGAACAGGGTGTCATAGTAGAGGATATCCGCCAGCCAGCGGACGGCTACAACTGACACTGCGATAGCCAGAACCGCTATCGCAATTTTTGGCCACAACGGTTTTTCCCACCACCGCGGATTCAACATCTCTTTCTCCTCTCGTATAAAAGGGTATATTTTTACCCAGTTTTTAATAAACGAGCATTATATAAATATAACATATTAATATATATATGTCAACATAAAACGGCTAATTTGTATTAAAATTAGCCGTTTTATGTGTTTTGTATTTATTATTAGGCCTATTTTTTCTTGCTCTTATTACCTTCCGCAATTTTTCTTTCTTTTTCCAAAATCACCAGGGTGGTTTTAATAACTGTATCGGGATTGAGAGATATTGAGTCAATACCCAACTCAACCAGGAACTCGGCGTATTCCGGAAAGTCGGAGGGCGCCTGGCCGCAGATGCCGACCTTGGTCTTGGTGCGTTTGCCGACTTCAATCAGATAGCGGATCAAATCTTTGACCGATTCATTTTTTTCGTTGGAGGCTCCGGCCACCTGCAAGGTGCCAGCGTCGCGATCAATGCCGAGTGTCAATTGGGTCAGGTCGTTTGAACCGATGGAGAAGCCGTCAAAAATCGCGGCGAACTGGTCGGCGAGAATTATGTTGGTTGGAATCTCGGCCATCACATAAACTTCGAGCCCATCCTTACCTTGCTCCAGTCCATATTTTTTCATCACCTCAATGACTTTTTTGCCCTCGTCAACGGTGCGGCAGAAAGGCACCATTACCTTGAGGTTTTTCAAGCCCATCTCCTCGCGCACTTTTTTAATGGCATAGCACTCCAGCGCGAAGGCCGGTTCATATTTTGGATCGTAGTAGCGGGAGGCGCCGCGCCAGCCAATCATCGGATTTGATTCCACCGGCTCAAATTGCGTGCCGCCGATCAAGTTGGCATATTCGTTTGATTTGAAGTCGGCCAGACGGATGATCGCGTCTTTCGGATAAAAAGCGGCGGTAATCATCGCGATGCCATTGGCCAGATTATCAACGTAGAACTGTTTTTTATCTTTATAACCATAAGTCAAATCGTCAATCTGCGCCTTAGCTTTCTTGTCTTTGAGTTGGTCGTAATGGATTAGCGCCAGCGGGTGGATTTTGATGTAGTTATTGATGATGAATTCCTCGCGGGCGAGGCCGACGCCGTCGTTTGGGATGAATGAGGCCAGGAATGCCTGATCCGGCGTGCCGACATTCATCATGACTTTGGTTTTCGGCCGTTTCAGATTTTTGATGTCGGTTTTATTGATTTTAAACGGGATGATTCCTTCATAGACAAAGCCGTCATCGCCCTCGGCGCAGGACACGGTCACTTTGGTGCCGGAGGCCAAGATCTTGCTGCCGTTCTTGGTGCCGACTACGCAGGGAATACCGAGCTCGCGCGAGATGATGGCGGCGTGGCAGGTGCGGCCGCCTTCGTCGGTGACGATGGCGGAGGAGATTTTCATAATCGGTTCCCAGTCCGGGTCAGTCATCTTAGTGACGAGCACCTGGCCTTGTTTGAAGCTCCCGATGTCTTTGACGTCCAGAATGCGGTTTACCGGACCGGTGCCGATGCGATTGCCGACCGAGTGGCCTTGGATCAGCACCTTGCCTTTAGCGCTGATTTTATACTCTTCAATAATATTATAGTTGCGTACGCTGTGGATGGTTTCCGGACGAGCCTGCACTATATATAGTTTGTTTTCCGCGCCGTCTTTGGCCCACTCAATATCCATGGCGCGCCCGTAGTGTTTTTCAATTTGCATGCCCCAGTCGGCCAGCTGTATTACTTCGGCATCGGTGATAGAAGCTTTTCTCTGATCGGCGATTGCCACCGGCACATCCTTCACCGGCTTTAAATGATTGCCGGAGTAGATCATCTTTATTTTTTTCTCTGAAAGTTTTTTGGAAATGATGGCGCGGGTCGGTTTGAAGACATAATATTCGTCCGGGCTGACTTTGCCCTGAACGATGTTTTCGCCGAGGCCGTAGATTGCCGAAACCAGCACCGCGTTCCGGAAACCGGATTCAGTATCAATTGTGAACATCACGCCCGAGGAGGCCAGATCCGAGCGCACCATTTTCTGCACACCGACCGACAGGCCGATGGAAAAGTGGTCAAAATTTTTGTCTACGCGATAGGAGATGGCGCGGTTGGTGAAGAGCGAGGCGATGCATTTTTTTACCGCCAGCATCAAATCGCTCTCTCCCTTAATGTTTAAAAAAGTTTCTTGTTGGCCGGCGAACGAGGCATCCGGCAGGTCTTCGGCCGTGGCCGAGGAACGTACCGCGACCGCCAGGTTTTTGGTTTTGTAATGCGCGTTTAAATCTTTGAACGCCTTGCCAATCTCTATTTTGAAATCAGCCGGCATTTCGGCGGCCAAAATGGTTTTGCGTACTGCTGCGCCGCGCTTGCCAAGATCAACCACATCTCTGGTATCAAGTCCTTTTAAGATCGCCTGAATTTTAATCTTTACGCCGGATTCCTTTAAAAAGTAGTGATAGGCCTCGGCAGTGGTGGCAAAACCGAAGGGCACGCTTACGCCTTCGCTTGTCAGCTTCTGGTACATCTCTCCGAGAGAGGCGTTTTTGCCGCCAACCGAGGGGACGTCCTTAATTGTTACCTGATCGTAGAACTTGATGAATTTTGGCATAGATTGTTAAATCCGAAATCCTAATATCTAAATCCTAAACAAATTCAAATTAATTAAACTCAAAATTCAAAACTTTATTAAATTTGAATTTTGGATTTTGAAATTGTTTAGAGTTTAGGACTTTGAATTTAGAATTTATTTAAGATTATAATTTAATTTTTTTACTCCAATCGTAGACAAAGGGGATTTCCCATGATTCGCCATTCAATGACTTGACGATGCCGAGGATGCTGACGATGATTAGCGCGAGCGCAAGAATCCAGCCGAGGAATGGCACCCAGGTGAGGAAGGAAAGAATAAATAAAATCAGGCCCTGCTTGGCGTGATGTTGGACAAAGGGCGAGCTCTTGGAGACGAGCAGCGGAATCAGGCAGGCGATCCAGAGATAGGAGATAGCCGCAGTGATACGATGCTGATCCACATCTTTTTGGTTAAATGCGAGTTTTTTTTCTGACATAAAATAATAAAATAAAAAGTTAATTTCTACTGGAATAATTATAACATATTCTTGCCCCGTTAGAAATAAGACCCCTTTTTCGTAAGATTATGGCTGTAAAATTTGAAATAATATACAGGCGATTTAGCCAATAAACAATTTCTAACGGGGTGAACTATGATTGACAAAAGCTATGATGAAAAATATAATAGACGTGTTGCTTAATAAGCTTCGTGACGAAATTTTCTGATTTTGAGGAAATTTTTTCAAAAATCTTTGAAGTAATATGGATATATTAGCGAAAAGATTTTTGGAAAAATTTACCGAAATCTGGAAATTGCAGTAGGAGCTTATTAAGCAACAGGTCTAATAAATTGAAACAATAAGGCTGGAGTGGCCTGCCCGACATGCCTTGACCGGATAAATTACCAGACAACGGTTTGCCTAAATAAATTTATGAGATCTTAGGAAGGGGTTGTGGACGGCAAGTCAAAGCAGGCGGGTGAAACTGGTATACACGTATGCCTTAGGAGCATATGGAGCGATCCGTGGGAGTTCGCTCCGTCATCCGACGGGGCGCCAGGTCGAATGACCTGGCGAGTCTGATCAACAATTTAGCCGAGGTGGTGAAACTGGCATACACGCATGCCTTAGGAGCATGTGGGGCAACCCGTGGAGGTTCAAGTCCTCTCCTCGGCACAAAAAACAAGGACTCGGTTCTTTGACAGATTATCTGTTTCCAACCCCAAAAAAAGGAGGGTGTCATGGTAATGAGCGACGGAATGCCGCAGGCGGTTCAGGAGATTCCGGAAATTCTTTTTGAGGAGTTCCGGAACAAGGCTTTTGACATCAACAAGGTTTTTGACATCGTCCGGTGGGACGCGGGCTTCGGCGACCTCAAGGCCGCAAGCGGGCTCAAGGGTGCAGCCAGCGTGATGATTCTGACCACGAACCAGGAACGGCGAATCACCAGCTTGGAGGTGTTTCACGGCATCATGACAGACAATTGTCGGGAACATCTTGATCGCCTGGGTACAGCCTTTTTGACGATTCTGGTATTTCCGAACGAACGCCAGTATGCGAACTGGGGAGACGAGGTGCTGTCGGTTCGTCTCGACCTCTTTTTCAATTTCCTCAACGCCTACAGGGTGGCTGAGCTGATTTCACGGGCAGCCGAACTGGGAGAGAAGTTGCTGTGGAGATGAAGAAGATGGCGGTCCAGGTCTTGGAGTCATGGGATCATTATCAAGGATTTTCTCAAGCTGGCGCTTACCCCGCCAGCTTTTTTATTTTGAAAAAATATTAAAAAAGAAAAAGGCCACGATGAGTCGTGGCCTTGTGTGCGTTTTGGTGCGTTGCGGCTGTTAGGCAGTCGGGTGAACGCGGAGGATTGAGTATTGTTTGAGGATGTCCTCGCTTGTATCGCCTGATAATTGAACGTAAGTGAAATAGAGTCCATCCTCCTCGAGCGTGATTTCAGGAATAAATTTCGGCAACCTCTTAAATCCCTGAAATCCGGATCCGGCGCACAGAATCGGCTGCTTCAGAGCGCGCGGAAGCCTTTTCCAAAATTCGTCGCACCAGGCGATTTTCAGCATAAGGAGCAGTAAAAGCAATTCTCTGATGCTGATGCCTGCGTGTGATTGATTTGCCAGGCCTTCTTTGATCAGATCCAGCATCCCGGGAGCATCGAGCAAATGAATCAGATGTACCGATGAGGCGGTGTTAGTGTAGTGTCGTCTATGCCAAAGCTCGGCCTTGGGCCATCTGTTCATTTTTATTTTCAGCCCGAACTCCTCGCATACTTCCAGTATTTTCTCCAACTCTGTCTTGCCGTCATCCAGAACCAGCCAGGTGAAAGGATCGTATTCTGGATCATTTTCGCTCAAGGGCCGAAAATCTTGTCGCAATATGTTGCCGTCATGGAACAGGATGTAATTTCCCACCCACCAATCAATGAACCGATCCTGGCGGATCAGGCTCACTTCCTTTTTGATTGCCTTTTTGACGCTCCGGACGATCCGTTGTTTGTCGCCGGTGAATAGTTTTGCCTCTGACCAGGTGAGATCCGGCAAGCCCTGGATCACTGCCGAACTGACGTCTTTGAACTGGGGGACGGTTTGGTTCCGGCGGTCGATTCCTCCTTCGACTAGCTCTTTCAGTTCATCCGTGAGGCGCGTGCGGCGGTCAGCTCCATGTTCGCTCGTAGCTTTGAGCATGGACAGTACCCCCCTTTCTTGGGTTGTAAGGTTCACTGCGCTTGTTGCAGAGCATTAAATCATTATATGGGTCTTGGCTAATTTGTCAAAAAAAGAGCTATGTTTTATTAAATTTAGAGATGATTTTTGTTTAGATAAACATTGAAATGTACAACGCTATTTGTTATATTAATTTATTTATGTTACAATATGTAAATAAGTAGTTTACAACATATTAAAATATAAATTATATTTAATATAAGCAATAATTATATAATATTTAAGATAATAAGTAATTAAATGTATAGATATAATTGACAATATATTAATTTTCAATTATACTATTATATTAAGCTATGAAAAGGCAATTGATTTCCGGAAGTTTGACTAAAGCCCTTTTACAACTGAACCTGACCGAAAAAGAAATCTCCACATATGTGGTGTTGCTAGAAAGGGGCGGTTCATCAATTCAGGATATCTCGCTTTCAAGCGGCATAAATCGTGTTACGACCTATGCGGCCATTGAGGCGTTGAAGGAAAAAGGCCTGGTGGCAGAAAGCCGGAAAGGCAAACGAAAATTGTTCGTTGCGGAAAGCCCGACTAGCCTCGCGAACCTGGTTGCGGAGGAAAAAGAACAAATAGAGAATAAAGAAAAATTATTCAGGAACGAGATTTTACCGGCGCTAGAGGCCATCAACATTAATCAGGAGAAAAAACCACAGATAAAATTTTTTGAAGGCCCTGCCGGTATCGCGACCATTTTTGACGAATATATTCTCAAGGCCAGCTCGGTATTGGATTGCGGTTCTTATGATACAGCGCTCAAGGTCTCAACTAAGGAAAAGGAGCTCCGGTATATTGAGGAGATGAGAAAAAGGAAAATTATTTTCCGGGCACTGCTCGAAGACACGCCCCTGAACCGTGAATTCGCCGAGGCAGGCAAGGGCGTGCTACATGTTAAGTTCTTGCCGTCCGAGTTAAAAATTTCTGCAGATATTATGATCTTCGGCCAGAGCGTGGCCCTGATTTCCTACGAAAAAGCAACCGGCATCATAATTGAAGACGACACCATCGCTAAAGCGCTGAAAATGTATCTGGAGTTCATGTGGGAGCGGTTATAAGTAGTAAAAAATGGACATGAATTTAAAGAAGCGAACCCTTTAAAAAAGGAGAGAGACGATGAAGAAGGTTAGAAGAAGTTTTTTCACGCCGAAGAATCTGAAGGTTTATGAAGGGTACCATAATGCGCTTTTCAACGAAATATCTAATTGTAAAAAAGTGGTGCGACAGGAGATTGAAGAGTACAAGGAGAGGAAGCGGTCAAGGTTTCAGATTACCGGCACTCCACTTTCGTTAAGGGAAATGCTCATCATTGCCGGGCTCTTCATGGATTCACCGAGGGGCAATCTGATGAGGTTATTTTCTTGGGGGGAAGCGAAGAGGGCTGGTAATGGCGAGTACTTGTATGAGTCTTTGAAGAAAGCAGAAGATTTTCTGAAGCAGATACCCGGCGCTGTCATTCCCGAGCGGCCCGTTGCTCTTGAGCCTCTGTTCAAGGAACAATAGTCGCAAGAACATCAGAAATACTTGTGCCATTGCACGAATTCAAAGCGGATCTCATCTTCGGATGGATCCGCTTTTAAATTGATTATTTTTTTTAAATTAGTTAAAATTATAATAATTTTGGGAACTTAGCCCGAGCGGGCTATTTTATCCCCACACCTTTCAAGCGTGATATCAGGCTGACCCAAACGATCAATATTGTTATTCATCCAAGGAAAGGTGTGGGGATTTATTTTTTATCTCAATGGACAAAACACAAATCATTATTTTAGCCGGTGGCAAGGGCACGCGCATGCAATCAAACGGGCCGAAGGTGTTGGTTGAGGTCGGCGGTGAGCCGATTATTTTACGTTTGCTTAAAGCAGTCGAAACCGTTTGTTCTAACTCAACGATTATTGTCGGCTATCAAGGTGAAGAGGTAATCAAAGCAACGGAAAATAAATATCATTATATCTGGCAGAAAGAGCAGCTCGGCACCGGGCATGCGGTCGCTTGTGCGCGCGAGGCGCTTGCGGACGAAGTGATAAAAAATATCGTGGTTTTGCCGGGCGATCATCCCCTAATCAGCACAGAAACCCTGGAAGAATTGGTCAGATTGCACGAAAGTTCAGGAGCGACGTTAACCTTGACCACTGGCATGGCAGATAATTTTATAGGCGACTTTGCCGCCTTTTATAATTTCGGCCGTATTGTGCGCGACCGAACCGGAGCGGTGGATCGGATTGTGGAACTTAAAGATGCAAACGAGGAAGAGAAGAAAATTTCCGAGGTCAATTTCGGTTATTATTGTTTTGATTCGGCCTGGCTCTGGAAGAATATTGATAAATTGAAAGACAACAATAAGGCAAAAGAATATTATTTGACCGACTTAGTACAGTTGGCGGTTAATCAGGGAGAAAAAATAAGTGTTTTCACGACCAAAGACACCGCCGAGGGCTTCGGCATCAATATGCCGGAGCAGCTGGCGATTGTTGAAAAATATTTGGAAGGTTTGAAAATTATTTAGGTTGCAAGCTATGGATGATATAAAAAAAATTAATGTTTTAACATTGAGTAAATATATAAACATATTCAGGCAGTTTTTATTAAAAAAAGACTTCTTTGAACATACGATGTATTCTTTCGTTTCATTTAAAATAAAAAATGCAGATTGTTTTAAAATCAATGGCACTTTATTTCTACGATATGGCACCGAACCAGAGGTTTGGAGAATCGGAGAGAATTTTAATAAATTTTTTTGGATAGGCAGTTTATATCGAAAAGAAAAGAAGCTTTCTAAGATTTATAAGTATGAATTTAAGCTTGTAGATTTTTATATACGTGGTGGCTCCATGCAGGACATTATTAATATTTTTTTAGGATTATTAAAGCAAGTTGGTCTCTAGAATCTAACGCAACACTTTCAGGGGCTAATAATAAAGTATTATTTTTTTAAGCACTTAGCAATAATTAGTTTTTTTGCTAATTCAAGACAAATATTTATCAGGTTAAATGCAAAATGCCCAAATCTTACTTTAAATATTAATCCAAAAGTGTTGCGTTAGATTCTAGACTCAAACCAAGTTGAAAATAACCTTAAATTAAGGAAGCTTTCCCGGTTGGAGGTAAAAAAAATATCTTACTCAAATTTTCACAAAAATAAATTTAAGAAAGGTGAAAAGCATTGGCTTGTTGTAACGGAATATCCCATAATGGAGTCGTTTTATGACAAAACTTTCAAAGATAATACGAATAAATTCGAAGTATTTTTTGTAAGCGACGGAAAGGCTATTGAAATAGCATCTGCAGGAATCGTTGGTTCAAATATGAATAAAAAAATGTCAGCTAAGAATGCCGACAAACTTTCTGACAAAAATATTTTTGATAAAGAATTTATAGGTTTTGGATTAGGAATAGAAAGATTAATATTATTATATAGTTAGAGAGCCTTGGCATCGATACGTTGGAGCAGTTGGCGATTGTGGAGAAATATATAAGATAAAAATTATGAATCAATACAAAAAGGTGGGTATCTTAATCCTGTTTTTATTCGCAGGATTTTTTTATTGGTCATCTGCCCAGGCGCAGACAGGCAATGTAGTTATTAATGAAATCGCCTGGATGGGGACGGCGGAGAGTGTGGGGGGTGCGAACAACGAATGGCTGGAACTAAAAAATCAAAGCGAGGCGGAAATAGATTTGACCGGCTGGGTTTTACGCGCGAGCGACGGCTCGCCGGTAATTAATTTGGCCGGTAAAATTCCTGCAGGTGGCTATTTTCTGTTGGAGCGGACTGACGATGATACTTTGCCGGCGGTTATGGCCGACCAGATTTATGTCGGCTCGCTTTCCAATGCTGGTGAGGTTTTAGAGCTCGTTGATGCGAGCGGCGCGATTGTTGACCGAGTAGATGCAACTGGCGAAGCGGGCTGGCCGGCGGGTGACAATACGTTGAAGTTGACTATGGAAAGAAAGGCCGACCTAAGTTGGCAATCAAGCGCGGCATCTGGCGGCACGCCCAAGGCACAGAACAGCGCCGGGTTGATTGTTGAGCCGGAAGAAACCTCACCCCAACCCTCTCCTGCGCAAGGAGAGGGAGAAACGAGCGGGACGAGCGAAATAAGCAATACTGCTAATGCTAAAAAAACCGCGCCGAACGAGCCGATAATTAATGAGTTGCTTCCCGACCCGGTCGGCCGCGATGACCTGGCTGAATTCATTGAACTTTATAATCCGAATAATAATGAAATTAATCTCTTGGGCTGGCGCTTGGATACGAAACTCGGCAGTTTTGAATTTAAGGAACAGGCAAGCTCAACTATTAGAGCTGATGGTTATTTGACGTTTTGGCGCTCCGACAGTCGTCTGCCGCTGACTAATTTAGACGATACGGTTAAACTCTATTCGTCTGCCGGAAAATTAATTGATCAAGTTAAGTATCGGAAAACCGAGGTCGGTAAGAGTTACTGTTTGGATGAGCGCGGCCCGCTTCGCCAAAGCGCGAGCGAGGCGAGCAAGTGGCGGTGGTGTTTGCGGCCGACTCCTGGCGCGAAAAATTATTATAATGCGCCGCCTCGGCTGGAGGTGATATTCCCCAAAGAAGCGCGCGCGGGCGCGCCGGTGGTGTTTGACAGCTCGGATATTTTTGACCCCGAGGGCAAACCCCTGACTTTCAGTTGGGATTTCGGTGATGGGGCGACCAACGAGCTGGCTAGCCCTGAACACACTTTTTTAAAACCCGGCAATTATGTTGTGCGATTAACCGCGGGCGATGCGGAGAACGAGGTGCGCGAGGAGGCGACAATCAAGGTACTCGCCGCCAAGGCCGAAGGCCTGGCGAGCCTCGCTCAAGGGCGGGGCCCGAATGGTGAGAAAATTGTCACCAAAGCCGCAAGCAAAACCAAAACAACAAGCAGTACGAAAAAAGTCGCCGGAGTAAAGATCTCATCATCAAGCAAAACTTCCGCCTCTGCCGGCGGCAAGTTTTTGCGTCTGACCGGAGTAGTTGCCGTACCGCCGGGTGTTTTAGGAGTGCAGATTTTTTATCTGGCCGGCGAGAGAAATTTGCAGATCTATAATTACAACAAGGCTTTTCCGACATTAAAGATCGGTGACTATATTGAGGTCACGGGCGAGCTCACTTCAAGTGGAGGCGAACCGCGGCTTAAGACCAAAACCGCCGCCGACATCAAGTTGCTAGGTGAGAAAGAGTCGCCAGTGCCGGAAACGATTGCAATCCGCGATTTGTCCGATGAGCAGGTTGGCAAACTGGTTCAGATCAAGGGCGAGCTGACCAAAAAAATCGGTTCTTCAATTTATTTGGACGATTCAACCGACGAGGCGCTGATTTATCTTAAGCCGGCCACCGGCATCAGCGTGAAGAGCTTGAATGAAGGCGAAGAGCTGACGGTCACCGGCATTGTCTCCAAGACTGCCAGCGGCTTGCGGCTGTTGCCGCGGAGTCTGGCGGACATCAACCGAGCGCAAGCGGCCGAGCCCTTGCCCGGTGCGACCTCCACTCAAACAGAATGGCAGCTTGAGCCGCGTGACAAACAGGCTGAACTTTTGAAATATTTATTGATCATTGCGGGAGGAGTGATATTGGTGCTGGCGGGGGTATTGGTGAAATACAGAAACAGCATTAAATCTTAATTTCCAAATCCCAATTTCCAATAAAATCCCAAATTTAAAATTTTTAAAAGTGTGATTTTTTGGACGTTGAGATTTTAAACTTTGTTTGACATTAGAATTTTGACATTTGGATTTTAAATATTTTTATTTGTGATATAATAAATATAGAAGCAAGGGGTAATTTTTCCTCTTATTTTGTGTTTATATAAGTTATATGGCTAAGAAAAAATATCGCAAGTTTTTCGGCAAGGGGCCGCTTGATTACTTGCCAAAATTGGATTTGGATCCGGATACCAAGAAAGGTATTTTTGTGGTCTTTATTCTGGCTTTCGGCGCCATCAGTTTTCTCTCGCTGTTCGGTCTGGCCGGCGCGCTCGGCGAATATCTGTCGCAAATTATCATTTTGGTGTTCGGCTGGGGCAGATGGTTTTTTCCACTTCTTCTTTTGGCCTGGGGTTTTTTGCTCTATCGCGAGCAGGGCGTGCGCGGCGCCGTCTATCTTGGAGGCTTTATTTTTTTAGTCTCACTTCAGACGTTTTTCCATATATTTATCCCTTCTAACCGCTGGCAGACAACCATTGAGACGGGCGAGGGCGGCGGTTATCTCGGTTATTTTCTCACCTCTTCTTTTGTTAAACTGATCGGCTTCTACGCCGCGTTGATTATTTTAATCGCGTTGTTTTTGGTTTCCTTGATGCTGATGTTTAATATCACTTTGAATAGATTGTTCGGCCGCGACAGCTGGGTTGGCAAACTGCTTTTTCCGATCACCTGGCTGATCGGCAAGTTATTTAAACGCGGTGATGTGGAGCAGGCAGATGGAGATGAGGAGTCCTCCTTCGCTGAAGCTTCGGAGGATGAAGACGAGGATGAAGAACCTGAAGATGAAGAGGAAGCAGAAGCGGAAAGCGAAGAAGTCGCGGCGCCGGGTTTTGCGAGCCACGTGATTGCCGGAGCGAGTGTGGCTGATTTAGCCAAGGTGGCGAACGGGCAGTTGAATATCTGGCAGACAAGCAATGTAAAAATTAATTTATCTCTGGATCTTTTGTCCGGCAAGATCGGCAAGCCGACCGCGGGCGACGTTAAAACCAATGTGGAGACGATTCGCAGGACTCTGGAGTACTTTGGCATTCCGGTGGAGATGGGTGAGGTGACCGTCGGGCCGACGGTGGCTCAATATACCTTCAAGCCGGCTGAAGGTATTATGCTTTCAAAAATTACCGCGCTTAATAATAATTTATCACTCGCCTTGGCGGCGCACCCGATTCGGATTGAGGCGCCGATTCCGAAAAAATCGCTGGTCGGCATTGAGGTGCCGAATCTGGCAACGGCGACAGTGGGTTTGCGCGAGCTGTTGGAGAGCGATCCGTTTACGGCGCGTAAAAGCAGTCTGATGGTGCCGCTCGGCAAAGACGTGGGCGGCAAGATTTGGTTTTATGATTTGATCAAGATGCCCCATCTCTTGGTGGCCGGACAAACCAACTCCGGCAAATCGGTTTGCCTTAATTCCATCGTTATTGCCCTGCTTTATCAAAATAATCCTGACGATTTGCGTTTGATTTTGGTAGATCCGAAGCGGGTTGGCATGGTGATGTTTGAAGGCCTGCCGCATCTCTTGGCGCCGGTCATCACTGAAGCGAACAAGACCATTAACGCGATGCGCTGGTGCATCAACGAAATGGATCGCCGCTTTGACCTCCTGTCCAAATATCATCAGACGAATATCCAGGAGTTTAATCATTTGGCGGCCAGGCAGAAAAAACTGGTGAAACTGCCGTATCTGGTTTTTGTGATTGATGAGCTGGCTGATTTAAAAACAGTGGCGAGCAAAGATATTGAGGCGGGAATCGTCCGTTTGGCGCAAAAGGGCCGGGCTGCCGGCATCCATCTGATTATCGCCACCCAAAGGCCGGATGTGACAGTAATTACCGGCCTGATAAAAGCCAACTTGCCGGCACGCATCGCCTTTGCGGTTAACTCCTTTGTTGACTCAAAAACAATTTTGGACGGCTCGGGCGCGGAAAAATTACTCGGCAAGGGTGATATGTTGTTTGTTAACGCGGAGATGTCCAAGCCGGTGCGCATTCAGGGCGCTTTTGTCAGCACGGCGGAAATTAAAAAAGTGGTGGCCGCGAGCAAGGTGGCTGCCGGCGGCGGCGTGCGGCATTTGGAAGACCTAACCAAACCGCAAAAAGTCAGAGGTATGGCGCCGGTGGTGTTTGACGGCGATGGGGGCGATGGCGATGAGTTGTTGGAGGAGGCGAAGGAGCTGATTATCAATGCCGGCCGCGCCTCAACCTCCAGCTTGCAGCGCCGGCTCGGAGTCGGCTATGGCCGGGCGGCAAAAATTTTAGATATCCTGGAGGAGCAGGGTGTAATCGGACCGCCGAACGGCTCTAAACCGCGCGAGGTGCTGGTCAGCCGCGAAGACTATGAGGCGATGATAAATCAACCCGCCCGCCACGCTATCGCTGGCGATGCGAGCGGGGGCGTTTCCGGCATGCCGTTGCATAAACGGGAGGAAGCGGAAGCGCCGGAGGAGTTTTTGGAGACCGAGGAGGATGATAATAATAATGAGGAGGAGGAATCCTCCTACGCTAAAGCTTCGGAGGACAAGGAAGAGGAGGAAGAGGAAAAAAAAGATAATAAAGATTTAGATGAGGTATATAGCGAGGAGGAAAATGGCGGCGACAAAAAAGAATCCTCCTTCGCCAAGGCTTCGGAGGACGGGGGAAAAGAGAAGCCGATTGAAAAAAAAATCGCTAAGCCCGGTGACAATGATTTTGATAAATTATTCTCAAGATAATACAAGAAATACTAACCCAAAATACTTGATTTAGAACACCATTAGTAGTACAATAAAGATGGTATTATTTGTTATTTAGGGTCTAAATTTAGCGATAATAATTAAGTTAAAAACTAGCTAAAATTAGCCTTTTTTATTTTTTATTAAAACTTTTCAGCTTAAATTATGCATCTGACTTGGCTTGGACATTCCGCGTTCAAAATTCAGGATAAAATCGGCTCCGATGGCGTTACCTTGGTGATTGATCCGTACGGCGCCGAGAGCGGTTTAAAAATGCCCAGAATGGAGGCGGATATCTTGGTTGTCACCCACAACCACGTCGACCACAATAACCGCGAGGCAATTAAGGGCAGTCCTTTTATCATTGATTGCCCTGGCGAGTATGAAGTTAAGGGTGTTTCAATTGAGGGCGTGAAAGTGCCGCATGACGACAAAGAAGGACGCGAGCGCGGCCAAGTGGTGGCGTACCGCATCAATATTGACGATATAAATATTGTGCATCTTGGCGATTTGGGCGGGACTTTGGATCCGAAACAGCTGGAAGTTTTGTCCGGCGCGGATATTCTTTTGATTCCCGTCGGCGGCAAGTATACGATTGACGCAAAAAAGGCGGTTGAGGTAGTGAGCCAGCTGGAACCGCGGATTGTTATACCGATGCACTATAAAATACCGGGCTTGAAATACGATTTGGATGGCGTGGAAAAATTCATCAAAGAGATCGGCTTGAAGCCGCGGCAAGAGGAGAAATTGAAAATCAGCAAACGCGATTTGCCGCAGGAGGATATGGAACTGATAATATTAAATTTTTAACCATCGCGAATAAACGCGAATAACACAACGAATAGCTCAAATGAGATTAATATAATTCGCGACCATTCGAAATAATTCGTAATAATTCGCGATGAAAAAGTATGGCTAGGAGGAAAAAAATTGAGGCGGACGAGGAATCGTCCGCGGTAAAACGAGGCGTCAAAAAAAGTCGGCGGGTGGATTTGACGGTGCGCGTGGCTAAGTCGGTGCCGGAAAATCGAGAAGAACTGGAAGATGAATACGGCGAGGTGATTGATAACAGCGATAATCTGACACGGAAAACAATTGATGAGGTCGCTGTCTCGCCGGAAACGGTGGCGGAGATTGCCAAAAAAATCGCCGAGTTGAAAACCGAACGTGACAAGAAGCTGTTGATGTGGATTGGCGTTACTTTTATTATGTCAATCGTGCTCGTAGTCTGGATTTATAATTTAAAGAGCATGTTTCGCGAGCAGGCGAGCCAGAATCAGACCGGCAAGGAGCTGAATATAGACCAGATTTCCGAGCAGTTTAATAAGACGATGGAAGAGGTAAGCAAGGATTTGAATAAATTGAATGAAATTTCGGTAGCTTCTCCAAGCTTGGCTAGTCTGCCCACAGCGACCAGCACCGCGAACTTTGAAGAAACAGCGGATATTCAACAATTGCGAGCCAGGCTGGAAGAGTTGGAGCGGCGTTTGAATTCGCCGGCCACAACCACCGGTGAAAGTAAAGCACTCAAGGGTAGATAATATTAGTATTATGGCAAAGAAGCAAGCAAAAACGGCAAAAAAGGGGAAAAATGAAAAGCCAAAAAAACCTATTCGACCGGCAAAGAAGATTGTAAAGCCCGCCGTGAAGAAAGCTCCGCAGCGAGTTGCGGTTAGAGCAGTCTCACCGAAAAAAGTTATTAAGCCGATCAAAGAAACGATACAACCCGCCTCTTCGGCGGACAGGCCGCCGCCAAAAGCGGAAGTTTTAGATTTGGTCGCAGCGGCGGTTGAGGAGAAAACCGCAGTTGGTATTTCCAAGCAGGTGGTCACCGAAAAGGTGATGACTGCTTTTGGTTTAGTTGAACCCCAGCCAATTGTAGATGAAATGCGAAAATCATATTTGGATTACGCCATGAGCGTGATCGTTGCTCGCGCCCTGCCGGACGTGCGGGACGGCTTAAAACCGGTGCATCGCCGCATTTTATACGCGATGTGGAGCATCGGCCTGCGGTCTGGCGGCAAATTCAGGAAGTCAGCAACCGTGGTTGGTGAGGTGCTCGGCAAATATCATCCGCATGGCGACAGCGCAGTTTATGATTCCATGGTGCGGATGGCGCAGGATTTTTCTATGCGTTACCCGCTGGTGCGCGGTCAGGGAAACTTCGGCTGTTTTACCAAAGATACTAAAGTCAAGCTAACCGACGGCAGAAATCTGGATTTTGGCGAACTGATTAAGGAAAACGAGGAAGGAAAACAAAATTATACTTATACCGTTAATAATTTGGGGTTAATTTCCGTTGCCGAGATAAAAAAATCAAGACTGACCAGAAAGAACGCGGAAATCATCAAAGTTAAATTGGATAACGAGGAAGAAATAAAATGCACGCCGGATCATCTGTTTATGTTAAAAGATGGCACTTATAAAAAAGCGGAAAGCTTAACTGTTGGGGAATTTTTGATGACGTTATCAAACGTCGATTTGGTTCGCCAAGAAATTAATAATAACCATAAGGTCGTCAATGTTGAAAAGTTATTTGAACAAGCGGACGTTTATGATCTTACTATTGATGGTACTCATAATTTTTGTTTGGCGGCCGGTATTTTTGTTCATAATTCCATGGACGGGGATAATGCCGCGGCTATGCGTTACACCGAAGCCAAATTGGCGGCGGTGGCCGAGGAGTTGCTTTATGATATTGATAAAAATACCGTAGATTTTTCGCCGAATTTTGACGGCTCGCAGCAGGAGCCGCGGGTGATGCCCTCTAAACTGCCGAATCTTTTGATGAACGGCACGATGGGCATTGCCGTCGGTATGTCCACCAATATTCCGCCGCACAACCTGCGCGAACTTTCGGGCGCCATCAATCATTTGATTGACAATCCGGGCGCCAGCGTTGACGATCTGATGGAATTTGTCAAAGGGCCGGATTTTCCGACCGCCGGCCTGATTTATAATAAGGAAGAAATCAAGCAGGTTTATGCCACCGGACGGGGCGGTATCGTGATGCGCGGCCGCGCCGAAATCAGCGAAACCAAACAGGGCATGTTCCGCATCATTATTTCTGAAGTTCCTTATCAGGTGAATAAGGCGACGCTGGTGGAAAAAATCGCCGAGCTGGTTAAGTTGAAAAAACTGGATGGTATCAAGGACTTGCGCGACGAGTCGGATAAGGATGGCGTGCGGGTGGTGGTGGAACTGAAAAAAGACGCCTACCCGAAAAAGATTCTGAACGCCTTGTATAAAATGACGCAATTGCAGGAAACTTTCCATGTGAACATGCTCGCTCTGATTGACGGCATTCAGCCGCGGGTGCTGACCTTAAGGCTGATTCTGGAGGAGTTTATCAAACATCGCGAGGTGGTGGTTCGGCGGCGCACTCAATTTGATTTGGATAAGGCGCGCGACCGCGCCCATATTCTGGAGGGCTTGATGATCGCTTTGCATAATATTGACGCGGTTATCAAGGTCATCAAGGCTTCCAAGGACCGGGAAATTGCCAAGGAAAATTTGATCAAGAAATTCAAGCTGACCGAGCGGCAGGCGCTGGCGATTTTGGAAATGCGGCTGGCGCAATTGGCAAATTTGGAACAGTTGAAAATTGAAAACGAACTCAAGGAAAAGGAGGCCTTGATTAAAGAATTGGAGGCTATTTTGAAGTCGCAGGCGAAGATCAAGGCGATTGTTAAAAAAGAATTGAACGAACTTACCGAAAAGTTCGGCGATGAACGGCGCACCAAAGTGATTGAGCATGGTGTTAAGGATTTTTCAGTGGAGGATCTGGTGCCGAACGAGGAGGCGGTAGTGATGATGACGCGCGACGGCTACATCAAACGCCTGCCACCGGATACCTTCCATTCGCAAGGCAGGGGCGGCAAGGGTGTGATTGGGCTCACCACTAAAGAAGAAGACACGGTGGATTTTATGTTCACCACGCAGACGCACGCCGACATCTTATTTTTTACCACCAAAGGCAGGGTTTTTCAATTGAAAGGCTATGACATTCCGCCTGCTTCCCGCACCGCCAAAGGCAACGCGATTGTTAATTTTTTGCAGCTCGCCGGCGAAGAGAAGGTTACTTCTGTTTTGCCGATGGAGAAGGTCGGTGACCGCAAATTTTTATTTTTTGCCACCGAAAAGGGTTTGGTGAAAAAAGTGGAAATCAGCTCATTTGCCAATGTGCGCCGCAGCGGCCTGATTGCCATCAAGATTAAAGATGATGACAAGCTGATCTGGGCGAAGCCGACCTCCGGCAAAGATGAAATCCAATTGATCACCGCCAACGGCCAGGCGATCCGTTTCAAAGAGAGCGATGTGCGCGACATGGGCCGCGGCGCGGCCGGCGTGCATGGCATGCGGCTGAAGAAGGGCGACGCCATCGTTGGCATGGGAGTAATCAGTACTGACAAGGAAAAAATCAAGAAATATCAGATTTTGTCCGTGATGGAATTCGGTTATGGCAAACGCACCCACCTGCATCTTTACAAGGTTCAGGGACGCGGCGGCTCCGGCATCCGTACCGCCAAGGTGACGGCCAAAACCGGCAAACTGATTAATGCCTATGTCATGAACAGCGAGGCGATGGAAGGCAAAGACCTGATTGTTATTTCGGAAAAGGGGCAGGTAATCCGCCTGCCCTATAAATCAGTGTCGCAAACCGGACGTGATACGCAAGGCGTCAGACTGATGCGCTTGAAAGACACCGGCGACCGGGTGTCCAGCGTGACCTGGGTGTAATGGAAAATGAAAATATAAAATATAAAATATAAAAAATTTGGAATAACAAAAAATACTCAAGCTGAGTATTTTTTGTTTTATAAATAAAAAACGACCCCAGGCGCGATGTTTTGCGTTTGGGGTCGGTTAGCTGGCTTGTCGAGCCAGCTAGGCTTGAAAAAATTTTTTTTCGATCGTGCGGTCGTACAGCGCCAAGAAGTGGCGCCAGACTTCGTTGTCGATCTTGTATAGAGAACAGCTGCTATACTCTTGCCCGGAGCTCCATCGCTCTAGGCAGTTGGTATAAAGCTGTTTCAGGTACTTCTCATCGTCCTTTTTGTTTTCTTTGACGTGGACGATGTCCGTGCCCCCCTCTTGTCTGTCCATTATGAACAGGAGATGTTCCCCCATCTGGAGGCTTGGTTGTTTATACAAAAAACGCAATTCTCCGGTACGCAAGGGTGGCCTGCCACCGGCAACTAATTCCTTTCGGAAACCATCAAGTTCTTGGCGCTCGAGCTTGAAGAAATAGAGCTCCATATCAGCGACACTTTGCCATTCGGCAATAAGATTGAAATACTTATCCTTATTGTCGATTCTAACAAGGCTGTTTACAATTGTGGCGTGACCTTTTTTTTGTTCGATGATTGATTCCGGCTTGGCAGCCACTTTCTCAAATCCAGGAAATGGTAGAATGAGTTGTCGCGGCCGTTTTTTTGTCGTAACTTTTTTAGGTTGTGACGGTTTTTCCGCCATCGTTTTTACGCGCGACACGTGAGCAAACAGAAAATAGTTAGCGATGAGTTCTGCCACCTCATTTTCCGTCAGCCCGTAGTTTGGCACCTTTTGTCCTTGGCTCCACTTTATCAGCAGAGGCAAAGAAACCGAATCGGTCTTGACCTCCTCAATCATGACAATCTCCTTTTACTTATTATTTTTTTTGGATTTTAATTTATATATTATATATATGTAAAGAGCCAAATAAGGCCCTTCGACCTTAGATTTTTTATGGAGTAACAATATAACAAAAAGACAGCTAATTGTCAAGGCTTTGACTTGCATGAGTAATAAATGGAACCTGTAACCTAAAACCTATAACCTAAAACCTATAACCCATAACCTAAAACCTAAAACCTAACTTCTATGGCTTTAGTATTTGATATTGAAACAGTCGGTGTACAATAGCTGGGACTTGATCGCTACGGTTGAGCTTTATAAAATCTGGCAGGAATATATGAGGTTTTAGGTCAGGCTTGATTTTTTTTCCTTTTTCGGTTAAGATAAAAAATAATTAAATTAACGCCTTTAATAAATTCTCCGGTTGGGCGGTCGGGGAGCTTCGCGCGATGCGGGGTTAGGGCCGATTTTTTTATTTTAAAAAATATCTTAAATACAAAAAATTGGTTTATTATTATGTCAGAAGATAAGATGAAGTTAAATGGTACGGAGATGAGCGAGGAGTCAGCCGAATTCGGCAAACTGTTGGATCAGGATAAGGCGGCTACCAATGTTCCCAAGGCCGGTGATACGGTGATTGGCACGGTTCTGTCCGCTTCCAAAGCGGAGGTTCGTTTGGACATCAATGGGGTTTTTGTCGGCGTGGTACGAGCGCGTGAGCTTTATGGCGAGGCGCCGGAGTATGCCAATTTAAAGCCGGGCGCCCAGGTGGAGGCGACCGTGATTGATGAAGAAAATGAAAATGGCGAGCTGGAGCTCTCTTTCCGTTTTGCCGGCCAGGAAAAGGCCTGGAAAGGTTTACGCGGCGCTTTTGAGAGTCGTAGTGTTATCAATGTCAAGATTATAGACGCCAATCGCGGCGGCCTGCTTGCCAACTACGCGCAAATCCCCGGTTTCTTGCCGGTTTCGCAGTTGGCGCCGGATAATTATCCGCGCGTGGCGGGCGGAGATAAAATCAAGATTCTGGAAAAGTTAAAATCTTTTGTCGGCCAGGAATTTTCAGTCAAGGTGATGAATTTTGATGAAAAAGGCGAAAAGATAATTTTTTCCGAAAAAGACGCCTGGAATGAAAAACAGAAAGATGTGATTGCCAAATATAAATCCGGTACGCGCGTTACCGGCAAAATTACCGCGGTAACCGATTTCGGTGTTTTTGTCAGCTTCGGCGATAATTTGGAAGGTTTGATTCACATTTCCGAACTCGCTTGGCAGCGGATTGATGATCCGGGCGAACTTTACAAAGTTGGCCAAGAGATAGAAGCAGAAGTAATTAATGTTGACGGCTCCAAGATTTTCTTGTCGGCGAAAAAACTGCAAAAAGATCCTTGGGATGGCGTCGGCGAAAAATTCAAAATCAATCAGACAGTAAAAGTTACCATTTTGAAAGTTAATCCGTTCGGCCTGTTTGTAAAATTGGACAACGAGATCCATGGCTTGGCGCATGTCAGTCAACTCGCACTCGCTGTCGGCGAGAAGATTGAAGAATTATACAAATCGGGAACAGAAGTAGAATTGGAAATTATTTCCATTGAGCCAAAAGAGCATCGTCTCGGCCTTGCCGCGATCAACCCTACTAGAAATTCCGGCGGGGCATTAAAACCTAACGAAGTTGTCTTAAAAGATAAATCGGCCGCCACCGATGTTAAGGGAGTTATTTCAGGCGGGGTAAAGAAAAAAGCGGTTGAAAAAACCGAAGACAAACCTAAGGCAGAAAAAAAGAGCGAATCCTCCTCCGAGAAAGCTTCCTCCGTCGCTAAAGCTATGGAGGACAAGTCGGAGGACAAGGAGAGAGCGGAAAAAACTGAAAAAACTGAAAAAGCGGAAAAGAAGGTCAAGAAGGAAAAGAAAGCTAAAAAAAGCGAATAATAGAAATAAGCCAAAGCCCCGCGAACAAACGCAGGGCTTTAGCTTGCCAAAAACCCCGCAAGCTTGTATAATTTTTTCATTGAATTTAAATTTGCAGCCTTTATTTAATTTGCGGCATTCGCATAGAATTTGTAGTATTCGCATTATAAACATAGCTTGATAATGCTAACCTACGAATTAATATGCGTATGCAACGAATGAGTGTTTTAAGAATAACTTTTTATGAAAAATCTACTAAGGAATTTTTTGATTTTTTTTGCGATTTTTTTACTGATTTCGCTGGTTTTTACTTATGCCGGCGGCGGCACTAAAGAAGAAGCGGTCAGTTTGGACCAGCTGGTGAATCAAATCAATGGCGAGCTGGTAGCCGGCATTTCGGTTGAGGGCAGCCAGCTTAAGATTGTGCTGAAAGACGGCAAAAACGAAACAGCAAAAAAAGAAGAGGGCCAGGCCCTGTCGGAATTATTAAGCAATTTTGGGGTTAAACCGGAGAAAATGTCCGCGGTGAAGATTGAGGTAAAAGATCAAACTGGAATGAATTTTTGGCTGGTTACCGTTCTGCCGTTTTTAATCCCATTTTTATTAATCAGCGTTTTTATTTATTTTATGATGCGCCAGGTGCAGGGGGCGAACAGCAAGGCGATGATGTTCGGTCAGTCGCAGGCCAGGGAATTTTCCAAGGATACCAAGGAAAAAGTTTCTTTTAAAGATGTGGCTGGAGTAAAGGAAGCCAAGGAAGAATTAAAAGAGGTGGTGGAATTCCTGCGGCATCCGAAAAAATTTCTTGATTTGGGCGCGCGCATTCCCCGCGGCGTTCTGCTCCTGGGTTCGCCCGGCACCGGCAAAACTTTATTGGCGCGCGCGGTGGCCGGCGAGGCGGATGTGCCGTTTTTTTCCATTTCCGGTTCGGAGTTCGTGGAAATGTTTGTCGGCGTGGGCGCCTCGCGGGTGCGTGATTTATTCCGCCGCGCTAAGAAAAACGCGCCCTGTATTATTTTTGTAGACGAGATTGACGCGGTTGGCCGGCGGCGCGGCGCCGGACTCGGCGGTTCGCATGACGAGCGCGAACAAACCTTGAATCAGATTCTGGTGGAGATGGACGGCTTTGACCAAAACACCAACGTAATCGTGATGGCCGCCACCAATCGGCCGGATGTATTGGATCCGGCGCTACTGCGGCCCGGGCGTTTTGACCGGCAGGTGGTGTTGGATGAGCCGTCAATCAATGATCGCGAAGCCATTTTAAAAGTCCACGCCAAGAAAAAACCGCTGGCCAAAGAAGTGAGTTTACGGCGAGTGGCAGAGCGGACGCCGGGTTTTTCCGGGGCCGATTTAGCCAACCTCTTGAATGAGGCGGCGATTCTGGCGGCGCGCAGGAATAAAAAAATCATTGACATGGAAGAATTGTTTTCTAGCATTGAGAAAGTGATGCTTGGCCCCGAACGCAAAAGCCGCGTGCTTACCGATAAAGAGAAAAAAATAACCGCCTATCACGAAGCCGGCCACGCGCTGGTGGCGCATTTTCTTTCTACCACCGATTTGGTTCATAAAATTTCCATTATCGCGCGCGGGCAGGCCGGCGGCTATACTTTGAAATTGCCGTCGGAAGAACGCCATCTGCGAACCAAAAAGGAATTTATTGAGGAGATTGCGGTCTTGCTCGCCGGCCAGATAACGGAAAAAGAAATTTTCGGCGATGTGACAACCGGCGCGACCTCCGACCTGCGCCGGGCAACGCACATCGCTCGCAAGCTCATCACTGATTTTGGCATGAGCGAAAATCTCGGGTCGCGCACTTACGGGGAAAAAGAGGAAATGATATTCTTGGGACGGGAAATTCATGAACAGCGCGATTACAGCGAAAAAATAGCGGAAGAGATTGATAAGGAAATTTCCGCCTTTATTGATAAGGCGGCGCATCTGGCGATCGGCGTAATCAAATCCAGACAAGTTGAATTGGAAAAAGTGGTCAAGGTGCTGATGGAGAAAGAAACGATTGAAAAAGAGGAATTTGAGGCTCTGGTCGGCAAGAAAGAAACCCCCGAAAAAAACAGTTAAAATAAATTTATTCATCCAGCACCTTTCCCCGAAGACCCCGTGGTCTTACCCCGGGGATGAAGGGGTATAAAATTAATCCTTTCCACGGGGTGAATACCTCGCTGAAAGGCGCTGGATTCATCATACATTATTCAAATTAGCCCCGCCGGCAGATTTACCCCCGCACCCATGTCATTCTGGGTGTGGGGGTGTATGGCGGGGCTAGTGTTTTTTTTGTGATTTATGTTATAATATGAATAGTTAATAAATAAGGGGAAAAAATATGTCATTGTATCGAAAAATTTTCAAGGAAGCATTGCATGCTACCTGGAAGAACAAGTATTTATGGTTCTTCGGGCTATTCGCGGCGCTTTTTGGCACGAGCGGCGACTACGAAATTATC
>Ga0265292_1000528_pt1 | contig 51926 bp, 50 predicted proteins | sample Munlanlewell296A_FD_189080 | JGI IMG/M metagenome (GOLD analysis project Ga0265292, IMG submission 189080) | Leachate microbial communities from a municipal landfill in Southern Ontario, Canada - Leachate well 296A | ecosystem: Engineered > Solid waste > Landfill > Unclassified | place: Canada... | reverse complement strand
CAAACTTCTTACTACTTTGAACCTGGTCGGGGTGGAGAGATTCGAACTCCCGACATCCTGGTCCCAAACCAGGCGCGCTACCAGGCTACGCTACACCCCGAGAGCGCGGCATTATACAGACCGCGCGATGAAAATCAATTCCGATTTTGAGATTTTATTTGTGGTGCGGCCAGCATCAGGTAATACACCATCGACCACAGGGTGAGGATGGCTGCCAGATAGATCAACAAGGTGCCTACCCATTGCGTGGAGATGCCAAACAGAGGTTCATGGAACAACAGGAATTGGATGGCCAACATCTGAAACACGGTCTTCACCTTGCCTATCATTGAGACCGCTACGCTCTTGCTCCCGCCGAGTTGCGCCATCCACTCGCGCAATGCTGAGATGGTCAATTCACGTCCGATGATGATGAAAGCGATGATGGCATCCACGTAACCGAGGTTCAACAGAATTACCAGTGCGGCGACGACCATCAATTTATCCGCGACAGGATCTAGGAATGCCCCGAAGGCAGAACTCTGATTCAGCACTCGCGCCAAATACCCATCCAACCAATCCGTGATAGAGGCCAACCAGAAGATGGCGAAACTCAGCATATGCTTGTGATGCATGCTCAATGTCTCATCTGACACATAAAAGACGGCAATGAAGACCGGTATCAATAAGATACGCAACCACGTCAGCAGATTTGGGATGTTTATAGGCATGTCAATGTAAGCTCTGATAGATTCTTTCAGCGAGTGCGGGACTGATCCCTTCCACCCGCGCCAACTCGTCCACGCTGGCTTGTTGCACACCTTTCAAACCGCCAAAGTGCGTCAACAGATTACGGCGGCGCTTCTCACCAACGCCTTCGATGTCTTCCAAACTGGAGGTGACTCGCGCCTTACCGCGTCGTGCTCGATGCCCGCTGATGGCGAAACGGTGGGCCTCATCGCGTACTTGTTGGATCAAATGCAGGGACGGACTGTCTGGTGGCAATTGTAACGATATTTCTATACCGGGTCGGATTAATTGCTCCATCCCTGCTTTGCGTTCTACCCCTTTGGCGACACCAACAAGACTGATGTCTGACAAACCAAGCTCCTCCATCACTTCTACTGCGATCCCTAACTGCCCTGCGCCACCGTCGATCAAGATCAAGTCGGGGCGCTTTCCCTCACCTGTTTGGAGTTTCTGATAGCGACGAGTCAAGGCTTGGCGCATAGCCGCGTAGTCATCCCCGGGTGTGATGCCACTGATGTTGAAGCGACGATATTCCTGTGGACGGATGGCAAGGTCATACACCACGCAGGATGCGACAGTCGCCTCGCCCATGGTGTGACTGATATCGAAACATTCGATGCGCTTCAAGTCTGGCAACGCCAACACTTCACGCAACGCCTCCAGACGCAGCGACTGACCCGCCTCTAATCCTGCCTGCCTTTGCAGTGCCAATAATGCATTCGATTGCGCCATATCCAACCACTGGCGACGTTCACCCGTGACGGCGTGTCGTATCTGCACCTTGTGTCCAGCCTGTTCCGTCAACAACGGCTCGATCGCCTCGTCACTCACTTCGATGTTGGTGATGATCAAAGGAGGTACGCTGCGTTCCAGATAATGTTGCGCAAGGAATGCCTCCAACACCTCGACACTATCTTGTCCCTGCACGTTGGCGGGGAAGAATTGTTTATCACCCAGATGACGGCCTCCGCGCACCACCGCAAGATTCAGGCATAGCGCCCCTTCAGCTTCAACGACCGCGACGATATCTGCATCGGTATCGCGCCCACTTTCAACGAACTGTTTTTCCTGTACTGCATGCAAGGCTTGTAACTGATCGCGCAAGGCGGCGGCCTTCTCGTAGTGTAGTGTCTCTGCCGCTTGCTCCATCGCGTCGCGCAAGCGTTTCTCCACCTCGTCATGTTTGCCCTGCAACAGCAGCCCTGCATTACGCACATCGGTCGCGTAATCCTCGGCGCTGATGATGCCGACACAGGGTGCGCTGCAACGATGGATCTGATGTAGCAAACAAGGTCGCGTACGGTTGTTGAACACAGCCTCTTCACATGTGCGCAGAAGAAAGACCTTCTGCAAAAGATTGATGCTCTCCTTAGCCGCTTGCGCATTGGGATAAGGACCGAAGTATTGATGACGCTTATCGGTCGCACCGCGATAGTAAGTCAGACGCGGCGATGGACTGCCGGTGAGCACGATGTAGGGGTAAGACTTATCATCACGGAACAGGATGTTGTAGCGCGGTTTAAGCGACTTGATGAGATTGTTCTCAAGCAGTAACGCTTCCGCTTCCGAACGCGTCACCGTGACCTCGATGCGCGCGACATGCGACACCATCAACCGGATACGCGGCGACAGATTACTGATCTGAAAATACGAGCTGACACGCTTCTTGAGTTGGTTCGCCTTGCCAACGTACAACACCTGCCCTGCTTCATCCAACATGCGATACACGCCAGGTTGCAAGGGCAGACTGGCGAGGAACGGCTTAGGATCGAACGCGGACTCAGACATGACTCACATCAACGCTTGCAGACCACTGGAGAATTCCGTTGCCCCACCATTCGCTGGATGACGGACCGCACCGGTCACGTGTATCCCCATCTCACTCAACAGACCTTCCGCCTTCTTTCCGACAGCAACGACCTTGGCTTTAGGAAACACCTCGATCAATAAGCGCATAGCCGGTCCGCCCAGCTTGATCTCCTCCGGAGTTGGCGTCCGATTCGACCACAGTTCACCCGCACGATACGGATGCAGTTGCATCGCATTCCACAGGATGGTGCGCTCGGCGATACCAAGGCGATAGAGGGTCTTCCAAACGATCGTGGCGGATGGCTCGGAGAACGGTAGACGTCGGTCAGACAGGCGACCTTGTGATGCAGGGATGCGCGGGATCGCCCCCTCGCCCAACAGACGTTCACTGGTGAAGGCGACACCGCTATAGCGACACCCCTGATACCCCGGTGCTTCGCCGACCAAGATGAATTCAGGATCACAATCCAAATGCTGTGACAGCCTCTCCAACTTTGCAACAGGCCCATTGCCTATCGCATCATGCGGACAACTATCTTTCCATGGGTTGAATAAACCTTCCAAGCCGGATGGCAAGGTGTCCACAAGATTTCTAGCGAGCGATTTCATACTCTTCTTCATGATTCACACGTGCAATTTGATATGGGAGATTCTCGCAGTCCGCACGCGATGTCGCAATCAATGATATCGAAACCAGCAAAGAAAAGCCCCGCACTAGGCGGGGCTCGTCGCGGCGATGAGTTGCCTTATTCCGCAGCAGGTGCAGCCGCTTGTGCCAACAACGCCTTCATGCTCAACTTCATGCGGCCCTTGTCATCCACTTCCAGCACTTTGACTTTCACGACCTGACCTTCTTTCAGATGGTCGGAAACGTTCGCGATACGCTCGTGCGAGATCTGAGAGATGTGCAACAGACCATCTTTACCTGGCAGGATGTTGACCAGTGCACCGAAGTCCAACAGCTTGACCACTGGACCTTCGTAGATCTTGCCCACTTCGACTTCTGCCACGATGTCTTCGATACGTTTCTTGGCTGCCTCGCCCGCCTCGCCGCTCACGCAGGAGATGGTGACATTACCTTCATCATCGATGTCGATCGTTGTACCAGTCTCTTCAGTCAGCGCACGAATGACGGCGCCGCCCTTACCGATCACATCACGGATCTTGTCTGGATTGATCTTCATCTTGATCATGCGTGGTGCGAAATCAGACACTTCTGGACGTACAGATGGCATCGCTTGCTTCATGATGCCGAGGATATGCATACGGCCTTCTTTAGCTTGGCTCAGTGCGACTTGCATGATCTCTTTGGTGATGCCGTTGATCTTGATATCCATCTGCAAGGCAGTGATACCCTTGTCGGAACCGGCCACCTTGAAGTCCATATCACCCAAGTGATCTTCATCACCCAAGATGTCGGTCAGCACGGCGAAACGACCACCGTCCTTGATCAAGCCCATGGCGATACCGGCCACGTGGTTTGTCAACGCTACGCCTGCATCCATCAGCGACAAGCAACCACCGCAGACGGAAGCCATGGAGCTAGAACCGTTTGACTCGGTGATCTCGGAGACCACGCGCATCGCATAACCGCATTCCTCTTCGCTCGGCAATACAGCAACCAGTGCGCGTTTAGCCAAACGACCATGGCCGATCTCACGACGCTTTGGTGTACCCACACGGCCTGTTTCGCCAGTCGCATACGGAGGGAAGTTGTAATGCAACATGAAGCGATCGGAGAACTCGCCTTGCAGCGCGTCGATCTTTTGTGAATCGCGCATAGAACCCAAAGTAGCAACGACCAATGCTTGTGTCTCGCCACGTGTGAACAAAACGGAGCCATGGGTACGTGGCAACACGCCGGTGCGGATGGTGATCGGACGCACGGTACGTGTGTCGCGGCCATCGATACGTGGCTCGCCGCTCAGGATCTGACCGCGTACGATCTTGGCTTCCAGCGCACTGAACAATTCTCCGATCTCGTTCTTGGAGACGTTCTCGAACTCCGGTGTCGCCAATGCCTCTGAGACTTTGGAGCGGATCGCATCCACTTGATGGGTACGAGCTTGCTTCTCGCGTACTGCGTAAGCTGCCTTCAGCTCGTTCTCAGCCAATGCATTGATCTTTGCGATCAGCGCTTCGTTCTTAGGTGCTGGTGTCCAATCCCAATCGTCTTGACCAACCGCATCAGCCATCTCATTGATGGCATTGATGACTGCTTGCATCTGTTCATGGCCGAACACGACCGCGCCCAACATGATCTCTTCAGACAACTCTTGCGCTTCGGATTCGACCATCAGCACTGCTTTGGCGGTACCCGCGACGACCAAGTCCATCTGCGATGTCTTCAGTTCATCAGCAGTCGGATTCAACAGATATTGACCGTTGGCATAGCCCACGCGAGCAGCGCCGATAGGGCCGTCGAAAGGGATACCAGAGATCGCCAACGCAGCAGATGCGCCGATCATGGAAGGGATGTCGGAATCGATCTGTGGATCGGAAGACACGACAGTCGCTACGATCTGCACTTCGTTGTAGAAGCTTTCCGGGAACAGAGGTCGCAATGGACGATCGATCAAACGAGAAGTCAGGATCTCTTTCTCGCTCGGACGGCCTTCACGTTTGAAGAAACCACCAGGGATCTTGCCCCCCGCATAGGTGCGCTCTTGATAGTCGACGGTCAACGGGAAGAAGTCTTGATCAGGTTTTGCATCTTTACGGCCAACTACGGTGACCAGCACCACCGTGTCGCCCAAGCTGACCATGACCGCACCACTGGATTGACGAGCGATCTCGCCTGTCTCCAATGTCAGTTGTTGATTACCGTAACTCAGTGTTTTTTTATAGTGACTCAAGATTAGTCCTCTCCAATGTGAATGCCTGACCGAGTGGTCAATGCACCGATACGACAGCCAAAACAAAGCGGGTCGCTATCGCGACCCGCTCGTAAATCTTAATTACTTGCGCAGTTCCAAACGTTGGATCAGCTCTTTGTAACTACCTTCGTTCTTGCTCTTCAGGTAGTCCAGCAGCTTGCGGCGGCGGCTGACCAGACGGAGCAGGCCACGGCGTGAGTGGTGGTCTTTATTGTGTTCTTTGAAGTGATCGGTCAGGTAGTTGATACGAGCGGTCATCAAAGCGACTTGTACTTCAGGGGAGCCAGTGTCGCCCTTTGCACGTTGGTAGTCGGTCACGATCTGCGATTTTTGTGCTGCGGTAATAGACATTTACTTACTCTCTCCAAATAAAAAGTGCGGCATTCTAACCTTGAACAGGGTATCCACTCAAGCTGAATTAGGGATGGCGGCGGCCTTAGCGATACTCGACAACAAGCGACTAGGGGACAATCTACCCTCGACCAGCTCGCCCAGACCGATAAATCGCCCTTCTGAATACAATCTGCGCTTGCCATCGGGGTAGCTATCGGTCAGCCCAAGCCTTTGCCCTCGGGCTAAACGCGTGGCTTGGACGCTATCCAACTCCAATGACGGCAAGTTAAGCACCAATCTATCCAAAGGCAGCAGGTATGAATCGCGCTCAGCCGGCCCCATCGCTTCCAATTGCCCCAAGGTATGCGCCTCGCTCAAACCGAACTCCCCGATGGATGTCCGGCGTAAACCGATCAAATGACCGCCACAGCCTAGGGCTTCGCCGATATCCTCGGCCAAAGTGCGTACATAAGTGCCTTTGCTGCATAAGACGCTGAATTCCAGCTCATCGCCTTGCAAGCGTTCCAGCTTCAAGTCATGGATAGTGATTTTCCGTAGTTCGCGTTCAACGGTCTCACCTTTTCGGATGTATTCGTACAGCGGCTTGCCTTGGTGCTTGATGGCGCTGTGCATAGGGGGGAGCTGCTGGCTCTCGCCCAGAAAGTTCGCCAATACCGTCAACACTTTAGACTCGTTGACGTCAACTGGGCGCGTCGCTATCACTTCCCCCTCGGCATCTCCCGTCGTCGTCTTTTGACCTAGTCGTATCGTTGCGCGGTAGCCCTTGTCGGCATCCAACAAAGCGATGGTGTATTTGGTGGCTTCACCAAAACAGATTGGCAATAGGCCGGTAGCGAGCGGATCGAGCGTGCCGGTATGCCCGGCTTTTTCGGCACCGAAAAGCCAACGCACCTTCTGCATCGCCGTGTTGGAACTCAACTCCAATGGCTTATCGAACAGCAATACGCCGTCCAACTGCCTTTTGATACGGGTCGTGCGATTAATGATTGGTGTCGCTGGCAACGGCTTTATCGATCAACTGAGAAAGATGAGCGCCACGCTCGATGGAGGCGTCATAGAGAAAATGTAACTGGGGGGTGATACGCAATTTCATGGCCTTCGCCAACTGACTGCGCAAATATCCCGCCGCACGTTCCAGACCTTGGAGTAATTCTGGGCTATTGCCATCCAATGAGGTGTAGAAGACTTTGGCGTGGGCATGGTCGTTAGTCACTTCCACCCCTGTCAAAGTGACTTTACGCACGCGCGGATCTTTGACTTCCAGCCGGATCAGTTGAGCCAGCTCGCGCTGGATCTGTTCGGCGATACGATCGGTACGTGCGTAGTCCTTTGCCATTTATTGGAGCGCCCGCGCCACTTCAACGATCTCGAACACTTCAAGGAAGTCACCCACTTGCAGATCGTTATAACCTCTCAACGAAAGACCGCACTCGAAGTTGGATTTGACTTCTTTCGCGTCATCCTTGAAGCGCTTCAAGGAATCGAGTTCGCCCGTATGGATGACCACGTTGTTGCGCAACACACGTACGCTGGAACCTCGCTTGACCATACCTTCTGTGACGTAGCAACCCGCGATGGTACCGACCTTGGAGATGGTGAACACCTGACGGATCTCGACCATACCGATGATGCTCTCCTTCTTCTCGGGAGCCAGCATGCCGGACAGCGCCGCTTTGATCTCATCGACCATCGCGTAGATGATGTTGTAGTAACGGATGTCCACACCAGACGATTCTGCCAATTTACGCGCCGTTGCATCGGCCCGTGAATTGAAACCGATGATGATGGCTTTGGAAGCCAGCGCCAAGTTGACGTCAGACTCGGAGATCGCGCCCACACCACTGTGGATCAAGTTGACCTTGACCTCAGAAGTAGACAGTTTCTGCAAGGAACCCGCGATAGCTTCGAGCGAACCTTGTACGTCGGCCTTCACGATGACAGACAGAGAACGCACTTCGCCTTCGCCCATCTGCTCGAACATGTTCTCCAACTTCGCGGCTTGCTGTTTCGCCAGCTTCACGTCGCGGAACTTGCCTTGACGGAACAAGGCGATCTCACGCGCCTTCTTCTCGTCAGCCAATACGAGGAAGTCCGCACCAGCCACAGGCACTTCAGACAGACCTTGGATCTCGACTGGGATAGATGGACCTGCTTCGGTGATGTTCTTGCCGTTCTCATCCAGCATCGCGCGAACACGACCAGAGACGGAACCGACCAAGATGGCATCGCCACGTTTCAACGTACCCGATTGAACCAGCAGGGTCGCCACTGCGCCCTTACCCTTATCCAAACGCGCCTCAACGACGACACCCTTGGCACTCGTGTTCTTAGCAGCCTTCAATTCCAACACTTCGGCTTGCAACAAGATGCCTTCCAGCAAGGTGTCGATGCCCTGACCCGTCTTCGCAGAGACCTCGACGAACATGCAATCACCGCCCCAGTCTTCTGGGACGACGCCTTCAGTGACCAACTCTTGGCGCACGCGCTCCGAGTTCGAGTCTGGCTTATCGATCTTGGTGATCGCCACCACGATAGGCACTTCCGCCGCTTTCGCGTGATGGATCGCTTCTTTCGTTTGCGGCATGACGCCGTCATCCGCAGCGACAACTAGAATCACGATGTCGGTCGCTTTCGCACCACGCGCACGCATCGCCGTGAAAGCCTCGTGGCCTGGGGTGTCTAGGAAAGTGATCATGCCGCGCGGCGTATCCACATGGTATGCACCGATGTGCTGTGTGATACCACCCGCTTCGCCCGAAGCGACGCGAGTACGGCGGATGTAATCCAGCAAAGAAGTCTTACCGTGGTCGACGTGGCCCATGACAGTCACTACTGGTGCACGCGCTTCCAGCACGGCATCTTCATGATCTGCCGCATCCATCAAGAACGCATCAGGATCATCCGGTTTAGCTTGGATCGCTTTATGCCCCAACTCTTCAACGATGATCATCGCCGTCTCTTGATCAAGCACTTGGTTGATGGTGACCATCGAACCCATCTTCATTAGCGCCTTGATGATCTCGGCTGCTTTGATAGACATCTTCTGGGCCAATTCAGCCACTGTGATGGTCTCTGGGATCATCACTTCTTGAACGATCGCCTCAGTCGGTAAGGTGAATGCGTGTTGTGCGGCATCGTGCTGTTTGCTGTGCTTGTCATGACGACCTGCACGCAGTGAACTGCCTGCACGAACACCTACGTTAGCGCGAGGATCCGTGTTACGTGATGGCGGACGTTTCTTGTGTCCAGCTTCATCCCAAGGACTGTCTTTCGCGGGTGCTTTATCCACTTTCTTAGCAGGCTTCGCCACCTTGTCGCCCGGCTTGAGCGTAGGTTTATGCAAAGTGCCTTCTTGTTTTTCTGCGGCAACGACTGGCGCGACCACCTCCACCTTCGCCTCAACAACGGGTTCAGGGACTGGCTCTGGCTTAGGCTCTGCTGCCGCTGCTTTACGCTTGGAGCGTGCTTGTTTAGCTTCGATCTCAGCCGCCTGGCGTGCAGCCAGCTCAGCTTGGAGGCGAGCTTCTTCTTCGCGCGCCTTCAACTGCTGCTCGTCCAAAACGCCCTTAGCTCTTACTGGCGCGGGTGTCGCTACAGGTGCGGGGGCTACATCAGCCACTGCCTCAACGACGGGTGCTGGCTTCTCTTCTGCCTGTGCAGTGGGAGCGGCGATGGTGCGCTTCTTACGCACTTCGACTTGAATGGAGCGCGCTTTGCCCGTGCTATCGGTCTTTTTGATAGCGGTCGTTTCACGACGCGTCACAGTGATCTTGCTCTTGCTCGCACCACCATGCGCATTGCGCAGATGCTCAAGCAACTTGGCCTTATCCTGCTCAGAGATCGCGTCGGAGTCAGTCTTCTTATCCACACCAGCCGATTTCAACTGCTCTAATAGCAGTTCGACTGGAAGACCTAGCTCCCCAGCGAATTGAGCGACATTCATTTTTCCCATTGCTTTCCTTCAGTCCTGCGGACTTATATTACTTATACGAACCAAGGCGCACGCGCCGTCATGATCAACTGATTCGCACGTTCAGCATCCATGCCAGTCAGTTCTACCAACTCTTCTCCATCCAGATCGGCCAGTTGATCTTGTGTGACCACACCTTTACCAGCCAATGTGCGCGCAGTCTCTTCATCCATGCCGTCGATCTTCAATAGACCTTCGATACCGTGTTCGACTTGCTCTTCATTCACGATCGCTGCGGTCAACAGCGCGTTACGTGCGCGGCTACGCAGCTCGTTCACCGTCTCTTCATCCAAGGCCTCGATCGCCAACATCTCTTCCAGCTCTACGTAGGCGACTTCTTCCAAGGTGTTGAAACCTTCCTGCACTAGGATGTCCGCCACCTCCTCGTCCACATCCAGCTTCTCCACGAACATATTGCGGATCACGGCGAACTCTTGCTCGTTCTTCTCGGCAGATTGTTCAACCGTCATCAGATTGATCTCCCAACCTGTCAGTTCGGTAGCCAAACGCACGTTCTGACCGCCACGACCGATGGCTTGCGCCAGATTCTCTTCTTCGATGACGACATCCATACTGTGCTTGTCTTCGTCCACCACGATGCTGCTGACTTCAGCAGGCGCCAAGGCGTTGATGACGAAGGTCGCCGGCTCGTCAGCCCACAAGATGATGTCCACACGCTCGCCCGCCAATTCATTGGTCACCGCCTGTACGCGCGAACCGCGCATACCGACGCAAGTGCCGATCGGGTCAAGACGTTGATCATTGGTACGCACAGCGATCTTGGCGCGAGAACCCGCGTCGCGCGATGCGCTGACGATCTCCAAGATACCTTCTTCGATCTCAGGCACTTCCAACTCGAACAACTTCTTCAAGAACTCAGCGGTGATACGCGACAAGATGATCTGTGGCCCGCGAACAGTGCGATCCACACGCAACAGATAAGCACGCACACGGTCGCCCACGCGCAGATTCTCTTTCGGGATCATTTGATCGCGTGGCAACAAGGCTTCGATCTTGCCGAACTCGACGATCGCGTTGCCGCGCTCGATACGCTTGATGGTGCCGGAGACCAGATGCTCGTTACGCTCCATGAAGTCAGCCAAGATCTGTTCGCGCTCTGCGTCGCGGATCTTTTGGAAGATGACTTGCTTGGCCGCTTGCGCACCGATACGACCGAAGTCGATGTTCTCCAAAGGCTCTTCGATGAACTCTTCCAATTGGATCGCTGGATCACGTTTCTGCGCTTCTTCAAGCTTGATGTGCAGTTCAGGCGTCTCGAATGTCTCGTCGTCCATCACTTGCCAGCAACGGAAAGACTCGTATTCACCGGTTTGACGATTGATGCTCACACGCACATCTGCTTCTTCGTCCGAGAAACGCTTTTTCGTGGCGGAAGCCAAAGCGGACTCCAACGCACCAAACACGATCTCCTTGTCCACGTTCTTTTCACGCGCCAAGGCATCTACCAACAACAGAACTTCACGACTCATCGCTATCTCCGACCACTTCAGAAAACAGGCACTAAACGTGCCTTGTCTATATTCGACAATTCGATGGATACCGAACTGCCCTCCAGATCCAACTGCAAAACCCCATCTTTCAACTCGCCGATGACACCGACGAAGTTCTTGCTTCCATTCACAGGTGTACGCAATTTGAACTTTGCCTTCTGCCCCGCGAAACGCACGAAGTCAGATTCTTTCTTCAACACTCGATCCAAACCAGGCGAAGATATCTCTAGGCGTTCATACGCCACACCTTCGACTGTGAACAGGCGCACCAACTGATTACTCACGCGCTCACAATCCTCGACCGAGATACCTTCCGGCTTATCCATGAACACGCGCATCAGCCCGCGCCCAGAGACTTCCAGATCGACCAACTCGTATCCCATACCAGTCAGCGTCGTATCAACCAGCTTTGCCACATCCATATTCGTACCCACAAATAAAAAACGGGCTCGAAGCCCATCTGAAAACGGCGCGGATTGTACCAAAGGAATGCACTAATGGAAACAGGTATTTAAGGGGGATGTTCTTGGCGTAGGCTGGTGGTGAGCAGAGCGAACCCCAGCATGTTAGGTATTGGCTAATGCTGGGGTTCGCACCTCACCACCAGCCTACCCATCAACTCACCCCGCCATCAACTTCCGAATACCTTGCGCATCCGGCTGCAACACCACGCCTCGCTCGGTGATCAAGCCAGTCACCAACTCTGCTGGGGTCACATCGAAGGCTGGATTGCGTATCTTCACCCCCTCCGCCGCCCAGTGGGTGTCGCGGAAGCCTTTCACCTCGTCTGCCGAGCGTTCCTCGATGGGGATATCCTTGCCAGAGGCGATATTGAGGTCGATGGTCGAGAGCGGGCATGCCACATAGAACGGGATGTTGTGGCGCTTGGCCAGCACCGCGACCATATATGTACCAATCTTGTTCGCCACATCACCGTTGGCCGCCACCCGATCCGTCCCCACCACCACGGCATCCACCTCGCCCTGCGCCATCATGTACCCCGCCATGTTGTCGGTGATGAGCGTCACGGGGATGTTCTCCTGCACCATCTCCCAAGCCGTCAGCCGTGCACCTTGCAAGAAAGGACGCGTCTCGTCGGCGATGACAGAGATCTTCTTACCCGCCTCCACCGCCGAACGGAACACCCCCAGCGCCGTGCCCCACCCCGCCGTCGCCAATGCGCCCGCGTTGCAATGCGTCAACACCCGCGCACCGTCTTTTAGCAAGGCCGCGCCGTACGCGCCCATCGCCTTGTTGATGCGGATGTCCTCCGCCAATATCTCATGCGCCTCGGCCAGCAGGCACTGCGCTATCTCTTGTGGGGATTGTGTCGCGACGCCCTCCCAAACCTTGCGCATACGCTGCAACGCCCAGAACAGGTTCACCGCCGTCGGGCGGCTGGCTGCCAGCACGGTGAATCCAACTTCCATACTTTCTTTGAATTCAACTGCCGACTTATCCTGCAAACGCAACGCCTCCAGCGCCACCCCATAAGCCGCCGCCACGCCGATCGCCGGCGCACCGCGCACCACCATGCTACGGATGCCCTCCGCCACCGAAGCGGCCGTGTAGTAACTCAGGTATTCAAAAGCGGCAGGCAGGATGCGCTGATCCACCATTTCCAGCCTGTTGTTGAACCAGCGTAAGGTTTCGACTTTCATTCAATCGCCCTCAAACTCGCACAACGCAAACACCTTCTGCCCCAACTTCTCCAACCTTGCACGTCCACCGATATCCGGCAGGTCGATGATGAAACAACACTCGACGATTTCACCGCCCATCTTTTCGATGAGGATGCAGGCGGCTTCGGCGGTGCCACCGGTGGCAATGAGGTCGTCCACCAGCAATACCTTCTCGCCTTTTTGAATGGCATCGGTGTGTATCTCGATGCGGTCGGTGCCGTATTCCAGCGCGTAGTCGTGGCCGATGGTCTCAGCGGGCAGTTTGCCTTTCTTACGGATGGGTACGAAACCTTTGCCCAAGGCATAAGCCAATGGCGCGCCAAGGATGAAACCGCGCGACTCGATACCGGCGATCTTGTCTATCTTCATGTCTTTGTAGCGACGCACCAGTTCATCCACCGTGGCGCGGAAACCCTCTGGGTCTTTGAGCAAGGTAGTGATGTCGCGGAACTGGATACCTTGTTTGGGGTAATGGGGGACGGTGCGTATCTTGGATTTGATGGGCATGATTTTCCTAACTACGTTTCTTGTATTCGACGAATTTCTCTTTGACTGCGTGCATCTGTTGCGCAGTGAGTATCTGCGGCGTGCCTGCTTGCAAGGTGCGCCAATAGATCTCGCACAGGTATTCGACTTCTTGCGCAACAGACAAGGCATCAGCCAAGTCTTTACCCAAGGCGATCATGCCGTGGTTACCCAATAGGCAAGCCTTGCGATCATGCAGCGCTTCGAGTGCCAAGTCAGAAAGGTTCTGCTCGCCGAAGATGGTGTACGGCGTGCAACGGATGCTGTCGCCGCCTGCGATGGCGATGTGGTAATGCACAGCAGGCACATCCTTGCCCAGACATGCGATAGTGGTGGCGAAAGTGGAGTGCATGTGTAGCACCGCGCCGATCTCGGGACGTGCAACAAGAATGTCACGATGGAAGCGCCATTCGCTGGAGGGCTTGCCGCCTTGCAGCACCTTACCTTCGAGATCCATACGCACCATGCTGTCGGTTGTCATCTCCGCCACCGGCAGTGCAGAAGGTGTGATGAGCATGCCGTCACCATGGCGTATCGACGCATTACCGGCGGTGCCGCGATTCAATCCGAGTTCGACTAGGCGGCGTGAAGTGGCTAGCAGTTGTTGGCGGGATTCTTGTTCGCTCACGGTCAACCTTTCAATACGCGCCCAGCGATGGCTTGCAGCTTTTCTTTCATCGCCGCATCACGCGCTTCTGGCGCGGTGATGAGCGCATATTGCAATGCGCTGCGGCAACCACATTCACAGGCTTTGGCATCAACCCCCACGCGCGGCACGACTTGTTTCACCAACGTCTTGGCTTTGTCCGCATTCTCCAACAACACTTTGATGATCTGATCCACGGTCACATGGTCGTGATCTGGATGCCAACAATCGTAGTCAGTGACCATCGCCACGGTGGCGTAGCAAAGTTCGGCTTCACGGGCGAGTTTGGCTTCGGGCATGTTGGTCATGCCGATGACGTCGCATCCCCATTGGCGGTAAAGCTCGGATTCAGCAAGGCTGGAGAACTGCGGGCCTTCCATCACTAGATAGGTGCCGCCACGTAAGGCGTTGATACCCGCGTCTTTCGCTGCCGCTTCGATATGATCCCCAAGGCGTTTGCACACCGGATGCGCCATGGAGACATGCGCCACCAAGCCTGTTCCGAAGAAGGATTTGTTACGAGCGAAGGTGCGGTCGATGAACTGATCGACGATGACAAAGGTGCCGGGTTTCAGGTGTTCGCGCAGTGAACCGACTGCGCTGACTGAAATGACGTCGGCCACTCCCACTCTTTTAAGTGCGTCGATGTTGGCGCGGAAGTTGATCTCGGATGGCGGTATCTTGTGGCCACGACCGTGACGCGGCAGGAAGGCCAGCTTCACACCATTGAGTTCACCGAACAGGAGTTCGTCCGATGGCTCACCGAAAGAGGACGCCACCTTCTCCCAGCGTTTGTTCTCCAACCCTGCGATGTCATAGACCCCGCTGCCTCCGATGATGCCGATGCTTGCCTGCGCCATACCGCCCCCGTTTAATTGAGGCTGGGATTGGAACAGGAAACCCTGAGCAACTCAAGGTCAAGATCGCGCTTTGTGATTTTCCTCACATACCATGCATCTATTCCAAATTATTATGCGCTCCCTCTTCAAAAAACACTCAAGGAGCACACCATGAAAATTAACGTTGGCGGTATCGACCGTATTCTGCGTATCGTTGTTGGTCTCGCCCTCATCGGCCTGACTCTAGCCGGCACGATCGGCGTTTGGGGCTGGATCGGCGTCGTGCCTTTGTTGACTGGCGTATTTAAGTTCTGCCCTGCTTACACTTTGCTCGGCATGAACACCTGCCCAATGGAAAAGAAATAAATTCTTGCCTTTACAACACGCCCGATGATGTCGGGCGTTTTTCTTTCAGGAGATATCTATGCAAAAGAGAGTGATCATCGCTTCGCTACTAGCTATCAGCGCTTTTTCCGCTCATGCCGACAACAAGCTCGACGCATTGAAGGACGAGACTCGAACCGCCGCCATGCCTTTCATGAAAGCATTGATGGAAGAGAACAAGAAAGCCGTGCAAGAAGGTGGGCCTGAGTCTGCCGTCAAGGTCTGCAAAGACGTCGCCCCCAAGATGGCGAGCGAACTCTCCCGCCAAAAAGGCTGGAAAGTGACTCGTGTCAGCACCAAGGTGCGCAACCCGATGTTGGGTACCGCGGACGAATGGGAGCTGAAGGCACTCAAGAAGATGGAAGCACGTCTAGCAAAAGGCGAGAAGCCTGAGACCCTAGAAGTCGCCGAGATCGTGAAGGGTTCGAACGGTAAGACCTTCCGCTTCATGAAGGGCATCGTGCTACAACCTGGATGTGTGAGCTGCCACGGCAAGTCAGAAGAATTGTCGGACGCTGTCAAAGCCAGCCTTGCCGCCGATTATCCGCACGACAAAGCTACGGGCTATACCCCAGGCCAACTGCGTGGCGGTCTGAGTATCCAACGCAAGCTATAAGACCAGTCGCACGACTTCAAGGCGGATACGGTTTCCATACCGTATCCGCCTTTTATTTGGAGAGTTTCCTAACGAATTCTGGTAAATTTCTCCCACTATGACCAATACCGAACAACACGCAGAACTCCAAATCGTCGGCATGCGTTGCGCCTCATGCTCCGCACGTCTTGAAAAGTCCCTGAACCAGCTTCCACAGGTCAATGCGGTGGTGAACCTTGCCACTGAAAAAGCCAGTGTCACCTTCGACCCCAAGCTTACCAACGTCGAAGAGCTCATCCAGGCCGTCGCGGATACTGGCTTCGATGCTCATGTGGCGCGTGATTTCGCCGCCGAGAAGGCACAACGTGCCGAGATCTTCCGCATGGAAAAGCTGGAATTCTTGATCGCCTTGGCGCTCATCACGCCGATGTTGCTTGAGATGTTCTTAATGGTGTTTGGTATTCACTTCAACCTGCCCACTTGGTTGCAATGGTTGTTGGCTACGCCTGTGCAGTTCTGGGCGGGTATGCGTTTCTATCGCGGCGCATGGGGTAGCTTGAAACACGGTAGCGGTAATATGGATCTGCTGGTTGCTCTGGGAACCAGCGCCGCCTACTTCCTTAGTTTCTTCATCATGGTGCTCGGCATCAACCAACCTGTTTATTTCGAAGCTGGGGCGACACTCATCACCTTGGTGCTCCTCGGAAAACTGCTTGAAGCAGGAGCAAAACAGAAGGCGACATCGGCGCTAGAAGCCCTGTTCCACTTGCAACCCAAGATCGCGCACGTAGAGCGTGATGGCGAGGTGATCGACGTTCCAGTCGGGCAGTTCCGCCCCGATGATATCTTCGTCGTGCGCCCCGGTGAGAGCGTGCCTGTGGACGGCGTGGTACTGGAAGGCTCTTCCAGCATGAATGAGAGCATGTTAACGGGCGAGAGCCTGCCGCAAGCGAAGGCAGTGAACGACAAAGTGTATGCCGCCACAGTGAACCAACAGGGCATGCTCAAGTGCCGCGCTATCGCAGTCGGTAGTCGTACTCAACTGGCTGCCGTCATCCGTTTGGTCGAGCAGGCGCAAGGTTCCAAGGCCGCCATCCAACGCATGGCCGACAAGGTATCCGCCATTTTCGTCCCCGTCGTATTGCTGCTGGCTGTCGCGACCTTCATCTACTGGTTGAATTTCGAAGGTGATTTCTCTTACGCGCTCATCAATGCGGTGTCGGTGCTGGTCATCGCCTGCCCTTGCGCATTGGGCTTAGCGACTCCCATCACCATCGTGGTCGCCAGCGGTTTGGCGGCGAACAATGGCATCTTGGTCAAAGACGCTTCCGCATTGGAGCGTGCCCATAAGCTCTCTGTATTGGTGTTGGATAAGACAGGGACGCTCACTGAAGGTAAACCCAGCGTCGCCGAGGTACGCCCAAGTGCAACGAGCGGTGTGGGTGAATTACTACGCATTGCGACCAGTCTTGGTCAACACTCCACCCACCCCTTGTCAGTCGCATTGCAAGACTACGCGCAGACACAAGATGTGACACCGCTCCCTATCGCCGATTTCAATGAGACAGCGGGCAAGGGGCTGCGCGCCAAGATGGAGGGCAAGGACTATGTGATGGGCTCTCCTTCATTCGTGGCCGAACAAGGTGTGAAGATGGATGAGCCTTCCATCTCTGCATTGCAACAGCAAGGACGATCGGTCATCGCAGTAGCACACGATCAAGCACTGCTAGGACTGATCGCATTCTCTGACCAACTGCGTCCGACCAGTATCGTCGCTGTGGCTCGGCTGCGTGAGATGGGTATACGCGTGGTGATGCTGAGTGGCGACAACGATGCGACCGCACGTGCCGTGGCGCAACAAGCCGGCATCGACGAATATCAGGCTGAAGTATTGCCACAAGACAAAGCACGCTATGTGAACTCTTTCAAAGGAAAGAACCAGATCGTCGGCATGGTGGGAGACGGTATCAACGATGCCCCTGCGCTAGCGGCTGCAGATGTGAGCTTCGCCATGAAGAGCGGTAGCGACATCGCCATCGAGGCTGCCGACATCACTTTGATGCGCAACGACCTATCCAGCGTGGCAGATGCCATTGACCTATCTCGCGTCACCTTGAGCAAGATACGCCAGAACCTGTTCTTCGCCTTTGCCTACAACGTGCTGGGTATCCCCTTGGCGGCGATGGGCTTGCTCAACCCCATCATCGCGGGCGGTGCGATGGCGATGAGTTCACTATCCGTGGTGAGTAATGCGCTGTTGCTCAAGCAATGGCGTCCTGGTTACAGAAAGAATGAACCGAAACCGATGAATGCAGTCGAAACAGCGTCCGATATCGGCGAACAAACACAAGGAGCTAGAACATGAACACAAAACTGATCCTCTCCCTTTCCGCAGTCGTCCTGCTGAGCGCTTGTGCGACAGGTAAATCGGGGGATGTCTATACACGTGACCAAGTACGCCAGATCCAGACCTACAAGGTCGGCGTCATCGAACAGATCAACATGGTGCGCATCGAAGGTACGCAAAGCCAAGTCGGTACGGCAGCAGGCACTATCGCCGGTGGTATCGCGGGTAGCGGTGCGGCAAGTGGCAAAGCTGGCGAAGTCGCTAGCGTGCTGGGCGCTGTCGTCGGCGGCATGGTGGGTGCCGCAGCAGAAGAAGCCTACACTCGAGAGAGCGGTCTCGAGTTCGGTATCAAGATGGAAGACGGCAGCCACATCTCCATCGTTCAAGCCAAGTCAGTCAATGATGCCGAGTTCAAAGTGGGCGACACCGTTCGCATCATCGAGAGCGGCGGCGTGACTCGCGTCACTCACTAGCCCCTTCGCTCCAAAAACAAAAAGCGGTGGGTCACCCCACCGCTTTTTTTCGTCCTGCAAGAACTGCTATTGAGCCACGGTATTCAGCGCGACCTTCTCTGGCAGGGTCAGCTCGGTACTCATCTTCATGCCGTTCACTTCTATACGTTCATCTTGGACAGGCGTTGTGGTCACGTTAGCGATGGTAGAGACCGACTCGCCAGTCGCAAACTGTGGCATAGCCATCCAAAGTCCCGCTGTGATGACCAGCGTCGCGACCAGAGCCGCTTGAGACAGCTTGCTGATGAGGGTGCTCTTACGCAATCGGCTCAATAATCTCTCAGTTTCTAAAGCGGCGTTACTTCTTTCCAATTCGAAACGCATCGTATCGCTGGTCTTGAAATCCAAAGCGATGCGAGACATGGCTGTCGCTTTTAATTTCTCCTGCAATGCGGCCTTCTCTTCTGCTGCTTTACGTGCAAGGCGTTCCGACAAGGCACGTTGACGTGCTAATTCAGCAGCTTGTTTTTCCACCTCGGTACGAGCAGCGACCTCGACCTCGATCGTCTTTTCTGCTTCCAATCGTTCTTGATGCAAAGCGTCTATCCTTGCTTGAACGATCTCGTTATGACGCAACGACTCAGCTTCCTTCAGTGCTTTCGCCTCGATCTCACTAGCCAGCAACTCGGCATGTGCCAACGAGATCTCTTGATTGCGACGATCTTGTTCGATCAAGAGCATCTCTTGTGTCTCATTCTGAGCTGCGACACGTTTTGCCTCTTCTGCGATCGCGATCCGTTTTCTAGCCAAAACAGCGTTCTTAGCGTTTTGTTGCAAGACTTCTTCTTCGACTTTGATGGCTTTTTGCAAGGTATCCGCCTCAAGCTTAGCCATATTCATCGCACGCAAGGCGAACTCTTCCTTCTCTTTTGCCAACGTGATCAGGTTCTCTTCTTGAGCCAGCTTGGCTGCTGCGATCTCCTGCGCCCTTACTTCCAGTTCGATGCACTCGTTATCCGCTTCGATCGCACGCAACTCTGTCTCCATGCGCAAGGTGATCGCCTCGATCGCACCGCGCTCTGACTCCTGTTTTTGCTGCATGACACTTGCTGCTTCCGCTTCCAATGCGACGCGCTGCATCGATAATTCCGCAAACAACTTCTCAGCCGAGATACTTTGCTGAATCGCCACCTGCTCCTCTTGTTCTGCAGCCAATCTAGCCTCAACAGCTGCATATTCGTCCAGACTCAGCTGCAATCTTTGCTGAGAAGCTGCCAGTAGACCATTGATCGCATCCAGTTTTTGTTGGAACACCTGCACAGCTTCTTTATCATTGCTCGCGCGCTGTTGCTCCTCTTGATACAGGCGCGCTTCCAAGATCGCTTTTTCATCTGCAAGCTCTTTGGCACGATCAGCCATCTCCTTACGATGTGACGCATTCGAGATAGCCTCTTGCTCTGCCGCAAGTTGGAGTTCGATCGCACGTGCCGCCCCCATCTCAGCTTCAGCACGTTGCTGGGCTTGAGAACGCAGCTCACTTTCCGCTTGTAAGCGAGCCTCTGCCGCACGCTTGGCTTGTGTCTCTGCCACCAACAGATCACGTGCTTCGATCTCGGCCTTGGCGATAAGTGCATTCGCTTCCTCGCGCTCTTTGGCAGCGAGTTGCTCAGTCTTGACACGTTCTTCTAGAAGTTTGAGAGACTCCTGGTCAGCCTGTAGTTTTCTTTGTGCAGCGATGCGCTGCTCCTGCTCTTTCGCAGAGATATCCTTAGCTAGTGCCGCAGCCTTCACCTCATCTGCCAAGCGTGCAGCCGTGACCGCTTGCGCCTCGCGTTCGATGAGCGCGCGCTGTTCGATACTTTCGGTAAGGTTCTGCTCTTCCTTGACGCGTGCCATCGCAGCACGCTCCGCCTCCAACTCGGCAGCGATTCGCGCTTGTATCTCAGCCAAGGCCAAGGCCTCAGTACGCGTACGCGCCTGCATGGCTTCTTGAGCAGCCACTTCGGCTGCCAACTTGGCATTGACCAACGCGACCGCTTCTTTTTCTTTCTTTAGTTTCTCTTGTGCGGTGTCACTCAGTAAGGCCTCTAGATGTGCTTTTTCCTGCGCTGCGATAGCCGCAAGATGGTCCGCCTCGGCGCGACGCTGCAACTCATCGCGCATCTTCCGTTCGCCTTCGAGACGAAGTTCAAGCTCGATCTGAGCCTGTCTTTCGGCCTGCAGGCGTTCATTCACCTCTTCCGAAAGAAGCGCTTCCGCCTTCAGTTTGTCTTGCGCCGCTTGGGTCAGCTCTCGCTCCAACTCTAGGCGCGTATGGACTTCGTCAACGATCTTCTCTTCTGTTCGGTTGCGTAGTTCGATCTGGCCAGCAAGCTCACCTTCACGTTGCGCCTTACCTTGAGCGATGGCGCGAGCGTGCGCATCGGCACGAGTACGTGCTTGAGCAGCGAGCTGCGCATCGATCTCCGCCTCGATACGGGCGCGAGATTCAAGGATAGCTTCGGATTCAGCAGGATCACCACCATCACGTGATGAGACTAAACGGATCTTATTGAGTGCTGACATGTTCCACCTCGTATCAAACTAGGATGCCTAAGATTGGCACGAGGCTAAGGTAACAAGTCTCGCTCTACCCCAAGCTTGGAATAGAGCGGAGAAATAGGGCTATTTCTTCAGCGCAGAAAGGACAAGTGAGCGGCCTTTACGAGAGCAACAGCCGCTCCCGTTCAGTGTCAGCACGCTATTCCCATTCTATTATTCATGCCAAATCCATCATATTGATTTACTTATATTTATTGCTCTCACTAACTATTAATACCCTTAAATATACCCTTCTTGGAATTGACGTACCAAGCAATAAAGTCGGCGACGATTGTATCTTGCCGGCCAAACTTCCGTTACCTACTTTTAGATACTGAAGCGAGAACAGCCAGAGATGACCTCCAGAATGGGAGAGTCGACGCGATAATCCGACTCCAAAGAGATGGCTGGTTCTCGGCCACAACGGACGGTGGAGATTTTCTGAAGTGGCTGTTTGCTAGTGCAGAAGTGATGTCCTCTTCACGTTCAAGAACCGACACTCGAATCTAGGCGATTGCAGGACTTGCGATGCGGTGCATGCCCATTAAAATATCGTGTAACACGTGTATCGCCGAACACAGGATTTTTAGAGATACAAGCCTTTGACACTCTTCGATATTGCCATCACAGCAATGTCGATTTCTTCGGGCGTCGTCATGCTTCCCACCGAAAACCTGACAGCTCCGCGCGCACGCCCCGCATCGCATCCCATCGCTGCCAGCACACCACTCACCGCATCGGTCTCGGAATGACATGCCGAGCCGACTGAAGCGACAACTTGGTCGGCGACACGCGACAGTAGCTCGCGCCCGGAGATGCCTAGAAAAGAGACGTGCAAGGTGTTGGGCAGGCGCTCGAGCGGATGGCCGTTGAGCACAAGACTGGGAACGGTCGCGTTGAGTCGTTCATGCAGAGTGTCCCGCAGCTTCTGCAATTTCTGCGTCGTGGCTGGAAGATGTTTTCGCGCAAGCCTTGCCGCCTCGCCCAAGCCGACGATCAGCGCAACGTTCTCGGTGCCCGGCCGCAGGCCATGCTCCTGATCGGCCCCAAACAGGATTGACTTGATCGGTGTGCCTGATCTGACGTACAGCGCGCCCACGCCTTTCGTGGCATAGAACTTGTGACCCGCCAGCGTCAACAGGTCGATGCCCAGCGCATCGACATCGATCTCAATCTTGCCCGCTGACTGCGCGGCATCAATGTGGAACAGCACGCCCATTGGTTTGATGAGGCGCGCGATATCGGCGATGGGTTGAATCGTGCCGACTTCGTTGTTGGCGTGCATGATCGACACCAGCGCCGTATCAGGTCGCACGGCTGCGGCAACAGCATGGGGATCGACGCGACCGTAGCTATCCACTGGTACCACGGTCAGCTCCCAACCCGTCTCGCGCAGGTACAACGCCGGTTGCATGACTGCCGGATGTTCGATCGCGCTGATGACAAGATGCCGCTTGGTGAGACCTAGTGCTCTTGCCACGCCGAGCAGGGCTAGGTTGTTAGCCTCGGTTGCGCTGCCGGTGAAAACGATCTCGTCCGGCTTGGCATGGATAAGTGTCGCGACCGATGCCCGTGCTTCAACGACGGCCTGGCGCGCAGACAAGCCATACACATGTGACGATGAAGGATTGCCGAAGTGCACGTCCAAAAACGGCTGGATCGCATCGGCCACATCCAGCGCCACCGGTGTGGTGGCGTTGTAGTCAAGGTAGATCGGAGGGTTCATGCGGGTTTCTCCAGTAGTTGTTGTCGCCGCTCGATGGTCAACGTCAACATTAAAGCAATGACCAGTAAAGGCACTACCGTCAGGTTCAGCGTGACCCAGCCAAAACGATCATAGAGCCAGCCGGCAGAAAGTGATGCCACGGCGACCAGGCCGAAGATGGAGAACTCATTGATCGCCTGGACTTTCAATTGCTCAGACGGGCGATAGGTTTGGGTGAGCAGTGTTGTTCCGCCGATGAAGGCAAAGTTCCATCCCACGCCCAGCAGGATAAGTGCTGATAAGAAATTGAGATACTCGATCCCGAGAAGGGTGATGACCACGTTTCCCAGCAGAAGGGCGAAACCGACCTGCATGATTCGGGGTGCTCCGTAGCGCTTGATCAACGAGCCGGTAAAAAATGAAGGCGCGAACATACCAACGACGTGCCACTGGATGACCGGTGTGATGCTTGTTCCCGGCAAGCCGCAACCCAGTATTGCCAGCGGCGTTGCTGTCATCACCATGATCATCACGGCATAGCCGATCGCCGCTCCCAAAATAGAAACCTGCAACGCAGGTTGGGAGACGATCTCGCGCAAAGGGCGCGGGGCGACAGAGTGGGCTGTTGCGACAGGTTTGAGTTGAACCTGTGAAAGTATGGCAAGTGCGAGCAAGCTAAGCGCCCCTTGTGCGAGGTAGGAGCCGACGAACAGACTGCCTACTATCCAGTCGCGGCCCCACTGTCCCAGTTGTGGGCCAAGGAATGCAGCGACGACGCCACCCGCGACGACCCATGAGATCGCCCGACTCGAATGACTTGCCTCGGTGGCCTCCACTGCGGCGAAGCGGTAGTAATTAGCGAAGCCTTGATAACTGCCCAAGAGCAAGTGTCCGGTGACGAATAGCATGAACGATCGCTGCTGGAGCGCGAACGCACACAACAGGCTGCCTGCCAGTCCAAGAACAGCTCCGGTCACAAAGCCTGTACGTCGGCCAAAGCGACGCATCAACATGGCTGCGGGTATCGATGAGAGGACGGTGCCGATCACCATCACGGCAATGGGTAAAGTGGCGAAACCTTTGTCTGGTGCTAGGTCACTACCAAGAACAGCGCCGAGGGCCATCGACATCACGATGGCTGAAAGCATCAGCGCCTGACTGATTGCTAGAAGCAGAACATTACGGCGACCTGTGAACATATGATGTTTTCTATGTGCCAGTGTTTTTTGGGATCGGCGGGTGTATCGGCTGAGTCATCACTCGCCCTATCAATTTTCCAGAGCGGTAAACACGCAACTCACCCGGCTCGAAAGCCGTCCACTTTTCATTTATATCCAGAGGTTCAGTTGCGATCAGAACGTTATTGGCAGTATCAAGTGAACCATCGGGTTGGTCTGAGCTTGAGCGTTCCAGATAATGCAATCGGTCATGTCCGTAGGCGATCAGGTGTTCCCCGTCTGACATCAGGAAATTGAATTTGCCGAGCTTGGCAACCAAGCCGCTCACCACCGCCAGATTTTCAAACCAGGTGGACGGAGCAGCGGAAGGCAAGCTGTGAAAATGCTTAGCGATACTATCGAGGAGATGGCAAAAAGCATATTCAGAGTCCGTTCTGCCGGTGGGGCAGCAGACCGGGTTGTTGCCGGACAATTCTATGTCTACGATGTCCGGCACCATGCCGTTGTGGGCAAACACCCATTCCTTGCCACAGCACACCCTCTGAAACGGATGGGTATTACTCATATCGATGACAGGTGGAAAGCTTGCCTTGCGTACATGTGCGATAACCAGACTTGAGCGTGTGGTTCCGCATAACTGTGCAAATAGCGTGCTCTGGTGCGCCGGTGTCGGCTCCTTGGCAAGGCGAAACGTGCCGTTCTCCTGCCAAGCGAGTCCCCAGCCGTCAGGATTGTCCGCTGCCTGACCGCCATGCAAGCGAAACTCGTTGAGCTCTTGGCTGACATCTACAGGGTAGTCGGACGATATTCCAAAGAGCTCACACATCGGTCTTCCCCTATCGATATTTGCGCAGATACCAAGACTCGAAGAATGACTTGGCGTGATGCATCAGACTGAGTGGAGGTAAAGACAATTCCCCATCAGGGGTGCGTCGCACCATCATGCCGGCATCAAGGCTGTCGACTATGCAGAACAGTTCCACTTTGAAGGTCTTCTCAGGATTACCGCCAGCCAATTCTGTCAGCAGATTCTCGGCTGCCGTTTCACCTTGCAGATCGGCCATGTGTGCCTGCTTAGGCATCCAGTCCGGCCCAGGGAAGCTGCCGGAGTCACCGACGACATAGACCGCAGGCATGCCTTCGACACGGCACTGTGCATCGGCTTTGACGAGTCCGCCCGCTGAACGTGGCAGATTGGTCTGGTCGAACCACGCATTGCCGGTCAGACCAGGCATGAAGATTATGAGGTCAGTAGCGAACTCGCCGCCTTCGGTCTTAACTTTGTCTGCCTCGAAGCCGACCAGTTTATTGCCGAGTTGTTTCTTGATGCCGCGTTTATCCATCTCCGCCATCAGGCGTTGTACTGCACGTTCACCGAGGCGGTTGCCTGGATTGGGCATGGGGTTGAAGAAGGTGAGACCGATCTTGTCGCGGCGTCCTTCGCGGCGTAACTGGGTATCCAAACCGAACAGGAATTCGAAGATGGGGCCGCCGCGCATAGCGCTCGGTTCATTCGGGTTGCCCGCGAATCCAAGTGCGATGTTGCCCTGCTTGAGTGCAGCCACGCGTTCGCGGATCTGCTCTGCGGCAGCGATGCCTTCGCACGGCAGGATGGCATGTTCGATGCCGGGTAGCTTCTTGATGAAGCGTCCGCCACTGGCGATGATGAGTCCCTCGTTCACCACCTTGCCGTTGTTGGTCAGCACGCTACGTCCGCTGTTCTCCAAGCCAGTCGCTTCGCCCACGAAGAAGCGGATACGGTTGTCGCTCAGGAAGCGATCGAGCGGGATGCGCACGTCCTCTGCTTTGCGTTTACCCGAAGGTATCCAGATCAAACTCGGCAGAAAGATCAGCTCTTTCTTGGGGGCGATGAGGGTGATTTCGGCATCCGTATCGAGTTCGCGCAATTTTTGCGCCGCAGACAGTGCGGCAAAACCGGCACCGATGATGGAAATCTGTTTCATGTTTTAACTCCTAATGTCTCAACCTCGATAGAGGCAAGTGTCACTGCGAGAATCGCATCCATCCTTTCGGTTTCAGCTTCGGTAACTTAGCGCAACAATCTCACCTCACTTCAAAACCTTCTTTATGGCTGAATCAAAACCACCTTTGCTCTTCCACTCTGCAAAGCCACCCTGAATGATGCGAACATTTTCATAACCTGCGACCCGCAATGCGAATCCGGCTTGGGCGGAAAGCGAGCCGGTGTTGCAGTAGATCAGCACGGGTTTATCTTTCGGAACCGATGCGCGCTTTTCCAGCACCTGACGCCATTCGAGGTTCACGGCACCGGGAATATGCTCCTTGTCGAACTGCCCCTTGTCGCGGGCATCGATCACATAAAAGCGCTTCCAGTCTTCCTTGGGTATCTGTTCAGGGGAAATGGTGCCGCCGCCGTAGTCCGCGAAGGCCAGATACTCCTCCATCGCTTTTACAGCCTCAATATTTTCTTCAGCGCTTACGAGTGTGGGAGCAAGCGATAGAGCCGCTGCAGCGGCAGCGTGGATCATGATGCGCGAGATACTCATATATTCTCCTTACTGTTGGCTTTAAAGTCGCTTCTTGCCATGATGCCGCTATCACTGCCGAATATGCCCAGCGCAACGCCATTGAGTGTGCCGGATAGTACGGCACACTCAACCATGACTATTGATCCCCTTCGTGTAGCAATATCTTGATCTGCGTATCGAGCGCAGCATGCAGGTCGTCACCGACAACGATGTCGTTTTCGGCCAATATCGCAATGATGTCTTCCGGCATGACGATCACGCCGTCAGATGGCTTTACCAGGCTGTCGTTTATCCAAATCGCTGGAAAGCCTTGCCCGTTTGCGTCGCGGTGTGTGCTGATTTCAATCTGAAAGCGGGCACCCATATATTGAGTCAATGCTTGGCCATAACCGGTGTAGAGCGTGCAGCGCCCGCCGGGGGGCGTTTGCGAGACCACGCGTACTTGAAGCGCTACTGTTGCATCAATCGGCGCGGGTATTGCGTCAGCGGGATTGATACGCGGATGCGTCTCAGCACCGAACAGCCAAAGTATAGTTCCCGATATGAACATAGAAATAGCAACGAACCAGAACGCCGCATCGACTGAGCCGCTGAAATGCGCGGCAATACCCAATCCCAATGCGCCGATGCCGTAGCCGAGGTCACGCCAGAAACGGTAGATGCCGATGGCGGAGCCGCGCCAGTTCGGATGTGAGATGTCGGCTATTGCTGCTGAAAGATTCGGATACAGCAGCGCCATGCCAAAACCGGAAACAGCAGCAGACAACGACCACCACGCCATGCCCTCACTGAGCAGCATCAACGCCACGCCCGCACCACAGATCCACATGCCAAGGACATTGGGAATATGACGGCCGATGTGGTCGGAGAGTTTGCCGGTGAAGAACTGCGAACCACCCCACACGAAACCATAGACACCGACGATCCAGCCGATGTCGGGCAGGCTCACGCCGCGCTGATACAGAAACACCGGATAGAACACCCACACCAGTGCATCGACGAATTTCTCCACCATTCCGGCCTGACTGATGGCGAACAATCGTTTGTCACGCCACGAGACTAGCGTGAACACTTCCCATGTCGTCGGCTGTGCACTGATGTTGGCTGGGTAGCGCGGTAGCGGCCCCGTGCTGATGCCAGCCTTGTGTTTTGCCGCTTCACTCTTCGCCCATGGCAGTGTGTCCTTGACCCATAACAGGGTGAGCAGGATGGCCAGTAGGATCGTCGTCATGCCGAACAGCAACAGTCCGCTACGCGGCCCTAGCATGGTCGCCAGATAGGCGGTGATGATGCCCGCCAGCGCAAGGCCGACATAGCCGGAGAATTCATTGAGGCCGATGGTGAGGCCACGCTGGTCGGCGCGGGTGATGTCCAACTTGGAGGTCTGCGTCATCGACCAGGTCAGCCCCTGATTGATACCGAGTAATACCGTGGCGGCGACAATCCAGCTCCACGATGGAGCGAAATATACCAACAAGGGAATGGGCAGTGCGGCAGCCCAGCCCAACAGCAACACTTTCTTGCGGCCGATACGTTCGGACAGTCGTCCGGCCACAAAATTGAGCGTGCCCTTGACCAAGCCGAAGGCCACCACGAAAGCGGTGAGCAACATGAATGAATTCTTAGGCACACCGAATTCGGATTCAGACAACGCCGGCACCACCGTGCGCATCATGCCGATGGTGAAGCCCACCAGCATGACTTGCAGCAGTTGATGCAGGAACTGGTCGAGGTTGGCGCGGATGCCGTGGGTCAAATCGCTGTGCATCATCAACCTGCCAAGTTCGCGGCAACCATCTTGTCCATCTCGGTGGGGCGTGGCGGAATGTCCTTGAGCAGATATTCGACGAAATCATTTTTGTTCATCGTCAATCCGGGATTCCAGCGTTTCTCGAATCCGATGGTCGAGCTGGGCTTGCCAGACAATCCCGCACCGCAAACGCTACCTGCCTGATGTCCCGGGAATATCTCGACTTCGTTGGACAGATGTAACAGCTTGGAATGGATACTGTCGTAGAGTTGTGCGGACATTTCCTGCTCGCGTCCCAACAGATCGGGGCGTCCGATGGAGCCGACGAACAAGGTATCACCGGTAAGGACGAACCAAGGCAACTCGCCGCGACGCATGTCGGTCACCAGCAGACAGATGCTGTCAGGCGTGTGGCCGGGAGTGTGCAGTACCTCGACATTGACATTGCCTAGGTTGAGCGACTGCCCATCGACCAAAGGTTCAAAGTCGAATTTAACGCGCCCTTTGTCCGATTCGTGCAAGCAATACGGTGCGCCGACCATCTGCGCAAGCTTCCTGCCGCCGGAATAATGGTCGGCATGCACGTGGGTATCGATGACGTAATTGATGGTGACGCCCGCTTTCTTTGCTTCCTCGATGTACCACTCCTCATCACCCGCGACCACATCCACAGCCATGGATTTTCCCTTGGTGCCGCAGCCGAAGAAATACGAAAGTGAAGACTCTTTTGTTGGTAGTTGTTTGAAGAACATTGCTCGCTCCCTAGTTATCAGTTGATCGTTAAAACACTAGAACCTTGTCTGCCCACACCGTCCACTCGGCCAGTTCAGCCAAGGTGCTGCGGCGCGTCCCTGCTGCAATATCGTTCTCACTCATACCGCGCGCATCCATACAGGTGCCGCAGATACCGACTTCACCGTCGTGCCGGATCACATTGCCGAGCATGGTCTCCACGTTGTAGAAACCTGGCGGTACTTTCTGATTGTGGTGTGCTGCCGATGCCGCATCGCCGATCAAAAAGACGCGCACGGTGTTACCTTCCATTTTGGAAACCGCGCCTGCCAAACGCAGGCCGTTATAGGTGCGCTCGCTTCCATATGGTCCATCGTTGAGGATATAAAGGTGATTCATGACGACCTCCCTAAGTTGGTTTACATTCTAGCAGATACTGGAATGATTAAGCGCCATCTGTCATTCTGTGTCAAGTTAATCTATAGTTCATGCCATACAATCTAATCATTTACGGACTAATGACATGAAAGACGCTCGCAAGATCAAAGACCTGCTGTACGAACAGGTGTCCCGCATAGGCAAGGTGTTCTCCAGCCCCAAGCGCTTGGAGTTGATTGAACTGCTTTGTCAGGGAGAGAAGACGGTGGAGACGCTGGCGAATGAAGCCTCTATCAGCGTGAAGCTGACCAGCTCGCATTTGCGCGAGTTGCGCATGGCACACTTGGTCGAAACCGAACGTCAGGGTAAGAACATCTACTACCGCCTCGCCGATAAATCAGTGGCCGATCTGTGGGTGCAGATTCATACCTTGGCAGAGGAACGCTTGATCGAACTGCAACTGGCGTTGCAGAAGATCGCCACGCAGCCGAATGATCTGGTGCCGAGTGACCGTGAAAGCCTGATGAAGGCGGCGCGCAAAGGCGAAGTGGTGGTGCTCGATGTCAGACCGTCAGAGGAATACCTGAATGCGCATCTGCCATTTGCACGATCGATCCCAATCGAAGAATTGCGCCAGCGTCTGAGCGAACTCCCTAAAGACCGTTCGATCGTTGCTTACTGCAGGGGGCCTTACTGTCTGATGGCGGCGGATGCAGTCGAGCTGCTCAAACAGGAAGGTTATTCAGCGGTACATCTGCGCGAGGGTGTTGCAGAGTGGGATGTGGTAAGTAATAGGTAATTAGGAACACTAGCTTCTACTGTCCGTTTTGAGTTCAGTAGCAGACTTAATTTGTGAATATCCAGATGTCTGCAATGGCACCGAATATCCGCCAATGCAAGCTTAACTGCGCATGCATTACAAAATTTCCTTACCCACAGGCGCTCCGAAACTTACTTCGCCGTGCAAGTTGTCTGGAGTAACGCCGCTGACTAGTCGATCACTGACCACTATCCGTTGCAGCGGTTTTATCTTCGGCATTGGCGCTTGTCTTGCCTGCCACAAATCAAACTGAGTTTGCATCCCAAGCCATACGTCCGGCGTTGTGGCCAGCCATGCAGAAAGACGCAATGCTAGGCTCGCTGTAATACGGCCATTGCCGTTGAGTACCTTGGATAAGGTACTTCTCGAAACATGCAATGTCTGCGCCGCTGTCGCAACAGTCATCCCTTCTGGGAGCCATTCACGCAAGACTTCTCCCGGATGCGGTGGGTTATGCATTTGTCCATTTACAATGCAGAGATTGATTCCAATAGTGTGGCTCGATACCATGAGTTTTCGATACCATGAAAATCTTGGGAAAGCCTTGCTAGCTACCGGTTTGAGTCGAGTGCTATAGAGTGAAATTCAGGTTTTCTAATCATGGTATCGGCTGCGCCCCAACATATCACCTTAATTGATACCATGAAAATTACCATTGATAATGCAAGATACATGATTAAGTAACGCCATGATTTATATATAAATCAATTAGTTACAAACCACCCCTACTCCCACTCGATAATATACGAAAATCATATCAATATGATTATTAACATAATTGCCATGAATGCATTTGCGCATACCCCGATTTATACCCCAACTAGAAAACCATCCTTAGGATGGGAAGCTGAGGTGCTTGACATTGTACAACGCCGTCCGCTGGCTCTCTGTCTGTATCAAATTTCGCAAACTGCTGTCCCATTACACGCAGGAGGCAACAACATGAAACAGAATGACGGGGGATCTTGCCAATTGTCTTCGCTACGCCCATGCCAATCATTGAGTGCATCTTCTGGGCTTCGATATCGGTGAGGTGTCGCAGGTGGTGAGCCACGCATTCTTTAGGTTAGATGCGCTGTAGTTGCTCTGTAGGTGTCTTGCGTCTAATGCTCCAATTTGAAATTAGGAGTGCTGTAGGCGCTCTGTGGATGCTGTGAAAATATTAAGCTACTTTCAGATGGGTTGCTGGATTACTGCTTTCAGGTAGTATATTGCCTCCTCGCTATATATTGCTATAATGCAATACATGAAAGCTAAGCCCATAGCCCAAGCCAAAGAAGTACGCGATGATGGCTCCATCGTTGAGATTTCTGTCTGGGCATTGTCTGAGCCTGTGCCGCCCTGCAAGCATAGTTACAAGTATCGGTTGTATTACGGGCGCAGTGGGATCTGCTTTGTGCGCTACGACAATGAGCGCGGCAAGGGCGACCACAAACATTTCGGTAGCACCGAGCATCCATACAACTTCACTACGCTGGATGCGCTGCTGGTCGATTTTGAAACAGATGTCACGAACTGGAGGTAAGCCATGAAAGCCCTGATCGAAGTCAGCCCACGCGGTTCTGTGTTTGCCGCTGCCCGCGCTCAGATTGCACGCAGTCAAACAGGTGAGGAGGCAGACTTTTTGCTGAGGTTTGAATCGGCGAAAACGATGTTTTCCGAGTTGACCGCCGCCCGAATGGATTTGCTCGATGTGCTGAAACAAACAGGGGCGTGCAGCGTGTACGCCTTGGCGAAAGCGGCGAAGCGCAATTACTCCAACACCCATGCCGACGTTAAACGACTGACGGAGCTAGGTTTGATCGTCCGTGATGAGAACGGTGCGGTGTTCGTCCCGTTCAGCGAGGTGGACATCCGCTTTGCGCTGCAAAAGGCGGCCTGAATCATGGAAATAAAACTCATTCCGTTACCGGCAGAAGTGCGCGAATGGCTTGACGCGCCAGATGTTGGTGTCGAAGACCTTGATCGCCTGATTGGCGGTGTTACACCATACAACCTACATGGCGAGGTAAGTTTCGGAGCGCCAGTAGGCAAGGAGTTTTTGTAATAGCTCGCGCCGCAGCAGCGTGACAAATACAAACGGGCTGCCTAGCGCAGCCCGTATCTTTTCAGTGGGGAAAACAGAAGTTTCAGTTAGTACGGAAACCGTTCAGCCCAATGTTATCAAACATGTCGGCCACAGCATTTTTACTCATCACCGCGCCGTCGATCGTCTCGCTTTCCGCCTCCTTAAACACAGAGTAGCGCGCCTCTTTGCCTACCTTCGGCTGTCTGGCGATCACCAACAACGTGCGCTGCTCATATCTGTGGCGGTGACAGACACATTGAGCACACCCACATCCCAGTTGGATGGAATACTGTTGATATTTTCAAAGATTGCCCATTTTTAGAAAATCGACTACCTAGCTGGAATTATCCAAACTTGATTAAACTTGATTTCCTAAAAGCTTTAGCTATAATCTTGCCCCTATGGAAAAACTACTGAATTACGGGGCGATTCAGAGTGCTCTCACAGAACGTGGGATCACGCAGAAACAGTTGGCTAGCTCAGTTGGGACATCATCTCAAGCTGTTACCAACTGGCTAAAGGGGAAAGATTTCCCCCGCCCTGCATCACTTCTCAAGCTCGCAACCATTCTTGGACTAACATTCGATCAACTTGTGCAAACAAGCAATGCGGGACGCCCAATCATTGCTTATCGCAAGAAGGCAAACGCAAAAACAACCGATGCACACATTGCAAAGGCCGAAGGCATAGGTATGTTGCTTAAGCCATTGGTTTCGTATCTGCCCGAGTTACAGGCATTGCGCACACTGATTACTTCTCCATCGACTGATTACGATAAACTTCAAATCGTTGCGTCTCAAACTCGCAGTCGATTAGGCATTGGTGAGCAAGCGGTTCTAGGATACGAACACTTGCTTGGAGAATTCAAGGAGTGCGGTGCCATTTTGGTACCCGTACTCTGGGGTTCTAAGGGCAATCACGAAAATGCTTTGCATATTCGCTTACCTCAAGAGGATGTTACTTTCATCTACCTAAACCTCGACACCCGCCTAGAGGATTTTAAATTCTGGATGGCACACGAACTGGCTCATGTGCTCACTCCTGAACTCTCAGGAAAAATCGAGGGAGAAGATTTCGCCGACGCTTTTGCTGGAGCACTTCTTTATCCTAGGGCCTGTGCTGAGCAAGCCTATCGTGCGGCTACCCAGCAACCGAGTCTTGATCGTGCCATCGAGGTTCTGCTGCACCAAGCAGATGTGCACATGATTTCCCTGAATACCATTTTCCAACAGGTTCAAAGGTATGCCAAGGCGGCTAATTTGATGTTGCTGCCTATCGAAGAGAAAAACATCCACGCGTTGCGCAACAGCCTACGCGGCCCACTGGTCAGCGAAACTATGTTCGACCCGATGCCGCCATCGCCACAACGCTACATTGCCGCCTGTGAAAAAACTTTTCAGACGGGATTTTTTCTTGCGTTAAAACGTATGATTCACCATAGCGGCACTGGTGCATCTTATGTTCAACAAGTCTTGGATGCATCATTACAAGACGCTTCAGCACTCTACGAAGAGCTTCGCCGTTAATGCTGGTTCTGCTTGATACCAACGCCTATTTACGGTTGGCCAAGCGCATCCGCCCTTTGCTAGGGGTTGAATTTGGACATAATCAATACAGTCTCAACGTTTTGAAACAAGTCGAGGACGAAGTTTTCAAAAGTCCTCGACTCCAATTCCTCTATCCGTGGTTCACAGATACAGAACTGAAAGCAGAACGGATGGGCAAGCTAGTTCGCCTCAGCAAAGAAGAGCGAACCAAAATTGAAGCTGCCTCAAGTGTGTTGCATGCCTATGTACTTTCCGATCCGCTTGGATATACCAGCCACGGCCGTTCGCCACCTTCACCGACTGATTGTTTCATCCTGGCCTTTGGTCAGGTTAGACCCGCCATTGTCGTAACGGACGATCTCGGCATGCACAAGCTCGCCAATGATTTCGACATCGACATCTGGCACGGACATGACTTGCTTAAGAAGATGCTTACAGCAAAGGTCATAACAAATGACCAAGTGAGAGAGATTTTCACAGCGCTTGAAAACAACGACGACTTGCCTCGTACATGGCAAGAGGTTAAACACACTTCATTCAAGAAGCTATTTGGCCCCAAGCCTTAATTTTCGTTGCATTCCGCAAATGCATCTACACCACTCTTCGTCATGCAACCAAACGGTTACTCATATGGCAGATTGTCCGGATATCATTAATAAAGACGCTCAGTCACGTTCAGAAGGGTGAATTCATTTTGAGTAGTAAGGCTAAATCAATTCAATTCCAAAACGACGAACCGTAATCGCAAGCAGTCCGAAGAAAACCACGGTGATGACCACACAGACAAGAAGCGTCGGCCAGAAGCCTATCCGTGGCAGAAGTGAAGGGAAAATAAGAAACATCGGCAATGTCGGCACAACATACCAGAATGTGTACCAAGCATGATTGGCTATCTTTTCTTGGGACTGGTTTTCTACGTACAACCAGATGAGTGCCAGTATGGTGACCAGCGGCAGCGCAGCAACGAACCCGCCCAACTTGTCGCTACGTTTTGCCAGTTCGGAGACAAGCACGACAATCCCAGCCGTCAGAAAGTATTTGGTGATAATCCAGACCATAACGCACCTCTTTTCATGGATGGCAGATTAGATACCTGCATGCAACGAGCAGGAATGATTTGATGTCCCCATCTCCACTTGCAATGTGCAGTGATGAAGAAAGAAACGCTCTTCCAATGTGTGTGCGATCTCATCCATAAACGCATCACCCGGATAACCTGCCGGCATCACTAGATGGACCGTCAGAGCATTTTCGGAGGTACTCATCCCCCAGATGTGTAAATCATGTATGTCATTCACGCCCACGCATTGACGTAGATAAACTTCCACTTCTTGCACGTCGATATGGGCGGGAACAGCATTCAATGCCAGCGCGACAGACCTGCGTAGCAAGCTCCAAGTCCCCACCAGGATGACCAGCACGATCACTAGACTGATGATGGGATCAAGCCAGTACCAGCCCGTGAACAGCATGGCAATCCCAGCAACGACAACACCCAACGAGACAGCCGCATCAGCGGCCATATGTAGATAGGCGCCACGAATGTTTAGGTCGTCCTTGCTTCCTTGCATAAACAGCCACGCAGACAAACCGTTGATGACAATCCCGATAGCGGCGACCACGATAACCGTCAGCCCTGCTACTTCTGGCGGGGCGGATAGGCGCTGAATGGCCTCCCAAGCAATCGCCCCGCAGGCCACCAAAAGTAACATGGCGTTTGCCATTGCCGCCAAAGTCGAAGTGCTGCGAAGACCATAAGTAAAGCGTTCGCTCGGGGTCTTGCGCGCGAGGATGGTTGCACCCCATGCCAACAATAACCCCATCACATCCGAAAGGTTGTGCCCCGCATCGGCCATGAGCGCGGTTGAGTTTGCAATGAAACCGTAGGTCATTTCAATCGCAACAAAAGCGACATTCAATGCAATAGCGATGGCAAAAGCGCGTCCATAGTTTTGGGGAGCATCATGGTGATGTCCATCACTATGGGCGTGTACTTCGTGATGATGCGGGGTGGACGCGTTCATCACAGCGCCCCTTGTTTTTCCACCGTCGTCACCTGGTAGACAGCGCGTCCAGCCAGACCGCAGTCGGCATCACGCAACGCCTGCAACACATCGTCCACATCATCACCCATGAGCAGAATGTCCACCCGTACGCGCGGCGTGTAGCCGATCACACTATCTCGTGCTGAGAGCGCAGAATCATGCTCATCCTGCGCACTGTGACTTTCGACATGGGTGAAGGTGAATTCGGATACCCGCTCCAGATTGCGCAGTGTGTCCGCAAGTCGCTCTTTGATATCCGTGTGCGCGATCAAGGTCAGGTTTTTCATAATGATGCTCCTTTGTGAGGTTTGACTGCGCTTTCGGAACGAGTCTCCAGCCATGTATAAAGAGTGGGCAACAGCACCAACGTCAACAGCGTCGAGGTGAACAAACCGCCTATCACCACCACGGCCAGGGGCCGCTGCAACTCGGAGCCGGGACCTGTGGCGATCAGCATCGGCACGAGACTGAGGCTGGCGATGAGCGCCGTCATCAGCACTGGTCGCAGTCGCCGTTCCGCCCCTTCCTGCACCGCTTGCAGCACCGTGCGCCCGGACGCACGCAGTTGGTTGATATAGCTCACCATCACCACACCGTTCAACACGGCCACACCGAACAGCGTGATAAATCCCACGGACGCTGGCACGGAAAGATAAAGGCCGGAGAGATACAGGCTCACCACCCCGCCAATCAAGGCAAACGGAATATTAAGGATGATCAACCCCGCCTGACGTATCGAGCGGAACGTCCAGAACAGCATGACAAAGATGAGTGCGATAGACACCGGCACGACCAAGCTCAAGCGTTGCGAGGCGCGCTGCTGGTTCTCAAACTGTCCACCGTATTCGACGTAATAGCCTGACGGCAGTTTGACCTCACGCTCGATTGCACTGCGCACGTCCGCCACTAGGCTGACCACATCGCGTCCCTCGACGTTGACCTGCACCACAGCCAGACGCTTACCTGCCTCGCGTGTGATCTGCACCGGCCCATCCACCTCGCGGATATCGGCTAGCAACGAGAGCGGCACTTTGGCTCCACCTGGTGTCAACACCAGCAGGTGTGCGAGCGCCTGCGGTGTTGCACGTGCTTCTTCAGGGAAACGCACCAGCACGCCGGTGCGGCGGCTCGCCTCGATCACCTCGGACACCACCTTGCCTGCGACAGCGGTCTCGATCAGCCGATTAATATCTTCGACCTTGATACCGTATCGCGCGATCCGTTCCGGACGTATCTCGACTTGCAGATACTGCTGCCCCATGACCGGTGGTCGCACGATATCCACCGCACCGGGAATCTTACTGACCAGCTCCTCGATCTGTTTCGACTTCTCTTCAAGAACCGTGAGGTCGTCGCCGTAGAGTTTGACTGCCAGCGCGGCACGCACACCGGAAAGCATCTCCGACACTCGCATGTCGATCGGCTGGGTGAAGGCGATCTCGATGTCATCGAACGCTTCCAGCTTATGACGTAACGCATCCTGAAAATCGGCGACGCTGCGCGTCCATTGATCGCGCGGTGTGGTGAGCACGAAGTTGTCGGTCTGATAAAGCCCCATCGGGTCGAGGCGCAACTCGTCTGCACCGGTACGCGACACAACGCCAGTGACTTCGGGTAGTTCCATCATCGCCCGGTGGTACTGTGCGTCAGCGGCAAGCGAAGCTTCGAGCGTGATGTCCGGTCTCTTCTCGATGATCACCACGGTCGAGCCTTCGTCCATCACCGGCATGAACTCACTGCCAATGAACGGGAACAGCGATACAGCGACAAGCAATGCAGCGAATGCCCCGCCAACTGCGGTCTTGCGATGGGTGATGGCCCAGCGCATCACCGGCAGGTAAACATGTTTGATCGCTGTGAGTAGGCGATCATCACCATGTGCGCCGCCGCGCATGAGAAAGCTGGCGAGTACGGGGATCACAGTGAGCGAGAGCAGGAGCGATCCGGCGAGTGCGAAGCAGATGGTCAGCGCGAGTGGCGCGAACATCTTGCCTTCGAGACCAGACAGTGTGAACAAAGGTAGGAACACAATGACGATGATGAGCACCCCCGACAGCACCGGTACGCTGACCTCAACCGCCGCGCGATAGACGAGGTGCAAGCGGCTCACGCCCTTGGGTGCTTGGCCGAGCTGGGTGTGAATGTTCTCGACCACCACCACCGCCGCGTCCACCAAGATACCGATGGCGATGGCGAGTCCACCTAGCGACATGAGGTTGGCGGAAACATCAAACACACGCATCGCCAAAAAGGTGAACAGCACCGACAACGGCAGGATCAGCGAAACCGTGAGCGCCGCACGCATATTCCCGAGCAGTACGATGAGCACAATGAGCACCAACACCACCGCTTCGCCGAGCGCCTTCTGCACCGTCCACACGGCATCGTCGATAAGCTCGGTGCGGTCGTAGAATTCCACGATCTTGACACCCTCGGGCAGCACGGGGGCCAGCGCGGCCAATTCACGCTTTACGCCCGCGACCGTGGTGCGCCCGTTTGAGCCATTGCGCAGCAGCACCAGACCAGTAACGACTTCGCCTTTGGCATCGGCAGTCACTGCACCATATCGGGTAAGAGAGCCAAGATGTACTTCAGCCACATCGCGAACGAGCACTGGCGTACCGGCACGTGTTGTCACCACCACCTTGCCGATGTCATCCAGACCGCGCAACACGCCCACCGTTCGCACCAACAAAGTTTGGCCCTGACGATTGATACGGTCACCGCCCGCATTACGATTGCTGGCCTCGAGCGCCAGCGTGACATCGTCTAGCCCTAGCCCGTATTGAGCGAGCCGTTCGGGTTGCACCTCAACTTCGAAAGCACGTGCCTCGCCGCCGAGCGAGTTCACATCAGCAACACCTTCCACGGTGCGCAGGCGCGGGCGCACCGTCCAGTCTTGGAGCGTGCGCAGTTCGGCATTGCTTAAACCGCCGCCCTCGATGCGATACATGTAGACCTCGCCGAGCGGCGTGGTGATCGGTGCCAGCACCGCCTCAACGCCGGGTGGCAGATTCCCGCGCACCTGATTCAGTCGTTCGACCACTTGCTGGCGTGCCAAATAGATGTCAGTGCCATCTTCGAACCAGACGGTCACCAACCCGAGCGCGTACTTGTTGAGCGAGCGCAAGGCTGTCTGGTTGGGCAGACCCTGCATCTCGATCTCGATAGGGAAGGTGATGCGGCTCTCGACCTCGGCCGGAGTCATACCTGGTGCCTTTACAATCACCTGCACCTGCGGTGTGTAGATGTCGGGGAAGGCATCAATAGGAAGCGTGCGAAAAGCCCACAGGCCGCCAGCAATTACAGCTAGTGCAACGAGCAGCATCATCAAGCGCTGGATCAGCGCAAAACGGATCAGTGCGGCAATCATGGTTGCACCTCTTTCGAAGAATCAAGTAACGAGATGCCGGACGCGATGCGCAGGTCAGCAGCGGCTAGCGCGCATTCCTGCTGCAAATCCAAATAACGCGCGAGAGCATCAAAATAGGTGTTGTTGGCATCCACCAAGGTGAGGACGTTGAGTTCACCGGCGGCAAAACTACGGCGCGTGAGCGAGAACATCGAGCGTGAGGGGTCAAGCAGATTCGTGCGCAACCGCACAGTCTGATCGAGCAATCGAAGCAGTTGCGTATGCGCTTGTTCAAGTCGGCTGCGTGCATCCCTTTGTGCCACGGCAAGCTGTGCCTGCATGCGCTCGGACTCCGCCCCAGCCTTGGCGACCGTGCCACTGCTGTTACTCCAAAGCGGGACTTGTACGCTGATGCCTACCCCGGTCACATCGCGTCGTGCTCCCGCCAGAGTGTCACGTTCGCGATACAGACTCAGTGTCGGGTCGGCGTAGCGCTGTGATTCGGCGACACTGATCCCCGCCTGTGCCGCCTCGGCATCTTTGCGTGCCGCCAGTAGGGCCGGATGGGAATCCAACTCACGCAACAGTTTCTCGAGACTGACGGGATGAGCCGGCAGAGTCAGTGCCACTGCTTCGGCTCGATTCAGATTTGGCAGGGCCAACAGCGTACGGAAATCGATGAGCGCTTTCTGTTGCGCTCGCTCGGCCACAGCGTCCGCCTGTATTGCCTCTTCATTGAGAAGGGACAAGCGCTGGCGTTCGAGCGGCGTGAGGTAACGTACCAACCGATCTGTTTTTGAACTGCGCGAGGCATTGAGAGATTCGGCCACGAGCCGTTGTCTCTCTTCGGCAAGCTGGTGCTTGGCTGCGGCCAGTTGCAGCGCATGGAAAGTGCGCGCGACATCGCGTTCAAGTAGCAGATGCTGATAACGAAGATTCGCCTGCGCACGTTCGACATTCGCTTCGGCAGCAGTACGCTGATGTGCGATGCGTGACAGCGGCAAGGGCTGGCTTATCCCGATACGGGTGAGATCGGCTCCACCGCTTCCGCTCTCCAGACCGAGACGGTTGTTCGCATCCACGTCGATGCTGGGATTCGGCCAAGCGGAGGCTTGGGTCAAGTCAGCCGTGCGTGCGGTGATCTCGGCCTCGGCGGCGAGAAGTTCAGGTGCAATGTCGAGCGCGCGCTTTACGCTATCAGATAGCGTCCAGATAGCCCCAGCCTTCACCGACACTTGCTCCGCATCTTCTTTTCCAGATACGCCAGCGGGTGTCTGCGCAGAAGCGGAGTTAATAAACAATGCCGTCAATATGATCAGCAATAAAAATATTCTCATCGAATTCTCCCAGTAGTAACAAAGCAGGAATTCGGCGAGATGTCAGAAGTCGCTAAATGCGAAAAATCTATACAGAAAACATCTCGCCGGATCAGGCGAGTGTGTTTCTGGGGGGGCGTTCGAGGAGTGTGGGGGGAGCAGAGACGAAAGTCTCGGCATGGTTTGCAATCATGATGCTATCGTCGATCAGCGGCACGATACCAATACTGTCCGGCAAGATAGTGGAGAAGCCGGGATGCACATGGTTATGGTGGTGATCACTGACCGAAGTCGACTTGTCAGCTTCATCAGCACTAGCGATTTCGTCATCGTGATGATGTTCGTCATTATGATGGTGGTAGTGATGGCCGAAATGCTCTGCATGGCTCGTCGAATGTTCCAGCGCACCACAAACTCCCACGGATGCCATATAAGAGGCATTCAGCGAAAGCATGATGGCAAGAAAAAAGGAGAGGCTCGCGCGCATAACTTAAATGATTTGAACCCTATGAATAGATGTTGATGCTGGATTTGATTGTCCGGCTATTGGAATCTTCCGTCAACTTACAGCCCTTTCTAAATACACAGTATTCCTATTTATGGGCCGCTGGCTCAATCTTCGTATTGAGCGGGAATAACTAAAATGTGGCATTGAAATGTTTCCCAATCGGTCAACCTATTCGCCTAAGAGAAATATTGACCGACCGCTCCACCTACAAAGCGGAAGTATGTGGTGGCTGCATCGACCGTCGGTTTAGGTTAAGGGTTGCCAGATTTCAGCCCAGAACGGGCTGTCGTTGCCTGAACACGCCGCAGTCGATGGGCTGACATCTGACAACCCTCAACCATTTCTGTCTGTGACGTCCAGATGAGACAATGACAGCTATAGCTTAAACGGCCATAGGCATAGCCGTGTTGGCACACCGAAAAGCTGCCTTGTCACAGCAGCTTTTCAGTAGCGTGCCATCAGTGTTTCATCATGGGCATCGGTCGATTCTGACCCGTGGTAGGCATTGGTCGCCGTAACGGGTCTGGATGAGACGCTCTGTTATGTTTCATCTGTGTAGGCATTGACTGAGTCATACCCGCATTGTGTTTGCGACCTTGCTCTCCAAGCATGACACCAAACATATGGCTGACGATCTCCGGTCGCCGCATGATCTCGATACGATTCGCCTGCAAACGTCGACCTGCTTGCACTTGCCCCGTGACACGAACCAGATGACCCTGCATAAGTTGCCCCATGCTCCCGCCGGCAACCAAAGTCGAATTTGAATAATCAATATCGAATCCGCTGATCTTCATTTGTTCGCCCGGCATACGCTCAACAACCAGACCTTCAACCACCACCTGCCTGCCGTGTTCAGCAAAATGCAGGGAAGGGTCTTGCTGTGCGCTATCTGCAATGAGTTGCCGACCGTTCCATTTTCCTTTTACCAGCACTTCAGAGCCTGACACCAGCATTGATTCTTTTGCCTGAACCGGTGTGCCGGAAACCACGTATTCCCCCGCACCATCCCGCGCAACCGTACCCACCAGACTGACTTCCGCCAGCTCGGATACGCGCTCAATACGTGTTGCACTGATTTCGTTTGCCGCATTTCGATAACCGCTCACTTTGAGTGGCGCACCCACGGTTATCTCCTGAACGGCAGCGATCCCATCGAGCCTCGTTGCATCATTCAGCCTGACTTGCTGCCCCATCACCTCGACTAGACCGCCCTCGACTTTAAGTCCTGTCACCGGCCCTTCGACTGCGTTGAGGATTTCAATTTCGCGCGCCAACATACCATTCTTGGCATCCATAGCATCGATGGCGATAACCTGCCCAATGGCCAACTTTTCAATACCTGCCGCTTGGCCGTTACTGCTCACCCGCGTTGCATCGTCGTAATTCACCTCAAGACCGTTGATGCACACACTGGCAAATCCGGTGATGGTTCCAACGATGCCCGTCCCGCCAATGCCGCCCTTGGCTTGCGCCCCCGTCCCACCTATACCACCCTCATTTTCCAGCGCACTGATCGCAAGCGGTGCGCCAGTTCCACCGATTCCGCCCTCCTCCGCGACGCACGCAGCCGACACCACCTGTGGCATGACGAGCAAACATAAGCACACCCACTTTATTGTTTGGGCAACCATAGGGCGCAGGGAATTCATTGCTTCTTCTCTCCGGAAACGGGCTCGCTATAGAAATACAGTCCGCAGGTGAAACGCTGACGCGGTGTGTCCTCTTGCGCATCACGCGCCTCCAAGCGCATGGCTGACTGGTTAAGTGTTTTCAGCATATTGGCGCTCAACTGCTGCGCCTGTGTGTTCAACTCATCAATACTCGACTGAGACAATGCATCGTAATAGACGCTGCGCTCCAGCCACGGCGCGCCATCGCCCACCAGGTTGTGCGTGGCCGCAGCGGCATGGTCATGCAGATTGTGTGCAAAGAAGTAGAGCTTTTCTTCTAGGCCTTCTTTAGGAATGAAGGCCTCTGTGCTGAGGACTACCCGGTCTTTGTCGTCCAGACTGACGATGCCCAAGCGCAACCATTCATCAAGCACAACACGTGCACGAATGTCTTTACTGCGACTCGAGACCAGTCGCTCGAATGACACTTCGCCATCCGCACTCGAAAGGCGCGGTAAGGCACGCGGCCGACCATTGGCATCCACGAACGGCGGCTGCTCCAGCCAAGTCGCCACAAGCTGCGCGCCCACGGAAATGACTTCCGGCATGGGCATATCCACATCACCGCTCTGATTGCGCAAACGCTTGACATCTTTGCGGTGCACGCCCGTCAACAGACTGATGCGGCTATCCGTCGAAGCGTTTTCTCCGAGTCTAAATTCTTTGTCCGCCACCTCGACGAATACCCCCTTGAGTAACTCGGCGATGTACGGAAAGGTGATTCCGCTGGATAGCATCAGACGCACCAGCGGATGCAGTACACGTTTAAATGCTCTAACCAGAACCGGCGATATATCGGGATTGCTCATAGTCGTATATTCAGATGAATTGTCTGGAGTGTAATCCAAAACGCTTGACGTGGGATAATTTTACACGCACAATGCATTCGCATGTGGGAATTTTTCCCACTTGCATAAAATCCAGGAGACTGACATGAAACAAAAATTATTGATTGCAGGCGTGATGTTCACTTTTTCCACCTTGGTCGTCGCGGCTGGAATGGGTTCGGGCAATATGAGCGCGGCTGACAAAGCCGCTATGCATAGCAAAATGAGTACGATGAGCGCAACCGACAAAGCCGCCATGCGCTCCAGCATGGGTGCTGGAAATATGGGCGGCGCAGGTATGAATCACGGCGCCGGTGCCATGGGTAAAGGGGCGATGAGCGGACAAGGCATGAAAGGCACGCAGGGCACACCCAACCAGAACCGCGATGCCGCAAAGCATGATGCGATGCAAAACAATCAGGCGGCCACTCCACCCGTGCAGGCTCAATAACGCGAACCACAACACATCGAACCATCCGCTCGCGGGTGGTTCTACTATCTGGAGAAATCGAATGAAATACCTGACGATCCTACTGCTGCTGATTTCATTTCAAGGCTGCATGTTGACGGGCGAACATGGAATGCATGGCATGATGAATCACGGTCAAGCAGCAACCTCACCCAGCGGCGAACCATCGCCACCACAACATTGATGCGGTGAAACACGCCAAGAAGCCGACGGTGAAATACCGAAGTAGGCTTCACTAAAAAATACGAGATGGGGAAAGAATGAAAAAAATAATCACGTCCGGATTGATAGCGCTTGCAGCGACTCTCTCCTTTTTTGCTCATGCTGAAGGCACACTTAATCTGTCTGTCGGTTCCGAATACACCAGCGGGAAATACGGCACGACTACCTCAACCAATGTCTGGTTCTTTCCTGTCACCGCCAGTTATCGGAAAGACAGTACGTCTTTCAGCCTGACCGTCCCTTATGTACTCATTACGGGTTCAAGTGTGGGCATCGGCACCATCGGCAATCAGATTCAGATGGGGGGCGGAATGAACGGAGGCACGAACGCATCGCGCCGTGTGACGGCTGGCCTGGGCGACGTTGTGATGTCTGCCACGCAAAACCTCTATACGAATAACGATCATGACTGGGCAGTTGATGTCACGGGCAACATCAAGTTCGGCACGGCAGACAGTGCGAAAGGTCTGGGGACGGGTAAGAACGACTATTCAGTACAAGCTGATTTCTCGCAGTATTTCGATGATGCCGACCTATTCGGCACAGTCGGCTGGCGCAAGATGGGCAACCCCACCGGAATTGTTTTCAACAATCTGTGGTTCACCTCTGTCGGGGCTGGCTACTCCCTTACGCAAACCACTCGCATCGGACTGGCTTACGATTTCCGCCAAACTTTGATAGACGGCACGGCAAATTTTTCTGAATTTCTCGCCTTCGTCAACTATAACGTTTCAGACCAAAGCAGAGTTCAGATATATTTACTCAAAGGCTACACCGACAACAGCCCCGATTTTGGTATGGGTGCAACGTTGAACTTAAGCTACTAACCGATTGACTATCGCACGCCACTTTGCCACACTGCGTCCATGTCGAAGCAAATCCGAAAATTCATAGCCGTATTCATGCTGTTGTGGTTACCACTCTCTAGCGGTAGCGCACTGGCGGCTTCGCTTGCGATGCAGTTGCAGCAAGGCGAATGCCATGAGTCGGCTGAGATGATGTCGATGTCGCACGATGACATGATGTCTCACGACATGATGCAGCATGACCATGAAGCCATGCAGGTGAGCGATGAGGGTGATTCGGGTTGTACGTCTTGCGGCGTTTGCCATCTGGCTTGCACAGCCTATCTCGACACCCCAGTGGTCGCCATGCAACTGGCTGCCCCCGCTTCCCAAGCTGTTAGCTCCATCTCCGAGACTTTCGTCTCCCATCTTTCCGCTCCACTCGATCCACCACCCCTCGCCCGCGTCTAACGCAGGACGAGTTCGTCTGTAATTCCTAAACGTTCCTCGTCCTGCTTCGTTCGGCAGTCGTTTTCGGCTGTCTGCTCGTATCGAAAAGCAACCGGATGTGGATCATGAATAACTATTTAAGACTGATGACCTTGGTGTGCAGTGTGTGGCTATCCAGCAGCCATGCAGCAGAGGTACTGCCTCTTCAAAACAGTACCGTCCTCACTGCGCCCGCCGTAAAGGCGGTCGGCACGACCACGCTCGGTAGCGACGTGGATGGTTTGCTGCGCTACGCGCGCGAACACAACCCCAGCCTCGCCGCAGCGCGCTTTGATGTCGAAGCGGCCACCCAGCGCGCCGAACCTTCTGCTGCCTTAGCCGACCCCGTCTTGCGTATCGAACCGATGGATGTGACCCGGGGCGGTGGCACACGTTATCTCTTGATGCAGAGCGTGCCATGGCTGGGCAAGCGCGGTCTGCAACGCGAAGTGTCCGAGTCAAAGATGGCACAGGCCGCTGGGCAGATGGCCGCGACCTGGACCGATCTGGCGAACCGCATCAAGCAGGCTTACGCGATGTATCACTACACCGCCGCGAGCGAACGCCTGACACAGCAGACACTGGACTTGCTGGACAACATGGAACAGATCGTCCACACCCGTTATGCCAATGGTCTGGCTACCCAACAGGACGTGATCCAGGTGCAAGTGGAAAAGACCATGCTGCGCGGCGAACTCATCGCACTACAGAACGAACATCACCACAGCCATGCCCGCCTCAACGCGCTGCTATCGCGCCCGACAAGTGCACCTCTCGCCGAGCCAGATCAACTTCGCAACATGCCATCGCCCGCGTCCCTCGACGAAGCGGCCTTGCTTGAACGATTGCTCGCGCGTAATCCACAACTGCGCATCGCCGAGGCAGACATCCAATCCGCAGAAAAGAGCCGCGAGTTGAGCTACGCCAAACGCTATCCCGATTTCACGCTGGGTGTCGCACCTACTCAGAGCGGCAACACGATCAAACAATGGGACTTGATGTTGGAACTGAACATCCCTTTGCAACAATCATCGCGCCGCGCACAGGAAGGTGAGACAGAAGCGATGCTGTCTGCTTCGACTGCACGCAAACAAGCACTGCTCGACCAGATGCAAGCCGAACTATCCGAAGCACTGTCGGCACTGGAGTCGGCTCGCCGCACCGAAACGTTGATCGCCACGCGCCTGCTACCCCAGGCAGAGTTGACCTATCAGTCGGCATTAGCCGGATACGAAACGGGCAAAGTGTCTTTCAGCATGCTCATCGAAGCACAGAAACAGATCCTCAAATCCAAACAACAACACCTGCAAGCTCAGACCGACATGCAATTGCGTCTGGCCGATATCGAGAAGTATTTAGGAGAAGAATGATGAACACCACGACCAAACAAATCGCCGTTGCTCTGTTGTTGCTGGCTGTCGCCGCCACCGCTTACTGGTTCGGCACACAACACAGCAGCAATGTACAGACAGCTTCCAGCAAGGCTGCTGAACGCAAGGTGCTGTACTACCGCAACCCGATGGGCTTGCCGGATACCTCCCCCGTACCCAAGAAAGACTCAATGGGGATGGATTACGTCGCCGTGTATGAAGGCGACGAACAAGCCGCTACTTCCATCAACATCAGCATCGACAAGGTGCAAAAGCTGGGCGTGAAGAGTGAAGCGGCAACCTTGCGTGAAATGAACAGCAGCTTGCGCGTGACCGGACGCATCGAGATCGACGAGCGCCGCACCTACACCATCGCGCCGAAGTTCGAAGGCTGGGTGGAACGTCTGCATGTGAACACCACCGGCCAGCTCGTCAGCAAAGGTCAAGCGCTGTTCGATGTGTACAGCCCAGAACTGGTCTCAGCACAACGCGAACAATCGCTCGCTGCACAAGGTTTGGCCGCTATGAAAGATGCCGATGCGGAAGCCAAGCAAAGCATGCAACGCTTGGCCGAAGCGAGTGCGACGCGCTTGAAAAACTGGGATGTCAGTGATGCCAAGTTGAACGGTAATCGCATCACCTACTACGCCAAGGAAGCCGGCATCGTGCTGGAGAAAAAGGCCGTGCAAGGCATGCGCTTCATGCCGGGCGAAGTGTTGTACCAGATTGCCGACTTATCTTCCGTTTGGGTCGTCGCTGATGTGCCAGAACAAGAAATCGGACAACTGCAACTCGGCAGTACCGCACAAATCAAAGTCGATGCCTATCCGGAGCGTACATTCGATGGCAAGGTTGATTTCATCTATCCAACCTTGAACAGCGCGACACGCACGGTGCAAGTGCGCATGCAGGTCTCTAATCCGAAGACGCTGCTCAAGCCTGCTATGTTCGCCAATGCCTCCCTCGCCGTGGGTAAAGGCGGCAAGGTGCTGGCCGTGCCGACCTCGGCTGTGATCGACAGCGGCACAAGACAAGTCGTGCTGGTGCGTCTGGCGGAAGGACGTTTCGAACCACGTAATGTCAGCCTTGGTGGTCGTAGCGACGACTACGTCGAAGTGTTGAGCGGTGTTGCGGAAGGAGAACAGGTCGTCACCTCGGCCAACTTCCTAATTGATGCAGAGAGCAACTTGAAGGCTGCGTTGGGCGGGCTTGGTCATGGGCATGGCGGCAGTGCCTCGTCAACAAGCAAGAAGGACAAGGCCGCGCCAGCCGCAGAACATGCGGGTCATGCTGCAACGGAACAAACCAAGCCGACCGTGGTAGGGCATCAAGCACAAGGCATCCTCGAAGCCATCAACAAAGATGGCACTTTGAGTATCACGCATCAGCCCATCAAATCACTAGGTTGGCCTGGAATGACGATGGATTTCGCATTGGCTAACGCTGCGTTGGTAAGTGGCATCAAGCCAGGTAGCAAGATCGATTTCGAGATTGTCGAGCGTGCCCCAGATGAATGGGTCATCACCAAACTGAATGCCGCAACACAGGAGGCTAGCCATGCTCAACACAATCATTGATTGGTCAGCACGCAACCGTTTTCTGGTTCTGCTCGCCACACTGTTCATCACGCTGGCAGGCATATATGCGCTGGTGAAGACACCGTTAGATGCGCTGCCCGACCTATCGGATGTGCAAGTCATCGTCTATACAGAATACTCGGGACAGGCACCGCAAGTGGTGGAAGACCAAGTCACTTATCCTCTCACCACGGCGATGCTGTCCGTGCCCAAGTCAAAAGTGGTGCGCGGCTTCTCCTTCTTCGGTGCGTCCTTCGTGTATGTCATTTTTGAAGATGGGACGGATATTTATTGGGCGCGTTCGCGAGTGCTGGAATATCTGAACAGCATCGCTGGGCGCATGCCAAAAGGTGTCACGCCGCAACTCGGCCCCGATGCCAGCAGCGTGGGTTGGGTGTATCAATACGCGGTGCTCAGCGAGAAACACAACCTCGCGCAACTCCGCACCATGCAGGATTGGTATCTGCGTTACCAACTCACCAAGGCGCATGGTGTGGCGGAAGTCGCCAGCATTGGAGGCTTCGTACAGCAATACCAAGTGACGGTTGACCCCATCAAATTGCGCGCCTACGGCATCCCCTTGAGCAAAGTCACTCAAATCATTCGTGACTCGAATCGCGACGTCGGCGGGCGCGTGGTGGAGATGGCAGAGACCGAGTACATGGTGCGTAGCAAAGGCTATCTGCACGGCATCAGCGACATCGAGAATCTGGTGGTGAAAGCGGAACGCGGCACACCTGTTTTGTTGCGCGACATCGCACGTATCGAGTTAGGTCCCGATGAACGGCGCGGCCTCTCCGAATTAAACGGCGAAGGCGAAGTGGTGTCTGGCATTGCGATGGCGCGCTACGGTCAGAACGCCTTGGAAGTCATCGACAACATCAAAGCAAAAATCGCTGAGATTACGCCCGGCTTGCCCGAAGGCGTGAGCATCCAAGCGGTGTACGACCGTTCCGAATTGATACAGCGCGCGATCGACACGTTGAAAAAAACTTTGTTCGAAGAAGGACTCATCGTGGCGCTGGTGTGCATGGTGTTCCTGATGCACGCCCGCAGTGCGCTGGTTGCTATCCTGATGTTGCCCGTAGGCATACTCATCGCCTTCATCGCGATGCGATTTCTGGGCATGAATTCCAACATCATGAGTTTGAGTGGCATCGCGATTGCTATCGGCGCGATGGTGGATGCAGCGATTGTGATGATTGAAAATGCACATAAGCATTTGGAGAGGTTGGAAGCAACTTCAAAAGTTGGCCAGACACCACCCCTTCCCCCTAGCAGGGGGAAGGTTGGGATGGGGGTTGAAGCGTCAAACACCCACATTTCTACCCCCATCCCAACCCTCCCCCTGCATGGGGGAGGGAACGACACGGCAGGCTTTAATGAACGTGCCGCCGCCATCCTCGCCGCATGCAAAGAGGTCGGCCCTTCCCTCTTCTTCTCGCTGCTTATCATTACCGTGTCGTTCCTGCCGGTGTTCACGCTGGAAGCGCAGGAAGGAAGATTGTTCGCACCCCTCGCCTTCACCAAGACCTTCGCAATGGCCGGTGCGGCTTTGCTTTCCGTCACGCTGGTGCCTGTGCTGATGTTGCTTTTCATCAAAGGCAAAATCATGCCGGAAGCGCAGAACCCAGTGAACCGCTGGATGATCGCCGCTTACCGCCCCCTCATCGCATGGGTGCTGCAACACACAAAAATTACGCTGGTGGCAACGGCGTTAGTGATGTTGCTATCGCTGTATCCCGCTATGAAATTAGGTAGCGAATTCATGCCGACGCTGAACGAAGGCACGCTGTTCTACATGCCCGCTTCACTGCCAGGCATGTCGGTGACCAAAGCGGCGGAGTTGTTGCAAACGCAAAATAAAATCATCAAAAGCTTCCCCGAAGTCGAGTCGGTGTACGGTAAGGCGGGCCGCGCGCAGAGCGCCACCGACCCGGCGCCGCTGGAGATGTTCGAGACGGTGATCAACCTCAAGCCGCAGGAGGAATGGCGCGACGGCATGGACACCGACAAGTTGATCGCCGAGATGGACCGCGCGCTGCAATTCCCCGGCGTGGCGAACTCGTGGACCATGCCGATCAAGGCGCGCATCGACATGCTCTCCACCGGCATCCGCACGCCCATCGGCATCAAGGTGTACGGCAAGGATCTGGACGAGATGGAACGCCTCGCCAAGCAGATCGAGGCCGTGGTCAAGAACATACCGGGCACGACCAGCGCCTACGCCGAACGCATCACCGGCGGTTATTACCTCGACATCGTGCCGGACAGATTGGCGCTGGCGCGCTATGGATTGACGGTGGGCGAATTTCAGGACGTCATCGCCACTGCACTCGGCGGCGAGATGGTCACCACCACGGTGGAAGGGCTGGAACGTTTCGGCGTCAGCGTGCGATATCCGCGCGAACTGCGCGACACGCCGGAACGGATCGCGCGCGAGGTGCTGGTGACTACCATGGGGGGTGCGATGATCCCGCTCGGCCAGGTCGCCAGAGTGAGCCTCAGCAAGGGCGCACCGAGTATCCGCACCGAGAACTCCCTGCTCTCCGCCTATATCTACGTGGACATCCGCGAGCGCGACATCGGTTCGTACGTGGACGAGGCGCGCAAGGCCGTGGCAGCGGAAGTGAAGTTCCCGCCCGGCTACTACGCGACCTGGAGCGGGCAGTTCGAATATATGGAGCGCGCCATCGCCAAGATGAAGATCGTGATACCCATCACGCTGCTGCTGATCTTCCTGCTGCTGTATCTCAACTTCAAGCGCGTCACCGAATCGCTAGTGGTAATGCTGTCGGTACCGTTCGCACTGGTGGGCGGCGTGTGGCTGCTGTGGCTGCTCGATTACAACTTGAGCGTGGCAGTCGCTGTGGGCTTCATCGCGCTGGCTGGTGTGGCGGCGGAGACCGGCGTGGTGATGCTGATCTATCTTGAGAAAGCTTGGCAGGAAGTGCAGGCAAAGTGCGCCGAGGTTGGCCGCGAACCCTCAGCCCAAGATTTGTACGCAGCCATCATGGAAGGCGCAGTGGAACGCGTGCGCCCCAAGATGATGACCGTGGTCGCCATCATGGCCGGTTTGCTGCCCATCCTGTGGAGCAGCGGCACCGGCTCGGAAGTGATGCGCCGCATCGCCGCCCCCATGGTCGGCGGCATGATCTCCTCAGCGGTGCTCACGCTACTGGTGATCCCGGTGATCTACGCGCTGATCAAACAACACGAAACTTCCCCAACCTCCAACCAAACGAGAAAGGAAACACCATGAAAAAACTTACCCTCACCTTCGGCTTTGCCCTGATTGCCGCAAGC
>Ga0265292_1000527_pt1 | contig 52072 bp, 70 predicted proteins | sample Munlanlewell296A_FD_189080 | JGI IMG/M metagenome (GOLD analysis project Ga0265292, IMG submission 189080) | Leachate microbial communities from a municipal landfill in Southern Ontario, Canada - Leachate well 296A | ecosystem: Engineered > Solid waste > Landfill > Unclassified | place: Canada... | reverse complement strand
TAAATATCTTTTGTGATGCGTACATCATCAATACAGTATTTAATTACTTTTTCTTTCTTGCCCTCGTTCCACCATTTTATGGCATCGAGCCCGTTACCGCTTTTCTTTTTGCCCAAGGTTCCCGAAGCGACTGAATCAAGTTTGATGCGTCTTCCGAGGACATTCTTTATTTCCGCCAGCAGGTCTAAACTTCTAATTTTTGTAAGGTCGCCCGCGTAGTACCTATTGAGAATTGGAATATCAAAATGGTCTGAGTTGTAGCCGATAAGCAAATCTGCGCGCTCTAAGATGGGCCAGAGCTTGGGTAGTTCTTCCACTTCATACGAAGTAAATAGGTCGGTTTCTGTATCGTGAATACAGGCCACCGTGAGGTTCATGGTTGATGGGTCGAATGCGCCACCTATGGCGGCATTTGTGGTTTCAATGTCGAGAGTGATTCTTCGCATGGAGAGCAGGGGATAGCGTTTAGGGTTTAGTGTTTAGGAAAGATGGGATTTCGGAAAGAGGAAGGGTTTGTTCGGAACTAGTGGCGAGGGTTTTGATGGTGAGCGTGCCAGATTCTTTTTCTTTCTCTCCGTAGACTGCAAAGTAGGGTATAGCAAGCTTCAGTGCTGTTTTTATATGGTCACCTATTTTTTCATGTTTCATTCCAACGGCGACATTTACCCCACTCTTCCGTAAAGTGTCTGCGACACTCGCAAAATTTTCAGATTCACTTTCACCTGCCGGTGCAAGATAGAGATGTGTTGCGGGAGTGAGGGCAGGCATAAGGTCGTGTGTTTCTAAGAAATCTCTGGCGATAACGTCGCCCATAGCAAATCCAACAGCAGGTACTTCTTCAGAGCCGTACTGACCTACAAGGTTGTCATATCTGCCACCGCCAAACATAGAACGCTTGTTTTCAGGATTAGTATCGAACACTTCGAAAACGATGCCAGTGTAATACTGAAAACCACGCACAATTTCAGGATTGAACTCAGTATTAGTGATGCCGAGTACTGCCAGAAGCCTCCGAGTTTCTGCAATGTCGGGACTCTCATTGATCTCAAATACACCACCAGCAAGAGCGCTCATCTCATCTTCGTATTCCTCGTGCGGAATTTTTCCTTTCCTGTCCATGAGCGCGGCAATTTTTTTGTGGTTTATTGCGGGGATGTCACGACGAGCAAGTTCGGCGTTCAATGCTGATCTGCTTCCAATTTTTATTACGAAGTCAGTGTCGGATGCACCGAGTTCTATCATCACACGGTGGGCAAGCGCAATGACTTCTACATCCGCAGTTATTCCTGTGACACCAAAAAGATCAGCATTCAACTGCCAAAATTCGCGCAGTCGTCCTCGCTGTGGTCGCTCGTAGCGGAAGAAATTTTGAATGGAGTACCAACGAAGAGGGAAGCCAAGTTCTCGTTTACGGCTCGCCACCATGCGGGCAACTGTTGGCGTCATTTCAGGGCGCAGAGTAACGGAGCGATCGCCACGGTCAGTAAATGTATATGTCTGTTCATTTACTATCTCCTCACTTGTTTTTGCCATATAGAGCTCTGTCGACTCCAAAATAGATGCATTGTATTCCTCGTAGCCAAAAGACTCTGATGCACGACGCATAGCACCAAAAATGTGTTTTTGTGCTCGCTCGTCCTCAGGATAAAAGTCCCGAACGCCTTTGTAAGGATCGATATTCATCTTAGTTTATCCATGCGCCTCAGGTTTTGCACCGAATACACGAAGTTTTTCTTCTTGTGCCTCTCGAATAATTTTCTCTATACTCACAGGGTTTGGGATCTCACTCATGAGAAATTCTGCTTTTGCTGCGGCTGTTTGTACCTTGATACTGCCGAAATTGAGTACGGTACCTACAATGCCATCAACATGCGTTTCTATATCTTGAATATGATCGAGCGTTAGAAGGGTCGCAACATTACGGTTGAAAAATCCGATTTGATCTATATCGATAATACGCCAGTTAGTGATTATCCAGAGGTCGTAGTAATAATCTGTCCAGCGTGCAAATAAGAGGTGCCAAATAATAAGTGTCCAAAGAGAAGCAAAAAAGATTACCGCGCCACCTGGTATAGGTGGAAATCCTCCGCCTTGTGCAGAAATTCCAAATGCTATTGGTATTAAAAAGAATGGAGCAATAAATAGAACGGCGAGCCAGAAAACTTCACGGAACAGTACGAACCAGTGGTGACGGACCACCGCGACGACACGCTCGCCGTCTCTGAAATCTTTGAGCTCAAATGGGTTGTATGACATGTGTTATAGAGCTCCAATACCTGTGAGCATGCCGCCGATGAGGATAACAATGCCTATCAGGTATACCGGTATGGCAATCCATACTAAAGGGTACATGAACCCAAAGCGGAGCCAGTGGAAGAGTTCCGCAAAAACGAAGTACGCGGTTACTACCAGAGCAATTGCAAAGAAAAACCAAAATATCATCCCAGCATCTGTAGGCAATGTGGTTACTGGAGGCATAGAACTATTATGCCACGAGGTAGGGGTTAGGGTATAGCGTATAGCGGAGTTTACTAAACCCTAGCCACTAAACGCTAAACCCTCTTGAGGATGCTGTAGCGCAACACACCATACTGATCTTGTTTGGTTTCAGCACTAAAGTCATGTTCTTTGGCGCATTTTTGAATCATTTCTGCGTGTTCAGGTTCATGTTCGATATACATAAGTCCCTTAGGGTTTAGGTGCGCCCCTGCTTTGAGAATTAATCTTCGTATGAGCGCAAAGCCATTCTCGTCAGCAAACAGTGCTTTTTTAGGCTCATAGGCGAGCACTGAGGGTTCAATTAAGTTAAGGCGACTTTCTGATAGGTACGGTGGATTTGCGCACACAATGTCATATGAATTAGTGATGCCATCCCAAACGTCGGTGCGTATCACAGCGGTTCGTGTTTCTTCGATGTCATTCTCCCATATGTTTTTTGTAATTGTAGAGAAGTGATTTGTATCGATTTCTCCGAAATCAACTTGAACATCAGGGATATGCTTGAGCAATGCCACACCAACACATCCCGATCCGGCAAATAGATCCAAAAACCGAAGCGGTTTTTGGACAGCTTTAAGGCTCCCGATTTGTCCAAGAGCAAAGCGATTGGATACAAATTGCAGTCCCCTTGGGGGGTGCCAGCTTTCAGCTTTCAGCTTTTGTAAAATAGCTTCGACCCAAAACTCTGTCTCAGGACGGGGAATCAAGGGGCGTGAGTCCAAGAATATTTTACAATCTAAAAATGGAACGAAGCCAATCACGTAGGCGAGTGGTTCACCGTTCTCGATTCGTACAACATCAGCATCGTATGCTGAATTTTTTACGCCGTTATACTTTTCTCGAAGAAGAAATTCTTTTTCCACTGCTCTATTTGAAGAATAATCCATGATTCACATGGTAGTATCTCACAGATGAGCTTTAATACTCCGCAAGTGCATACAGTGAGGTTATTTTTTCTCCGACATCAGCTGGTTCTTATATTGGTCGCAATAGTTATTGCACTTTCTTCTGGCGGTGCATATGTGTGGGCACAGGTGAAGTCAGCTGAGTCAGCAATACACTACCAAACACCAGAAGAGGCAGATGTGTATGTCCGTTTTGATATGGAGGTATACGATTCCATAACTACTAATTATTGGATGAAGTCTGAGGATTTAAAGTTGCCAGAGTTGTTTCGACTATCCGTGGAGAAAGTCACAGCCACAACAACAGTATTAGTTACTCCTGACAGGGCGGGCACCTCAAAGATGCTTGAGGGCGCCTTTAGATTGGCAACTTCCACTGAAAATAAACGACAAATAGCGCTGAATATCGGTGCCGTTGTTTTGTATAATCTTCCTCCCGCAGGTCGCGATGGGATTCTTTCAAAAAAAGAAGAGGTAGCGCTTCGAGAAAATGTAAGCAACATAGATACATCAAAAGATTTATATCAAAATCTTGGACTTGAGAAAGGCGCCACTCCTGAGGAGGTAACGCTAGCATATAAGAAGAAGGCGGCAATTTTTGCGAACGCGACCTCAACTGAAGACAAGGCCGTTCTTGCTCAAGCGGTATACGCAAAATCCGTACTCACAAATGTAAATTCAAAAGAATTGTATGATTCAGCAGGTATAGAGCCTACGGTATTTCCACATACGCTCGGATCCACGCTCTATCTTCATATTAATAAAATATCCCCAACAACTCTTCGGGAATTTGGTCTTGCGATTGATGCGGCATCAACAACACCAGGGCTTAGCAGTATGGTCTTAGACTTGAGAGGGAACATTGGTGGATCACTAGACTTTCTCCCTGCTTTCTTCGGTCTTTTTGTTGGAGCCAATCAATATACTTTTGATTTATTTCATCAAGGAGACTATCAAGTAGAGCGAACAACTCAAGAAAAATTTCCACTCGTATCACGCTACTCTGAAATCGCTATTCTGACTGATGCAATGACGCAGTCCACAGCAGAATTGACCGCCTCAACATTCAAGAAGTTTAATCGTGCTCATGTGGTCGGTGCCACAACTAGAGGATGGGGTACTGTTGAAAATACTTATCCACTGAAGACCGTTATAGACCCTACTACGAGCTACTCACTTCTTCTCGTAAACTCTATTACTCTTCGGGAAGACAACCAGCCTGTTGAAGGCAGGGGAGTTGATCCTGATGTAGACATTTCGAAGGCTGGATGGGAAAACAAACTATCTAACTATTTTGATTCCGCCAGCTTGATTAACGCAATTCGAAAGACCGCCACAAAGCCCCCTCTTAAATAAACAGCAACTAACTAAAGTTTTACATACCACGGCATCTCTCGCCTACATAGTTCACACTCACGCAGTACCTAACAAGTTCATCCTCCTCTTTTTGCCTTTTCGCATCTTGAGCTTGTCTGCGCGCTCTATCTGCCGGGCTCTCTGCCGCAGCTTCCCTTTCCCAACGTCTCAGATCTAATGCATAGATTTCAGCCGATATATCGCCGGAACTGCATAAATTTCCCCCATTCAGCGGTCTACCTTCTCTTACTGCTCTAGTTTCTTCTATTGCCGCTCTTCGGCAGTATTCTGCATTTGCAGGACTCATATCTCCATATTCCCAAGATCTTCTTGGTGCACTCTGCGCCCCCGCATCACCTGCACCACCAAATAAGGCACCAGCAATAGCCAGTGCTGCACCCCAAGGTTTCTTTTGAGTACGATGTCGGCCTTCGTATTGCGATCCCATATGTTTCAGTTTCTGTTTAGAAAACCAATAATCGTGCGCTATCTCACTAAATCATGTGCTTCCTATGAGGAAAGTCAATATGTGGTTCTTCGAGGTGTGGACTGCCAAAGAAGAGTTTAAAAATCCCACACACAGTCATATATACAGGCTCCTAATAGCTTTTCAAGAGTATACTCATTGTGTGATGAGAAAGATACTGATACTCCTTCTCCCGATAGTGTTCTTCATGCCACTCTGGGCATTTGCTGCAGTTCAGCAGGACCCTTCAGCACTCTTAAGCGGTAGTGGCGGGGGATTAGTTCCTCAGTGTGAGGGAGCAGAGTGCAGGGCGTGCGACCTTTCCGAACTTGCAAACAATGTCATTAACTTCGCCATTGCATTCTCGGTTATTGTAGCAACTCTCATGTTTGCGTACGCAGGTATTCTGTATGTAACTGCCGCCAGCAAGCCAGACCAAGTAAAGAAAGCACACGGGGTGTTTGTGAATGTGTTTGTTGGTTTATGTATTGTTCTCACTGCATGGCTTCTGGTTAATATTACTTTTTCGGTGTTAACGGGGAAAAGTATTAGTGTTTGGACTCACATTGATTGTATTTCTGCTCCTGTTTCTGACGCGTTTCCCGATGCACCCGGTGCACCAGCGCCTCGTCCTCAAGTCACAGGTGGTACACGTGGAGGAGCTGGACAACCTTCTCCAACAGCATCGGTTGGGGGTACGCTCACTAACGCTGAGGCAGTTCGCCGACTCGAAGGTGCTGGTGTATGTGGTGGCGCTGTTCCCTGTACATCCGGCGCATCACTTGCAGGTATACGCAAGCAAACTGTTGACCAGTTAATTGCACTGCGTCAGGGATGCGGGTGTCAGTTTACTGTGACCTCTGCTGTGCGCGCTGGTGGGGCTCATCGAACTGGCTTTAAAGTAGATGTTCGTAGCAACAACAACCCTGCCCTAAATAATTATATTCAACAAAATTTTCAGTATGACCCTAGGACACCTAGGGGTGTCGCTATTCCGTGGGGAGGGCAAAGGGCAGTACTCTATAATGATCGATGTGGCAATGTGTATGCTAGAGAATCTGGTCCACAGCCTCACTGGGATATTGAAGCAATAGCCGGGAGACTCTGCACGTTTTGATTTTTATCAAGACGAAAATACCCAATGTTACATCAATGAGTTATTCTGCAAAAAACATGGGGTTTCCGATTGTAATTGTAAGAGTTCCTTCAAACTTCCAGCCATTTAGGTTAGCATTGCGGAAACTAATCATTATTTATCGGAACAAAAGCCAGTCATTTCATTCCACTCTCCAGGTTCAACGGAAGGGTCTCCTTGAAGTATTCTTCTTCGGAATACTGCGCAGTCTCTTCGAGCTTGACGTTCACTCTCGTCCATCTCTCTTTGTGGTTGCATAGGATTAGTCGCAGCCCAGCGCCGACGATTTCTGTCTCGCTCCGCTCGAGCTTCTGGACTAAGAGGCACGTCAAATTCAACTGGTGCTACAATGAGTCTTCTCGGTCTTTGATCTTGCGCAGAAGCACCTCCCACAAGAAGAGCAGAAGCTGCTAACGCACCCATTGTTTCAATAAAAGATCTTCGATCCATACTTTTCAGTTTCTCTTAAGAAAGTGAATAATCATACCTTAACTCACTTAAGCATGTGCCTCAGGGAAGAAAAGTCAAGACACTCGTGAATTCACATGTGGATTGTTACCAAAGATTTTTTTACACCCTCCTTTTGTTATTTGCCGATATACTGTGAGTAGGTGCCATAAAAAAGACGAATGACACTCTGAAGTGCACTAGCGTACATATGAACCAACGAAACATATTTACTCTCGTCCTCGCCGTAGCAACTCTTGCACTTATAGGGTTTACTGGCACTTTGTATTTTCTTGCACAAACACCAGCATCATCCCCTCAAAATGGGACTCCACCCTTTGGGACTCTTTCGAGTGGGAACCCTCGAGCGGGTGGCAACACAGCACCTGCGGGGAACACAGGGAATCCACCTCCAAACACTCTTGAAATAGCGAGCAGTAACGGCCAAATACTCGTTCGAGATTTTACCAAAGACGCTGGTGTTGCCTCCACCACACCACCGAGTTCTTTTCTATCGTGGTTTCCTAATTCAGAAGTCGGCACTACCACCGCCGAATCCGCTTATGAAATTTTGTACTCCCCTGAAGGCACATTTTTTATTGTGGTCATTCTTAAAGAACCTATAGGTGAAGTGCGAAGAATTGCAACTAAGAATCTTATAGAAAAGCTTGGTATTTCTAATGCAGATGTTTGCACTCTTGTTGCGGATGTGAACGTACCGTATTTCGTGAATGAATTTTATTCTGGGAAGAATCTTGGTTTTCCAGGGTGCCCTAGTGCGGAAAAATTTGAAGGCGACTAGCTCTAATATAAGAAAAAACCCGAGCTCGGAATGCTCGGGTTTTTAAATTGTTTAGTTTTTTGAACTTTCGTTCAAGGAATTACTGTCGAGCGAGTGAGGGAAGAGAAATCTTATTTTCTATTCCGAACGAGCGCTGACAGAAAACTTTTGAGTTTTGCTCAAAAGTTTACCAGCTGTTTCGGCGGTCTCCGCCACCAAAACCTCCGCCACGGTTTCCACCGCCACGGTTGCCACCACCCTCTTCCTGAGGACGAGCCTCAGAAACGCGAACGGTGCGTCCATCAACATCTTTACCATCAAGCCCTGAGATAACTGCCATCGCTTCATCGTCCGAAGACATTTCAACGAAACCGAAACCTCGTGAGCGACCTGTTTCGCGGTCCATGATCACCTTTGCAGATGATACGGCGCCGAATTGGTCACACGCTGCTTTTAAACTGTCATCAGTGGTGTCGTAAGACAAGCCACCGAAATATAATTTCTTAGCCACAATATTTTTTTCTATACTAACCTAATTAATGCAAGAGCTTGATGCTTAGCCTAACCTTTTAAGCGCCTTCCGTGAGCGCTTCCATGGAGAGTTGAAGACAATCGTACCCTTACCACTATGATGACACGAAAGTCACATAAAAGCAATGTAGAGAAGTCCCTTGTGGGTAACTTAAGAAATGCTTTTTTTCTTGCGAAAAACCTCTCGAAGTATTGGAAGCATGGAAATGACGACAATAATAAGAACAATAGGAATAATGTAGCGGTCGGGGTGGGGAACGAGGCGACCCAAGAAGTATCCAAGAATAGGTAGACCAGTGCCCCAAAGGATACCGCCAATGACATTGTATTTAAGAAAGGTGGGGTAATTCATTTGACCCACTCCTGCCAGAATTGGTGTGAAGGTGCGCACCGCTGGAATGAAGCGTGCAAGGATGAGACTTTTTGGGCCATGTTTAGCAAAGAATGCGCTGGCGTCTTCGACCCGCTTATGGCTGAACCAAAATGAGTCAGAGCGTGAAAATATAAAGGGCCCTACTTTTTTCCCGAACCAATATCCTACCGAGTCGCCGAGAATAGCCGCTGTTGTAGTGAGTGCAATAAGAATAAAAATGTTGAGGAATCCTTGTGAAGCTAGGAATCCCGCTGTGAAGAGAAGGCTGTCGCCAGGTAAAAAGAATCCAAAGAAAAGCCCAGACTCTGCAAATACTATTACAGTGATGCCGACATAGCCAATTGTTTGTATAAGAGATGGTAAGTCGGGGAGCATGTGTATCTAGTGTATATGCTTTCCTGCTACTTTGAAATTGAGATAGAGGTTAAAGAGATAATTACCACACCCCACAATTCCTGAAACTACTATACGGGCGAAGATGAGCGGTATACCAAAGCGCTCCACAAAGACAGCAACTAATGTGAGTATTGCAGTGAGGCTTACTAATCCTCCACCTAAGAAATACGCATATCCATGATGAATGTGTCGTTCAGTCCCACGAAATACCCATGCTCGTGAGATGGCATAGTTGAGTGTCATGCCGATGATGAATCCTATGGCGACAGCGTAGGTGTATGGAACGCTAAAAAATTTGGTGAGCGCAAAGAGAATAATGAGGTCAATGAGGAATGTTGAAACACCAACTACGACATAGCGGATAAGGCGATAGAAAGACTTCCAATGCATGTAGTTGTTGGTAGTGTATCAAGGACGCCACTCACTGTTTCAGTCCAAGGCCTGTTCGGAGGAGATACCAGTTGATTGCAATGAGGATGGCGGTAAGTGCAAGAAGGACACTAATTGAAAGCGAAAGAGATACATCGGAAAATCCTAAGAATCCATAACGGAAACCATTTACGAGATAGAAAATTGGATTGACGAGTGTGAAGCCTTTAAAAATGGCAGGTAATGATGCGACTGAGTAGAAAACACCGCCCAAGTAAATGAGTGGCGTGAGGACGAAAGTGGGGATTATGGTAATGCCATCAAAACTTTTTGCGTAGATGCCGTTCACTAGTCCTGCCAGAGCAAAGATCATGCTAGAGAGGATGAGGAAGAGTAAAATTACAAAAGGATGCATGAGAGGGGGAAGCGCGAAGAATACTGACACAGTAAGAACGAGGAGTCCCACTAAAATGCCACGCACCATTCCTCCTGCAACAAAGCCACCAATGATGACCCATGGTGGAGTTGGGGAAACGAGGATTTCATCAATGTTTCGCGAGAAGAACTTTGCCTGAAAGAATGTCGATGCAGTATTAGTGAATGCGTTTGTTACCACGGCAAGCAGAACAAGCCCTGGGATAATGAAGTGTATATATGAAACACCGTTAAAGTCTCCAAGCTGGGACCCAATAATAGTGCCAAACACTAAAAAGTAGAGAACTGAGGTAACGATAGAGGGAAGAAATGTTTGTGGCCATATTCGAAAGATTCGTACGACATCTTTGCGGAGAATCGTATAAAAGGATGTCCAAGTGCTTTTGAGTGGCATGTTAATTTTGCGTGAGTTTAATGAATACTTCTTCAAGTTTTCCTGCGCGGTACGCGCCATCTTTAGGATCATTATCATCATGCATTGCAAGAATTTCAGCCATGGTTCCCGAGGCAACAATAGATCCCTTGTTTATGATGGCAACATGTTTGCAAAGTTGCTCTGCTTCTTCAAGGTAATGCGTTGTTAAAAGAATAGTTACCCCTTTTGCAGTGAGGCCTTTTAAGTACTCCCACATGCTACGGCGAAGTTCTACATCAACACCCGCCGTTGGTTCATCGAGAATCAAAAACTTTGGTTCATGTACGAGGGCTCGCGCAATCATGAGACGCCTCTTCATTCCACCAGAGAGTGTCATGGCACGTTGGTCTCTTTTTTCATGGAGTCCAAGGTCTTTTAGTAACTTTTCAGCTCGTGGAATAGCAATAGAGCGGGGAATACCGTAGTAACCAGCTTGATTCACTATGATGTCGAAGGGTTTTTCAAATGGATTGAAATTTACTTCTTGCCCCACAAGTCCGATGTGAGTTTTTGCTTTTTCAGGGCTCGTGGTTATATCGTCGCCAAAGACTTTAATATCACCACTCGTCTTGTTTACCAGCCCTGTGACAATGCCGATTATGGTCGTTTTGCCTGCACCGTTTGGACCTAAAAGTGCAAAGAAATCGCCTGCGGGAATAGTGAGAGAAACACCTTGAAGTGCTACCGTTCCGCTCGCGTAGGTTTTTGTGAGATTATTGATAGTAAGCGCTGGTTCGTTCATAGTGGTGATTTTCATTACTGTAACATAGCTATTTTTGTTCTCTCCGGACTGTATAGTTTAAGTTAACGACCGTTAAATTAAACTATACAGAATATTATGTACTTATGAGGAGACAAAACATCCCGCTCATATGCATATTTTTTTCATTTAATTATTTCCAGATGTCTACCCATTGGTGCATTCATGGGGTAGCATGGAGGAAATGTTACACAGCATATTGACGACGAAGCCCTCTAAAGATTATGAACTTCTTGACTCTGGTCGGGAAGAGAAGCTCGAGAGATACGGGAACATAGTGTTGGCTCGGCCTGACCCGCAGGCATTGTGGGAAAAGCGTCTAGGGGATGAGGAGTGGAAACGAGCAGATGCGTGGTATGAACGCAAAGCCAAGGGAGGTGATTGGCATACAAGCAAAGACTTTGCAAAAGAATGGCACATTGAACTTGGTGAGTTGAATTTTATTATTCGCCCTACTTCTTTCAAGCACACTGGTCTTTTCCCAGAGCAGGTTCCTAACTGGCAATGGATCTCCGAAAACCTAAACGCTAAACGCTATCCACTAAACACTCCTAAGGTTCTGAACCTCTTCGCATACACAGGTGGGGCAACGCTCGCTGCCGCAAAAGCTGGTGCGCAAGTTACACATGTTGATGCATCAAAAACAGCGATTGAATGGGCAAAGGCGAATGCAAAACTTTCTGGTTTGAATGAAAAACCAATTCGTTGGGTTACGGAGGATGTAATGAAGTTTGTTGAGAGGGAAGCAAAGCGAAAGAATACTTACGACGCGATAATCATGGATCCGCCTGCGTTCGGGCATGGCCCCAAGGACGAACTGTGGAAGATAGAAGAAGACTTTCTTACGCTGATGAAACTCTGTAAAGCACTTCTGTCAGACAAGCCCCTATTCATATTGGTGAGCGGATACGCTGCGGGGTATTCATCGCTTGCGTTTGCACACAACCTAGAATCAGTTATTGAAAAAAATGGCGGAGGTGTGGAAGCAGGAGAATTAACTATTGAAGAGTCAGCCCGTTCGATCGGTTCGATAGACTCACGACAAGTAAGCGGAGAGCAAGATAGTGGACGCCTATTGCCTGCAGGAATTTTTGCGAGGTGGTCAAATTAATTTTTTTGACTAGAAACGATAGTAACCATTACTAAATCTCATAGGCATATTCGCACGAATATGCCTATGAGATAAAATACTTTTTATATTTTAAGTCGTAAGTTCTGAGTCTCAAGTCTATTCAAAAAAGTTTGGCGGTAGGGAGTGAGTGAATCTCACTGGTGCGCTCTTTAATATCTATTGGATATTCACCAGTGAAGCACGAAGTGCAAAACATGTCGGGATGTAAACCTGTTGCACGAATCAAACCGTCATATGAAAGGAAGTGTAATCGTGTTGCCCCGAGGTATTTTCGTATTTCTTCAGGTGTTTTTTGTGCGCCAATGAGTTCTTTTTGGGTTGGCGTATCAATGCCGTAAAAATCAGGAAATCGTACTGGAGGTGAGCTGACGAGGAAGTTTACTTCTTTCGCGCCCGCTTCAAAAACCATTTGTACAATTTGTTTTGATGTTGTTCCGCGAACTATAGAGTCATCCATAATTACAACCTTTTTACCTTTGATGATCTCTGGTAGTGGAGTGAGTTTTATTTTCACACCTTGTTCTCGAATATGTTGTTCTGGTTGAATGAATGTGCGGTGTATGTAGCGATTTTTTATGAGTCCTGTTTCAAGCGGAATCCCTAATGCTTGAGAGTAGCCTATTGCAACAGGCATTGCTGTTTCTGGAACTGGAATAATTACATCAGCGTCTAATGGAAACTCTTTCGCAAGCTCAATACCAAAGTTTTTTCGAACACTATAGACTGACTTGCCAAGAAGTACTGAGTCTGGTCGTGCAAAATACACGAATTCAAATATATCAAGCTTTTGAATGCCTATCGCAATTTGAACAGAACGCATACCGCTCTCGTTCACTATAATCATTTCTCCAGGGCGTACATCACGAAGTTCCTCGGCTCCAATGGGATGGAACGCACATGTCTCCGATGAAAAAACAAACCCACCATTTAAGGTACCTATAGAGAGTGGACGAATACCATAATTATCTCTGACGGCGACGAGATTATGTTTATCCATTAATAGAATAGAAAACGCCCCTGTGAGGAGGGGGAATGCTTTTGGAACGGCGTCTTCTAGGGTAGACCCTTCGCGCATGTGGACCGCAATGGCCTCTGCAATCATTTCAGAGTCGGAAAGTGTTTTGTAGGCAATATTTTTTGAAGCAAGGAAGTTTTCAAGAAGGGTAGTAGAGGGAATATTGCCGTTATGTACTAGTGTGAGGCCAACGTCTTCTATATGTGTAGGTTGGGAGTGTTTTAGCTGTGAAGATTTTGAAGTTGAGTAGCGGTTATGCCCAACAGCAATGTGACCCACGAGACGTTGAATATCTTTCTCAGCAAATGCTTGAGCGACGAGGCCCATTTTCTTATGACAGAAAATAGTTTCTCCGTTTGATGTGGCAATCCCAGAACTTTCTTGACCTCGGTGCTGTAAGGCGTAGAGTCCGAAGAAGGTGAGACGCGCAGCCTCCATCCCTTTCCCGTAAACTCCAAAAACGCCACACTTTTCTCCCAAGTCAGACATTAACCGAAGTATAACATAGGTGAGTTTGGGAATGAAAGATTAATCATTTTTTTCTAAGAGAATTCAAGGTATCATTGAATAAGTAAACGCGTTGGCGGTATTTTTTCTGAAATAATTTCTACTGCATGAAGAAACTCATTATAGTCACTGACGCTTGGGCGCCGCAGGTGAATGGAGTGGTAACGCTCTTTGAGCGAACTATTCCGTATCTTAAAGAACGTGATTTTGAAGTCACTGTTGTGCATCCGGGGCTTTTTATTGCGTTCCCATTTCCACTATACCCAGAAATCTCTATGACATTTTTCCCTGATAGGAAAATGAAAAAGATATTTGATTCAGTCCAGCCGGACTATGTGCATATTGCAACTGAGTGGACACTGGGACTCTCAGCCCGATCATTGCTAAAGAGGAGAGGTATTGCATTCACTACCTCATATCACACCAATTTTCCCCGATACCTCCCGCATTATATATTTGGAGGGACACTCCTTGCCGTTTTCTCTCGAGTGTACATGTCTTGGTTTCATAGTGCGGCCGAGGCGGTTATGGCAAGCAATGATACTTTAAAGGCTGAACTCGAGGCGCATAATTTTAAGAATGTTGTTCTATGGCCACCAGGTATTGATACTACTGTTTTCAAGCCAAATGAAGAAAAGAGAGCAGAGGTAAAATTTCCTCACCCGGTGTTTGTATATTTTGGAAGAATTGCAAAAGAGAAAAGTGTTGAGGAATTTTTGAGTATGGAACTTCCTGGTACAAAACTGGTGATAGGGGATGGGCCAGAGCGAAAAAAATTGGAACGAAGGCATGGCAAGAAAAATATATTTCTTGGTTACAAGCGAGGGCAGGAGCTCATCGACATTCTTTCGTCGTCTGATGTTTTTGTTTTCCCTTCGCGTACTGAAACATTTGGTCTGGTGGTGCTTGAGGCACTTGCGTGCGGTCTTCCAGTTGCCGCACACAATGTTATGGGACCAAAGGATGTTATTGAAAATGGAATCGATGGATTTTTGAGTGATGATCTCACTGAGGCTGCTAAAAAGTGTTTAACACTTTCGCGAGAGACGTGTCGTGAAAAAGCACTTACATTTTCGTGGGAACATTCAGCTGATATGTTTGCGGGCAATGTTGAGCGTTATGTAGGCGTAGCTATGCCTACGGTGAATTTCCGCACCCAGCTCAAGAAGCTTGTTTCTAGGGTTTTTAGTTAAAAGAAGCGAGGAGTGCATAACTTTCTTGCACGGCGAACGTTCGTTCGCTTATACTATGTAAATGGATACTTCATATTTGAGAGAGATTCTTCAGTTTTATAGGTCGCGTTGGCGCATGCCGTCGTACGCGGAAATAATGGACATAACAGGTCTCCGTTCTAAGGATTCCGTATTTAAGCTAGTTGAGCGTTTAGTGCGTCGAGGACAGTTAAAGAAAGACCGCCGAGGACGCCTCATTCCTACAACAGTTTTGGGAGAAATAAAAATCTTAGGTCTTGTAGAGGCCGGCATGCCTACAACTGCTGAAGAGGAGATACTTGATAGCATTTCATTAGATGACTATCTTATTCGCGATCGTGAACAGACATATCTGTTGCGGGTGAAAGGCGACTCTATGAAAGACGCAGGTATCGTAGAAGGCGATATGGTGGTGGCTGAACGAGCGACTGTTGCAAAAGAAGGGGAGATAGTTATTGCTGAAGTTGACGGAGGGTGGACCATGAAATACTTCCGTATGAAAAAAGGTAAGCCATACTTAGAGCCAGCAAATACTGCCTACAAACCAATTTATCCCGAAGACGAACTCACTATCGCGGCAATTGTGCGTGGCGTGATTAGAAAGTATTAAACAGATTCTTAGAGGTCGAGCGTTGGTTCAGCTGTAACAGGTTTCTTTTTTGGTGTGATGTTGTAGTTTTCGTGAAGATACTGCAAGTTTTTGCGGAGACGTGCAATCTGCATCTCGGCAATTTTCATTGCCTCATCTTTTTCCTCAAGTTTACTAGCTGTTTCTTCAACGAATCCTAAGAGTGTTGCAAGCATCGCAAAGTAATCACCATTTTCAACATGAAAAACAAATTGTTTTAATTGTTCTGCAGTATCTTGTGAATCATCAAGAATGAGAATGTCTGGCTGTATGTCAGGAAATTGTAGTTCGCTCATGAGTAGCTAGTATACATGCTATAAAAAATAACCAATCCTATATGTATCCACATCTTCGTTGATGATTTATTCTATGTTCTTTTATTTTTCTTATTCCACTCACGAAGGTTGCCAGCAGTCCTCTCCATTTTGTCTGCAGGGCGGAGGTGTTTTTTATTTTCTTTTGGTAGAAGTGAAAAATGTGGCAAGGTATCTAAATGTTCATCGAGGTACCACAAATCTTCTTCTGCGGTAACCCAAGTAGTGCCCAGCCGTTTCAAATTAAGTGGTTTTGAATAACTTCGAAGCATCTTAAGTCCGTTCTCATCGAGAAACCATTCATGAAAATAAGATAGAGCTAGCTCGCGAAGTGTTTTGTATATAGGGTCTCTAAATCTGAGTGTTGCATGATTTGTTTTTGAAATTGCACCCCAGTAACCGTTTTTTTTATAGAGAGCAACAATATGGTCATCATCTTCGGGCGCTGCAGTGAGATCCATCAGGAGGGGTTCCTCACCGTGAATCCACAGCGCTGTAGCCGCTAAGAGCGCTCCTTCGATGCAGTGCGCTTTTTTCTCACGAAGTACCCTCCGTGGCGACATATGTGTTTCTCCTTTCTTTTCGTAGTTAATAGGAAGGGTATCCAAAAAATCCTGAATCTTAATTGGTGTTGAAAGTTTTTTTAGAGTAGCGAGTTCTTGTTTTGTAAGGTCGAACATGACTACAGTATACGGGCTTCGGTGAAGAAATTGACAAAAGGATTTAAATATATTATAATATACGTTATGTCAAGCGAGCAACTCAATCCACCTCCGGATGCCTGGAAAGTTCTCCAAGGGGTAATGAAACGAGACCGTCAGAAGAGACGGGGTCTCATTTGTATGCCCGAAGTAGATTTTGTAGATGGTGATACGGTAAGAATATTTTTTCCAGAATCAGATACGCGTATTACATTTGAACTACTATTCCCTTCGATTGATGCGAGAGATCAGTTTCAAGCCTCTGGCAAAACAAGGAAGGATGCAGAAAAGTTTGGAGCTATAGTGCTTACGAATCGACCTGCCATTGATGCTATAGAGAATGGTGTTGAGCATGAGCAAGATGGCGATCAGCCCGAACACGCATCTGCATCCGCCTATGAACTTGCACTTCTGCATGGGTTGAAGAATCCAGGGGAGTTTATAGATGCATCGAATCTTGCATGGAAAACATTGTGCATCGGGGAGTCGAAGAAAAAGAGTTTTCCGTCTTTCATCATGCAGCTGATTGGAAAATCTTAATCCGTACTTTCATTGAGTTTTTTCTCATTTAAAACCCCTAAGGTAAAACCTTAGGGGTTTTTGCGTTTGCTATAGTATGTCGATGCGTAAAAATGTTCTTCCGATACTTTTCGTTACACTTCTTCTCGACATGATTGGCATAGGGATGATTTTTCCCATCATTCCTATCATTCTTACTGACCCATCCTCGCCATCATTTCTTCTCCACGGATTTGGTACGAGCGCGCAGTATCTTATTGCAGGTTTGCTCACTGGGATTTTTGGACTTATGCAATTCATTGCAGCGCCTATTTTAGGAGAATTTTCTGATGCCTATGGGCGGAAGCGTCTCCTTACATTTGGTGTTGGTGTACTCGCTGTTGCTCAGCTTATGTTTGGTTTTGCCATTGTTATTGGTTCATTGCCATTATTATTTCTATCGCGTGCTGTTGCAGGGCTCGCCGCCGCTAATTTTTCAATAGCCCAAGCTGCTATTGCCGATGTAACCGAACCTAAAGATAGAGCAAAAAACTTCGGTCTCGTAGGCGCAGCGTTTGGACTGGGTTTTATTATTGGACCAATACTTGGAGGTTGGATATTGCATCTTACTGGTGCTGCTTCTGCGCCTTTCTGGCTTGCAGGAGCACTCGGTGTTGTGAACCTACTCTTTATTTCACTATTCTTTCCTGAAACAAGAAAGGGGAATGGTTCGCATGATTTCCATTTTCTTAAAGGTGTTAGAAATATTCAAACTGCCTTTAAAGATTTGGATGCGCGCCCTATCTACCTTTCATCATTTTTCCTTCAGCTTGGTTTTGGCTTCTTTACGGCATTCATTGGCATATTGCTGGTGAACCGCTTTGGGTTCACCGCGGGTGCGGTAGGAACATTTTTTGGCATCGTAGGAGGGTGGATCATTTTCACGCAGGTGGTGGTCCTCCGTATTGTGACGAAACAGTATAACGAGCGAACAATTCTTCGGGTGTCTCTTATTTTTGTTGCCCTAGGAATTTTTGCGTACGGTTTTGTGCCTACCAGTGCACTTTTGTATGTAGTGTTGCCATTGCTCGCCATAGGCAACGGATTGTCTGTCGCAAATCTTTCGGCCTTGGTGAGTAAGGGGGTTTCGGGTGAAAAGCAGGGTGCAGCAATGGGAATTAACGGCTCGCTTCAAGCGCTCGCTCAAGGGGTAGCCCCCGTGGTAGCGGGCGTTGGTGCTGGTTTTTTTGGACTCCAAATGCCGTTTGTTGTAGGCATGGCTCTTGCACTGTTCGCATGGGCAACACTCTTTGTTTTCTTCAAACGCCGAGCAGTTACCTGAACGATAAGCCAATGGTATGATTGCCGTGCCACTCTTTTTTCATATTTATTTTTTACCTAAACGCTAACCACTAAAGCCTGCTCTCTATGGATAGAAACTTAGCCCTTGAGTTCGTACGAGTGACTGAAGCCGCTGCTGTTGCTTCAGGACATTGGATTGGTAAGGGTGACAAACTCAAAGCTGACGGTGCAGCAGTTGATGCGATGCGTGATGCATTCAATCAAATTAATTTCACTGGCCGTGTTGTTATCGGAGAGGGAAGTAAAGATGAAGCGCCAGAACTCTATACCGGTGAGAAATTGGGAAAAGGAGGAAAACCAGTCTTGGACATTGCGGTTGATCCTCTTGAATGCACCGATAGTGTTGCGTACGGAAGATACAACGCACTTTCTGTTATTGTGGCAGGTCCTAAAGGTACATTACTCGGAGCGCCTGACACCTACATGGAAAAGATTGCAGTAGGGCCCAAGGCTCGAAAAGTAATTCGCCTTGACGCTAGTGTGTCAGTAAATATTAAAAAAGTTGCAAAAGCACTCGGCAAGAAAGTAGGTGATATTACCGTTGTTGTTCTTGACCGCGAAAGACACACGCAGCTTATAAAGGAGATTCGTGCATCGGGTGCTCGTGTGCGCCTTATTACTGATGGCGATGTAGCTGGTGCCATTGCACCTTCGATGTTTGATTCCGGAATCGATATTCTTATGGGTGTTGGTGCTTCTGCTGAAGCAGTGCTTGCGGCTGCTGCCGTTAAAGCCCTCGGGGGAGAGCTCTTGTGCAGATTCAAATCAAAAGATGAGCATCAGAGAAAGTTAGTTAAAAAAGCACGATTGAATGAAAAGAAAATTTATAGCACTAATGATTTAGTGAAGAGTGATGATTTCACTTTCACTGCAACAGGCGTAATTGATGGGCCGCTGTTAGACGGTGTTCGCTTCACGAAGAGTAAGGCGGTTACGCATTCATTAGTAATTCGTGGAAAGTCGGGTACGGTGCGCTATATGACAACACATCACCGACGCGACCCACGGGGAGATTTTTATTCAAATTAGAAATTTTAACTGCACACTATGATTGTTACTACAAAAGAATTGTTTGAGGCAGCGTTCAAAAAATATTCAATTGGTGCGTATAACATCAACAACCTAGAGCAGATTATGGGTTTGTTTGCTGGCAATAATCAATCGAAAGCACCATTCATTGTTCAAATTTCAAAAGGCGCACGATCATACACTGACAAGAGTATGTTAGAGGCTCTTATTCGTCAGGGAGAAAAGTTGTTTCCTGATCTTATCTTTGCAGTTCATCTTGACCATGGCGATGAAGCCAGTTGTCACGATTGTATAGATTCAGGTTTTTATTCTTCGGTGATGATTGATGCCTCTATGGAGTCGTTTGAGAAGAATGTAGAAATCACTAAACGAGTCGTTGATCATGCACACCAAAAAGGAATTCGTGTTGAGGCGGAGATAGGGCAACTTGGCGGAGTTGAAGAGCATATCGCTGTGGAAGAAGAAAATGCACATCTCACTGATGCGAAACAAGCTGCAGAATTTGTAGAGCAAACAGGTTGTGACAGTTTAGCTGTGGCAATTGGTACTTCGCATGGTGCATATAAATTTGCAGGAAGTCAGGCTATTCATTTTGATCGATTGAAAGAAATTCATGAAATTCTCCCTGATCTTCCATTGGTCATGCACGGATCTTCGTCAATCCCTCAAGAAGAGGTACGAAAGATTGATGCTGCAGGAGGCAAGATGTCGGGAGCTAAGGGGGTTGATGAAAATGATTTGCGACAAGTTCATGAGTATGGAGTTGCCAAGATTAATATTGATAGCGACGGCAGACTGATTTGGACTCGTGTACACCGTGAGTACTTCAGAGATACGTTGAACGGTATCGATTTACGTACTCCGGGGAAAGTCTATATGAAAGAGTATGCTGACTTCATTGCTCACAAGAATGAAGTATTTGGTTCAGCAAATCAGCTTGATACTCTAAGAAAAATTCTATAAGATTCTATCTATATGTCTCATCTAGATCCTAAAAAAACAGCACTTACTCTCGGCGTTTTCTTTGCAGGTGTACATCTTCTCTGGTCCACGCTCGTAGTATTTGGTGTGGCACAGGCAGTGCTTGATTTCATTTTCTGGCCACACATGATTCGTGCGGTGTATCTTGTAGACACCTTCAATCTCGTCGCTTCACTTTCGCTCATACTGATGACGTTTGTGATGGGTGCAGTTGTTGGGTTTATTTTCGCAAAAATCTGGAATTGGCTCCATAAGGGCTAATAAATGGAGCTCTTTTTAGAGCTTTATAATGCCCGCTTCAATTTCGGTGTGACAGTTTTTGCATACCAAAACACATTTCTTAGCTTCTTGAAGAATGCTGTCCCATGAATAGGATAAGCCCTTAACGCTTAAGGCGAATGATTTAGTTTTACGATCTAGGTGATGAAAATCTAATGCCCCTGCATATTTTTTGTATCCGCATATGGCGCATTTTCCGCCGAATTCCTCAACTAGTTTCTCTTTCTTTCGACGTCTATTTTGTATTACCCATTGGGAGGCACATTTACCGCACCGAAAGGCTCCGTCAGGACGTGGAAAATGTTTTGTTTGTCCGTGCTTAGCGCAAGCCTTTATCATTAGAAGCATTATAACACTTAGTGTTAGGTTTGCTGAATCATTCAGTCAGGGTATATAATAATCAACGGTCAACTGTGTTGACCTATGTACATTCCGCGGTAAGTTTGGTTTTAAGAAAACCATCCTTTCTTCCAGTCGTCGCCTCGGTCATATGAAAGTAAACTTTCTATGACCCTCGGCTCCTCCGGAAGTAGCTCAATTCTTGAGCTCCGCGAAACAGTGGGCATACATATGCCCTATATATTCCGCGGTAGCTCAATGGTAGAGCAGCTCCCTGTCCAAAGGCAGCCTTCCCGAGGAATCGGGATTGAAAAACGAGGTGAATTCGGGGAAACCCTAATCCTATAAAAAGGATGGGCAATCCCGAGCCAAGCTCTGACGATTTGTTGGAGAAGGTGTAGAGACTATCCCAAAAGGGAGTAGACCGAAAGGTCGAAGCGCCTCGCATCCAGATCGGATGATGATATAGTCCACGCCCTTCGTAATAGGGGATCACGTGTAAGGAGTTGGTTGTAGGTTCGAGTCCTACCCGCGGAGCCGAGGCAGAAAATACAAAGCGTCTTTTGGGACGCTTTTATTTTTGGCGCGGCGACAGCGGGGAAGCTTTTGTGTAGTTCACAAAAGCTTGCAAGCGGAGCCTATGAATCCCGTCCTCGTGGCGGCTTTCATTTTTTACGATGCGACCGCGGGGAAGTCGTGTGCAACTAACACGGCTTGCAAGTGGAGCATCGGACTCGGTCGTGGCGGAGAGTCCTACGTTGTAGTTCGAGTTACCTAAGGCACTGCGATTTTCTATATTGCTTCGCAATAACAAAATCGGGAGCCTACCCGTGGAGCATGGATTTGAAATGGTGACTGAGCCCATTTTCCCATTTTTGTTAGGATTTCACTACGTCATTACTTCTTCCTGTGCTTTAATCTGAATCAGCTCTTGGAATTCATTTTTAGCGATTATTTCTTGTCTGAAGTGCTCTGCACCAGATAGGTCTCGGACGGTCAAAATGAAAGCATAGGGCTGGTTTTCTGATGAACCATCGCCAACTATCTTACTTTCGTACGGTTGGGTCGCTGAAAGCTGAAGAAGCACTTCAAGAACGGTAGAAGGAACCTTTCTTCTTATCTTCCTGAAGTGAATTACGTTGTGGTTAGGGTTTCTGTAATGGTCCCAGGTTGGGGTGCTAATTAGTCCACTAACTTTAGGTTTCTCTTCGACTTCTCCGTTTGCATTTAATGATGGGACGAGGAATCGAACATTGGGCTCAATATCCATCATCTTATATTTCTTTGGAAAGTTCTTATCTACAGGAGGGTTGTAAGCAAGGGTAAAGATAAACTCGGCCGGTTTTCCGAGGATGCTTTCAGGGAGCTGTATTTCCAGTTTATGTTTCTTGTCTACGAAGTTAACTTTGTCTGCGTACATCAAGGTAAGCTCATTTTCTCCATCCTTCAAAACAGCATTGTGGTCTGGAACGCCAAAACCATATGCACGCTTTACGTGCTCATCATCAATCTCTGCTTGGGTCGCCTTAGCCGTTGAATGAATCAAAAGGGCTTTAACGAGATTGAGTTTGTTGTGATCCAAATCTATAAAGTCCGACGCTTTTGCTTTCTTTATGAAATCAAGAAGAAAGGCGCATTCACGGGTGACAAGAGGTGCGCTTAAACTCGTTCCTATATCCTTGTTCAAACCGTCCTTATTGATGCTTTCTACGCCAAACACCTTACTAGATGCAACCATGTGTGCATCACCATAGACGAGAGTTACATCTTTCTTTACATTGCCACCGCTGGCGACCAACTCTGGCTTCTTAATACCCTTACCCGTTCCTGCTGCACGGGAGAACGGGGACGGAAATCCTTGGTCAACATTAATGCAATCAGGATCAACTTTGTTCGAAACCGAACCTACGGAAATTATGTTTAGAGCATCGCTAGGTGAAGCAATAACGGCTTCCTTTTGTTTAAAAATATTCCCATAGCTTTGGGTTGCATATACCTTCTGGTTACCAACCGAGCAAACAAATATAACGTCATGCTCTCGTGCCATATTATCCAAGAACTCGGTCAGTTCACTCACATCATCTTCGTCAATCGGACCCTTTTCACTTATTGAGAGGTTATAAATGCTTACATCTGTATATCTATTTACAACCTCTGCAATTGCTTCTTTTAAATCTTCAAGTGGTATGCAGAGCGAATCCATCCCATTCAAATAAAGCACCTGTACGTCCAAAATATTGCACGCCGGAGCTATAGAGCTTCCGGCTGTTAGTTGCACAAAAAAACTATCACCAAACAGAATGCGACTAGCCACTGTCGTTCCGTGATGCTCATCTTTTGCATGGTGACTTTTGAGGTAGTTATGGTGGTGCGCGCGAAGGCGACGAATCGTAGCGTTATAAATACCGCTATCAATAAGGCCAACTTTCTCACCAGTCAGTGGCGGTAATAGATTTATGGCTCCGAGGTTAACTTCAGGAATACACCTCTGTGAACTCAATACTGGCTGTTCACGGATTTTACTAATGTAATTGAATCCGGTGTCGCTCAAAATACTAATAATTTCATTACCAGTGAGTGTGGCAAGAAAAGAGATGTTGCTAAAGAAAAGATTCTTATTTCTTTTAACAATTTTCTCCGCAAAAACAGGTTGCTCGTTTAACGTATCAAATAGAGAGTCGTATTTATTTTTGCCTATGTTCGGATAGATTTCGACAATTGCTGCAATTGGCTCATTCAATACATCGTTATGAATCAATGAGTAGATGTAGTTACTTACTCGACCTTCCACTACCGCATTGCGGTTCTTAACAGCCGACATAGCATAAAGCTCACGCAGGAGGTTCTTGCCCTTCCTGGTGGGTAAATCTTCGCCTGTGAGGGCAGATTCAAAAGAACCACTTGAACCGATTTCCGTTAATCTGTCGAAATCTTCTGACTTACCGCTAACGATGATGGTTTTCTCATCTTTGGCACCAACAATCTCCAGACCCGTCTCTGTCCAAACGTCGCTAGGACTAGCGGATTTTGAATTTGCTAAATCGTCGAGCTTAACTTCAACATATAGAAGTTGTTCTGGTGCCTTTGCTTCCGTCTTAATTTTTTTGACCGTTGTATCAATTTGTCTAATGCGTCGCGAAAACATCCTAGAATACTGTTCGCGGTTTTCGTCGGTAATTTGCTCGGCCCAAAACTTCTTCCAAAAGTCGGAACCGCCGCCACTTCTCTTACCTTTATTTATCTTCTTTTTTGGTACTACAATTGAGAAGTTCATATGGATTATTTTACGTTGTCGCGAAGCGTTGTGTACGGAACGCCAGAAACTTCTGCAATATCAACAAGATTGAACCCTTTATCCTTTAGGATTTGGGCAATCTCATAGAGATTCTTCTTGCTCATCTTCTGTTTCGAACGCAATTGATTATTGAAAAAGATTATGTGCTTCAAGCAAAAACCATTGTCTAACTGGACGCTTTCAATGATTGATGTTCTCTTTATATTCTGACATATGTCATTGATTAACGAGCCGTTTATTCCATCGCTTACCCTTGCCATTAATTTGTAATCCAATGGTTCACTCTTATTAAAACCGTCCAAGAATAGCTCAAAAAGTAGTGCCCTAGAATCTTCAGTGGGAAGGTCAATTTCTAAGCGTAATCCAAAACGTCGCCAAAGTGCCTTATCCAAGAGTTCATCGTGATTTGTAGCTCCAATCAAGATTGAAGTTTCAGGAAAAGCGTCGATATTTTGAAGTAAAACGGTAACAACACGCTTTAACTCACCCAGCTCTCGGGTATCGTCTCGATGTTTTGCAACAGTATCTATTTCATCAAAAAAAACAATTACTCGTTCCTTCCGAGCTATCTCAAAAACTTCACTGATATTCTTTCCCGTTTTACCCAAATAGGAAGAAATTAGCTCGTCTAGTTTTACTATTACCAGAGGCAGATTTAATTTATTAGCAATTGCGCTCGCAAGCTTAGTTTTTCCAGTTCCCGGAGGTCCATAAAAAAGTAACTTATTTATTGGAACAATATTATTTGCATATAGCTTATCGAAAGCTTCCCAATGCTTTATGAACTCAACAATAGTTGCTCTCGCGGCTGAGTTTAAAATAACTGAATCGAGTTCGATGTTCGAATAAACCTTTTCAAAAAGAGTATTGTTGTCGCTTATATGCACTGCTTTTGTTGAAAGTGATTGACCTGACAACGAGTGTCCTTTAGAGATGTCCTTAACGAGATTGGATAATCTTTTTGCAACAACGGCTTTACCGCCAGCTCTTTGCTTCTTAATTTCCTTTTCCAGTAGAGAAATAACTTCCTCTTTTTTGCCGGAAGCGAAAGCTTTTACTATTTCTTCTACGATATTTATATTTGCCATGGATTTCGTAACGGTAAAAGAGCTATCAAACTAACTCTATTAATATAACATTTTACGAAAATTAAAAGCCAGTGTTTTTCCGTAACAGAATGTGTACAATGTTGTTAACGATGCCAACAAAGAATGAATAACGAAGAAAAAGAATATTTGGTGATAGGGCGCTAACTGAACATCTAAATGAATATTTACTTGCTCAGGCAAGTATTCTAAAAGGTATTTCGTTATCTTTTCTGGCGAAGTGAACCCACTTTAATAGTGCCCATCTCTCTGATGAGGAGGTTGTTTCTCTGCTTGCTGATTTATCTGATTTCGTTGGCACACACCTCAATCAAACGCGGATGTACTTCACATATAAAGATGAACTCGTCATTCGACAGAATAACAATGCTGTTCATCCAACTGAAAAGCAATAGTTTCTAACCTCGTCCAGCAGACGGAGCCGAGGCAGAAAATACAAAGCGTCTTTTGGGACGCTTTTATTTTTGGCGCGGCGACAGCGGGGAAGCTTTTGTGTAGTTCACAAAAGCTTGCAAGCGGAGCATCTGAGCTTCTAATCCGAGTGTTATAATTCTTCTCCTATGAACAAAGGAAACTATGTAGACGGATTCGTTCTTATTATCCCTAAAAAGAATGTATCTGCCTATAAGAAAATGGCTGCCGAAGGGGTACAGATCTGGAAAAAGTTTGGCGCGCTTGATTACAAAGAATGCATGGGTCAAGATTTAAAACCATCTAAAGGCAACCCTGTGTTGTCCTTTACAAAAATGGCAAAGGCAAAATCAACCGACACAGTTTGGTTTTCTTATATCGTATTCAAAGACAAAAAGCATCGCGATGCAGTAAATAAAAAAGTGATGGACTACTTCAGCAAAAAATACGCCGACAAAAAGCACGAGGACATGCCATTTGATATGAAAAGGATGGCGTACGGTGGCTTCTCGGTTGCCGTTAGTTCGTAAGCATAGCTTTCAAGCGTTCGGTTCGAAGAAAATGAAAATACATTTTCATTTTCCTTCTCGCCTCCGTTCGTAGTACTATGAGGCATACTCACTAATAAAAAATACATATGGGAAATAACAGCCATGGCGTAAGTTCGCTCAAGAAACACAAGAGTCCTCACAAAACTGCAAAACGCCTTGCGGCAAAGAAAGTGATGCTCGCCGCAAAAACAAGCAAAAAGAAAAGAAAGTAACCTGCGTTCGCTCCAATGACGAATGAGTTAATGTAAACTCCTTTTGCATACCTTTAGGTATTAATAGAGCCTTGTTCAGAGTATAATTCTTTCTATGAACAGCGTTTTTTTGGAGCTTGCCATTATGCTTTCGGTGGCTTGTGTCATTGGATACACGGCAATGCGGTTTCGACTTCCTTTGGTCATGGCGTATCTCTTAGCTGGAGTGGCGCTTTCTGCATACAATCTTTCTGATTCAGTTGTCTTACACACCCTCCCTGAAATAGGTATAGCCTTCGTGCTGTTTTTGATTGGGATGGAGCTCAATTTGAGTGAGATTCGCTCTCTAGGGCGCCCTATTGTCGTAGCGACGCTTTTCCAAATTGTAGTTTCTTCTATCGCCGGTTTTGCGTTGGCAACGTTTTTTGGTTTCTCTGGAACTGAGGCGGCAATCTTAGGCATCTCGCTCGCGTTCGCTTCGACGATTGTTATCGCTAAGATGCTTTCTGAAAGACGCGATACAGCATCTTTATATGGGAAACTTTCCATCGGCATTCTCCTTGTTGAAGACCTCGTTGCCATTATCGTGATGGTTGCTATAACTGGCAACCTTATTTCTTTCGGGTGGAGCACTGCAATTCTTATACCCCTCCTTATATTTACGGTTAAGGCAACGGCTTTGATTAGTGCAGCGTTCCTCATATCTCGTTTTGTACTACCTTTCCTGTTTAATAAGATGGCGAAATCTGTCGAGTTATTGTTCCTCGCCGCTATTACATGGTGCTTTATCTTTACCTCCATTGCGGTCCTAGCTGGCTTTTCGGTTGTCATCGGTGCATTTTTGGCAGGTGTTGCGCTCGCTTCTTCCCCGTATCAGATTCAGATTCAGGCCAAAGTAAAACCAATCAGAGATTTCTTTGTTGCATTGTTCTTCATATATATCGGCTCCCAAGTTGACCTTGCGGGCATCACAAATTCTCTGCCGATAATCTTCGGATTCACCGCGCTCGCTCTTTTTATGAAACCATTTGCATATTTGGTTGGTTTAAGTTTCTTCAAATTCCGCAAACACACTCTTTTCCAGACGTCTCTGAACATGACGCAGGTATCCGAGTTCTCTCTTATTGTTGTCCTATTGGCCGTCGAGCATGGCTTCGCCTCGGAGTCTGCGCTTGCGATTATTGCCGGCTCTGCCGTGCTTTCTATCATTTTCTCGTCAACACTTATGAATCATTCTGAGTCTATCTACACATTCATGAAACCCTTTGTCGCACGATTTCAGAGAAAAGAGGCGGTTGATGTACTGCCCGATGCGATTCTTCCACCGTTGTCTGGACATGTTGTCGTTGTTGGTGCCGACAGGGTGGGTACTGTAGTCATAGAGTATTTGAAAAAGGCGAAGATAGAAGTGCTCGTTCTTGACTATAATCCTACGGCGGTGCGACGCCTGCGTGGGCAAGGCTACCACGCGCTCTATGGCGATGTGAGTGACTCTGAAATACTGGCGAACCTGCAGTTGGATACGGCCCATCTCATTATTTCAACAGCAGGTGGGACAAGAGACAACCTTGCACTTCTTGATGCATGCCGGATAAGTAACGTGAAGGCGCAAATCGTGGTGCGTACCGACGAAGCCGATCAGGAGCAAGTACTTCGAGATGCCGGTGCTGACTATGTCATTTTCCCGGAGCGTGTATCCGGCGACTTTCTTGTTTCAAAACTCGAAGACGAATGGCCGAACTTACATTTTTCCTGATATATCAGCAAGGATTTACCTCATCACTTGTGTGCCACTAACACGGTCTCTAGGTGAAGCGAAATACATCTATTGACATTTTCGTTCAATCATGGAACAATAGTGTTTATGGAAGGAGTGCTAAAAAATGTGGAGGTAGTGGATACTTGTGCATGTTTGTGTAGACACTCACCGAAGTGTGTCATGTGTGAAGCCGGCTTGCATCCTTTGCGATAAGTTTTTCTTGAAAAAAATCGGAACACCTTAACTTAAGGGGTACTTTTATTTTCCTAGATGTGAATGCGGGAAAGGTTTCTATAAGTGACGGCGCATGCTCAGGTTGCATTTGACAGGCTACACGTTGAGAGTATAGTACCTCCTTAACAAAAAACCGTGAAAATTATAATTCACACTAATTAATATAAGCGATTACCGCACGATCATTATGTCCGTACTAGAAGGATTTCATACCATTAATAGGGAAGTTTACGGAGGACGAAAGGAGAATCCCTTCGGACGAGCTCAAAGTATTGCATTGCCACTTGAACGCTTTTCTGCAGGAAGGGAGGCGCATAATTTGGTTTGGAAACCAAGAGAAACTAGTGGAGTAAATAATTACCAGCAGACATCTTTTGGGATGCGTGAAGCTTCAGATGGCGTGGCGCGTGTCGTCGGAGTTGGTCTTGAGGTTGTCGGTACAAGTATTCATGGTCCTATCCGCATTCTGGCAACTATAAATTCGGAAATTGAGAAGGCGAAGAAGCAATACCTTCCTGCTGTGCTAGGGGTGATTAATGAATGGCAAAGTCCGTGGGGCAGAAACGCAGCACATGTGGTGTCCTGGTTTGCAGCGCCACTCGCTCTTGGTGCAGCAATCGTGCAGGGTATCGTCTGGGGAGGGCTGAAGGGGATATACGGATTGCTCAAAGATAAGGCCGAATCGCTTGTTACTCATTCAGGAGGCCCTGGACAGACATATTTCCAACGAGCAGCAGAAGCCTATAGAGGCAACTAGGCATCAAAGGTTCTGAAAAAGAATCGTAGTTGATTTCTTATGTAGAAGAAAATGAAACCCCGCCATTCTGGCGGGGTTTCATTTTCTTTGCTCTGACTGCTTGAGGTAGAATAAAAGTATGAACAAAGTAAGCTCTAATTTGGTTGAAGAAAAACCAGAACCAAAAGTGCCATCTGATCTTCAAAAGATTCTTGCTACCAACCCAAAGGCAAAAATGCTGTGGAGTGGACTTACGCCCATAGCGCATAGGGATTTCATTAGTTGGATAGAATCAGCAAAGCAAATTGAAACTCGAAAGCGCAGAGTCCTGAGTATTCCTTCGAGACTCCTGTCTGGGAAAAGGCGCCCATGTTGCTATGCATTGGTGCCTATGAGCTTCTACAAAGCTCTTGGTGCGAGTCCACAAGCGAAACTCACGTGGAGCAGTCTCACGCCAACGGAGCGTAGAGACTTTGTGAGCTGGATTGATGAGGTTAAAGGATCAGAAGCACGTGGACTCCGGATTATGAAAGCTTGCCAAATGCTTGCGAAAGGGAGGCGCTCACACTGATATATTTCTCAGTTGTCTTTTGTGTCGTGCATAGAATAACGCTTCTTAAGTGCAGAATCATCACCGTATTTCATGAAAGATTTTTCGTGTTCCGATGGAATATAGCCACGCGTTTCTAGGTGGGCTATTGCGCAAAAATGGCTTTCGGTTCTTCCTGCAATGGTTGACGCATAATGCAACCATCCATTCACATATCCGCAGTAGGCGCAGTTTAACTTTTCAAACCATGAAAGATACGGAAGCTTTTCTCTGTCAGTGATGCGTATGTAGCGAGAGCGCTTTACGCGGGGTATTCCGTATATAGGGAAGGCTATGTGGTGGTATATCTCAAAAAATATGTCCGCTATGACTACAGGAATTATCATGAGCAGGGTTAATGGCACTGCAATAAAATAGTAGAGGAGGGGATTCTTTGATCCTCGTTTTGAGGGTTCTGGGGTTAGATGCATGGTGTATGAATACAATTATTTTTATAGAGTCAAAGCAATCGTTTCTTTCACTTTCTCTACCATTTGATCCATTGACCAGTTTGATTTCACCAAGTAGTAGGCTCGGGTGTCTTCCTCGATTTCTTTCATTATTGTTTTGTCATCAGCGCCAAGATTGGTGAGGAGTATAACGGGAACGCTCTTACCCCACTCGTTTTCTGATCGTAGTTTATGAAGCATGGTCATGCCATCCATCTTCGGCATCATGAGATCAAGAAGAATTAATTGTGGCTGTTCACGAATGCCGACGGCGAGCCCTATTTCACCGTCTTTGGCATCAAATACAATAAAACCTTCTCGTGTGAATTTGTCACGAAGTGCATTGCGAAGTGAAATTTCATCCTCAACAATTAAAATTGTCTGCTGTGTAATTTCCGTGGTCATTTTTATGCGTGACTGAGAGAGGAGTGTATATCGGCAACAATGGTGTCGAGTCGATTTTCTGCCTTCACATAGTATTTATTTACCCCCAGCCGTATGTAGGTTTTCACTAAGTCTGGGTCTGCGGTATTTGAGACAACAAAGATAGGTATTTTGCTCCAGTGTCCACCATTTCTTTTGAATTTTGTTACAAAATCAAGTCCATTTTCTTCCCCAACCAGATTGTGGTCGAGCCAAATTGCATCAACCTGCTCTAAGTCTTCTACATGCTTGAGTGCTGTTTTAACGCTACTCAAAGTTACACCCCCTGATTTACTTTTCTTGAGGTCAGCACTAAAAGCTTTCTCGACACTGCGGGATGTAAGGACACGAATACCTTCTTTTTCGAGCTTTGCTTTGATAACTCCAAGTAGAGATTGCTCGTCCTCGAGCACTAATATCGTCCTGCTTTTTTTAGATGTACGTTTCATATCGTAAATATATTATTTATTTTTTTCTAATAATTTGCACGGCAACTCGACATAAAATGTAGTGCCTGCATTTTCCTCTCCTTCGGTGTAGTTTGATGCGGGCGACTCAAACCAAATCTTCCCCCCAGAGTTATCAATGATTGCTTTTGCGATATAGAGCCCTAAGCCCGTGCCCTCGGTATCTTTTTCACGCACATTGTCTGCTCGGAAGAGCTTTTTAAAGATTTTATGTTGCTGATTTTTAGGTATGCCATAGCCAGTATCGGAGATCGTGAAGAGTAAGCATTTCTTTTGATTGGTAAGCGTGAGAGACATTTCTATTTTTCCTTTTTCGGGCGTGTATTTAATGGCGTTTGAGAGTAGGTTTTGCACTACCATTCTAAGTAATTTTGGGTCAACTTGTATGAGGGGAATGTTTGTTCCGAGTGCTGGGAAAACAGTGATATCTTTTTGAATAATGTGTTGCATTTGTTCGTCAAGAACGCTTCTCACGAGTAGGGGAATGTCCGTTGGTTCTGGCTCAAAAATGAATGTTCCGAGATCCATGCGAGAAACACTAAGGAGTGCATTCACGAGTCCAACCATGCGTTGATTGCCACGATATACCTCGTTGAGGTATTTCTCCTGCTCAGCATTGAGCTTCCCCACATCTCCTGTCAAAAGCATCTCTGTGTACCAGTTGATAGTAGAAAGGGGAGTACGAAGCTGGTGGGAAGCGAGGGAGACGAACTCTGTTTTTGCTTTGTCTATTTCTTTCTCTTTTGTAATATCTCGAAATGTTTCAACCACTCCAATAATTTCACCCTCAAGCACAATGGAGGTAACGATACTACTTGAGGGAAAGCGGGTTTTGTCTTTACGAATATAATAGAAAGGGTTGGTGAGGTCTGCGACCACCACTTCTCCACGGAGTACTCTGTTTAGAATTCTTTCATTAAAAGGAACTACTTCGCCTTTTTCATCTTCTCGAGGAACCACGGCAACAATGCGTTTACCTAAAACTTCTTTAGATGACCAACCAAGCATCTTTTCGAATGATTGGTTCACATAGGTTATTTGTCCTTCCTTGTCGACCACAACGAGTCCATCGCCAATACTGGCGAGTATTGCTTCGTCTATAGCTTTCTTTTTTAGTATTTTTTCTGACTCTTGTTTATGATCCTCTAAAACATTGAGGATGGCAGCTTGAGAATTTTCAAGCTCTTTTTTGTGCATTAACTCTTTATCCATAAGAATCTTTGTCGCAACAGGTGTCATAGGAACCTAACTAACTTATTGTTGCAGGTCTAAGTGCAGCGAGTTCTTTCTTTAATTCTATCATTTTCAACTCTCTTCCGACCATCACCTTATTTAAAGATTCCAAGTCTCTCACTCGGTCAGCAATTTCTCCTGTGCGCTCTGCCACCTTGAGTTCAAGCTCTGAAGTGTATTCAGCCAGCTTTTGTTCGAGCTCCTTTCTTACAGTAATGTCTTCCATGGCGAGGACAATCATGTGTGCCGTATCAATATCTATTTTACGTGCATTAAGCAATATTGTTTTTTCTCCGATTTTTTGGAATGTGTGCTTTACCTCGTAGTCTTTAACTACTTTTTTCATTGGCAAAATTTCTTCCAATAAGCTCTTCAGAATAGGTATGTTCCATTGTCCATTGTCCATTGCCGAGCTCGTAAAGAAGCACATTCTCTGTTTGTTCAGGAGATACTTGGAAATTTTGGTAAAAAGTAGGGTTTGCCGAAACAACTCGAAGATTGGAGTCGAGGATCAAGAAGGATTCTCTCGCCACTTCGACGAGTGTTTTCATGTAGTGTAGGGCGAGCTCTTGGGACTCTTTCGATCCACTGGTGTTTGCTTGTGTGTCACTCATATACGTAACGCTTTATTAACTCGGAGTCCGGTTTTGATTAATTGTTGCCCGCTGTTGTATCACCCTTGACTGTATTACGGCTAATAAGTTGATTTTTAAAAGATTATAAGACTGCACTCTTATAGCCGTACCCCCCCTATAATTGTTACAAGTCTTTCCACTCATGTGAGCAAAAAGTCCGTAGTGCGACGTGACTGAAAAGCCGAATTGAGAATTTAGCACACTACGTACAACACAACTCTAAGATTATTCAGGTAGAGATGCTTTTTTGTCTTTCTACTTCCGCTAATCGCTCATGCTCTAGAGCGGAAGCCTCATGCGCCAGATGGGCTTTTTCTTCAGCGAGGTGTGCTTGCTCGTCAGCTTCTGCTGCCACTTTGTCTATTTCTGTTGCATCCATGGTGTGCTGTATTAACTTAGTCTTAACCCTATGACAGTAGTAAGTAATAGGACGACACCAATAGCTATTGCGGCTACTGCAATTACAATCCCGAGTATTCGATTGGGATAAAAATGATTAATACCAAATCCTAGAAAGAAAACCATTTCGCATAAAGTAAGTAGTGACATACAGAATATTTTTAGAGTAGATAAATAAAACAGCGCCTTCTGTATAGTCGTTTAGGAGGGAGTATTGTTACATGGATATACTTTACACAAGATTTGTAATCGATACTGTTTTGAGACGGCCTTACGAATGCACGGAGTTGCATTACTAATTTAAATAACTCTGGCATTTTGAACAATTATGACAACAGTAATTAATACTCCTCCAGGTAACACAGGTAGTGGTGACAGTGGCGCTGGTTGGGTTGTGGCAGTCGTACTTATTCTTGTAGTTCTCGTTGGTGGTGTGATTTTATATCAGAATGGTGTTTTTAGATCCGCTGTACCGAAGGATGCCATTATTAATGTGACTGTTCCTAACCCTATTACGCCAGCTCCTACTACTGGTGGCGCCAATCCACAATAAATAGTCAGGTGGTGCTGTATATGTGCACCAGGTGCTACTTTTAATTGAGATTGACTTTGAGATATAAAAAAACACCCCCAAAAGGGGTGTTTTTTTATATCTCACTTTTTAAGACTCTCGCCATGCATAGGGAGTATTCATTTATAAAAATCTGTTATTATTAGTGGATGTGTAACGTATGTATGCAAAATTTTTATGTTTAATGAATTTAAGGCGTTTCTTTTGCGAGGTAATGTAGTCGATTTGGCAGTCGGTGTTGTGGTGGGGGCAGCGTTCGGGAGCATTGTGACTGCTTTGGTGGCTGATCTCCTCACTCCGTTTATTGCCGCTATTGCAAAAGTTCCTGATTTTGGTGGACTGGTTTTTACTCTCAACGGTAGTCAGTTTAAGTACGGGCATTTTATCAATAGCCTTGTGTCATTTATTTTGGTGGCTGGTTCGGTGTTTTTCTTTGTGGTCAAGCCGATGAATGTACTGAGTGCACACGCACTTAAAGATACGCCAGCTGATCCTGCAACAAAAAAATGTACTGAGTGCCTCTCAAAAATACCTGCAAATGCTCGTCGTTGTGCACACTGTACGCAAGTAGTATCTTAATCTGTATGGTTACCGAAGGTCCACAAGACAATGTTACAGAAAGAGGTTTTGAAAATATACTGACTCGAGAACAGGTGCTTTCAAAAATTAGTACCTATTGCGAAAATCTTAAAATAACAAAGGAGTTGAGGGACAAAGACGGAATATATCTTCTAGAAGTTACAGGGATTCGTAAGGTAGAGGGAGACAGTGCTGAGTACATCTATCAAAGAAAGGGTACCTTTTCGAAGGGGAACAGTTCAGAGGTGACTAGCATTATGGTTATTCCTCAATCTGGGTGGCCCGAAATTGTTTCAGAGTACGATGCTGTAACAAAAAAGTGGACAACTCAATAAATATATGAATAAAAAAACACTAATTAGTTTCATTGTTGTTATTGCAGTAGTAGTTGTAGGAGTTTTTTTTCTTACAAGGAACACTGATGTAGTGCCTACACTACCTTCAGAAGACCCCACTGTTTTTGATGGAAAAAACACCCACTTCACCATTGAAGGTAATGAGGTTGTGTTAGTACAAGGAATTTCTGAAGTATCAGTACAAGGCTCTGCTTCAAAAACAACTACCCGATACTTTGGAAACGAGGCGAAAGGTGATTTAAATGGAGATAGTCTCGAGGATGTTGCTTTTCTTATTACCGAAGACTTGGGAGGTAGCGGACTCTTTTACTACGCAGTTGTTGCACTTAAAAACCCAACAGGATACAAAACTACCAATGCATTCCTTGTTGGCGACAGAATTGCACCCCAATCAACTGAGATACATACTGATTCAAAAGAGCTTCATGTAAATTTTGCAGAGCGAAAGGTAGGCGAGCCAATGACTGCACAGCCGTCTGTTGGGGCTGTTCTCCTTCTTAAGGTCACCTCTGAGGGAGTACTGGAAGGATTAATGAAGTAGATTTATTTATTTTTTCTATACTGTTGCCATGCGAGCAAAAACCATGTTGCCGTAACTAAGACTGATGCAATTGTGGAACTCCATAAGCCGAGGGTTGCGTAGACGACGCTAAAAACACCGAGGACAGTCCCGGTGAGCAAGCTCGAAGAAAGGGCAGGTTTATCTTTTCCGAAAACGGAAGGGAGTAGGGCAATGACAAAAATATACTGACCAATGGAGAGGACGATGTCTTGCCAGTGCATATACGGATTATACATTCTTAAGTTTCTCAATATAGTGAAACCAAAGGGATTCGGTGAGCTCTAGGGTTCAGTGTCGAATATCTAGAGTAGAGCTTCTAGGGCTGTATAGTATAAAGTAACGACCGTTACTTTATACTATACAGCTATTTTCCACCTCTGGACGAGAGGAGTACTGTTCTTCAATAGTACGATTGAGTATCTCACGGGGTATACTTTTTATATGAGGAAAGTGTTAATGGTACTTGGAGCAGTAACTGTATGCGCACTTTTGGCAGTAGCTGTTTATTTTTTACCTATTCTTAAGGGGGAGTGTTACAAAGTTCCTGATTATTTAAAACCTATTGCAGGTTCGCAGGGGTATCGCATCTGGTCTGGCGACATACTCAAAAGTTTTGACCACAAAAACCGACCCGTGTGTGTGCCGCAAGGTTGGGAAGCTGTTGGTGCTATAGAGACTGGCTCTGGATGGGCGAAATTTGAGACAAACTTGACGGGCGTCCTTATTCGCTCCGATGCATTCACGCTACAGAGTATTCAGCCGAAACAGAGCATATATAGGGTAGATATTTTATATCCCGCAACCACAACAGAAAGTTCGATACGGCGATATGTTGCCATTATTGAGAATGCATTCAATCGCACAGGAAAATTGTTTAATGATGCTCCTAAAGAACAACGAGTTCAACATATTGTTCTTATTACTGCAGGCCTCGCTGGAAATGCATACGAAGATATTACGCAGGTGTATCCAGATCCAAGCGCAAGAGTTAGTGCTTTCGTCCGCACACAGAATATTCTTCGGGGAGAGGAACTCTTCGTTCACGCAGTAATGCACCTTTACAACAGGCATCAGAGTGGCACACTGCCTTATCAAAAGTTACAGTCGCCCTTTACAGAAGAAGATTGGCAGGAGGTTGAGGCTACTTGGGCAGAAACAGCATTTACTACTTCCAGAGAACAATCGGGGCGTATTGTGTATCTCTACAGTGTTCATACAGCGCTCCGAACTGGAAACTTTTCACTTATAAAAGAAGCGCCTTTCAATAATCAAAAAGCCTTTGAGAAAATTAGGCAAAGTGTAATTGTTGCGCCCAATTCTCCGAATCTCGATTATCAGTATGGACATTACGTGCTCGCCCCACTTTCAATGCTTGCGGTTGATGGCATGTTGCAGGAATCACACACTGGTACTAGTGTAGAAAAAATTCTTACTGATATTCATGCAGGGAAAGCTAGTAACTTCTTTGATGAGCTTCAAAGAACACTTTCAAAGGAAGAGGTTCAGCGTGCTCGAGGCTGGTTTGAAGGGAGAGAGACCATACCGACTAGTGTAATCAATTCGGTTGTTGCTTCTTATAAATCTCAGTAACTGCATCTCTACACTAGGGGGTGGGGAATTAGAGTATGGGTATTCGTGATAGAATCGACACTACCGCTATGAATGCCACCGATGTATATCGAGAGTTAAAGACAAAGTCTATAGGGGCATCTCGCATTTTTCATCGAGAGCTATTGATTGTGAATTCTACAGTTTTTGATGAATACGAAGTGCATTTTGTGAAGGTTTTTCATGCACTCAATAGGAAAACCAACTATAGAACACCAGGGACATTTAGACACATTCACGCAATAAAATCTGGTTCCTTAGTTGAGATTCACTATGATTTTGGAAACCTTAATAAATTTTTTGTTATGGCTGTTCCGCATTTCTTTTTAGACATGGTGCCTTATTTTTTATATCACCTAATTACATTTAGAAAGCCATACAGTATTGATGTGCAAATTCTTGAATCACAAATACATAAAACATAAGCTCCGTCAGGAGATTTTTTGTCAGGTGTTAGCTTCGAGCTTTCAGCTGTCAGGTTTCAGCTTCGAACTTCGAACTCGCTAAACCCTAACCTCTACTTAAGTCCATCGAGCTGATTTACTGTAGACCACTGAGTGTCTGTCTTTTCATTCACTTGTGTAGCGCTATTTTCTACAGCTGCTAGCTCTTCAAGGTAGAGCTCTTTTTCGCGTGCCATCCGCTTTCTTATGCCGAATAGGTCAAACATAGTTTTGTGTTATTGGAATACGGCAAGTATGGCATTCACGATAGGTGTGAGAAGTGAAAGGATGAACAGGATGAGGTTTATAAAAAATTGAACTATTTGCACAATGAGAGAAAAAAACTGTTGGAATAACTGTACGAAATCCATAGGATATAAATTATTTTTTTTCTAATAAAGCTAATATTTTGTCCAGCTTTTCGACCTCTATTCGGCTGAGGTTTTTTTGCAAAGCTTCAATTTCTTCTTCGGCTCTTGTATTAGTTTCGTAGTCTGCTTCGGCGTGATGACGATCACGCTCTGACTGGCGATTTTGTGCCATCATGATGATGGGAGCGGCATACGCTGCTTGAGTTGAGAAAATAAGATTAAGGAGTATGAAGGGGTAGACATCCCAACGCTGAATAATCCCTATAATATTTAAGGTTATCCATGTAGCAACAAAGACTGTTTGGATGATGATGAATTTCCACGAGCCCATTCCTGTTGCCACCGTATCCGAAAATCTTTCTCCTAAAGTCAGTTCCTGTTCATGTTTTTGATGCCAAGTAGCCATACGTATCGCTTTATTAAAATAATGATATCACGCTTATTTTTTAGAGCATGATGTCTGTAAAGAGAGCGAATGTCTGTATATCATTGAACACTCTTGCGGGTGTTTCCGCGTATGTCCCACTCTGGGCTAGTGCGCGTTCAAGGGCTGGTCTTTTGCTAATTCCAGTTACATAGCCTACTCCTCCTGTAACGTGTTTGCGTAGAAAGGGAAGTGTGACGGTTGCTCGAAGTGGTATGGGATTTTTTCCACGGGCATCGTACCCAACAACAGCCCTCCTCTCGTCTTCAAAGAGTATCTCAAACATTCCTGCATCTTCCGGATACGGCATAATGCCTGCGGTATGGCCATCTACACCCATGCCGAATGTTCCGAGTACATGTCCTATTGGATTTTCCTCAATCCATTTTCTCCATGCCTGCTCCATAGTGGTTGCTAGTGTCTCGACTCTTTCAAATCGCATACTTGTATCAATGGCACGCGCGCCTTTTGCTACTGCGTTTTTAAAAAAGCTTGTTTCCTTCAGAGTTGCAAAGTTATTTTCTTTTGGATCTTTCGTGAATCGTTCATCTAAAACGCCAAGTGTAAGGTTGGACATGTTTTCAGGCGCTTTGACATGCATAAGGATTTCAAGGGCAGAGCCACTCGAAAAAAGAATCAAAGCAGGCTCGCTCTCCATTTTCATGAGTAGGGAAGAGAGATATGCACCAGCTTCCTGTTTCAATATCTCCTCGTTTAGGTTCCTGATTATTTCCATGTTTTTTAATCCTATCATTTTCTTTCTGTATCCATATATACTAGTGAGATTATGAAGCTTAGTCGTGAACGTATTGGCGATCTATGCATTCTTTCTGAAGCGGTTTTATGGGGGGCTTTCCCTGTTATTACTATTCTTTCTTTCACCTCGCTCACACCGCTAGTGTCTTTGGGTTGGAGTACTCTTCTGGCATCTGTTGTGTTTGGCGTTCTACTTACTGTACGTGGGAAATGGGCAGATGTATGGAATTCTCGTGCAATGAAAGATGTACTTCTTACCGCATTTGTTTTAGGTTTCCTTTACTATATACTTTTCTTTTTTGGTTTGCAGTATACGAGCGCAGGGAACGCAAGCATTATTGCACTGTCGGAATTATTTTTTAGTTACTGTTTTTTTCATTTATTTAGAAAAGAACATATCCCACCAGTTCATCTTATTGGAGCTGTGTTAATGATTTTTGCCGCAGGAGTAATTCTCTATCCTAATATACACGCGTTCCAAATAGGGGACCTCCTTATTCTTGGAGCATCCTTGATGGCACCCTTCGGTAATTTATTACAAAGAAGGGCGAGGATAGAAGTGTCGAGTGAAAGTATTATGTTTGTCCGTAGTGTTGTTACAACTGTCGCAGTCTTTTGTCTTGCGTATGTCTTTGGCACAAATCCTCTCAGTATTAATTTTGATGGCGGGATTGTATGGATTCTTTTGATTAATGGTATTTTTCTTTTTGGGTTTAGCAAAATTCTTTGGATAGAAGGTATACACCGTATTAGTGTTACGAAGGCAAATGCCCTAGCAAGTCTTTCGCCTCTCGTTACATTAATCTTTGCCTATGTACTTTTGAATACAGTCCCAACCGTATGGCAAGTTTTTGCATTCGTACCTATGTTTTTAGGTGTGCTGTTATTGAGTCAGCATAAACAAAAAACACCCGCACTGTAAGTGCGGGTGTTTTTTGAGTTAAAAACTATTTTGCCTTGCCGAGAATCTTGTACATACCCGTACTACATACGGTGCAGGTACCTTTCATGGCACGGCGGTCTCCGGTTTTACCCATAGCGACCTCCTCAGCGTCCTTCATTTCACGCTTCTCTTTACACTTAACGCAATATCCTATAACTGGCTCCATAGTGTGGTGCTTATTTATTAAATAATTATACTCATTCATAGTATCATGGGCGCAAGGTATACGGTCTTACTCGTATAATGAACCTTCTTTTTTACAAAAGACTTATGAAAAAAGCCACTTTTACAGAAAAACTACAAAATCGCTGGTCGCACGTTGGGATGGTTTGTGTTGGCCTCGACCCCGATTTTTCACAAATCCCCGACATTCTCAAGGCAGAAAATTCATCCATTGAAGAGGTTCTCTTTACTTTCAATAGAGAAATTATAGATGCCACCGCTGATCTTGTGTGCGCGTATAAGCCAAATGTGGCATTTTATGAAGCACACGGAGAGGCTGGGGCACGAGCCCTTTTGCGAACAGTGATACACATCAAGGATATGTATGCAGAAATTCCAATTATCTTAGATGCAAAGCGGGCTGATATTGGCAATACCAACCTCTACTATGTAAAGGCCGTTTTTGATGAACTAGGAGCGGATGCCATCACTATCCATCCTTATCTAGGAAAAGAAGCAGTTCAACCGTTTCTTGATCGTAAAGATAAAGGGGTCATTGTGCTCGTGAAGACTTCAAACACTGGAGGAGGGGAGTTTCAGAATTTAAAGGTTACTGATTCTGGAGAGCCACTCTACAGGGTGGTAGCAAGAAATATCGCAAGCTCATGGAATGAAAATGAAAATTGCAGTGTTGTGGTTGGTGCAACGTACCCTGAAGAGCTTGCCGAGGTGCGATCCGTTATTGGCGACATGCCCATTTTGATTCCGGGAGTTGGGGCGCAAGGTGGAGATATTCAAAAGACAGTCATGGCAGGAAAAGACAGCAAGGGTTTTGGAATGATGATTAGTGCATCAAGAAGTATTATTTTTGCATCGAGCGGAGCTGATTTTGCACAAGCTTCACGAAAAGCAACAGAGAGTCTTGGTGTAGAGATTGGCACTGTCAATTAAAGGCGGTTTTGTTTAGTAAGAGACTGTGTGGTTGGGCGTCTTAGTATGTAGGTCTGAATGGCAGGCCGTTAATTCTAAAAGACACGCAGTATGCGTGCACACATAAAAATTATGTACACTATCTCTAAACGTTTCGCCCTCGTAGCGCCAGTGGCACTACTCGTGCTCGGCTCTTTATTTATTAGCCCTTTTCTTGCTTCGGCAAATGGGAATGAAGGTAATAAGAAGTCAGGTCCACACGCTGTTGGCTCAACTCTTGAAATTCGTATCGAAGATAATAATTCGGTGCTTGTTCGCGGGGCAAAAGTCACTGCCGTATCCGGTTCAGTGATTAGTGCAGAGACCGCTTTTGGTGCAACGGTACTCTCATGGACTGTTCGTACAAATGCAAGTACTGTCTTTACGCATCGTGCTGATGGATCGTCGTCACTCTCAACGATTCTTCCTGGTGACTACGTGAGTTTCAGAGGGGTCCTCAACACAGGAACCTCAGGACTAACTGTAGACGCTAAGACAGTTAAAGATTGGTCGCGTTCTGTACAGGCAGAAAATACCCGAGCATTTAACGGTAGCGTGCAAAGTATTGACACAGCGAATATGAAATTCGTATTGGATAGCAAAGGCGCTGAAGGTCTTATTACCGTCAAGCTTGCAACAAGCTTCGTAATAACTAACGGCGATGTTGCTTTTGCTTTCGCAAATATCAAGATAGCTGATCAAGCAAAGGTTTCGGGTACCTACGACAGTGCTACGAAAACTTTTACTGCTACAAAAGTTATAGTAGTGCGAGAGGATGCAAATGGACATAAAACATTCAAGGGAAGAATTCAATCTTTCAAGGACCGTTTCCATTTTGACTTCTGGAAGTAACACTCTAGAAAACTCTCCGTCTAAAAATCGAATAGGTTGCATATGCAACCTATTCGATTTTTAGTAGTGGAGAGCTACAATATGCTGAGTGTTCTATATTGAAGATAACTATTGATTTATATGGCTACCCCCACTGAACCTCTAATAGTTCGTGTGCGTGTGACATCTGACACAAAGAAGGATGCTGTGAATGAAGGGAAGAAAGGTGTACTTGAAGTTAGCGTGAAAGACCCAGCTAAGAATAATCGCGCAAACGTACGGGTCTGTGAGTTACTTGCCGAGCATTTTAGGGTACCAAGGAAAAATGTGATGATTACGAAAGGTTCTGACTCCCGTAGTAAGATGATATTAGTTTATAAGAGATAACTTGGAAGTATGCACATAAATCTCAAAGCCAGCGGTTCAGTAGTTTTAACGGAAGAGCTCCGTGAGTTTGTTGCGGAAAAGATGCGTAAAATTGAACATCTTCTCGATTCTAAAGATACGAGCACGATGGCGGATATAGAACTTGCTACAACTACGCGCGGACAAAAAACCGGTGATGTATTTCGTGCTGAAATCAATTTGCAGTTTGCTGGTGGTTTTGTGCGTGCGGAAGCGATAGAAGAAACACTCCATCACGCAGTTGAAGTAGTAGTTGAAGAAGCACGAAGGGAAATCCGAAAGAGTTTTGGGCGTAAGCGCACGCTCATGCGCCGTGGTGCTACAAAAATAAAAGATTTTTTCCGAGGGTTTGGAGGCTCATGAAAGACGAGATTCTTTCTCTTTATTCTGCGCACATTACTGAACAAAAACAAAAGGTTTTAGATATTATTTCTGTTTCAGGATTTGATGCTCTTATTATTTATTCCGGCACTCCACTTCGATACTATGCGGATGATCAAGATGCGCCGTTTCGTGCGTACCCACATTTTTTACATTTCGCACCTTTGAATGAGCCAGGTAATTTTCTTTTAATTCAAAAAGGCACTAAACCTCTTTTAGTCCGTGTTAAGTCTGATGATTATTGGCATGAGCAAGTTTCTCTTGGAGGTTCATTCGACATTGCTCACGGTAAACCTTTCTGGCTTTCAGAATTCGACATCCGTGAAGTTCCGAATGTCGATTCAGCCTGGCAAGAGCTTTTGAATGAACGACCTACGAGGTCGAACATTCAGCGCATTGCGTATGTTGGAGATAATTCAGAAGAGCCAAAAAAACAAGGGATTGAGGGGGATTGTATCAACCCGAAAGAGCTCATCGCTCGCTTGGATACAGAGAGGAGTCATAAGACTCCATATGAGATTGCTTGCATTGGTGAGGCGAATAGGATTGCGTCGGCGGGGCACAAGAGTGCCTGTCAAGCATTTCTTGATGGGGCATCAGAGCTTGAAATACATCAGGCATATATGAAAGCGGTGGGAGGTGTGGAGCATGAATTGCCGTATGAAACCATTGTTGCCTTGAATGAGAAAGGTTCAATACTTCACTATCAGGGTAAACGTGGTGATTTGAAGAACGGCCTTTCGACTTCCTTCGACGATGCTCGGGATACATCGCTCAGGGTAAATAAATCGCTTTTACTCGATGCGGGTGCAAGATATCTCGGTTACGCATCAGATGTAACGCGTACATTTGTGGCACCTGATGCCGATCCACTTTTTGTTGAACTTCTTGCGGGGGTTGAAAAGATACAACAGGAACTGTGTGGTCTCGTAAAGCCAGCGCTTTCTTTTGCTGACTTACAAAAAGAAACACACCTCAAAATTGGAGATTTACTTTTTTCACTCGGTATTCTCAAGATCGATGGGAAAGAAGCTTACGAGCTTGGGCTTACTAAAGTATTTTTTCCGCACGGTGTTGGGCATATGCTCGGACTCCAAGTGCATGATGTTGGTGGAGTAAAGAGAGATCCAGAACATACGCCAGATACGGAAAATTTACGAACGAAGGGAGTTATGGAAGTAGGGCAGGTGTTTACCATAGAGCCAGGCGTGTATTTTATAGAGATACTCCTCCGTCCCCACCGAACTGGCACTACATTCTCGCATTTCAACTGGGAGCTTATTGACCGTCTCGCTCCCTATGGAGGCGTTCGCGTAGAAGACGATGTGCTCGTGACAGAGGACGGCATCCGAAATCTCACGAAAGAGTATTTTGAGTGGACTTGACGATAGGTGTTTGATTGATACCGTGTAGAGATATGGGAGAGAAACAAAAAGAAGGGTTACCTGATCCAAGCACTCTCAATCCGTTTGACCCCAAACTTGATCCAGAAGTTGCAGATAAAATAGCCACTCTTTTCATTAGTTTTGTACGTAGGCAGGGGAATTCCTATTGTCCTCAGGGCGGTAAACATCAAAAAAAGCCTGTATAGTATAATTTAACGGTCGTTAAATTATACTATACAGAGGTTTCTTAGCTTCAGGCAATGAAAGGTAGTTGAAATTACGAGCGTAGGAAGTCTGCGTAGTCCATTTCTTTTTTTCCTTCGGGGACGATGCGAGTGGGAGTGAAGGTTTCGTCTTCATATATTGCATCTATAATCTTGATGCGTATTTCCTTATCTCCTTTTGTTGTAAAGAAGTATGTGCCTGGCCATCCTTCGTACGCACAAAACTTAAGATAGTTTTGGTACGCATCATCTTTGAGGTCAATAAGTCCGTCTTCTTTTTTTAGTTTAGGAGTGAAGGTAGCTTCTGTATGCTTTTGTGCCTCTGCCGTAAGGGAACCGTCGACAACGAGTGGAATAGATTCCGCAAGAAGTTTCCCACCTTCATGCCATAACAAATCTTCAACCATGTTTCTCCTAAACGGCCATGGTTCGGGAGTAATGGAGGCTTGTGCAAGTATTGGTCCGTGGTCAGTTTCCTCATCAAGAAGAATTATAGATACACCCACTTCTTTTGCATCGCCAAGTATTTGGCTTTCAATAGGGGATGGGCCACGAAACTTTGGTAAGAGTGATGGATGCACGTTTAAGGTTCCATATTTTGGAATCGCAAGAAGTGCCGACGGGAGGAGCTTCCCATATCCTGCAACAATAAACATGTCCCACTCACTGTTTAAAATAATGTCTGCGGCAGGATCTGAAAAATCTAAGCGCTCAGGTTGAAGCACGTCAATGCTTCTTTCTTCACCCCACGCTTTTACTGGAGAGGATTTCATGAGGAGTCCTCTGTCGGCTGGTTTATCAGGGACAGTCACAATGAGTGCTGGGAGTATTCCAGCACTCTCAAGTTCATCAAGTACAAATGTTGAAAAAGAAGGAGTCCCAAAAAAAACTATCCGTAATTTACTTTTCTGTATTTTTTGTGTCATACGATTTTCAGCGAGTCATCACCCTATACGATTAATCGTATAGGGTGATGTGTTTTTTTATTTTTCTTCTTTTTCTAGCTCGCTTTCTTCTTTTGCTTTCAGCACTTCCACTGCTTTATCTACATAGAGGATTCCTTCAAGATGATCTGTCTCATGCTGGAATATTTGCGCAAGGAGACCACTGCCACCTCGCTCAAAACGAATTCCTTCCTCGTCATAGGCACGTACGGTTGCTTGAAGAGAGCGCTTTATAGTCCCATGAAACCCTGGTACTGAAAGACATGCCTCATCAAGGAGTTCTTTTTTCCTCGAAATTTTTACTATCTTAGGATTAATGAATGCATAGTCGGCGTCATCATCTGGTTTGAGGGCGATATCGTTTCTGTCTTTGCTTTCAAGAACAAATCCTCGTACGACGAAGATACGGTAGGGAATACCTATTTGATTTGCAGCTATCGCAACACCGTGCGAGGTGTTACGAAGCGAGTGTGACATGCGATGCAATATATCCTTCAGTTCCGCAGTTCCAAAAAGATTTTTTGGAACCTCTTTCATTTTTTGTTTAAGGATTTTTGCACCTTTGATAACTATCGGGTCAATCATGTTAAATTTTGTTACGAGCGAAGCGAGTTAGGAAATCTTACACCCAGCTCCAGTTTTTTAAAAGTGATACATTTGTAGCTTGTTGAACTTGATATATTTTTGGTTCTTGCAGCATATGTGAAACTGGGGCTGGGTTAACAAAAATATAGTCGCTTACGCTTCTTATTTTTCTAAACTATTTCATCAGGATCCACGGTTACCTCTATATCAGGAGGTAATGCGCGGATACGCTCGATGAGGAGAGCATCTGGCCATTCCTTGCGTGGTATGCGGATGACTGCGCGGGCACTCCACTCACTCTTTCCAACTGCTATAGGAGGAAGGGGTCCAACTAAGTCAATGTCGGAAAACATTTCTGTTATAGCAAGACTTGTTTTTTCTACGCTTACTTTTGTTCCTTTCCATAGAAGTCCTATAAAGGTAGTGAACGGAGGATATCCATATTGTTCGCGTTCTCTAATATCTCCGCGGTAAAAATCGGCAGGATTTCCAGAGGCAAAAGTTTTCATTACTTCACTGTCTGGTTTTCGTGTTTCTACAATAAACTCTAACTCGGCATGTTCTTGAAGATAAAACAGTATAGAAAGAGTGTGTTCGTGTGCGCGCCATGCGGTGATGGAGAGCATGCTGTCAAGTGAAGCAACCGCCACAATTTCTACTGGCTTTTTTAGATACGGAAGCATTCGCTCAGTGCCAACGAGTATTGTCCCTGCGGTAGAGAAAAATTCTTCCGAGAGTTTTTTTGCTGTGCGATGTGTTGGTGCGCTATCTTTTGTAAATGTGATAAGTGGGGAATCAGGGAATGCTTTCGCTAACTCATCGGCGACTCGCTCAACTCCAATACCTAAGGTCATCAAATTCCACCCTTTGCATGTTTTGCAAGGTGTTTCCGATGGTAAAGTCGCGCCACTTCGGTGCGACATGAATTGATTACCATCGGCAGTTTTGTGGAGAACCATTGGTACGCCAGTGTGAGGGTCAGTTACTGGAGTGCCACAATCATTGCATACAGTGAGAGGGGCAATACCGCGTCTGGCTGCAAAAACAATTGCACGACCACCGCGAAGTATTTCGCGATGTATCTTTTCTTTTGTTTCCTCAGTGAGGGCAGTAAAGATCCGTCTAACTTTTTTCGATGTTTGCTCTAATGGTATTTCTTTTTTTCTTGTGTCGACAATTGATATCTCGGCAGTTCCGCTCGGTCTTACTTGAGACCTCGCTAGCTCGTCCATTTCATGTGCATCTACTCGATAGCGTGTTTCTATGCGTAGCGGAAAATCTGCAAGTATGAGTCTCGCACCCATTCTTCTGCAGAGGGATTCCGCACATCGTCTGACATCTACATGTGGTCGAGAAAATCCTCGGTATCCACGCGCACTTTCACGTTCAACAACTATTGTGCCTATGTTGGTGCGTGGTGCAGAAAGTGCGAAGGCGGTTCCAATGATGAGCACTGGTTTGGTGTCGGTACTGCATCGATTCCACGCTTCAATTATTTTTTTCTTACTCACTTCACTGGTAAGTAGAAGTACATGGTCTTCAATTCCACGCTTCAAATTTTCTTCCATCTGTTCTGCCTCAGTAACCGTGGGTACTATAATCATGACCGATTCACCGCGCGCGAATGATTCCCGAGCAAGGTTTCTATAGGTACGAACACGCTCTTCTTTTTCTGCCTGTAATACCAAAAGATCTGCACGCACGACAGGCTCGGTTTCGAGATTGAGTTGTGCTGTTGACTCAAGAACAGCTTCGAGTTTATTGGAGGCGGTTAAAATTACTTGTGATGTAAGTGTTGCAAACATAATACTCTCGTGTACCCCGTGCCAGAGCGCTGCGTCTTTGACGGCCGCAACAAACGCGCTCGTAACAATACGCTTTGGTTTTGTGTTTGGAGATATTTTCTTTAATGAAAAATCAGCGTTGCGCAGATCAAGCTTCTCTTCACGCACGTCTTTGCTTTCAATAACAAGCGCAGGGAGTGACCGATTACGAACAGAAACCGTCACTATCATGCCTGCGGGTATAGCATCTCGAGAAAAGAAAGTTAAGTGGTCCCGAAAAACCCCTCGCGCTATGGGCATGACACGGACGATGAACATCTAATTAGTGTATAGCGTTTAGCGTTTAGGGTATAGGGTGGAGAGTTATGGAGTAGGCGATGCCCCATCGGATCCGAAGGGATCATCTAGCGTTTAGTGTTTAGGCGACGCTTCGTCGGGTCCGTAGGGACCATAGGAGCTCGAAGTTAAAAGCTGAAAGCTGAAACCTGACAGCTGGAAGTTCGAAGCTGACGTATTGTACAATAGAGCCAATGACACCAAAAAACACATTCGTTATTGAGGGCTTAGCTGGAAAGAAAACCCTCAAGGGCTCTATTCCTGTGTATGGCGCAAAGAATAATGTTCTAAAGGTAATGGCGGCAGCCACTCTCATTGAGGGGGAGTCCAAGTTCACTAATGTCCCCAATATTGCAGATGTTACTTCACTCGGCCGGATACTTGAGGGCTTGGGTGCGTTTGTTACTCACAAAGGTAGTGAGCTTACAGTAAGCGCAAAGGGTTTGTCCGGGAGCGTTCTTGATGCCACGCTTGCAAAATCAATGCGCGCCTCGATTGTACTCATTGGCCCACTCCTTGCACGCTTGGGAAGTGTCACATTTCCTCATCCAGGGGGTGATGTGATTGGGGAGAGGCCTATCGATATTTTTATTTCTGGTTTTCAAAAGCTTGGTGCTAGTTATTTGGAGAGCGGAGATTCGTACACGCTCTCAGCGCCAAACGGTATTTCAGGCGGAGAAATATTTTTCAGAATTGTTTCAGTAACGGCAACAGAAACATTCATGATGGCCGCACCTCTTGCTAACGGCCCTGTCACCTTAAAAAACTGCGCAATGGAACCAGAGATTGTTGCCCTTGCTGAATTTCTAAAATCATGTGGTGCAAAAATTGAAGGTGCAGGTACTCCAACTATTCTCATTTATCCTTCCACATTGACTCCACCAACATCAGCGTTTGCCATAGTGCCTGACCGCATTGAGGCAGCAACATTTTTAGCTCTCGGTGCTATTGCCGGAGAAGAAATCACTGTGACCGGTGTTATTCCAGAACATTTAGATGCCGTGCTTGAAATTCTTCACATGATGGGTGCCATGCTTACTATAGGGAAAGATTCAATTACTATTCGAGCACCTCAAACTCTCAATTCGGTAAAGTTACGCACGCACGAATACCCAGGTTTCCCAACAGACGCACAAGCACCCATGATGGTGGCGCTCACTCAAGCAGAAGGAGAAAGCACAGTAGTAGAAACTATTTTTAATGGGCGCCTCAACTACACAACCGAGCTTGTGAGTATGGGTGCAAAAATTGCAGTGGTGAATCCGCATCGCGCGACAGTGAAAGGCAAAACACCACTCAAAGCTCGTGACATTGATGGCCCTGACATTCGCGCTGGTCTTGCGTATATCCTCGCTGCCGCAATTGCCGACGGCACATCGCATGTTGGCAATGCTCATTTGATGGACAGGGGATACGAAGCTATTGAAAAAAGATTAGCAAGCGTTGGACTCTCAATTTCCCGCAATTAAAAAACCGAGAGCATTTTATGCTCTCGGTTTTTTAGCGTCCTTTTTATTTTATTCAACCTTCCCAAATCCGAACAAAGCTTGCAAAAAATTTGGTCCTTGCAATTCTTGCGCTCGTTTCCGCTCTGCTTTGAGCCTTAATCGTTCCTGCTCGTCTTCAATTTTCTTAATTCTTTTTCCGATTGCTAAGCGTTTTTTTGGGTCAGTTAAGGCATCTAATTCGCCACTAAGTGACCTTATTTCTCCTTCTCCATGTAGCAATGACATATGGCTACAGTATACATAAATTTAAATATCTGTCAACTATGCGTCACGTTTCAATACCTTGGACTCACTCTGAATGCGATGGAGTTGCTATAAAATTTTATTAGCAAGCTAATTAATTGTCATCATGTCATCCGGTACAATTCCAACTTTAAACTGGTCTGCCCATGCAAAACGTCTTCGCCCATGTTTTCTCAATGCTTCTGCCCAGTCAGGATCACCATTTCTTTCTGCCCGTGCGGCGTCTTCGAAGAAACCTAATCCTCCTAGGTCATAATATGATGCATGACGTTTGAGAGACTCTTGTTTTGACCACATATTGTTTTTTTGAATTTTATTTAAGTAACCATATCGACCACTTACTGTACTTACATCACACCTAAAAGGTTACAAAAGTCAAGGGCACCGGGTAATGTGCGGGCACTTCATTTCATAAAGTACCGAGGCGAAACCTCGGTACTTTAAAAGTTACGGGCATTCTAAATCGCCCTCCTTACCAAAATTCAAAAACTAATGCCTGCGAGATTAGGATTTATTTCTTTTTTCCCCGTGCAAAACTCCATAACCTAGCACCTATTATTGCAAACATAATACCTCCGACAGCTGATGAGGTAGTGATCGGAGCATTCAACATATTTTCTTTGTTGATAGTGCCTGCCATTACTCCCATGGATCCATTCCCAATGAAATGTGATCCTCCCATAAACGCTATACCACTCGCCGGCAAAGCAATAATGCGCAAGGCCGTACGTCCGACGTCTTGCGGTTTGTGTGGTTTCACGCCCGCCACAATAAATGGCGTTTCTTTTCTTTTATTAAGAACTAGGGTAGCTGGTGGATGAGACGTATGACGGCGCACGTTAGGGTTCTCGATCACCGGTACTCGAATGCCAGTTTCTCGAGTGTGAAAGATATGTGGGGTTTCTCGTCTTGGTGGAGTTGTTGTTTCTAAATGTCGTTCGTTATTCATGCAGAATCTCTCTTTCTTTTGTACCCTCCAGGATTTTTTTGTCAATTTCTATAATGGGAAAAGTAATTTGTGCTTACGCCTAGGTGTAAGCACAAATGTTAATGCGTGAGGGTGATTTGATATATCAAATCAAAAACACCCTTGCGGGTGTTGAGGTTTGCGGTCATTGATCCCTGCTGTCTTTAAAAAACAAATTTTTTCTTTCTTCCAGTTGCAAAGTCGAGCAGTGCAATGCCTGCAATTATCGATGTAGTGGCTACTCCCGCAAGAACTGCGAGAGGTCCTGTAAGAGTACCGCCAGCACTAATGCCTATTGCAAGACCTGCATCAATAAGCATACCGACAGAAAACAATACTGCTCCAGGAGGTGCAGCGAGAAAGCGAAGTAGTCCGTGTCCGGCACTTCCGAGGATATTTCTTTCTTTAGATCCCACCGTTTTTTTCCCTGAGCTAACAAAAGTAACCGATGGTTCGTGGTGAGGTGCTCGTGATACATGAGTGCCCATAGGCTGACCGCCCATATGAGTAGGTGTTTCCAGTTTCGGAATCCCTAATAGATCTTCAGCAGAAGCTCCGCGAAGATGCGGCTCTCTTTCTACACTTACAGGCAATGCTTCTCCCGATTCGCTCATGTTTTTCTTTGTACGCTGTGAGGTGGTTCAAGTTTTACACGTGCTCCTCAAAGTTTGGTTGTGTGGGCCATGGTGCAACATGTCCATCGACACCATCTGCCTCTGCTCCAACGCGTGAGCGAGGGGGACCAGCAGGTCTTTCTTGTCCATCCCAGACATTATCTCTAAGTCTCACATCGGGTATACGTTCCACTGGGGCTACCGGTGGTCTCTTTTTGCTTTTGAATTCGAAGTCAAGAAATCCCATGTTGTTTTTGTTGGTTTTATTTTTTTGACTGATGTCCCTTCATTCGATTTGCTATCAGCATTGCAATAAGCAATTCAAACAAGCCTGGATTTTTTGGTGCAGACGTTTCTTTGGCTCCTTTTTTGTCTGGTTGGTAATCAAACCATGGGGCCCCCCACGCTTTTTTCTCACCGCCATCCGTCGGCTCATCATTTATTGCATCCCAATCCCTTCTAGTCATTCCTAGATGATTCTTCGGTTCCGGTACGTGCACAGTCTCTATTCCAGTTTCTGACATATGATTTTTTATTTATCTCAACAAAATTAATTCAACGTGTATTGTACTCCAATAGATATATTTGTCAAGGAGTCGTTTTTGCACCCCGTCTGCTACAATTATTCGCCATGTCATTCTTTTCTCCAAGACTCGGAATTGATCTCGGTACCACAACAACCTTGGTGTATGTCCCAGGCTACGGTGTTGTTTTAAATGAGCCATCTGTTGTTGCTGTGTCAGTCCATGATCGCAAAATTTTGGCAATCGGCTCTGAAG
>Ga0265292_1000526_pt1 | contig 52100 bp, 37 predicted proteins | sample Munlanlewell296A_FD_189080 | JGI IMG/M metagenome (GOLD analysis project Ga0265292, IMG submission 189080) | Leachate microbial communities from a municipal landfill in Southern Ontario, Canada - Leachate well 296A | ecosystem: Engineered > Solid waste > Landfill > Unclassified | place: Canada... | reverse complement strand
GGGACAAGCTGGTGGGTTGCCCCGCAGACGCCGTTGCGGTCCGGCCCGCGCACCTTGGCGGATATACTGATCTTGCCGACACCGGGTAGTCCGGCGCCGGGGCGGTGAGGCAACAATCCGCTGTGCCGAAATCGGGGCCCTTTCGAGATCCGAGCCGCAGGGCTGGTGACCGAGGGTGCCGGAGGGTTGAAGAGTAGTGCCGCCGACTCACGTCAAGATCCTGGTTCCCGGCAGCCACGACATGGTGAGCCTGCTGGGTCAGCGCGATGAGCTTCTCAAGATTGTCGAAGCCGCTTTCGACGCCTCCATCTTCGTGCGCGGCAACGAGATCACCATCTCCGGAGAGCCCGCCGAAGCCGAACGCGTTGCCCACCTTTTCGGGGAGTTCCTTGCGCTGCTGGAGGGAGGCCAAGTCCTGACGCGCGAGAGCGTGGGCCACAGCGTCGACATGATTCGTTCCGGAGAGGAGCTCAGTCCCAAAGAGGTCTTTTCCGATGCCGTTCTCATCGTCCGCGGGCGGGCGATCCGGCCCAAGACCGCCGGGCAGAAGAAGTACGTCGACGCGATACGCAAGAACACCATCATGTTCGGCATCGGGCCGGCCGGCACCGGCAAGACCTACCTGGCCATGGCGCTTGCGGTACAGGCGCTTCAATCCAAGTCGGTCTCGCGAATCATCCTGACCCGGCCCGCCGTGGAAGCGGGAGAGAAGCTGGGTTTCCTGCCCGGCACCCTCTACGAGAAGATCGATCCCTACGTGAAACCGCTCTACGACGCGCTCTACGAGATGGTCGACGCCGAGCAGATCGCACGGTTGATGGAACGGGGCACGATCGAGGTGGCGCCGCTGGCCTATATGCGTGGGCGCACGTTGAACGATTCGTTCATCGTGTTGGACGAGGCCCAGAACACCACGCCCGAGCAGATGAAGATGTTCCTCACTCGCCTGGGCTTCGGTTCGAAGGTTGTGGTTACCGGCGACATAACCCAGTTGGACTTGCCTCAGGGGCAGATGTCCGGCCTCAACGTGGTGCGGGAGATCCTCACCGACATCGAGGGTCTGGCGTTTGTGTACCTGTCATCTCGCGACGTCGTGCGCCACCGCATCGTGGCGGACATCGTGGATGCCTACCGGCGTTTCGACGGGGCGAAGGAGTGACGGCCACCGGCGATCCTCGACGTTCCGGCCCGCCCCGTTTTCCGAGGGGAGGCTAGGCATGGCGGTGTTCGTGGCCAACGAGCAGCCGATCGAGGTGGATGAGGAGAACCTCATGCGGCTGGCCCGGTTGGCGATGGGGGAGTTGGGCGTGGAGGAGTCTGAGCTCTCGGTGCTGATCGTCGACTCCGACGCGATGCGTCGGCTGAACGCTCGATGGATGGGACAGGACCGCCCGACCGATGTGCTGGCTTTCCCGATGGATGAAGAGGCGCCGGAGTATGACGAGGAAGAGGAGGAGGAGGCCGAACCGTGGCTTCTGGGTGATGTGGTGCTCTGTCCCGAGGTGGCTCGCGAGAACGCGGAGTCGCTGGGCAGGGGTTTGGGTGAGGAGCTCGAGCTGCTTTGCGTGCATGGGATTCTGCATTGCGCGGGCTACGACCACACGGACGGGGAAGAAGAGAAAGAGATGACCGAGGAGACCGAGCGGCTGCTGACATTGCATCACGGTGAGAAATGACCGCGACTGAAGTCCTGGCACTGGTGAGCGTGGGCGTCCTGCTGATCCTGGCGGGCTTTTTCGGGGCGAGCGAGACCGCTCTCACCCGGATGAACCTAATCCGGGCCATGCACCTGGAGGAGGAAGGCAGACCGGGCTCGCGCCGGCTCGTTGAGTTGATGCGGCGACCGGCGGGTTTCCTCAACCTGGTGTTGTTGCTGACTCTGGTTGTCCAACTCACCGGCACGTCGATCGCCACCTACGTGATCGAGCGTCACGTGGCCGGCGGTATCGGAGTGCTGATCTCCTCGATCGTCATGACCGCCCTGATCTTCGTGGCTGCCGAGGTCGCTCCCAAGACCTATGCCATTCAACACTCCGACCGGACGGCGTTGTTCGTGGCCCCGCTTGTCAGTGGACTGAACCGCCTGCTGCAACCACTGGTCAAGGTGCTGATCTTCCTGGGCAACGCCCTCACGCCGGGCAAGGGATTGCCCAGCGGTCCCTTCGTCACCGAAGAGGACATTCGAGCCATGGTCGACGTGGCCGAGGATGAAGAGGCGATTGAGCCTGAAGAGCGCGAGATGGTCCATTCGGTCTTCGAGTTCGGCGACACCGTGGTTCGGGAGGTCATGAAGCCGCGGCCCGACATCGTGGCCGTGGAGGTGGGCCGTTCGCTGCGGCACGTGCTGAGCATCATCGTCAAGACCGGTTACTCGCGCATCCCGGTCTACGACGGGGATCTGGACAACACTGTGGGGCTGGTCTTTGCGAAGGACGTGCTCAAGGAACTTCACGGCGGGCGCACCACCGAGGTGGCCCTGCGGGAGATCCTGCGCCCTGCCGTGTTCGTTCCGGAGTCCAAGAAGGTTGCCGAACTGCTTCGCGAGATGCAGAAGTTCAAGCGTCACATGGTCATCGTGGTCGACGAGTACGGGGCGGTCGCGGGACTGGCCACGATCGAGGACCTGCTCGAGGAGATCGTGGGTGAGATCGTGGACGAGTACGACCGCGAGGAGCCCAACGTGGAGCCCATCGACGAGACGACATTCCGGGTCAATGCGCGCTTGCCCATCGACGAACTGAACGAGTTACTGGAAGCCGATCTGCCGGACACCGAGTGGGACACGGTGGGCGGGCTGATGCTGGGGCTGATGGGCAGGGTGCCGTCCGAGGGCGATCGGGTCTCCTTCCAGGGGCTTTCCTTCACGGCCGAGGAAGTGAAGGGACGCCGCATCGGAAAGGTGCTCGTGGCCAAGGTCGTCCCCGAGGCCCGGGAGTGAGCACGCCTTCGCAGGCCTTCCGATCCGGCTTCGTCTCCATCGTCGGGCGGCCCAATGTCGGCAAGTCGACGCTGCTCAACTCCTTGGCGGGCAGGAAGCTCGCCATAACCTCCGAGAAGCCCCAGACCACCCGCAATGTGGTGCGGGCCGCGGTCGACGTGGACGGGGTGCAGCTCGTTTTCGTGGATACCCCCGGTCTGTCCAAGCCCCACAACGCGTTGGGCCAGAGGATGAGTGCCGCGGTCCGCGGGACATTGAGAGAGTGCGACGCGGTGGTGTTCCTGGTGGATGCCTCGATTCCTCTCGGACCGGGCGACGCCTACATAGGACGAGAGCTGGCCAGGCTCAACACCCCGTGCTTCTTGGGGGTCAACAAGGTCGATCTGCTCTCTCGCGAGCGGCTGCTTGCCTATCTGGGGGGCGTGGAGAAGCTGGGGGAATTTCGGGAGATCGTGCCGCTGTCGGGGCTCACCGGCGATGGAGTGGAGCTGCTTCGGGACCTGCTCGCCCGGTTGATGCCGGAGGGACCTCGATACTTCCCCGAAGGGATGATCACCGACCAGCCCGTCGAGCGCCTGGTGGCCGAGATCGTGCGCGAGAAGGCGCTGGCTCTAACTCGCGAGGAAGTGCCGCACTCCATCGCGGTGGTGATCGAGGAGATGGCCCCTCGTGAGGGCACCGACCTTCTCGACGTGCGGGCGATACTCTTCGTCGAGCGCGATTCCCAGAAGGGGATCATGGTGGGCAAGGGCGGCAGCATGCTTCGCGAGATCGGGACCCGAGCGCGTGTGGAGTTGGAGGGTCTGCTCGGCAGTCGGATCTTCCTGGAGCTGAGGGTCAAGGTCGCCAGGGACTGGCAGCGGGACACCCGGGCTCTTGACCGTATGGGCTTCTAGCGTGGTGCGTCCGAATTCGCCGTACACACCGATGAACCGAGGCCCGTCCGGCCCCGTGGTGCGCCACCTAGCGTGGTGCGTCCGAATTCGCCGTACGTATCGATGAACCTCTACCGAGATCAGGGGATCGTGCTTCGAACCCACAAGCTGGGCGAGGCCGACCGCATCATCTCGATTCTGACGCAGAACTCCGGCAAGGTGCGGGCCGTGGCCAAGGGAGTTCGGCGCACCAAGTCCAAGTTCGGCGCCCGCCTGGAGCCGTTCACCCATGTGGACCTTCAACTCCATCGTGGGCGCGAGTTGGACATCGTGACCCAGGCGGAGATTCTCTCGCCCTTCGCCGGGCTGCGAGCCGACTTCGATCGCTACGTGGCCGGGTCCACGATCCTGGAGGCGGTCGAGAAGGTGGCCCAGGAGCGTGAGCGGGCGGTGCGGCTGTTCTTGCTGCTGCTGGGGGCGCTTCGCACGCTGGACGCGAGCGAGGCCTCGCCGGCTCTCGTGGCCGACGCTTTCCTGTGGAAGCTGCTGGCCGCCGCCGGATACCAGCCGTCTTTCGAGACCTGCGCGCGCTGTGGGGGACCGGGGCTGGAGGGTCGCTTCTCCATGGCGGGCGGCGGCAGGACGTGCCTGGACTGCGCGTCCGGTGAGACCTACCGCGTGGCCGAGACCAGCTTGCGCCTCGCGGCGCGGTTGCTCGGCGCGGACTGGCCGGAACTGGCGGGCATGCATCCGGATCCGGTCGAGCGCCGCGAGGCGTCGAGCCTTGCCAACGCCTACGCGGAGTACCATCTGGAGCGGCGGCTGCGCTCGCGAAGCGTCGTGGGCCAATTGAGGCAGCAGTGAAGCCGGGATTTGGCTGCCGCGGTTTGCGCGCGCGGCCCACGACTCATCGAGGACGGCCATTGTGAACGCTGTGCCTGAAGATCTCGACCTCCTGCACCTTCCGCACCACGTCGCGGTGATCATGGACGGGAACGGGCGGTGGGCCAAGGCTCGCGGCCTGGCGCGCACGGAAGGTCACAAGGCAGGGGAGCAAGCGCTGTTCGACGTGCTCGAGGGAGCGCTGGAGATCGGTCTGCCGTGCCTTACGGTCTTCGCCTTCTCCACCGAGAACTGGCGTCGTCCTCGCGAGGAAGTCTCCTTCCTCATGAACTTCAGTCAGAGTGCGATCGTGCGCCGGCGAGACGAGCTGAACGAGCGGGGGGTGCAGATCCGCTGGATCGGGCGGCAGTCCCGGCTGCCCGGACACGTCGCTCGCCAGATCGACGAGGCCATCAAGCTGACACGCAACAACGACAAGATGGTGTTCACCGTGGCCCTCAACTACGGATCTCGAGCGGAGCTTGCCGATGCGGCCCGCGCGATCGCGGTGGACGTCGCCCAGGGACGGCTAAAGCCGGAGAAGGTGAGCGAGCGCTCGATTGAGGCGCGGTTGTACGACCCTCACCTGACGGAGGTGGACCTGCTGGTGCGCACGAGCGGCGAGATGAGGATCTCCAACTTCCTGCTCTGGCAGTGCGCCTACGCTGAGCTGTACTTCACCGAGACCCTCTGGCCGGACTTCAATCGCGCCAGCCTCTACGAGGCGATTGGCGACTTCCAGGCGCGCTCCCGCCGCTTTGGGGCCCTCTAGCGGAGAGGGCAGGAAACCGGGCGATCGGACGCAGGACTTGGGCGCCCCGCCGTGGAAGAATGACGCCACGGATCGCCGGATGCAGGGGGGGCACGATGCGCGACTGTTCGAGGCCGGGACGCAGAGCCGTGTGCGGCTTGCTGGTTGGGTTGATGGCCGCGACGGTGGCACTTTGCCCGGCGGTCGCCGGTGGCGCCGAATCCGGGCAAGCCGGCTTCCGCGTCACCATCCGGCGGACGACCCATGGAACCCCGCACATCCTGGCGGATAGCTACGCCAACATGGGCTTCGGCTACGGCTATGCCTTTGCGCAGGACAACATCTGCGTGATCGCGGACTCCTACGTGACGGTCAACGCCCAACGCTCCAAGTTCTTTGGGCCGGACGCCTCGTGGACCTTCTGGGGCAACGAAACCCCGGCCAACAACCTGAACAGCGACTTCTTCTTCAAGCAGATCATGGACGAGAAGGTGGTCGAGAAGCTGATTGTCCAGGCTCCGCCCAAGGGTCCGCGCCCCGAGATCAAGGAAGCAGTCCGGGGCTACGTGGCTGGCTACAACAAGTACCTGCGGGAGACGGGCGTGGACAATATCCCCGACCCGGCCTGCCGGGGCGCGAAGTGGGTACGAGAGATCACCGAGATGGACGTCTACCGGCGCTTCCACCAACTTGGCTTGCTGGCCAGCAGCGGTGTGGCCATCGACGGCATAGGCGGAGCCCAACCTCCGACCCCGACGTCGCCGGTGCCGGTAGGTCAGTCAGGGCAAGGGAAGGCGGCGCAGGCGAACGTTTCGCAGGCTCCCTCGCTCGAGGACCAGATCGCGCTGTTGAAGAAGTGGACGAAGCCGGATATCGGCAGCAATGCCTTCGGGTTGGGCAAGGACGCAACCGACAACGGCCACGGCATGCTGCTCGGCAACCCGCACTTCCCCTGGCAGGGCTCGGAGCGCTTCTACCAGGCGCATCTGACGATCCCAGGCAAGCTCAACGTCTCGGGGGCTGGGTTGTTCGGCGTGCCGCTGGTCCTGATCGGCTACACCGAGGGTCTTGCCTGGAGCCACACGGTCTCGACCGCCTACCGCTTCACGCCTTTTGAGCTCAAGCTTGTGCCGGGCTCGCCGACGACCTACCTCTATGATGGGCAGCCCCGCGAGATGACGCGGCGCGACGTGACTGTCGAGGTCAAGAACGCCGACGGCTCGATCGGCAAGCAGACCCGAACGCTCTACTCCTCTCACCACGGGTCCATCCTGACGTCGATCATGGGACTTCCCCTGTTCCCCTGGACGCCCACCACGGCCTATGCGATGGGAGATGCCAACTTCGCTAACTTCCGGTACCTGAATCACTTCTTCGATGTCAACCACGCCCAGAGCGTGAAAGAGCTGCACGAGATCCTCAAGCGCGACCAGGGTGTGCCCTGGGTCAACACCATCGCCGCCGACTCCACGGGCAAGGCCTTCTACGCCGACATCACGGTCGTTCCGCACGTCACCGACGAGAAGGTGCAGACCTGCGTCAACGGAGCCCTGGGCCTTGCCGCCTTCCAGCTTCTCGGCCTGCCGATCCTGGACGGCTCACAGTCGGCCTGTGAGTGGGGCACGGACCCCGACGCGATTCAGAAGGGCACCTTCGGCCCCAGTCACATGCCTTTCCTCTATCGCGACGACTACGTGACCAACTCCAACGACAGCTACTGGCTGTCGAACCCCAAGCAGCCACTGACCGGGTTTGACCGGATCATCGGTGACGAGGGCACCGCACGCACCCTTCGCACCCGGCTGGGATTGGTGATGGTCGAGCAACGGCTGGCCGGAACCGACGGCCGGCCGGGCAACCGGTTCACCCTGCAGCAACTCCAGGACACCGTGTTCAACAACCGTCAGTACGCCGGGGAGCTGCTGCGGGATGAGCTTGCGGCCTACTGCCAGAGCCTGCCGGGCGGGATGGCCATGACCAGGAATGGCCCGGTGGATGTCAGCGACGCCTGCCCGGTCTTGGCCGCCTGGAATCTGCGGGACGACCTGGACAGCAAGGGGGCGATCCTGTTCCGGCGCTTCGTGGAGAACCTCTTGAACCTTGTGCCGCTGATCGGCACCCCGGTCGACCCCTACGCCAACGACTTCGATGCAAGCGACGCGGTACACACCCCGAACGGTCTGGACACCACGGATCCCCTGGTGCAGGAGGCGTTGGGCATGGCAGTCAGCGACCTGCAGGGCGCAGGGATCCCGCTGGATGCGCCGCTTCGCGGCTGGCAGTACAAGGTCAAGAACGGCGAGAAGATCCCCATCCATGGCGGTCCCGTCGCGGACGGCCTCTTCAACTCGATCGAAGCGGAGTGGAACGCCCAGAAGGGATATCCCGACTTTACTCAAGGGTCCAGCTTCGTCCAGGTCGTTCAGTTCGACGGCACACTCTGCCCCAAGGCGCGAACGATCCTCACCTACTCGTTGTCGAGCAGCCCGGAGTCGCCCTACTACGCCGACCAGACGCGGATGTACTCCAACAAGCAGTGGAACGAGATGGCCTTCTGCGAGAAGGACGTCCTCGCCGATCGCAGCCTGAAGGTCACCCATCTGAGCCAGGGGGACGCGGGCGTGATGGGTGGGGGCGGCAGGCTGCTGCCGGCGACCGGAGGGGGAGTGGGGGCGGGGGCCCTGGCGTGCCTCGCTGCTGCGGGCCTTGCCATCGCATCCCGCCGATCCCGGCGTTCCGTCGGAGGGTCCCGCGCCGCCTAGGTGCTCGCCCTCGTAGGAGACCACCGCTCGCCCTCAAACCGCTAGGGTGCGCGGCATGCATGGATTCGTCCCCTCGGGCTATCATGGGCAACGTTTTCGGCTGGATCCCTGATGGTGCCCGCCCGCTAAAGAGGAGCAGTATGCCCGCGGACTTGATGGACACGATCGTCAGTCTCGCCAAGCGGCGAGGCCTGATCTTCCCTTCCAGCGAGATCTACGGAGGCGTTCGCTCCACCTGGGACTACGGCCCCCTGGGCGTCGAGTTGAAGAACAACGTCAAGCGCGCCTGGTGGCGCTCCACGGTCCAGCTTCGCGACGACGTCGTTGGCCTGGATGCCGCGATCCTGATGAACCCCAAGGTGTGGGAGGCCTCCGGGCACGTCGAGAGTTTCTCCGACCCCCTGGTCGAGTGCCTGAACTGCCACCACCGTTTCCGGCTGGACCACCTGGAGGAGGCGTTCGCGGCCAAGCACAATCGGCCGGCCGGACGCGATGAGCTCACCTGCCCCGACTGCGGAAGCGGGCCGTTCACCGACCCCCGCAACTTCAACCTCATGTTCAAGACCCACATGGGCCCTGTCGAGGACGACTCGGCCGCCGTGTGGCTTCGGCCCGAGACTGCCCAGGGCATCTTCGTCGACTTCTCGACCGTGCAGGCGGCCTCGCGCATGAAGATCCCGTTCGGCATCGCCCAGGTGGGCAAGTCCTTCCGCAACGAGGTCACTCCGGGCAACTTCACTTTCCGCACGCGCGAGTTCGAGCAGATGGAGCTCGAGTTCTTCGTCGAGGCGGGAACCGACGAGAAGTGGTTCGAGCGCTGGGTTTCCCTGCGCCACGCCTGGTATTTGGAGTACGGCATTCGCGACGAGAACCTCCGCCTGCGCACGCATCTCGCCGATGAGTTGGCCCACTACGCCCGCGGCTGCGTGGACGTCGAGTACAGGTTCCCCTTCGGCTGGAGCGAGCTGGAGGGTATCGCCAACCGCACGGACTACGACCTCACCCAGCACCAGAAGTTCTCGGGCGAGGACCTGACCTACTACGACCAGGAGAACGACCGCCGCTACATCCCGTTCGTGATCGAGCCCTCGGCCGGCGCCGACCGCGCCACCCTGGCTTTCCTGGTGGATGCCTACCGCGAGGATGAGGCGCCCACATCCGGCGGCAAGATGGAGAAACGCGTACTGCTGAAGCTGCACAAGGATCTTGCGCCGCTGAAGATCGCGGTCTTGCCGCTGTCGCGCAACGAGCGGCTGGTTCCCACGGCCAAGGAAGTGGCGGACATGCTCCGCAGGCACTGGATGATCGGTTACGACGACGCCGGATCGATCGGGCGCCGCTACCGGCGCCAGGACGAGGTGGGCACGCCCTTCGCGGTGACGGTGGACTTTGACACCATGGAGGATCGGGCCGTCACGGTCCGGGACCGCGACACCATGACCCAGGATCGCGTCTCCATCGACCGGCTGGTCGGCTACTTGCGGGAGCGGCTGGACTTGGAGTGAAGGCAGGCGCGGAGGCCCGCTCGGCCCTCCGCTAGGAGGAGGCAGCACCATGGCGGGCACCAAGTACGTTTACGACTTCGAGGAAGGCGGCCGGGAGATGAAGTTCCTCCTCGGTGGCAAGGGCGCCAACCTCGCCGAGATGACCAACATGGGGCTTCCGGTGCCCCCGGGCTTCACGGTATCGACCGATGCCTGCAAGGCCTACCTCGCCGCGGGAGGGTTTCCCGAGAGCCTGGTCGAGGAGATCGCCGAGCACGTGGCCGGCCTCGAGAAGAAGATGGGCAAGAATCTGGGCGACTCCCTCGACCCGCTAATGGTGTCGGTGCGTTCCGGAGCGGCCTTCTCCATGCCGGGAATGATGGACACCATCCTCAACCTCGGTCTGAACGATGTCTCGGTCGAGGGACTGGCCAAGCAGGCCGAGAACCCGCGCTTCGCCTACGACTCCTACCGCCGGTTCATCCAGATGTTCGGCAAGGTCGTCATGAGCGTGCCCGCGGAGCGCTTCGAGCACGCGATCGAGGCGGCGAAGAAGGCCAAGGGCGTCGAGATGGACACCGACCTGGACGCCGGCGATATGAAGGCCCTCGTCGAGACCTTCAAGGGCATCGTGCGCGAGTCGGCCGGCCGCGACTTCCCGACCGAGCCGATGGAGCAGCTCAAGCTTTCGGTCACCGCGGTCTTCTCCTCGTGGAACAACCGCCGCGCGATCGACTACCGGCGCCTCTACAAGATCTCCGACGATCTGGGCACGGCGGTCAACATCTGCACGATGGTCTACGGCAACAAGGGCGGCAACTCCGGCACGGGCGTCTCCTTCACTCGCGATCCCGCGACCGGCGCAAACCAGGCCTACGGCGACTACCTGTTCAACGCTCAGGGCGAGGACGTCGTGGCGGGCATCCGCACTCCGCTTCACATCGACGACTTGAAGGAAGCGCTTCCGGACTGCTACGCACAACTCATCGGAATCATGAAGACCCTGGAGAACCACTACCGGGACATGTGCGACATCGAGTTCACGGTCGAGCAGGGCACGCTCTACATGCTGCAGACCCGTGTGGGCAAGCGCACAGCGGGCGCGGCCCTGAAGATCGCCGTGGACATGGTCGCCGAGGGCCTGATCTCCAAGGACGAAGCCGTCTCTCGCATCGAGCCGGAGCAGCTCGACCAGCTCCTGCATCCGCAGTTCGACCCAAAGGCCACCTATCCGGTGCTGACCAAAGGCATGAATGCCTCACCGGGCGCCGCGGTGGGCAAGGTCGTCTTCGACGCCGACGACGCTGAGGCCGCGGCCGCCAGGGGCGAGAAGGTCATCCTGGTGCGCGAGGAGACCACCCCGGACGACCTTCACGGCATGATCGCGGCCAAGGGCATCCTGACCTCGCGCGGTGGCAAGACCTCTCACGCGGCGGTGGTGGCTCGTGGCATGGGCAAGCCGTGTGTGTGTGGTGCCGATGCCGTCCGCATCTCTTACAGCGAGAAGCTGTTCAAGGTCGGCGATACCGTCATCAAGGAAGGCGACCTCATCTCCATCGACGGCACCACGGGTCGAGTCGTGGGCGGCGCCGTGGACTTGGTCGAGCCCTCGCCGACGGGGGACTTCGGCACCGTGCTGGGCTGGGCCGACGAGGCCAGGCACATGCAGGTTCGCGCCAACGCGGACACACCGGGCGATGCCCGCAAGGCACGCGAGTTCGGGGCGGAGGGCATCGGGCTTTGCCGCACCGAACACATGTTCCTCGGTGAACGGCGTCCGATCGTCGAACGGGTGATCCTGGCGACCAGCGAAGCGGAGGAGAAGGAGGCGCTGGCCAAGCTCCTCGACCTGCAGCGCTCGGACTTCGTCGAGATCTTCGAGGTGATGGACGGGCTGCCGGTCACGATCCGCCTGCTGGACCCGCCCCTTCATGAGTTCCTTCCAGGCCTCGTCGACCTGGCCGTGGAGGTGGCGGTCATGGAGGCCAAAGGTGTACCTGAAGCTGAGCTTAAGCCCCGAAGGAGCCTGCTGGCTCAGGTCAACAAGATGCATGAGGCCAATCCGATGCTGGGTCTGCGCGGGGTGCGGCTTGGGATCATGCACCCGGCCCTGTTCCGGATGCAGGTCCGGGCCATCATGGAGGCCGCGTGCCTGCGCAAGAAGGCCGGCGGCGACCCGAGAGTCGAGATCATGATCCCGCTGGTGGCCGAGGTGGAGGAGCTTCGCCAGATCAGGGCCGAGTCTGAGGCCGAGATCGCCGCGGTGCTGGCGGAGCGGGGAATCCAGGTCGACTACATGATCGGCACGATGATCGAGCTTCCACGGGCGGCCCTGACCGCCGGCGAGATCGCCGAGGAGGCCGAGTTCTTCTCCTTCGGAACCAACGACCTGACCCAGACCACGTGGGGCTTCTCCCGTGACGACGTGGAGGCCAAGTTCCTCCCCCTCTACCTGGATCGGAGGATCCTCAAGTCCAACCCGTTTGAGACTCTGGACCAGGCGGGTGTGGGAAGGCTCATCAGTTTGGGGGTAGAGGCCGGCCGGGCGACTCGCCCGGACCTCAAGGTCGGCCTCTGCGGTGAGCATGGCGGCGACTCCGACAGCGTGAAGTTCTGCCACAAGGTCGGTTTGAACTACGTGTCCTGCTCGCCATATCGGGTGCCGCTTGCCCGGCTGGCGGCAGCGCAGGCCGTGCTGGGGGAGGGTTCTTCCAGTAAATAGGAGGGCTCTTCGTTGTCAGAGGCAGTGTTAGCCTGTGGGCGGCGAAGGGAGATGTGGATGCTGCCGCGGGAGCGGACCGAGGAGTTGGAGGAGAAGAACCTCGCGCCGGGCGCATGCCGCTCGGCCCGCACCCGTGGGCGGGAACGGGCCGAGAAGGCCGACGATCTTCGCACGGAATTCCAGCGCGACCGCGACCGCATAATCCACGCCAAGTCATTCCGCCGGCTGAAGCACAAGACGCAGGTGTTCTTCTCGCCAAGCGGCGACCACTACCGGGTGCGCCTGACACATACCCTCGAGGTCTCCCAAATTGCCCGCACGATTGCCCGCGCGCTGGCGTTGAACGAGGACCTGGCTGAGGCAATCTCCCTGGGCCACGATCTCGGGCACACACCCTTCGGCCATATCGGGGAGGATGCCCTGTCCGATGCGCTCGGGCGCCCGTTCCAGCATTCGCTTCAGTCGCTTCGGGTGGTGGACTACCTCGAATACGAAGGCCGGGGACTAAACCTCACCTTCGAGGTTCGAGACGGCATTGCCAACCACACCTGGACGATGCCCAAGCCGGCAACCAAGGAGGCCGAGGTGGTGCGGCTATCCGACCGCATCGCCTATCTGAATCACGACCTGGACGACGCGATCCGCGCCGGGTTGGTCTCTCCCGACGACGTTCCGTCGGGCGTTCTCGAGAAGCTCGGCCGCTCACACAGTCGCCGCATCGCAACCTTGGTTAGTGAAGTGGTCTCGGCCAGCTCGGAGAGCAGTAGTGTGCGGATGGGTAGTGAGATCTCCTCTGCGATGGATGAGCTTCGCGAGTTCATGTTTGCCCGGGTCTACCTGCACCCGGCCGCGCGCGCCGAGCAAGGCAGGGCGGCGCACGTGATCAAGTCGCTCTTCGACTACTTCCTCGAGCATTTCGAGGAGCTTCCCGCCGAGTACCGGCAGGCTCCTGGTGACGAGGGGACCCGGGTGGCCGACTACGTGGCTGGCATGACCGACCGCTACGCGGTGACCGTCTACGAGGGAAAGTTCGTTCCCCGCTACCACGTTGGGTGAGCGTGGGGCGGGCTGCTCCTGGCAGGTAGCGTCCGATCCCCGGGGGCGGGAGACCGCCTCACAAGTGCCCTCGCCGGCTTCCGACGTCCACCCCACCAGGGGGTGGCGGGAATCGTTGGCGTGCAAGGGGTTCCGGAGTCGCGGGGGAGCACCAGGAGTCCCGCCAAGGGGGTTTGCCAAAAAGGTTTGCCCGGAAGTCCTGCCAAGTATTGACTGGCCAGGGCCGAAGGGGCTACATTTGGTGGCCTAGAGTGACTATCTGAGGTCACGCTAGGGGTAGGACAGTACTAGGCCCGCTGACAAGCACGAAGGCTGTGGCCATTCCCCCGATAGCCATCGAGGGTAGGGGTTTCAGCAGCCGGGTCCAGCGCCTCCGGCTCCACGCGTATGTTCCACCATTAGATCCCCAGGTGACTGGGGGGACCAAATGGAGAGCAAGCTTCGCGGGACAAGCCGGCAGGTTGAGGGTCCAGATAGAGACCCAGGGGCGACGAAGTTGACCCCGACACCTGCCCTCTCCATCCCAAACAAAGGCATCACTGTCTGTGCACCCTCAGTGACTGTGCGTGCACAGGCCAGTCATGCCCCCATGCCGTCGATTGTGCTGCACCAAGCTCGTCTTCGAATCTCGTCTGGGTTCCATGCGGCTGGGTCCTCCAATGCGACCTGGGGCCGTCCAAGGAAAAGGGGTGACGTCTGATGCCACGGCATCGATGGAACAAGGTGGCCGCAATAGCTCTTGCAGCGTTGCTGGTGGGGGTGGTTGCGGCGCCGGCTGCGGCTGACGGAGGGGACTTCTCCCTGGATTCTGTGGCCGCTGGCCCGGGCAGCTACAACCATGCGACGGGTATGGGCGGTCAGTATGGCGCCCGGGTCATCAACAAAGCCACTGGCGTGCTGGAGTCCCTTGAGGGAGCGGACTTCTCATGCGGGGACAAGGTCGTGTTTTTCACGGAGGTCACAACAGACTCCTCCGGTGCGTTTCCCGGTCCTCAGACTGTCCTCGTGACGTACAGCTTCGATATGGGGCCGCTCGGGCCAAATGGCACCGGGTTCTCGATACCCGTGACTGCCAGCCTCAATTTGCCGGACAGTGGGAACTCGGGGCTCGACGGGAATGAAGTGGTCTCATTGGCCGGAGTCCCATCAGAGGTGGGCGGTAAGCTCGTGTCGGTCATTTCCGTGTCTGGACTTGACCCCGGTGACGTCGTGATTGCTCGTCAGGTTGTGACATTGGCATGCTCAGGAGTTGCGGGGGGAAATGGCAACCTGCAGGTTCAGATCACTGACGCCAAGGTCGTCGCCCCTGATAGCGAAAAGGGAAACATCAGCGGAGGCAGACAGACTATCCCTCTGAAGGACGCTAGGGATGTCTCGCCCGGCTCCATCACCATCGTGAAGGACTCGGTGCCCAACGACGCCCAGGACTTCTCCTACTCCACAACTGGCGGGCTGAACCCCACCCCCTTCTCCCTGGACGACGACTCGGATCCCAATCTCTCCAACACCAAGTCGTTCACCGACCTTGCCCCCGGCACCTACACGGTGACGGAGGCTGCGGCGAGCGGCTGGAACCTGACGGCGATCAACTGCACGGGCGGAACCACCGAGGTGAATCTCACGGACCGGACGGTGAGCATTACGATCACGGCCGGCCAGAGCGCGAGCTGCACGTTCGTGAACAACCGCCTGTCCGGCTCCATCACCATCGTGAAGGACTCGGTGCCCAACGACGCCCAGGACTTCTCCTACTCCACAACTGGCGGGCTGAACCCCACCCCCTTCTCCCTGGACGACGACTCCGATCCCACCCTCTCCAACACCCAGGACTTCACTGGCGTCACCCCTGGCACCTACACGGTGGCTGAGGATCCGGTGACGGGTTGGTCGCTTACTGGCATCACGTGCTTGGGCGGGACGCCGGATGTCGACCTCAACAACAGGAAGGTGACAGTCACCCTGGCGTTGGGTGAGAGTGCGACCTGCACCTTCACCAACACCGCCCAGACCGCCCATCTCAAGCTGGTGAAGGTCGTCACCAACGACAATGGCGGCACGGCCGGGGCGACCGACTTCATCCTGACCGCGACCGGCCCGACCCCGATCTCTGGGGCAGGCGGTGTCGACAGCGACGTCAAGGCCGGGACCTACACGCTGTCGGAAACCGGCCCGGATGGCTACACCCCCGGCACCTGGAGTTGCGTGGGCGGTTCGCTGTCGGGTGACAAGGTCACCCTGGCGTTGGGTGAGAGTGCGACCTGCACCATCACCAACGACGACATCCGGCGGCCGTCGCCTCCTCCTCCGGTGGTGACCGCAGTACACCCCGCGATCGCGATTGCCAAGACAGGTCCCACGTCCGCAGTGGTGGGTGATGTGATCACCTACACCTTGACGGTCACGAACACGACCTCGACGCCTCTGGGTTCGCTGGTGGTCACTGATCCCATTTGCGACGCCGCCCCCGTGTTCACCGGAGGCGACACCGACTCGGACGCCCTGCTGGAACTTGGGGAGACCTGGACCTACACCTGCAGCCACGTGGTGGTAGTCGGCGATCCCAACCCGATCCTCAACACGGCCACCGTCCAGGGCACCGGAGCTGGCCGGACCGTGACGGACTCGGCCAGCTACTCCGTGCCGCTCGTGGCGGTTGAGGGTGTGAAGTTAGCGGCTCCCGAGCCTGCACCTGCACCTGCGCCGCCGACGGCGGTTGCGGGTGTGAAGTTCACGGCTCCGGCTCCTGCACCTGCGCCTGAAGTGAAGGCTGAGGTTCTACCCAGGACCGGCGCCCCGATCTACTGGCTGCTGTTCTGGGCGGGCCTGTTCATGCTCGTCGGCGGTCTGGCGGTTGTGTGCTCCCCGGAGCGGGTTCGCCACTGAGGACCGTGCCGGCCTAGCCGGATCGCCAAGGAGGGGTCGCGCCGAGGGGCGCGGCCCCTCCTTGGCGATCCGGGGCAATTGCCTGCGGTCAGGGGGAATTCGACAGTGGCAGGCGGTTGTTGAGATGAGTGCGACGCAGCATCGCAGCGGAGATGCGCAAGAGGTAGAGAGGCGGAATAGGCAGGAGAGTCACAGGGGGCAGAGCAGGGGGCAGAGCAGGGGGCAGAGATAGAAAGGCGGATCGCTATGCTGGCGTACATGATGCACGACTGGGCGTGGGGTGGAGGCTGGATCGGTATGTGGCTTCTCATGGTGGGTTTCTGGGTGCTGGCGATTGTCGCGGTCGTGTGGGGAATCCGGGCCTGGACGAGAACGGCGCCTCGGCCCACGGGACCGGTTTACCCGACAAGCCCTCCAACTGGGTACCAGGGCGCTCTGGATATCCTGGCTGAGCGGTTCGCGCGCGGCGAGATCTCGAAGGACGAATTCGAGGAAAGACGCCGGGTATTGTTGGATTCGACGCGAAGCTCGGCCTGAAGCTCCATGTCGGTCTGAGCGGCCCCGACAGAAGGTGAGTATGGCTGGCAGAAGGTGAGGACGGTTTGACGGCCGATAGGGAAACGCTGGTTCTCCAGGTGACGGGGATGTCCTGTGCCGCCTGCGTGAACAAGGTCGAGAAGGCCCTGAAACAGGTTCCGGGAGTTCAGGACGCGGTGGCGAACCTCTCGGCCGGCCTGGCCAGAGTGGATCTGGGACCGGGTTCCGCCGGCGTGGAGGAGTTGTGCCAGGTCGTGAGGGACCTGGGCTACGGCGCGGATCTCAGGAAGGATGCGGCCGAGGCCCTTGACCGGGAGCGCCAGGCGCGCCGGCTGGAGATTCGCCGCCAGGCACGCAACCTCGCGTTCGCCTTGCCCGTTGGCCTGATGGTCATGCTCGGAACCTTCCGGGACTACTGGGGCCTTGACCACATCATTCCGGAATGGCTCTCGCGCAACTGGGTACTGCTGCTGATCACGACCCCCATCGTCTTCGGCCCCGCCCGGCAGTTCTTCGTGAAGTCGGTCAAGGGCCTGCGCAGGGGCCTGACCGACATGAACCTGCTGTATGCGACCGGGATCGGGGCCGCCTACCTCATCGCCGTCATCAACACCCTCTGGCCCGATGCGGGTTTCGGCGGCCCCAAGGCCACCTTTTTCGAGTCGGCCGCACTGCTGACGGCGTTCGTCGTGTTGGGCCGTCTGCTGGAGGCGCTCACGCGCGGGCGGGCGTCGGAGGCGATCCGCCGGCTGATGAACCTGGCGCCCAAGGTCGCGCGGGTCATGCGCGACGGCGCCGAGGTCGAGATCCCCGCCGAGGCGGTGATGGCGGGCGACCTGGTAGTGGTGCGACCGGGGGAGAGCGTCGCCGTCGACGGTGTGATCGAGCAGGGTCTATCGGCCGTGGATGAGTCGATGGTGACGGGCGAGTCCATGCCGGTGGAGAAGGCTCCGGGCGACCAGGTGATCGGGGGGACCGTCAACCGCACGGGAGCCTTCAGGTTCCGGGCGACCCGGGTGGGTCAAGAGACGACCCTGGCGCAGATCGTGCGCATGGTCGAGGAGGCCCAGGGCAGCAAGGCGCCGATCCAGCGAGTGGCCGATCAGGTGGCCGGCCACTTCATCCTGGGTGTCCACCTGCTGGCTCTGGCGGTGTTCGTGTTCTGGTTCTTTGTCGGTTTCAAGATGTGGTTCGACCCGGCCTCTCACTTCCTGCTGTCGCCCAACTCGCTGGGCAGCATCGGGGTATTCGGGTTCTCGCTGCTCGCCTCGATCAGCGTGCTGATCATCTCCTGCCCCTGCGCCGTGGGGCTGGCGACGCCCTCCGCGATGATGGCGGGCACCGGCAAGGGGGCCGAGCACGGCGTGATCTTCAAGGGAGCCGATGCTGTCGAGGAGGTCTCGCGGGTCGGCACGGTGGTCTTCGACAAGACGGGAACCCTTACCCGAGGCACTCCTGCTCTGACGGACGTGATCGCGGCCGACGGGTTTGATGAGTCCGAACTTCTGGCTCTGGCCGGAGCATCGGAGAGGCTCTCAGAACACCCGGTGGGCGAAGCGATCGTGCGAGCGGCGGCCGAACGCGGAATCCCACTGGTCGACCCCGAAGATTTCGAGGCGCTGCCGGGACGTGGAGTGCGAGCACGGTTCGGCCGGCGCGAGGTGTTTGTGGGAAACCGTCGGTTGGCGGAGGAGCGAGGACTCGACCTGGGCCCATTGGGGGACAAGGCTTCGGCTCTCGAGGAGGGTGGCCGAACGGTTGTGTTCGCCGTGGTCGACGGGCGGCCCGCCGGGTTGCTGGGTGTGGCCGACACCCTGAAGGAGCACTCGATCGAAGCCATGAAGCGCTTGCGGCGCTTGGGGCTGGAGATCGTGATGCTGACCGGCGATAACTCCCGCACCGCCAATGCGATCGCCCGCGAGGTCGGGATCGAGCGGGTCATCTCCGAGGTGCTGCCTCAGGACAAGGCCGCCGTCGTTCGCCGGCTTCAGCAGGAGGGGCACCGGGTGGCAATGGTCGGTGATGGCATCAACGATGCTCCGGCCCTGGCCCAGGCCGACGTGGGCATTGCCATCGGCAGTGGGACCGACGTGGCAAAGGAGGCCGGCCAAGTCGTGTTGGTCAAGGAGGACCTGCGCGATGTCGTGACGGCGATCGAGATCTCGCGCGCAACGATCCGCAAGGTCCGCCAGAATCTCGTCTGGGCTTTCGGCTACAACATCCTCGGGATCCCCATCGCGGCCGGGCTGCTCTACCCGGCGTTCCGCGTGCTGGTGAGCCCGGAACTGGCGGCCTTCTTTATGGCCGCGAGCTCAGTTTCCGTGACCTTGAACACCTTGTTGCTGCGCCGATTCCGACCGACTCTCACCCGCGATGTCGTGAGGCTCGCTCCCGCGGTGGTCGCCGGGGCGACGGCAGGCGCGGGAGCAGGTGGGTGAAACGGGTGGGCAGGATGAGGCAGGAGAGCTTCTCTCGGGTAGTCGCCGGGTGTCGGGACGACGTCAGGACCGGGTGTCGGGGCGCCGCTGGTGCGGGGAGGTGAGCGGGATGCGTCGGGGTTTCGTCGTTGATTCCTTCGCGGTGGCTCTGCTGGCGGCGGTCGCGTTCTTTGCGGCGGCCTCCGCCACCCACGCGGCTCGGATGGGCGTTGTGGCCGGATCCGCGTGGGTGTTCCTGCTCGCCTTGATCGTGGCCCTTCCGGCCCTGGCCTCCAGACATCGGCGGTGACGGTCCCGGCCGGTACAATAGTTTGCCTTTCACCATCCGCAGTTTGTCCTTCCCCATCCGCGCCAATCGAGGTGAGTCTTGGCGGGACGCATACGCGCCGACGACGTGGTCTTGGTTCGGGAGGGCACCAACCTGGCCGATCTGGTCGGTGAGTACCTGGAACTCAAGAAGGCGGGCGGCACCCGCCTCAAGGGGCTGTGCCCGTTTCACACCGAGAAGACCGCTTCGTTCACGGTGGACGCGACGAAGGGGCTCTTCCACTGTTTCGGTTGCGGCGAAGGGGGGGACGCGATCGCGTTCCTCGAGAAGGTCGAGCACCTTTCCTTTTCTGAGGCGATAGAGCGGCTGGCTCGCCGGGCCGGAATCGAGCTTCACTACGAGCAGGCCGGTCCGGCCCGTGGCCCGGGCTCCGGCCAGCGCGCCAGGCTCATCGCCGCCAACTCGGCGGCGGTCGACTACTACCATCGCTTCCTGATCGAGTCTCCGGAGGCCGACAGGGCCAGGCGCTACCTGATGTCGCGAGGCATCGACGGTGCGGCTGCCCGGCGTTTCAAGCTCGGCTGCGCTCCGAGCCAGTGGGACACCCTGACCCGGGAGCTTCGCAAGCAGCGGTTTACCGAGGCCGAACTGGTTCAGGCGGGGCTTGCGATCCAGGGAGAGCGTGCCCACCGCGATCGGTTTCGCGGCCGCGTGCTCTTCCCCGTCTTCGACGCCACCGGGGACCCCGTTGCCTTTGGCGCCCGGGTGCTCGGCACCCCTGAGAAGGGCGAGCCCAAATACCTGAACTCTCCCGAAACGCCCGTATACCACAAGGGTCAGGTCCTCTACGCGTTGAACTGGGCGAAGGCCGAGATCGTCAAGGAAGGCTTCGCGGTGATCGTCGAGGGCTACACGGACGTTCTTGCCCTGCATCTTGCGGGCGTGCCGCTGGCGGTGGCGACTTGCGGAACCGCCCTTGGCGAGGAGCACTTCCGGCTTCTCTCTCGTTTCACCAGGCGGATTGTGCTGGCTTTCGACGCCGATCGCGCGGGTGAGCGGGCGGCCGACCGAGGGATCGCGCACTTCGACATGTTCGGCCTGGACGTGGATGTGGTTCATCTACCCGAGGGACAGGATCCCGCCGACTTCGTGGGTGGCAGGGGAGGGGAGGCGTTCCTGGACTTGGTTCACACTCGCAGCCAGCCGCTCGTGGATGCCTTCGTGGACCGGGTGATGGAGCGCGACTACGACCTTCGCCGTTCGGAGGGAAAGGCCCGCGCCGTACACGTCTTGGCGCAACTGATCGCGGGCCTTCGCGATCCGGTGGCGCGTATCGAGTATGTGCGCAAGGTGGCAGGGCGGATCGGCGTGGAGGAGCACGTCTTCGCAGGAGAGGTTGCGGCGGCGAGGGGTGAGTCCTCCACCCACACGTCGGGCGCGTCCTCCCGCGGTCTCCACGCACGCGAGACAGCAGCGGGGGAGCCGGCGCGCGCAGCGGCCGCCACGCCCAGCGAGACGGCCCGAAGGCCGGCTGCCGGACCGGCCGGGACCAGCGCGCAGGCTCGGATCGAGAGGGAGATCCTCAAGCTCGCGCTTCAGGCGCCGCAACTGATGGTCGATGGAGTGTCGGAGCTTGCCGAGAGCGACTTCACTCTGCCCGCGTATAGGGGTATCTTTCGTGCCCTGGTTGCGGCGGGCGGTCCGGGGGCCGGGATCATGGATGTGCTGGAGGCGGCCGACGACGACGAGGTTCGTGGGCACATCCGGGCCCTGGCGATGGAGGAGTTGGCGGGGACCCCGGACGAGGAATACGCGGGCCAGAATCTGCGCCGCTTGCAGGAGTTTTCCCTGGCGCGGCAAATTGACGAAGCGAAAGCCGAGTTGCAGCGGTTGAATCCTCTGACTCATGGGGAGGAGCACCAGCGCCGATTCGAGGAGTTGATCGCCCTGGAGGCCGCGCGCAGGCAGTTGCGCCAGCCGGTGGAGTAGGTAGTTGGACGGGAGAGCACGGCCGGGAAGATGATCGTGGCGGCTGCGCGAGGGCAGCACTCGATCGAGGGGCCGAATAGATGAGGAGCGGGCAAACACACGTGGGGCTCAAAGAGACTATCGAAGAAGTGCGGGAACTGGTGGTCCGCGGCAAGGACCGCGGCTTCCTGACCACCGACGAGATCGCCGAGTACCTCGGGGGACTCGACCTGACCGCCGAGCAGGTGGAAGGGGTCTACCTCTCGTTGCAGGAAGAGGGCATCGAGATCATGGAGGTGCCCGACTCCGATCTCATCGAAGAGGAGATGGGCAAGGAGATGGTGGCGGCTCGCGAGGACGAGTTGGCGCTGCGTGCGCCCACCAACGACCCCGTGCGCATGTACTTGAAGGAGATCGGCAAGGTGCCCTTGCTGGTGGCCGAACAGGAGGTCCAGCTCGCAAAGGCGATCGAGGACGGCCTGAAAGCCACCGAGACGCTCGTGCGCGGGGGCAAGATCACCCCGAATCGCCGGTTGGATCTGCAGCGCGTCGTGCGCGAGGGCCAGCTGGCCAAGAAGAAGCTCGTGGAGGCGAACCTGCGCCTCGTGGTGTCCATCGCCAAGCGCTACGTGGGTCGCGGAATGCTCTTCCTGGACCTGATCCAGGAAGGCAACCTGGGGTTGATCCGGGCGGTGGAGAAGTTCGACTACACCAAGGGGTACAAGTTCTCCACGTACGCGACATGGTGGATCCGCCAGGCGATCACCCGGGCCATCGCGGACCAGGCCCGCACGATCCGCATCCCGGTCCACATGGTCGAGACGATCAACAAGCTGATTCGCATCCAGCGCCAACTCCTTCAGGACCTGGGCCGTGAGCCCTTGCCAGAAGAGATCGCCCGGGAGATGGAACTCACCCCCGAGAAGGTGCGCGAGATCCTCAAGGTCTCCCAGGAGCCGGTATCCCTGGAGACTCCGATCGGCGAAGAGGAGGACTCCCACCTCGGGGACTTCATCGAGGACTCCGACGCGGTTGTTCCGGTGGACGCAGCGTCGTTCATTCTGCTCCAGGAGCAACTCGACTCGGTGCTGCACACCCTCTCCGAGCGGGAGAAGAAGGTCATCCAGCTAAGATTCGGGCTGACCGACGGGCACCCCCGCACATTGGAGGAGGTCGGCCGGGAGTTCGGGGTCACCCGCGAGCGCATCCGTCAGATCGAGTCCAAGACTCTCTCCAAGCTGCGTCACCCGTCGCGTTCGCAGAAGCTGCGCGACTACCTGGAATAGAAGCTATACTGCCTGCCGGTTCGATCCGGGGTAGCTCAACGGCAGAGCAAGCGGCTGTTAACCGCTAGGTTGGGAGTTCGAGTCCCCCCCCCGGAGCGAGAAATCGAGAGCCCCACCTTAAGGTGGGGCTCATTGCTGCCTTGTCACCGGGATTGGCTCGAAGTTGCCGATGAGTCTCCCGCACCTGCGCAAGTCGAGAAGTGACACATCCGACCCGCGACGGGTGTTTGCGCCGGGGGGTCGGTTCGGATAACGTGGCGCCTCGGTCCCAAGCAGTTGCTGGGAACCGTTGATCTGGCGACGGGAACAGGAAGCCGGTGAGAAACCGGCGCGGTCCCGCCACTGTAACCGGGAAGCGACCTTCGAAGATGCCACTGCCCCCTGGGGGTGGGAAGGCCGAGGGGAGCTGAGATCCGGGAGTCAGGAGACTGACCGTCGCCACGTCCGACCGGGGCGCAGGACCCCGAGGAGGTGAGCTTCCAATGTGGAAGCGGCGTCGGCCGCTCTTCCGACTTTTCTCCGCACGCTGTAGCCAGTCCGGCTGAGGCTTCGCGCTGGGCGCTTGCGCCCGGCCAGGCCCACCACTTCCGGACAGATGCTTGTTCGTGGCTGTGGAGGAGAAGTTGGATCACGACCCCAATGCGGTGTGCCGCCTGTTGCTGGTAAGGCATGGGCCCACGCCGGCGACCAGACAGAGACGATTCCCGGCCGACGAGCCGTTGGATGAGGACGGTCTCCGGAGGGCGCGAGGGCTCTCGGAGGTGTTCGCCGAGGCTTCCCTCGTGCTGTCCAGTCCCGCCCTGAGAGCGCTTCAGACCGCGCGCGCGGCGGGGTTCGAAGCCGTGCCGGACCCCGATCTGGCCGAGTGCAACTTCGGCTCCTGGGTGGGCTCGACGTTCGCGCAGGTGTGGGAGTCCGACCCTGCGGGACTGGAGGCCTGGCTTGCGGACCCATCCGCGCGGCCCCATGGCGGAGAGAGCCTCGCGGAGATGCTTGCCCGGATGGGCCGCTTCCTCGAGCGAGCGAGCGAGTGCCCGGAGACGACTGTTGCCGTTGCCCACGGCGGGCCCATCCGGGCTGCGGTGGTGCTGGCTCTGGGCGCTCCGGCCGAGACTCTCTGGCGTCTCGAGGTGGACCCACTGTCGGTGACCGAACTTCTTCATGGCGCAGGCGGCTGGCGGCTGGCGCGCTTCAATTGGCGGGACGGCTGGAGGCCGGTTCCTCTCAACCCGCCGGACGAGCAGCAGCCGGGGCAGGAGAACGGGGCGGTGGCCTGATGCCGCAGATCGCTCTTGGGATTGCCGCCGGATCGCTGATCGATCTCCTGGTTGGCGACCCCGCCCGCTTCCACCCCGTGGCGGCGTTCGGGCGAGTGGCCTGCGCGCTGGAGCGGATCATGTGGCGGCCGAGCAGGGTGGTGGGGGCCCTCTACACGCTGGCGCTGGTGGGGGCAACCGGAGGTGCGGCGTGGATCCTGAGCGCGCGGCTCGGCCGGCATTCTTGGGGACTTGCGGCCTTCACGGCAGTGGTGGTCTGGGCCGTGCTCGGCGGGCGATCGCTTGCGCGCGAGGCTCTGCGGATAGCCGAAGCGGTCGACCGGGACGACCTGGAGGAGGCGCGACGCCGGCTTCCCGTCCTGGTGGGTCGCGACCCAAGCACGCTTGACGGCGACGGGATCTGCCGAGCGGTGGTGGAGTCGGTGGCCGAGAATACCTCGGATGCCGTGGTGGCGCCGCTGCTGTGGTGTGCGCTCGCCGGACCCGCCGGCGCCGTCGGCTACCGCGCGGCCAACACCCTGGACGCCATGGTCGGCTATCGCAGCGAGCGCCACGAGCGATTCGGCTGGGCCGCGGCCAGACTGGACGACCTGCTCAACTGGCCTGCGGCACGGCTTTCCGCCTTTCTCTCGATAGCCCTTGCTCCATGCGTGTCCGGGGACGCCGGCCGTGCGTTGCGCGTTGTGCGCCGGGACGGTTCGGCCCATCCAAGTCCCAACTCGGGCAAGGTGGAGGCCGCTTTCGCTGGTGCCTTCGGGGTTCGCCTCGGCGGCACCAACCGCTACGGGCAGCGGGTGGAGCGGCGTCCGTGCATGGGCGAGGGCGAGACGCCCGGGGTGGAGACTGTTCGGCAGGCGGTGCGCTTGTCCAGGCTGGTCGGGGCGGCGGCGGGCCTTGGCTGCTCCTTGGTTGCCTGGGGGTTGTGGCGATGAGGGGTGGATTGCTCGTTGCGGGAACCTCCTCAGACGCCGGCAAGAGCGTGCTGGTGGCCGGCATCTGCCGCTTGCTCGCGCGTCGCGGCGTGAAGGTCGCGCCCTTCAAGGCACAGAACATGGCGCTCAACTCCGCCGTGACTTTCGAAGGCGCGGAGATCGGTCGGGCCCAGGCTGCGCAGGCGATGGCGGCCGGGATCGAGCCGGAAGTGGCCATGAACCCCGTGCTGCTCAAGCCAACGAGCGACCGGCGCAGCCAGGTTGTGGTGATGGGTCGCCCCGCGGCCGAGATGGACGCCCGTTCCTATCACGAGTTCAAGCCTCGTCTGATGCCGGTCGTGCTGGGAGCGTTGGAGGACTTGAGGTCCAGATTCGACGTCGTTGTGTGCGAAGGAGCGGGAAGCCTCGCCGAGATCAACCTGCGCGAGGGCGACCTGGTGAACATGGGTCTCGCGCGCGAGGCCGGACTGCCGGTGCTGGTGGTCGGAGATATCGACCGGGGCGGGGTGTTCGCGAGCCTGTACGGATCGCTCGCGTTGCTCGATCCGGCCGACCAGTCGCTGGTTGCGGCATTCGTGATCAACAAGTTCCGCGGTGACCGGGACGTGCTGGCGCCGGGCATCGAGCGCATCGCGTCGTTGACCGGACGCCCGGTCCTCGGGGTGCTGCCTTGGATCCGGGGTATGTGGCTGGACTCCGAGGACTCACTTGCTTTGGACGGACCGGGGATCGCGGTGCGGGCTCCCCTGGGCAAGGACCGGATCACGGTTGCGGTGATTCGCCTTCGCTGGATATCCAACTTCACCGATTTCGAGGCGCTCGCATGTGAGCCGGGCGTGTCCGTGCGCTTCACCGACTCACCCGCCGACGTCCTGGACGCGGATCTGGTGGTCCTGCCCGGCACGAAGGCCACGGCCAAAGATCTCGACTGGTTGCGTGCCCGCGGTCTGGACGAGCCTCTTCGGGCACGCGTCGCCGCGGGGCAGCCTCTGCTTGGGATTTGCGGCGGCTACCAGATCCTCGGCCGGCGAGTCGTGGATGAGGTGGAGGGCCGCGTGGGAGAGGTGGAGGGACTGGGTTTGTTGCCGGTGGAAACGGTGTTCGGCGCCGACAAGGTCCTTGCGCGTCCCAGCGGGACTGCCCTGTTCTTCGGTGGAGCGGCGGTCTCCGGGTATGAGATCCGCCACGGCCGGCCGAGACGCATCGGCGGGGAGCCGGTCTTCGAGACGCCCCAAGGCGAAGAGGGATGTCGTGTGGGCGCGGTGGTGGGCACCTCCTGGCACGGCGTCCTGGAATGCGATGAGTTCCGCCGGGCTTTGCTGGGTTGGGTTGCCGGGGTTCGGGGGCTGGATTGGGTCCCGGGGTCGGAGCGGTTCGCCGATCTGCGCGAGCGGCGGTTTGACGCTCTGGCGGATCTGATGGAGAACCACCTTGATTGTGAGGAACTGGAGCGCCTGATCGATGCCGGCCCGCCGGCCGGTCTCCCGATCCTGGCTCCTGCGGGTTCCCCACTCCTTGCACCTGCGGGTGTCCCGTCCGTTCTGTCTGCGGGTGTCCCGTCCGGCCTGCCTGTCGGTTGTCCGCTCCCCCCGCCGGGAGGCTCTCGATGATCCCCACCGCCGCCACCCCGGGGCCCGCCGGCCGGTCTTCCGCTCCTTCTGTCGGGAGGCCCTTGCTGATCTCCACTTCGGGAGTTCGAGGCCAGTGGGGGATCGAATGGTAGAGGTGCTCGTGATTCCCGATGGCGCCTGCGAGGACCCGCGGCTCGGGCCGACGAGCCTGGAGCGGGCGCGCACGCCGGTGCTGGACGGCATCTGCGCGCAGGGGGAAGTGCGCGCCGTGCGCACGATTCCCGCCGGCCTGCCGGCCGGAAGCGAGGTCGGAATACCCGTGCTGCTCGGCATGAACCTTCGCGCGGTCCCATCTCGCGGACTGATCGAAGCCGCCGCGGCAGGTATACGGGTCCCCGGCGAGATGTGGGCTTGGCGGGTGGATGTGCCTCGAGAGGCAACGGCGGAGGTGCTTTCGCACAAGGAGCACGAGCGCTGGGGTCTCACTCACCTGAAGGGGCACCGTTTCCTGGCGATCTCCAAGTCGCCGCCTGCATTGCCCGACTCCTGGCGGGTGTGGCCCACGGGCGTTGCGCTGCCTCGCATTCTGGCCTCGTCGGTGGTGGTGGTGGCCGCGGCAGGTGCCGCGGTTGGGTGCGCCCGTCTACTTGGGGCGCATGTCGTCGTTCCGGCGGGAGGGACTGGGGACACCGACACCGACTACCGGGCGAAGGCTCACGCCGCGCTGGAAGCGTTGGAGGAGTTGGGGGCCCTGGCGACTCCGCAAGCCTCGGCGACTGTGGGTTCCACGTGCAAGGTCGTGGTGCACCTTGGCGGTCCGGACGAGGCGTCCCATCGAGGTGACAGGGCAGAGAAGATCGCGGCGATAGAGGCGATCGACGAGATGATCCTTGCACCGTTGCGAGATGAGGTTCGGCGTCGGGGCGGCATCCTGACTGTCTGTCCCGACCACGGGACGGATCCGGTGACCGGGAGGCACCTCGAACACCCCGTGCCTTGTGTGCGTTGGGGGGCGGGCGTGCGAGCCTCGGGGCCTTTGCGACTGGCCGAGAGTGATCTTCGCGAGGGGGTGCGCGTGTGAGTGATCGGCTGGTCCTGGTCGTCGGAGGCACGCGCTCCGGCAAGAGCGAAGTCGCGGAAGCCTTGGCCCGCAAGGCTTCGGCGCCGGTGGTCTATGTCGCGACGGGTTCGGCCACGGATCCCGAGATGGCCGAGCGAATCGCGCGGCATCGTGATCGCCGCCCGCCCGACTGGAGCACGGTCGAGACGCATGACCCTCACCGGGTGCTGGTGTCCGCAGGCGAGGCGACCATTCTTGTGGACGGCTCGGCGGCCTGGGTCGCCGAACTCATGGGGCAGGAGGGGCTCTGGACCCCGGAAGACGTGGCCGCCTTGGGCCAGGCCGGAGATCGCGGATACGAGCGAGTTCTCGAGCGCATCGAGATCTTTGCCCGCCTGGCCGCGGGAAGGAACGCGGTCACGGTCGTCGTGGCCGAAGAGAGCGGCCTCGGGCTGGTGCCTGAGGGGGCCGGCGTTCGCCGGTACCTCGACCTGGCTGGGGAGGCAACGCAGATCTTGGCTCGGCACGCCGACCGGGTCGTGCTCGTGGTGGCGGGACAGGCGATAGACCTCAAGTGGCCGGAGGGTTCGGCCACGGGAAACCAGGCCGCGCCTTCCAAGTGGTCAACAGACCGTGCTGCTTCGTGGAATTCGGCCCCGACTTCCGAGTGGCCCCCGAGCCAGGCCTTGCCTATCGCTGTCGAGCGAGGTCGGACGCACGCCTCACCGCATGACTCGCCGTCCGAGTTGCGCGTCCACGGAGACACGATGGTTCCCGAGGGCCACCTGGACTTCGCCGTGAACGTGGTGGCTCAACCGATGCCCTCCTGGCTGCGCGAGGAACTGAATGCCGCGCTGGACCGCGCCGACCGCTACCCGGACGAGCAAGCGGCCCTGGTCGCGCTCGCCGGCCTCCACGGCCGCTCGACCGATGAGGTCCTTTGCGTCAATGGAAGCGCCGAGGCGTTCTGGCTGCTGGCTTCCTGCTTGCGCCCCGCGCGAGCCGTCTGCGTTCACCCTTCGTTCACCGAGCCCGAGGCCGCGCTCAGGGCCGCCGGTCATCCCGTCGAGCGCGTGTACCGCGACCCTAAGACCTTCGCGCTGGACATCAAAGCCGTTCCCGACGATGCGGATCTGGTGATGATCTGTAATCCGAACAACCCAACGGGGACGCTCGATTCCGCGGAAACCATTGAGTCCCTTGCCCGTCCTGGGCGCGTGCTGGTCGTGGACGAGGCGTTCATGAGCTTCGCCGTGGGCGAGCGCGAAAGTGTGGCCGCACGCTGTGACCTGTCGGGGTTGGTCGTGGTTCGCAGCCTCACCAAGCTCTGGTCCTGTCCGGGGATCCGGGCGGCCTATCTCTTGGCCGAACCCGAGCTCATCGCTGCTCTGCGCGCTGCGCGCCAGCCCTGGAGTGTCAACTCACTGGCGCTGGCCGCCCTGGTCGCCGTTTCCCGAAACACCGAGACTCAAGCGAGCATCGCGAGGGAAATCGCCGGCGCCCGGCAAGAGCTGATCGAAGCCCTACGCGAGCTGCCCGGTGTTCGTGTGTGGCCCTCGGCAGCCAACTTCCTTCTGCTGCGGGTACCGGATGGTCCCGCCGTGCGCGCAGGGCTCAACGAACGCGGGATAGCCGTTCGCCGCGCCGACACCTTCCCTGGTCTTGGCCCGGACCACCTTCGCATCGCCGTTCGAGGTTGGCAGGACAACCGCCTCTTGGCCACCGCTCTTCGGGAGGTGCTCGAGTGATCGCACATCCAGAGGGCGATGCCGGCTTCCGGGCAAGCGCAGGCCCAAACACCAACGCGGACGGCGAGGGTACGCCGGGCATCAGCCTGATCGGCGATCGCCTCGTCGTGGATCTTGGTTTCCCTCAGCGGTGCCTTTCCTCCGCTGTGCTGGGCGGAGGGCTTGGGTGGGTGAGGACCTGGATCAACGCGCAGGTTCGGCATGGCTACTCGCGAACCGACCCGCGTCGGCACCTCCAGGAGATCGCCCGTGACCTCGCTGCCGGCGAGCCCGTGGTCGGGATGCTGACGGCTGCTTGCGTGGACCGCTACCAGATCGCTGGGTCCGGGTCCGCCTGGGCCGTGGCGACCGTTGGGGGACTTCTGACTCACGGTCTGGCTGCCGGTGCCGCGCCGATGGAAGAGCCCGGGACCAGCGTGCCGCGGGTGTCGACGGATCTTGTCGGAACGATCAATATTCTGGCCCTCGTGGACCGGCCGCTGACCGATGAAGCGCTTGCGGGCGCGCTGATCACGGTGGTGGAGGCCAAGGCGCGCGCGCTGGCGACCGCGAGAATTCCCGCAATCGGAGCGGAGGGATACGCCACCGGCACACCCACGGATTCGGTGTGTGTGGCGTGCCCTCCGGGGGAAAACGTGTGCTTCGCCGGTCCCGCGACGCCGGTGGGAAACGACTTGGGGCGGGCCGTCTATGAGGCGGTACTGGCGGGCGCGCTCGACGAGGTGGCCCGGTCCGCCTCCGCGGGAGATGTCCGATGACCTGTCGTCAAGAAAGGAGATCCGTCAGGTGAGTAACGACGGACTCAGGCAGGCTGGCGGTGCAGTGGCGGTAGTGGCGTCTAGGAAGGAGATCAATCACGTGAGTTTCGAGGACACGATCAAGGAGCTTGTCGCATCGGTGGTTCCAGCCGATCCGGAAGCGGCCGCCGCGGCGGCCGAGCGCCACGACCAGCTCACCAAGCCGAAGGGGAGTCTGGGTGAGCTCGAGGCAATAGGGATTCGCCTGGCCGCCATGGCCGGGCGCTCTCCCGCTCCGATCCCCCGGAGGCCGGCCGTGGTGGTCGCGGCGGGAGATCACGGCGTGCTGGCACAGGGCGTGTCGCCCTGGCCCAAGGAAGTGACCGCCTCCATGGTCGCCGGCTTCTGTGCGAACCACGCGGCCGTCAACGCGCTGGCGGGCGTGGTGGGAGCCGAGGTGACGGTTCTCGACGTCGGGGTTGCCTCGGACTTGCCGGAGCACCCCCGGCTGCGCCGGATGAAGGTGCGCTTGGGAACCGGCGACCTCTCGGAGACCGCGGCCATGAGCAGGGAGGAGGCCGCCCAGGCCGTGCTCGCGGGAGCGAGCGTCGCCAAAGACCTCATTGCCGGCGGCGCCGATCTGCTTTGCCCCGGGGACATGGGCATCGGCAACACCACTCCCTCCGCGTGTCTCATCGCGGCCTTCGCCGGGCGTTCGCCGGAGGAGGTCACGGGGAGGGGGACCGGGATCGACGACGAGGCTTGGGCGCTCAAGGTCAAGGTCGTCGAGCGGGCACTGGAGGTCCACGATCCCGATACCTCCGACCCTCTCGGGGTGCTCGCGGCCCTTGGAGGCCTGGAGCATGCGGCCATTGCCGGAGTGATCCTGGCCGGGGCGGCCGCGCGAGTACCCGTGGTCCTGGACGGGGTCAACACCGATGCCGCCGCGCTGGTGGCCTGCTCGCTGTGTCCCAACGCGGTCGGATACCTCATTGCCGGACACCTCTCGGTGGAGCCGGGTGCGCGCGTGGCGCTGGAGAAGTTGAAGTTGAAGCCCTTAGTGGATCTGGGAATGCGGCTGGGTGAGGGTACGGGCGCTCTGCTTGCGGTGCCCATCGTGCGCGCGGCCGCGGCGGCGCTCGCGGAGATGGCGACCTTCGAGGAGGCGGGTATCCCCACGTGATCGAGGCGCTGGCTTTCCTGACGATCCTTCCCGCCCGAGCGCGGGCCCGGTCGCCCGGCCGCGGCGCTCTACTGGCGTTCCCTTTGGTCGGGCTGCTCGTGGGAGGGGCGTGGGCTGGCACGGCGTGGGGGGCAAGGAGCGTGTGGGGAGCGCTTGCCGCGGCGGGACTGGTCATGTTGGTGGACCTGCTGATCACGGGCGGGTTGCACCTGGACGCGCTGGCCGACCTCGTGGACGGGCTGGCCAGTCGCAGGCCGGCCGCCGAAGCGGTCGCGATCATGCGGGACTCTCGCATCGGCGCCGTCGGCGCGGCGGGACTGGGCGTGGCGCTCTTGCTGCGGTTCGCCTTCGTCGCTTCGCTGGTGACCGCCGGGAAGTGGGGCGCTGTGGTGCTGGTGCCGGTGGCGGGGCGCTTCGCGATGGTGTGGGTGATGACCCGATCGAGGAGCGTTTCGGATGTTTCCCTGGCTTCGGGTCCATGCGCGGCGGCCACGCCCGGCGTGGGGATTGGAGCGGGAGTGGGGGCCCTGGTGCTCGGAGGGCTCATCGGATGGTGGCCGGGCATCGCGGCGATGGCACTGGCCGGTGTTTCCGCGGAGGTGTGCGCCGCGTTCTTCCGGCGCCGCTTCGGCGCCCTCGTGGGCGACACGATCGGTGCGGCGGGCTCGCTTGCCGAGCTTCTTACTCTCGCATTCCTGTCGGCAGTCGTTGTCTGAGTCGGTTGGTCTGAGTCGGTTGGTCTGAGTCGGTTGGTCTGAGTCGGTTGGTCTGAGTCGGTTGGTCTGAGTCGGTTGGTCTGAGTCGGGCGCGCATGGCCCGCAGGCCTTGAATAGAAGGGCAGGAAGCGTGAAGAAGAAGCTCATCCTGGCTGCCATCGTCATCGCCGCCGTCGCGGCGAGCGTGGGCGGCAAAGCACTGGTCTCTCGCAACGCTTCGGATGGCGAGGCCCCCTCAGCGTCCGCCTCCTCCACGCCCAACTACAACCGTATCGTGTCCCTGGCGCCCAACATCACCGAGGTGCTGTTCGAGTTGGGCCTCGGGAACAAGGTCGTGGGAGTCACCACCTACTGCCTCTACCCGCCGGCGGCACGCGATCTGCCAGAGGTCGGCGGATACAGCACTCCCAACTACGAAGCGATTGCGGCCCTGAATGCGGATCTCGTGGTGATGGGTCCGGAGCACGAGGAGGCGAAACAGAAGCTGGCAACCCTGGGCATCGAAACCCTGACGGTGAGGTACTCGTCGGTCGCCGAGATCCTGGATTCGATCAGGACCATCGGCCAAAGCACCGGCGTGCAGCAGAAGGCAAAGGGGATCCTGGCCGACATTAGAGAGAAGATCGAGGGGATACGCGAGCGGACCGAGGACCTGCCTCGGCCGCGAACCATGATCTCGATAGGCCGGGGGATGGGATCAGGCACGCTGAAAGAGGTCTACGTAGCCGGCCCCGACACCTTCTACGACGATCTGGTCGACATCGCCGGCGGCGTGAACGCCTACCAGGGCGGAGCCGCGCAGTATCCGAGCGTATCCGCGGAGGGGATTCTCCGCTGGAACCCGCAAGTGATCATCGACGTCGTACCGGAACTCAAGGACAAGGGTTGGACCAAAGACAGGGTGTTGAAGGAGTGGAGGGACGTCGCGGCCGTTGACGCGGTGAAGAACGGTCAGGTCAGCATCCTGGACGAGGAGTACGTGGCCATTCCGGGGCCTCGCTTCGTGCTCACCCTCGAGCTGATCGCCCGGGCCATTCACCCCGAGGTCGACTGGGGGTCGTAGTGGGCTCGCCTTCCATCGAGGTGCGCGGGTTCTCTCTCGAACTCGGCGGAAAGCCAATCCTCCGGGACGTGTCGCTTCGTGTCGAGCCGGGGGACTTCGTCTCGGTCATCGGTCCGAACGGCGCGGGCAAGACGACGCTGCTCAAGTGCCTGGACCGCATGCTCCATGGCGGCACGGGGACGATCGCCATCAAGGGCAAACCGCTGGCGGCTTACCGGCAGAGGGATCTGGCCAAGGCGATCAGTTACGTTCCGCAGGCCGATGGGCGGTCGTTGCCGTTCACCGTGATGGAGTTCGTGCTCATGGGTCGCTATCCGCACTTGAGCCCGTTTTCCTCGATAGGCGAGATCGACCGGCAGGCGGCCCGTCATGCCCTGGACCTGGTCGGAGCGCGTGGCTTCGCCGAACGTGGGCTCGGCACGCTCAGTGGAGGGGAGCGCCAGAAGGTCTTCATCGCCGCCGCTCTGGCTCAGGACGCCGAGATCCTGCTGCTCGACGAGCCGACCACATTCCTGGATCCCAAGCACCAGGCCGAGATCCACGGGATCCTGCGGCGGTTGAACCGGGAGCAGGGCCTGACGATCCTCGCGACAACTCACGACATCAACAGCGCCGCCATGACGAGCGAGCGAGTGCTCGCTCTGAAAGAGGGCTCCGTCGCTTTCTGCGGGACGCCACACGAGATGATGACCGCCAGCACGCTCGAGCGGATATACGGCAAGCCGTTCGTCTTCGTTGCTCACCCGCAGACGGGGCAGCAGGTCGTGGTACCCGAGGGGGCGACGTGCTGACCAGGAAGGCCGCGGTCTTGACGGGGCTGGCCGTCCTGGCCGTAGTCGTGATCGCTTTCGGCGCTGCCATCGGAGGCAGATTCATCTCGGTGCTGAAGGTCCTTGGGTCCACGCTGCCGCCGATGGAGTCGGAGATCTTCTGGAAGATACGAGTCCCCAGGGTGTGCACAGCTTTCCTGGCAGGCTCGGGTCTGGCCCTGAGTGGGATGGCCTTCCAGGCGCTCTTCCGCAACGCACTTGCCGAACCCTTCACCTTGGGGGTGGCGAGCGGGGCTTCCTTTGGGGCGGCCCTGTACGTGCGCTTTGGAGTTCCCTTCGCCGTGCTCGGCGTTTCCGGCACCTCGATGTGCGCGTTTCTGGGGGCCGCGCTCGCCATTTCGCTCGTTTACGGGCTGAGCAAGGCGAGAAAGGGGTTGTCTGCGGCAAGCATGCTGCTCGCGGGTGTGGCGGTGAGCTACTCGTTCTCCAGCGCGATCCTCTTCACCCAGTACGTCAGCAGCCCGACCCATTCACTTCAGATCCTGCGCTGGGTGATGGGCGGGTTGGAGGTGGTGGGCTTCCGGACGGTGCTGGACATGCTGCCGTTCGTTCTCATCGGCAGTGCCGTCATCGTCTACCTCACCCATGAGCTCAACCTGCTGTCGACCGGAGAGGACCTGGCCACGAGTCGGGGAGTCGACGTCAAGAGGGTCAAGCGCCTGTTGTTCCTCGCGACCTCCCTTATGGTCGGCGGGATCGTCTCGTTCTGTGGGCCGATCGGGTTCGTGGGCTTGATGGCGCCCCATATGTGCCGGATGGTCATCGGCTCGGATCACCGCTATCTCGCACCGGCGTCGATTCTGTTCGGGGGGATCTTCTTGACGTTGTGCGACATGCTCGCCCGAGTCGTGATTGCTCCCGCCGAGATACCGGTGGGTGTCGTGACGGCGCTACTGGGGGGTCCGTTCTTCCTCTGGCTGCTCTTGACCGGCTCGTCGGAGAGAAGCATCGCGTAGCCAGCGAAGCGCGCCTTCGTCAGAGGGGGAGGGAACTAGAGGCCGAATGAGCCTGCCGTGGCCGCACGGGCGCGATGAGCCAGCATGAGGACTCCGAGGCCCAGGGCCTCGAAGCTCGGATGGTCCTTGATCCCTCCGAGGAAACGGCGGTATGAGCCTTCCATGATGATGGCGATCTTCCAACCGGCAAGCGCGACGTACCAAGGGATATCGGCGCAAGGCAAGCCACTGGACTCGGCGTAGCGGGCAAGCAGCTCGGCTCTGCGAGGAAAGCCCTCCATTGAGGTGACCGTCGGCAGCGGTACCTCGAAGCCGGCATCATCGGGATCCGCCCAGAAGTAAAGCATCCATCCGAGGTCGACCAGGGGATCGCCCAGCGTGGACATCTCCCAGTCCACGATGGCCAGAAGAGTTGCCGGTGAGGTGGGCGCGAAGATGACGTTGTCGAGCTTGTAGTCGCCGTGGACGATGGTTGGCTTCTGTTCTTCGGGCAGGTTGTCCGCCAGCCAGACACCGACCTCTTCGATATCGGGGACGTCCCGGAAGCGGGCCCGGTCCCAGAGTTGGCGCATCCGCTGAAGCTGCCGCTCCAGGTAGCCTTCAGGCTTTCCGAATCCCTCCAGGCCCACCGCTCGATAGTCCACTTGGTGAAGGGACACGAGCGTGTTGAGCAGCAGCTCTCCCATGCGCCACCTATCCTCGAGACCGGCCAGGGCCCCCGGCAACTCCCCCCGGACGACCAGGCCCCGCACCTCCTCCATCAGGTAGAAGGGCGCGCCGATGACCGTCTTGTCCTCGCACACGGCCAGGGGAGTCGGCACTCGCACGGGTGCGCCGGAGCCGGCGAGAGCTCGCATCACCCGGTACTCGCGCGTGACGTCGAAAGCCGTTGGCGGTAGATCGCCTCTGGGCGGGCGGCGCAGCACGACTCTCCACGAGTCGCCCTCGACAAGGAAGGTCAGGCACGACTGGCCCTCGCCCAAGCGCTGTATTCGGAACGGGCCGGCGAACTGCGGGAGATTGTCTCGGAGGTAGAGGCCAAGCCGTTGCGGATCAACGGCGGCCGTGATGGCGTCGGGAGTTTCGTTCGTCGGTGTCATGCGCAGCGCCCGTCCTCGTGGTCTTGTCTCTCACGCCCCGGCGGGGGGCAGATAGCGGCGCAGCTCGCGCCGGGCGATCACCATCTTGTGGACCTCATCGGGACCGTCGGCGATGTGCAGCGTGCGAGCCGCCGCGTACATCGCGGCAAGCGGCACGTCGTTACACACTCCGGCTCCGCCGAACACCTGGATGGCGCGATCGATCACGGTCGTGGCGAGCCGTGGAGCGGCCACCTTGATGGCCGAGATCTCGATCCGTGCTCCCTTGTTACCGACGGTGTCCATCAGCCAAGCGGTCTTGAGGACGAGCAGGCGGACCTGCTCGATCATCATCCTCGCCTCCGCGATCCAGTCCTGGATGACTCCCTGGCGGGCAAGTTCCTTGCCGAAGGCGACACGGGAAATCGCCCTCTGGCACATCAGGTCGAAGGCCCGCTCGGCCATGCCGACGCAGCGCATGCAGTGGTGGATTCGGCCCGGGCCAAGGCGCTCCTGGGCGATCGCGAATCCGCTGCCCTCTTCGCCGAGGAGGTTTGACACCGGCACGCGAACGTCCTGGTAGTCGTACTCGGCATCGTTGCCCATGGACTCGAACCCGAACACCGGCAGGTTCCGTACCAGCTTCACCCCGGGCGCGTCCATGGGAACCAGGATCATGCTCTGGCGGTGGTAGAAATCGGCGTCCGGGTTCGTGACACCCATGAAGATGGACACCTTGGCGCGGTCACTCGCCCCGCCGCTGGACCACCACTTGCGGCCGTTGATGACGTAGTGGTCCCCGTCGCGCTCGATCCGGGAGTGGATGTTCGTGGCGTCGGAGGATGCGACGTCCGGCTCGGTCATCGCGAAGCACGACCGGATCTCGCCGTTCAGCAGGGGAGTCAGCCACCGCTGCTGCTGTTCGGGGGTGCCGAACTCCGCGAGGATTTCCATGTTGCCGGTGTCGGGGGCCGAGCAGTTCAGGGCCTCCGAGGCGATCAAGCACCGGCCGGTGATCTCGGCCAGCGGCGCATACTCCAGGTTGGTGAGCCCGGCTCCCCACTTGGGGTTGGGTAGGAACAGGTTCCACAGGCCGCGTTTGCGTGCCTCTGCCTTCAACTCCTCCATGATGGGCGGGTAGGAGTGCGGGTCGCCGGACGCCGTGATCTGGTCGAAGTAGGTTCTCTCCGCCGGGTAGATGTGGCTATCCATGAACTCGAGCAGACGGGCTCGCAGTTCCTCGACCTTGGCGCTGTACGCAAACTCCATCGTCGCCCCCTCACCTGTCGCGCTGCCGGGAATGTCGTGACGGCAGGATACCTGCAGCCGGCCCCAAGTGTCCTCCGCTCGCCGCAGTATCAGCGCCGCGCGCGCGGTCGGCCATGTGCGGCGGGATCCGCCCCGCGCCTGGGGTCGGTCGCTTGCGGAGGCGTCGGCGTGGGCAATCGCCGCTACGGATTGACGTTCGAGTGAGCGCCGATTGTCGTGCGGTTACCGGGTCAGGGCGTCGTGCCCGGTGATGTCCTTGCCGACCACCATCGTGTGCACGTTCCAGGCACCCTCGTAGGTGTCCACCGCGACATCGACTACTACGCCTCTCAACGGGCCGGCACAATCAGTAGCACCTTGGCGCCGCCTGTCTGGCCGATGTCCAATCGCAGACCCTGCCTGAGCTCCTCGGAGGTAGCCCTTCCCACGGTCCGGCCGGTGGGCGCCTCCAAGAGGTCGAAGACGAGTCCCCGTGGGACGTTTCGCAAAGCCACGCTGACCGAGGATCTCCCGTCGTCCTGCCGGAAAGCCAGCAACGCGCCGCGCCCGGCCTCGGGATCCCACGACTGGAATGCGGTCCAGCCACCGGCGAGCGGATCCTCCAGCAACGGATAGACGACCCCGTCCAGGAGATCCCGATGGGTCTTGGCGAAGTCCACCCATGGCCGGGCCGCGTCGATCACTTCGGGGGGCAGGGAACGCAGATCACTGAAGAACGTGGCATGTGAGAGCAGCGACGCCGCCATGAGCGTGCCGACGGGATACCTCTGATATACCCCGCCGCCCAGCACGTGCTGGCCTATCGCGGAAGCCGGAACCCAGGGGCTCAGGTTCCAAAGGTTGTGCAGCAGGCTCCTGGGCTCGGGCGTCCCGTTCTGGAACCAGGTCGGCCCGCGGCTGACCGACTCGAAGGGGAACAGCCGGTAGTCGTTGGTCTCGTCTATCTGGAAGGTGACCTGCGGGTAGTCGGCTCCCAGGCGGTCGAGCATCGCGACGAACGCGTCGTGAAGGTCGTAGAAGTCGCCCTGTCCGGCACAGTCCAGCCAGGCCAGGAAGTCGAACTTGAAGTAGGTCACGCCCCATTGCTCGATCGCCCGCCGGATGCGGCTTTCCACCCAGGGAAGGGCGGCCGCGCTCCACTGGCCGATGCCGGCCTCGTTGGAGCTCGAATCCGGCTGGAAGGCGTTGTAGAGGGCCAAGCCGTGCCCGACCGGCGCACAGGCCCAGTCGGGGTGCTGCTGGTAGGTCTGCGAATTCGGGTTGAAATGAAGTGGGCTCATCCAAAGTCCCAGCTTCATCGGCGCGATCGCCTGCCTGACCGCTCCGAAGGAATCATCCGGGAACCGCGGAGCGAACTTCGATCCCGGCACGCCGTCCCACCGGGGTTCCGGGTGGGCCGGCGAGTCGGGGTCCCAATCGCCCGAGATCGCCTGCCAGCCATCGTCCAGGACGAAAGTCTCGACGCCGAGACGACGGGCCACCGGCGCGACGTTGAGAATCGTCGCGTAGTCGAGGTCGTCTTTGGCGCCGGTTGAGATGCGGTCCTGGTCTGTGCCGTTGGAGTTGAAGACCAGACCGTGCTCGTAGTTTCCCTGCTGATGACCCGTAAGGTACTGATGGAACTGCCAGGCCTCGTCACCATCGCCGTTGCCCAAGCCGACGAAGACCGGCTCCAGGGGGAAAGGCCGCCCCGGAAGCACGAGGCGGAAACGGCCGGCCTGGCCGGCCGGATTCTCGACGTGGCCCTGCTCCTCGAAGGGCCCGAGGTCCAGGACGTCCCAGGCATAGTCCACGGAGACGCGCGCGACCGACCCGTCGTAGGCGGCCCGCGAAGAAGGCAGGTCGTTGCGCTCCAGGACAAGGAACGCACTTCGCTCGCCATTGGCGGCCGACACCCACTGCGCCGGCCCTTCCACGGACTCACCCACGCCGGCGGTGCGAGTCTCGCGCCACGTTCCCGCATGCGGATCGCCTATGGCCAATTGCGGCCCAGTCCACCCCGGCTCTCGCCAGTCCGCGCCCGCGCGGAAGGCGTGGATCGTCGGAACCGCCGGACCGGTTGCCACCTCCTCCAGAGAAGCGCGATTCAACGCCAGCGGCACAGTTGAGTGCAGAACGGTCTGGGTGCGAAAGCCAGCGACTCCGCCGTAGGCCTCGACAATCCTTTCGACCTTGAGCACACCCGCCGCCTCGGCACCGGAGAGATCCAGCCCCATCCTCACTCGCAGACCGCTGGGCACTTGCTCCACCGCCACACTGGACGCTACGAACGAATCGCTTCCGATCTCGAGGCCGCCCAGGGTCAGGGAGAAGTCGCGGTGGCTCACTCCAGCCACGCGGTCGTGGCCCCGGCGATCCAGGATGCTTGTAGTCATGAATGGCGAGCGGCTCCACCCGCGCTCCGAGAGGGAGTTGCGAACCATGACCTCGGAGTTGGTCACCGAGACCCGTACGCTTCCCGCTCGGTACTCTCCCACTCCGGAGCCGTTGCCAGCCTTGGCCTGCGACCCGGCCGCCCCGCTGCCCGACGGGTAGCCCAGGTTGCCCTCACTACTCGGACGCAATGCTGTTAGCGAGCTGTCCAGATCCTCGGCCGCGCCATTCAACGCCGCGCTCGCCGCTGCGGTCCTGGGGGCGGCTTTCGAACGCCGAGGCGGACCGGCCAGCGTCGGCGTCACGCCCCCGGCAAGAAGGCAAAGGATCGCTCCCACGGCGATCCCCGGCCGCGCGAAGCGGACCATCTTCGGGTGCAAGCGCATGTATTCCACTCCCTTCTCGAATCGGCCATGAATGCCCAATTGCCTGTGGCTACCTGAGGGGCGACTACCTGAGGGGCCGCCGCTCTACCCGATGACGACCTGCGATGTCCCGGCCGAAAGCTGAACGGACAGCACCCCGCCCTCGAGCGTCGCCGTCACCACCGACCCGCCGACCCTGACCGCCGGCGCCGAAGCCCAATTCCCAGAGAGGCGAAGCGTCATCGCGGAATCCGTCGTGACCGAACCCGTGATGGTCTTGGCCGTGCTGATGCGCATGCGTGCCAGATCAAGAAGCACCCGGCTGGTCCCGGAAACCGTCACCTCGAAGCCATTGGAGAGCGTGGGAGTCGTGGCCAACGGGTCGGCCATCCAGGTCTGACCCGTCATCACGTAGGGACCGACCTGGCCGATGGAGGCGGGCCCGCCTGCTTCGGGTAGCACGAGCACCGGCGCCTCGGGAATGGCGAGGGAACGGCCGTCGAACGTGGCCCTACCGCTCTGCCCGTCTTTGGGGGTCAGCTCGCTCATCCAGTAGGCGTGGTCGAAGTCGAAGCTGAGACCCACGAACGGGTTCTCCTGCGATGGCCCGGTCTCAACGGTGCGCTCGAACGGCATATCCCGGACGTAGGTCACACGAGGCGGGTTGGCGTCCCGGCGGAAACCGGCCAGGTAGCGAACCCCTTCTGCCCACTCGTCGAGCACCGGATGCGTGTAGTGCTCGTACGTTGGGAACAGGTAGTAGCGATACCGGTAGCCCAGCTCCCGCAGCTCTTCGACCTGGAGAGTCACGCCCGTCACCGGTACCAGCTCGTCGATGACGCCCTGGTATATGGCCATGGGGACGTTTCGTAGGTTCGGCAACAACTTCAAGGTGTGCTGGGTTCTGGCGTCACCGCCGTTGGCCTGCACGTAGCAGAAGGAGTAGTCGTCGTAGCGGTAGTCGTCGCATCCCTCGAAGTCCGCCCCGGTCCAGGCGCCCTGAGTCAGCGGCCCTTCCACGGGGTAGGCGGCGGCGAACTTGTCCGGGTAGAGAGTGCTGAAAAGCCAAGACGCCCAGCCGCCCATGGAGTGACCGGCTACGTACACGCGGTCCGGATCGATGGATACCGTACGGAATACGTCGTCCCACACCTGCAGAACGTCGGCCATGCCCTTGCCGACGTACCAACTGGACGAGCCCCGACCGCGGGGGGACACGACCACACCGTTCAGACCCTCCCCCAGGTCGCGCAGGATCCTGGGCGACATGGTCGCCGCTGAGTGCGCCTCGCCTCCACGCCAGTGCATCCAGAAGGCCGCCGGCACGGGCGTCCCCTCCTTGTAGGAGGAGGGTAGGTACAGGCCATAGTGCTGAAGGATGCCGTTGCGGCTCGACTCCGAGGAGATGGTCTCGGAAGAGGTGAAGATCCGGTCATGGTAGCCGGGCCCAGGGCGATAGACCTCGTTGATGCCTCGATCGAGGTTCTTAGTGTCTACCTCCGCGAAGAAGGGGTCGATGGTCCGGTCGTAGAGAGCAAAGGCCTGTTGCTTGTCGAACCAGACACGCACCGGCTCAGAGGTGCGGAAGGCGACGTTTGCCAGGTTGGCGGCGAGCCCGGCCAAGGCTGCGAATCCACGAGAGACGGGGTCGAAGCGCCCCGCGCCGAGCGCGATGGAAAGCTTGTGGTTCTTGCTTTCGAGAAGCGACCGCGGCAAGGCTGCTTCGATCGCGTTGGTCCAGCCGCTCGGGTTGACCGCCACATTGATAGGAGTCTCGACGCCGGTCACGAGGTCCACGGCGCGGCCAGCCCCCGCGGCCAGTAGGACGGCCACATCGGCTCGCCGGGTGAGGATTCCGCTGTTGAAGGGGACCTCCCTCGGCACGTCATTGACGACTCCGGCCGCCGCACCCTCCTCCGCGCTCTGCGCAACGGCCTGACTGCTTCCTTTGCCGGCTTGGCCCTGTCCGTTGCCCTGGCCCTTTGCCTTGCCCGACTCCACAAGAAGCAGCAACGCCGTGTCCGACTGAGACCTCATCGTCGTCGTTCGAGCCAGCACATATACGTAGCCCGGATCAGCGGCCACGCGCACCTCGGTCAGGTCCGCGACGTCCTGCAGATCGGCGTCACCATACTGCTCCTCTGCCGCCAGGGCGTCCGGAGCGGGGAACCCGAACTCCCCGGGGAGGTTGGCCTGGAATATCGGCTCCAGCCGGTATGTCTCGGGGACGGCCTCCGCCAAAGGATCCAGGTTTGCGTCGCGGTCCACATCTTTGCCGTCGTCCGCTCCGCAAGCGTCGAAGATGTGATCCGTGTAGACGTACTCGCCGCGGGAGTACGCGGCCGTCCCGCCGAATCCGGTCGCGGTGCCGACCCAGTCGCCCGTCTGCCCGTCGACCACGTGGCTGGCCGGCCGCGCCGGCTTGGCCTCGCGCTCGACCTTGCCGGACCCGTTCGCGGTACCGGGATGGAGAAACGGGAGCTCCAACGAAGAGCCGGCCAAGCCCGCGGCCCCGGAGCTCGAGGCGGCCCCAGTGCGGGGCGCCGAACTTGCTGCCACCACAAGCCCTAGGACCATCGCGGTAGCGGCCACAATCGCGGTGGTTACTCTCATCCGCCCGCGTGAGGATCGGACAATGCGCATGCTGGGACCCCCCTCGTGCTGTCCGCGCTGCCAAGCGGAACCAGGTCGAACAGGACGATGTTCGTCGGAAGCTTCGACGGGCCGGCCCGATTGCCTGCTTTTGGCCATGACTTTGTCGGGAGGAAGGGAAGCGGCCCCGGCCGTCGAATAGCTAACGGGACCGGCCGTGCGGCGTGGGCATGTTTCCAGTTTCCAGCCCGTGCCGCGGAGTGTCGCCGAAGGTACGTGCCAACCGCTCACCCTCGACCACTGACTCTAAGGAGCAGACGATGTCTCGATCTCGCGCCCCCATCGCCGCACTGGCCGCACTCACGGCCTTGAGCATCGCGGCCGGAGCAATCGCCGCCTCGGGTCTACCCGGGCCGACGACTACGGCCGGCAAGTCGGCTTCTCTACGGGACGTCGTTTCGGGAGGGCAAGCCCAGACGGCCAGACTCGCCACGGGCCAACCCTCTGACGGCGGGGGGACGACCTCCGCAAAGGGCAACGGTGACGGCAAGGGCAGCGGGGGCTCAGACAAGCCCAAGCCGGACAAGCAGCACTACCTGGTGGGCGCGGCGGTCCAATCCATCAACCCGACCCAGGCGATGATCAATTCCCACCGCGTCTTCCTCGGCGGGTACGGCTTCTCATCGGGCCAGGTCGCGAACGCGATAGAGCCGCCGATCAGCTACGCGCAGGGCCGATACGCCACGGGAATCCTCAACAACGGCGAGGGCGGAGCGGGGCTGTACGCCCGGGCCATCGCGATAGCCGACGGTGAACGCGCAATCGTGTTGGCCCAGGTCGACACGCAGGGCATGTTCACCGCCTACAAGCAAGGCCCCTTCGGGCTCATCGACATCCGCCGCGACGCGGCCGACAAGATCGCCAAGTTGGCCAAGGCCCAGGAGGATGCCGACCACGACAAGCCGGGCAAGGGCCAGGGAAAGGACAAGGCCAAGCCGCTGCCCAAGGCCGGCGCCGGGGCCATCCTGGTTGGTGCCAACCACAGCCACGGCGGTCCCGACACGTTGGGCGTGTGGGGCGGGGTGCCGACGGAGTACCTGAAGCTCATCCATGATCGGACCGTGGACGCCATAATTGAGGCCTGGGAAGCGCTTCAGCCGGTGGAGCTCCGCTACGGCATCGCGGGCGGACGGGAACTTCTCTCCAACCAGTTCGGCGACGACCCCGTCAATCAAGAAGTGGACTCGGACGTGCGGGTCCTGCAAGCCATAGACCAGGAAACCGATGAGGTCGTCGTCACCTACGTCAACTTCTCGGGCCACCCCACCGTTCTCGGCGGCGACAACACCAAAGCCACCTCGGACTACACCGGCGTGCTCTCGGAGATGGTAGCCGGGACATACGGAGGGGTCGGCTTTGAGCAGGTAGCCACCCTGGGCCGCACGCAGCCGGCCGACCGGAACTGTCCCGACGATACCAAGAGCGGCGAGGCGGCCGACTTGTGCCGCCTCCAGGAGTACGCAGAACGCGTGCTGGTGAAAGTGCAAGACGCGGTGAACCATTCCACGCCCATCGAAGGCAAGCCCGTGGTGGAGCTGCACTCCTACCTCATGGAGGAGCCCGCCACCAGCCCCGTGCTGCTCGGGCTTGCCTATGGCGGCCAGGCGATCGGGGCGCCGATCATGCGCTCGATCCTGCCGCCGTGGTTCGTGGGAAACACCGTGGGCACCATTTCCTACTCCGGGCGCATCGGGGACATCCTGCTCTCCGGGGGCCCCGGCGAGATGTACCCGCAGATAGTCAAGAAGGTGCGCGACATCGTTCCGGCCCGCGGGTACATCAATCTCGGGCTGGCCGGTGACTGCCTGGGCTACATCATCGGGCCGGTCGAGGCCTACCCGGAGCCGATCCGCAAGTCGTTCTTCGACGACAGCGCCGACTGCGGGCCGCTCGGCTGCCCGAGCCCCATCGACAACGACAACTACCTGTTCAACGTGGGGCACGACCTGGGAGAGCGTCTGACGTGCTCGCTGTTGCGAGGAGCCGGCGAGGTAATGGCCGGGGACTCGCAGACCTACTGGAGCCAATACGAGCGCTGCCCGCTGTTCGCGACGGACCTGGTCATCCCGGCCGAGTTCGACCTCAATGCGCCGGCCTCACCAGACTTGTCGGGAGTGCTGGAGTAGAGGGCTTGACCCGGTCTCGCGGACAGCTCGGTTGGCCATCTCGAATGGGCCGATCGTTAGCCATCCTGTTCGGGTCGACAGCGCCAGGTTGTGCCGATCACGGCTCTTGGTGACATCTCGGAGGCTGCCTCCGTCTGGAGGCCGCAGGAGGAGGTCCCGTCGGGTAACGAAGTCGGGCGGCGCGCTCGGATAGCGCGCTCGGAGGGGGGAGACGGTGCGAAGCAGGAAGCGACCTCACGCAGCGACCTTCTTCCCGCGTGCCGCGGCTTCTCTGTCGGCAATGACGCTGGCGCTGAGCGCATGTGGTGCCCGCTGGTCGGGAGACCAGGAAGTGCGAGACATCTCCCGTGGGCAGCAGGCCCCTCTGCGCGGCTTTGCTTCCGGTGAGTCGTCCGGAGTCTCCGGAGGAGAAACCCCGGCCGGTGTGGGCACCCTGCTTTCCCCGGCGCCGGGACAGACGGCAAGGACCCCGAGTGCCGCTTCGTCCGATAGGACCGGCCAGCCCACCAAACAGGGCTCCGGAGGCACGTTTGACCCCGGCCCCCACCCGGGTGTGACTGACACGGAAATCACCGCGTGCACCCTGGTCCCACTGACCGGCGCAGCCCCGGTTCCCACCACTTGGGACAAGGGCGCGAGCCTGTACTGGGACTACCTCAACAAACGGGGTGGGGTCTACGGCCGGAAAGTCAGACTGGTCGTGAAGGACACGGGCTCGGATGCGGCCACGGCTCTGGCACGGGCCCGCGAGTGCATCAATGAGCAGACCTTCGGGTTCACCGTGCTGGACAGGCTCGAAGTGTCAAGTACGGTTGGGCGCTTCTTGAACGACCAGGGCATCCCGCACGTCCTGATTCAGGCACCGGCAACCTCGGCGACGGACCCGGGCTCGGACCAGGTCAACACCTTCGGAATCACGATCGACCACCGGGCGCAGGGGCGGTTGATCGCCGATTACTTCACCACGGGGGACCTGGCCGGGAAGAGGTATGCATACGTGCGTGAGAACGTGCCGGACCTGGTGCCCTCGGTGGAAGCATTCAAGGCTCGGCTTCGACAGCGGGGTGGCAACTTGGTCGCCGAGGACGCGGTCGATGGTCAAGGAAACGACTTCTCCTCGACCGTGCTCAAGCTCAAACAGGCCAAAGCGGATGTGGTGTGGTTCTACGGAGCGCCCACGCCGTTGATCATGCTCGCTCAGCAGTCGCAGGCGGCTGCATACCATCCGATCTGGTTTGGCAACTCCATCTCCTGGAACTTCGACGTGGTTGCTCAGGTCGGGAATGCGAGCGGGGCCTTGAATGGAGCGCGCGCATTCTCTCCCTGGGTTGCCCTGTCCACTCCCGCTGCCGATGACTACAAGGCCGCCTACCGCGAGTTCTACCCCAATGAGACCGCCGACGATATCGGCCTGGCGGGCTGGGGTGTCGGAGAAGTCGTGCACGCGGCCCTGCTCACCGCGGGCCGGAGTCTTGGCCGCAACACGATGCGGTCGGCCCTTCAGTCTCTGAATACCACGCCCAAGACGTGGAGTCCGGAGCGCTTCGGGCCCGGCGTTCGGGTGGGGTCGAACTCAGTCGTGGAGTTCCGCATAGATGGGAGCCATTGGGACCAGGTCGGCACTTTCAGGAGCTCTTTCTAGCTTGCCCGGCAAGCGCGCGCGAGGACTTCCGACCCTAGCTCACGGGCAGCAAACAGGTGGCAGGCTGTATAGAATCCGCTTGCCCGGCCGGAGGAGCGACGTGGGACCGTACCGCCTGTCCATCGTATTGCCTGCGTACAACGAGGAAGCGAGCATCGTCGAGGCTATCTCGCATGCCACGGCGGTTGCCGACTGCCTGTGCGACGAGCACGAGATCATCATCGTCGACGACGGCTCGCGCGACCGGACGGCCGAACTCGTGCGGGAGATGAGCGTCGGCGACCCTCGCGTCCGGCTGGTACGCCACCCGCGGAATCTCGGGTACGGCGAGGCGCTTCGCACCGGATTCCGGTCGGCCCACCTAGACCTCGTGTTCTTCACCGACGCCGACAACCAGTTCGACCTCGGAGAGATCGAGGGTTTCCTCCCGCTCATTGAACATGTGGACGTGGTCGCCGGCTACCGCATCAATCGTCAGGACCACCTGCTGCGGCGGATGTTCGCGAAGGGGTGGAACTACCTGGTCCGCGTTCTCTTCTACGTCCCGGTCCGCGACATCGACTGCGCGTTCAAGCTCTTCCGCCGCCCTGTCTTCGACCGGATCGACCTGGAGAGCGTGGGAGCGATGGTCAATACCGAGCTCATGGTCAAGCTTGGACGCTCCGGCGCCCGGGTGATCGAGATCGGAGTCACCCATTACCCGAGAGCGGCCGGCCAGGCCCGGGGGGCGACCCCGAGGGTCATCGCCCGAGCGTTCGTGGAACTTGTCAAGATGTACGGGCGGTTGCAGCGCGCCGGTTTCCATCCGGCGGGGCCGAAGATGAAAGCCGTGGACTTCCCGTCGTCGACGAACGCCGCGGACTTCCCAGCGCCGATGGACGCTGTCGACTCTCCACCGCCGTGAACTCGCGCGTCGTCGTCGTCGGCGGGGGGATCGGCGGCGCCACCGCGGCTCTGCGGCTCGCTCGACGCGGAAAGGAAGTCGTTCTTTGTGAGGGCTCCCAGGCGCTCGGCGGCCTGGTTCCCAGCTTCTCCGTCGGGGGCACGCCGATCGAGTGCTACTACCACCACGTGTTCCCTCACGAACACGACATCATCGACCTGATCCGGGAACTGGGGCTGGAACGGCGTCTTGCGTGGTACCGAAGCACGGTTGGAGTGCTCGTGTCCGGTCGCGTGTGGCCGTTCACGTCCCCGCTCGACCTGATGCGCTTTCGCCCGCTCCCGCTCGCCGCCCGTCTCCACATGGGCATCGGAGCGCTGCGCCTTGGGCGGGTTGACGACTGGGGGCCGCTGGACCGCATCCCCGCCCGCGACTGGCTGGCCCGGTACACGGGCGAGCGGGCGGCTCGCGTGGTGTGGGAGCCGCTCCTGCGCGCGAAGTTCGGACCGGCCGCCGCCCAAGTCCCGGCAGCCTGGATGTGGGGGCGTTTCCGTCAGCGGGCCGGTGCTCGGCGGGACGGGGGAGAGCGACTCGGGTATCTGCGAGGCGGGTTCTGTCAGCTCTTCGACGCGATCGAAACGGATCTGGTGCGGTTGGGTGTGGAGGTCCGGACGAGCGTGCGGGTGAAAGATCTGCTGACGGACGGTGGACGCGTGTGTGGCGTGGGCGTCGACGGCGAGCAGATCGAAGCGGACGCGGTCCTGTACACCGGCGATCTCCCCGGACTGGCGCCACTCGTACCGGAGGCCTACCGCGATCCGACATGGTCGGCGCAGGAGGGTCTCGGTGTGCTGTGCGGGGTCCTCGAGTTGCGCCGGCCCCTCACGCGCCAGTATTGGACGAACGTCTGTGACCCCGACGTGCCGTTCGGCGGCATGATCGAGCACACCAACCTGGTGTCGGCAGGGGACTACGGGGGCCGGCACGTGCTCTACCTGAGCCGCTATTTCTCGTCGAATGAGCCTGTCGCCTCCTGCGACCCAGAGGCCGAGGTCCGAGGTTGGGTTGAGGTCCTGGCCGATCACGTGCCGGGTTTCTCCACCGCCGACATCCTCGCCGTCCACTCTTTCCGGGCACCGTACGCGGCTCCCCTGGTCACAACCGGATACGGGGATCGGATCCCTGCGCTCGAGCCGCCCCTCGGTGGCCTCTACGTCTCGACGACGGCGCAGATCTACCCGGCGGACCGAGGGATGAGTGAGGCCGTTCGCATGGCAACGGCGGCCGCCGACACCCTCGCCGCACGTGGGCGACCGACGCGGGAGTGTGCGTGATGGCCGACTCGTTCCCCCGGGTCGCTTGGGTGTGCCCGGTCTGCGGAGGCAGGACAGCAGAAGACCGCTTCCGCATCCACGGCGCGGCGACGGAAGCCGGCGTCGACCCAAGAGCCTTTCGCCCGACCTCGGACCTGTACGGGACAACCACGGCGCGGGTAGTGCGTTGCCTCGCCTGCGGCCACGGCTCCCTTGCCCAGGCCCCGCCTGCGGACGCGACGGCGACCGCCTATGCGGAGGCCGCAGACTCAGTGTCGCTTCGCGAAGAAGGGGGGCAGATCGAGACGGCGTGCCGGGCGCTGGCCCTCGTTGAGAGACATGTCCGGCCGGGGCATGTCTGCGACCTTGGCTGTTGGACCGGTTCGTTCCTGGTGGCCGCGCGCCGGCGCGGTTGGGAACCCGTGGGCATCGAGCCTTCGATGTGGGCCGTGGCACGCGCTCGGGAGCGAGGGCTCGACGTGCGCGCGACCGACCTGGCACACCACGGACTGGAGCCGGGAAGGTTCCGGCTCGTGGCGCTCTGCGACATCCTGGAGCATCTCGTCGACCCCGGCGCCGCGCTGGACATCGCGGCAGAGCTGCTTCATCCGGATGGCTGTGTCTACCTCACGGTCCCGGACGCGGGCAGCGTGACCGCTCGCCTCATGGGGCGGCGGTGGTGGTCGGTGCTGCCGATGCACGTCCAGTACTTCACCCGGGCGTCGATCGTGAGGCTGCTCGGCGATCACGGATTCCGAGTGCTCCACCTGGGCACCCACGCCAAGGTCTTCAGCACCCGCTACTACTCGGAGCGGCTCGGCGGATACTCGAAGACACTTGCTGGAGCTTCGGCCGCCGTGCTGGAGCGAGCGGGCAGAGCCGGTCGTCTGGTGGCCCCGGACTTCCATGACAGGCTGGCCATCGTGGCTGCCCCCGTGCGGTCTCGCTCGCCGGCGCCGCCCCCGGGACGCTGAGCTTCCACAGCAGGTCGGCCTTCATCGTGCTTCATCGTGGTCCCCGGGCGGCGCGGGTTACTGACTACTGACAGCCGGTTCCCGTGCCACCACTGGGCAACTGGAAGATGGTTGTGAGGCGGGAGCGCAGTAGTTCACTGGCGCCGGGGTAGGTCCGCGTCCACGCCGCCTGCGGGGGTTCCACGCGATCGCTCTCGAACGCGACCGAGATCACCACGTACCGATAGCCTCCTCGGCGCAACGCGCCCTGCCATGCCGGGCAGTCGGGCAGGTCTTCGAAGCCCCCATGCGCGATCTTCCGGCCCACGTACTCCACGCGGTTGGACAGGTCCAGACCGTACAGGGGGTATTGCTCCCAGAACCCGGCGATCCCGATCCGGGCGTCATGGACGCCGCGAGCCCAGGCGTAGGCGCTGTCGAGCCCCGGGTCGCGGCGGGCGTACCGGGCCGCGTCGTTGCGGACCTGTACCGGCCAGCCAGCTACGGCGATCAGCGGAAGCGCAATGAGGCCGGCCAAAAGGGCTCTCCGCCTGGACCACACGGGTGCGCCCAACCACGCAAGGACGAGCGCAACGCCGAACACCGCCGCGACGGTTGCCAGTATCGCTATGGAGCCGAACGTGAATCCCGTTGGCCAAGCGGCCAACGGTCCGGCAACGCCCTGGTTCACGGCGATGATCGCCGCCGTGCCTCCGAGCATCGCCCACTGCTGGGGCCCGGAGCGCGCGGTCCCCAGGGCGAGGGCAAGCACGGCGAGGGCCGCCGCTGGGGCGAGGTAGCGTAGGTTCCCGGCGAACAGGACCGGCCGTCCGGGGAACCCCAGTGCGGTCGTGGGTGTGATGACGTACACGACGACACCGACCGCCGCGGCAACGGCCACGACACGCACGATGCCACGAGCGCGGATGAGCCCCACCGCGATGCCGCAGGTCACCAGCGACAGCACGAGCCACCACGCGGGGCCGAACGCCAGCCCGAGGCCCGGGAGGAACCAGTGCCGCCACACGGTGGCGTCCGTGAGGTAGTGGGCAACCGAGAATCCGGTTCGGTCGAGGAAGGGCAGGACGGGTGAGGGCAGCAGGGGGAGATGGAGCGCGAGGCCCGCGCCGCCGACCCGCATCAAGTTCAATACGTACCAGTAGCTACCGGTAGTCGCGAGGGGGACCAGCCAGAGGCGCGCGGTTCGAGCGCGGTGGCCGCCTGGCGCCTCGAGCAACAGGCCCACGGTGAGCGCGCCGACCACACCGAGGACGGTGAACTTCGTTCCGACCGCAAGCCCAGCCGCCAAGCCGCCGAGGACGATGGCCTGGGAGTGGCGGGGTTCGGTCAGCACGAAACCAACGGCCGCGAGGACGAACGCCACGGCGGCGATGTCGTTTGCCGCTGAGCCTGCTTGGGAGTAGACGGTGAGGGGAGCGCCGACCAGGAGAAGGGCCGCACCGGTGGTCACGGGGGCGACCCCGAACGGGCGGCCGGCGCACCAAGCCGCGAGAAGCAGCAGCGCAAGGAACCCGAGATTGACGAGCGGCGAGAGCAGATCCCGCCCGAAGGAGACCATACCCAGGGCGTGGATCAACTCCGCGTTGGCCGGGTTGAACTGCGCGGGGGAGCTCGGAGAGATGTAGTGAAGGGCCGTGATGCGGCCGTCCTGCACGAAACGGGCCGCTACGGGCAGGTGGTAGACGATGCTGTCCGCCACACGAGCGCCATTGACAAGGGAGGGAAGCATTCGCGTGAGCCACTCCCCAGTGACGACGGCTGCGAGCAATCCCACCAGGAGGACCTGCCGGCGGTCGACCGGGGCAACGACCACGGGGTGGACGGGCGCCGGCGGCGCGACCGCCGGGCGTCGGACGACAAGGCCGATACCGATGCCCAGCCCCACCAGTACCGCCAGCACCACCCACCGGGTCAGGAGACCTAAGGTTCCGAGAACCTCCGCCGCTCCGGCGAGGAACGCGAGGGCGAGGATTGCCTCCGCCAGCCGCGCGGGGGCGCCGGACCAGCCGGGGACAAGCCAGCGCCGCACACCCGCGGCGGCGAAGCCGGCCGACGCAAGGATCGCCAGCGTGCAAGCGACCCCAAGGACGTAGTTGTACGGGCTCATTGGCAAAGATCGAGCGGTCGGGTCAACACGCCGGCCGTGATACTACCAGGCGGGGATGGCGCCTTGGGCTGGTGCTCGTGGGTGGCGGGAAACCAACGGTATCATCTGTGTCCACGAGTCCGCGGCGCGTGCCACCCGCCCCACCCTGCGGGCAAGCAGGTCTGCGTCCACTCCTCGGTCGATAGGTGTCCCGGCGTCCAGGGAGCGTGTGTGCGGTGGGTACTGGCGCCACGGTGGTGCCGCCCGGAGGCGTCCGTGTGGAACACCCGGCCACGTCCGCGCAAGTGGTGTTTGAGAACACCGACTCCATCCCGTTCATCGGGTAGCTAACCCGCGGCCACGAGCTCTCGCTTCACCTCCTCGAGTAGCTCCTCGGTCTCCCCGTCGATCACGA